>Ga0208919_1000404_pt1 | contig 30317 bp, 34 predicted proteins | sample 4_EtaG_FD_184076 | JGI IMG/M metagenome (GOLD analysis project Ga0208919, IMG submission 184076) | Marine viral communities from the Subarctic Pacific Ocean - 4_ETSP_OMZ_AT15127 metaG (SPAdes) (version 3) | ecosystem: Environmental > Aquatic > Marine > Oceanic | place: Pacific Ocean | collected...
ACTTTAGGATTAGCATGGAATTCATTGTCTTTGATAACGTACTCAGCTATATCATTGTCATTTAAAACATCCATCACAGTTGATATATAGGACGTTTCAGGGTTCTCTAGATGGTCTGCGTATTGGTTCTTCCACGCCTCTTCAAACTGCTCAGTAGTGTTCCCTGAGTTGATTTGGAAACCCCTAAAAGCAGCCTTGATTTTTTTTATTTGAGCAGTTTCCCATTCGCCTTCATCAGAAACATACGCCATGTCAGGGTCTATCTTAAATTCCATATCATCAACTTTAAAACTCTTTGTCTTGAACGAATGGATTAAAGCATTTCCTATTTTCTGCCTTAGTTTAGATAATTGTTTATTTTTTTGACTATCTGCTTTTTCCTGTTTTTTATCCATATAAGCTTTACCTTCAGGTGTAGAGGTATCCCTTAATTGTTCCTCCACATCACTGGATATGCTTTCTCTTAACTCCCCCTCTTTATCCCCTAGTGACTGCACGGTTTTAAACTCTGCTGAGTCAAAGCCTCCCCCAACCTCAAGATAGGTGTCAGCCGCCCCTGCCAATTCGTCGATTAACTCTCTGTGTTTTTCAGCGTCTTTATGGTTTTTAAAAGCTTCTTGCTCCATATCATATAACTCAGAATCTAACTTATATGTAGCGTCTTCGGCTTTCCGACCCCCTTCTTCACTTAGGAGTTCTGTCTGTTGGGCTACTAAATCATTGAAAACATTTGTAATTTCATCACCATGATCTTTTTCATTTAGTTGGTTCATGTCATAGTAAAGCCCTTTACGTTTACCTGTAAGAACGTCTACACCATCAGGGGCATCTTCTTCACTATCTACATAAACTCGCTGCCCTTCTGGGACTGCCTCAGGTTCCTCCTCTGTATCTCCACCACCTCCAAACACCCTACCTAATGTAGATTTTATTCCAGTCAAGGGAGCTTTTTCAACAAACTCTGCTAATTCTAATACCTTTGTTGAATTAGGCATTCCTAATCCTCATCGTCTTTATCATCGTCACCAACATTACGGTCGTCCCGTTGGTTAGAATCTGTTAGATTGTAACTTACGGAAGGGTTGGTAGGAGACCCATTACGGAAAGGTACTATGAATGTTGCTTTAGATATATCCCCTAAACCGTCAGTTGATAAATCTGCTACGTAATCTACACCCTTCTCAATAAACCACAGTTTTGAACCATCGCTAGAAACTTCTTTGATTATAGGTGTTGAGAAACCCTGTTCGTTTAGAGACTGAATCCATGTTTTAGATACTTCAAACCCGAAACTCCGGTTTTCCGCCTTTTCCCGACGCTTATCCGCCCATTCATCAATATCTCGCTCCTCTAAGGGAGACTTGTCATGCCAGTCTGGGGTGCGACCACCAGTCCTGCCCTTAAACTTACGCTCAGATGCTGGGATAGACTTTTCCATAGCTTGAATATCTGGTAAAGCCTCACCACCTTCTGGAGACTCCTCTCCTCCTTCGGGTGCTTCTTCCCCTTCTTCGCCCTCTTGTGGCTGTTCCATCTGTTCAATTTGCTGCTGCAACCCCAAAGCTTGAGTTTGTGCTTGAATCTGGACAGTTTTCGCCATCTCACCGCTCACTACAAATTCTGCATCTTCTAACGAAACACCCTCTTCTTTTAATTTAACATCAAAGCCTAGTTGTGCAAATTGATTAGCAATACCTATACGTTGTTGACTAAAACTAATTCGTGTTGCTTCTGCTTTTTCTTCAGGAGTAGGGAGTAGTAGGTCGAAGTCTGTAACGTTAAATGCCTCAAGCAGTTTTGGGAAAACCTTTTCATGGAATAACCGCTGGTCGGATTCGACAACACGACTCATAACTACTAATTGCTGTGTTTGAGTTGATAAGCCACCAAAAGCTTCCGGTGCGCCCTGCCATGCAGGTGTTACACCCCATACCGCACCAACACGTTCACGAATCTCTTCCTTAACAGGAAGGTAATCCATCTCTTGTAGGGTGTGGAACAATCGAACCATGTCTACACGACCACGTTGGTTACGACTGGAAACCGCAACCATAGGAATATAGTTGGGGTCTAACCTAGTTTGCGCCGCAATATGCTCACGTTCTTTACGTAGACTTTCTGGGTCATCTGTTGTAACCATAAGCATGGACGCTGGCATTTTACGCTCAAAGAAATATCTGTATATGTTCTTATCCATACCAATCAAAGTTAAACATTTTTCAAAAACCGTTAAAATTGGAGACCACCCATAAGTTTCGGAAGGGGAGAACTTAGAAACGTGGATAATTTCACTGTCCCTTAGATAGATGTGTTGATTACGGTGGTAGTACTTATACATAGCAGGGACACGTTCGTAACCCTTTTTAGATTTACCGGGAACGTCTTCAACATCGCTCCTATCCATTGGGCATATCCAATGAGAATTTTTAGGTAGACCTGCTTGATCAAGGTCGAATTCTACAAGTGCTGGATTCAACCGCCGAATTTCTTTTACCTTTGATCTAATTTTCCCACCATCATCATGGTACTCTTTCATTAAATAAAGAAAGCCATCATCTACAGTGTTTATATCACTATGGAATTGCCTAAGTACAGACTCTAAACTTTGGTCAAAGATATTACAATCTAACAAAAACTTATTAAAATAATCTAACTGTTCTCTGTCAGCATTTTCTTTTTTCGCTTTTACCTCTATCCCACGACGGAACACCTCACCAGTAATGTGACCTAAAGCGGTTCTAATTTCAGCCACCGAATAAGAAATTGTCTGTAAGTCTTGGACAAGCTGCTGCCTGTACGCCATTTGGTGTCTGACCCATGTATTTACAATGTGGTCAAGACCAATAGAAGGCGCAGTACTTGTGTCGCCTTGTTGTTTCATCAGTTGAATAAAATTCAAACCTTCATTGAAATCAACCATCTGTTGTGCCATTCCGGGCATTTCAGGCATATATTCAGATAATTTCATAAATTAATCCTTACCTAAGTCATTAAACCGTTGCGAAACCAATGTATCCATACCTGCTAATTTAAGAACGGTGTCCATCGCTTTCTCTTTAATATGGGAATGCTCGGAATACACAGTACGTGTATCAGACAATTGCTCTTTCTGATTCGCAATTATGGTTTCCAAATTTTGTATTTTTAGTATAGCTTGCTCGTACTGTTCAGACATATCAGCAAACTCTTCTGAATCCCCCGTGTTCGACACGTTATCAAGAATTCCTGACCGTCCCGCTTCCTTCATCAAGGATATAAATGCCCCCTCAGATATAACGGTTACCGCCTCAGATGAATCACCTACCTCGTCTTCCGGGCCTATAGTCTTCAACTCTTCATGCCATGTATCTAAAATACGCCACGTCCCAGATGCATCCCTATTAGAAATATACTGCTCGTCACGTTCTCTAAGAATATTACCTAAAGTCATAATTACTCTCCTACTTACCTAAACTATTATACTACATAAACTAAAATTTACGCTATGTGGCACTTACTCCAACCACAAGATTTACACGTTATGCACCCACTTTCCTCAATTAAAAAAGCGTTATCACAGCACGTTTCTTCTAACTCGTTGTACGTTGCCTCAAACCCCTCAAGGACAGGTTGATTATTGGCTTCAGATTTTACCAAAACTTCTTTGTCCCTGCTACCAGACCTATATACCGTTATACCTTTACAGTTACTTTCCCAAGATAGCATATATGCAGTATACACGTCTTCTAATGTTGCGTCATTAGCAAAGTTAATTGTTTTAGAAATACCGGAATCACACGATTTTTGGAAAGCGGCTTGCATAGCCACATGTGCTTCTGGGGAAATATCCATAGCAGTTGTGTACACACCCTTAACCCAGTCTGGAACTTCCGCTCTGTCCTTCAAGGAACCCCCATTAGAAATATGTTCCATCAGATCATCAGAGTAGAAGCCGAAATTATGAGCATCTTTTTGGAAATATTTGTTTACATAATACAAAGTTTCCCCTTCAAGGATATTCATCTTCTTCCACGCCAATGCAAATGTAGGCTCTACGCCACTAGAAGTGTCGGCTAACATAGAAATAGTTCCTGTTGGAGCTACCGTTAAGCGGCAAGCGTTCCTGAATTTTCGACCGGATTCAGCGTAGTCACTTTTCTCCCATGCGGGAAATACCCCACGTTCTTCAGCTAATACGGCTGACTCGTTATCTGCTACGTCTTGGATGAAGCCCATAAGTGTTTCACCAACATGTCTACCTGTTTCCGTATCATAACCCACACGTAAACGAATTAGTAAGTCTGCGAAACCCATTACACCTAAACCAATTTTTCGAGTTGCCTTTGTCATGTTTTCTATTTCAGGCGTTGCGTAATAATTTGCATCAATAACATTATCTAAAAAGCGTGTTGCTATCTTTACAACTTTACCTAATTCAGACCAATCTATATTTTCTTTCCAGTCCAAGGTGGGTTCTGAGGAGTGTGCTAATTTAGTGTCAGCATAAAAATTAGCAACATTAATAGAGCCTAAGTTGCATGACTCATTACCCAGAAGGGGTTGTTCCCCACACGGATTAGTTGCAATCATTTTACCGTAAGTGTCTGATACGTGATTATCTTTATTTACGGTATCTAAGAAGATCATTCCCGGCTCACCGTTCCTCCACGCCCCATATACAATCTTACTGAACACCTCACGAGCGTCTAACTCTGTGACGATTTCTTTTGTTCGTGGGTTAATTAAAGGGTAAGTAGTACCGGCTTTAACTGCCTTCATGAAATTATCAGTTACGCCAACAGATATATTAAAGTTGTGGATTTCACCCTCAATCTTTTTACAGTCAATAAATTCTAAAATATCTGGGTGGTGAATATCCATAACAGCCATGTTAGCACCATCACGTTTACCGCCTTGAGTAATCATCGAAGACACCCTTGATAACGTCTTAAGCACCTCTATCGGGCCACACGAAATACCATGAGTCGTCTTAATTCTATCCCCCTTAGGGCGAAGATTAGATAAAGCGAACCCAGTGCCACCACCAAATTTTTGAACCATAGCAGTGTCATGGGCGGCTTTCATAATGCCTTCCATGCTATCTTCTAAAGGAAGCACGAAACATGCGGATAAGGTTCCTTGTTTTGTTCCCGCATTCATTAGTGTTGGGGAATTCGGTATAAAATCTAAATTAGACATAATAGTATAAAACTCGTTAGCTGAAAGCTGGGTGTCTACATCTAGTTTGCCGTACCGTGTTTCAATAGCGGCGATTGCGTCAGCGACACGCCTAAACAAAGCGGAAGCATCTTCGGTAACCTCATTATTATCGTTCTTTAGGAAGTAACGTTTCTCGGCTACTACCTTTGCCTGTGGACTTAAGATTACTGGTATCGTTCCGATGGTATCCGTTAGTGTCATAGTTGTTGTCATTTATTTCTCCTACCCTCTGTATCCACAGTATATACATAATTTACGTTCTCGTACCCAAAAACTTGGTTGACATACCGATTCAGAACAATCGGGGTTTAAATGCTCACCACTTTCCTCAACGGGGTTCACGCTCTTTAATTTTAGCATGTTATCTAAACGTTCGGAAACCCCTTTATTATCAACACCATTTTCTTTAGCCCGATCTTCTGGAGTTTCCCCCGGAGACACCGCATCAAGCCAGTCCGTTGCGCTACCTAAAGTTGCATACTTGTAGATAGTAGTTTCGTAAGCGGCTTGTACCGCCATAGCAATGGAAAAGAAAGCATCCCCGTGTCCCATAGGAGTAACGGGGGCTTTTAAATCATTGTTTACAGAAATTATCTGTTGGGACTGTCTTTCATCTTTTAGGAGTTTTAGCTTACCCCCATGTACATATTCTTCTAAAACCTGCGCCATAGTGTGTTTACTTTTTGCAGTGAATACCATAGGGTGCCAAACTTGCGCTAATCCACGATCTTCTAATTCTCCTCTTGTATTATCAATATACCCTTTTTCTAGCTGAAAGTTTTGCGCTATTTCGTTCAAAAACTGTATTTGATCAGAATAATTCCACCCGTCTAACCACGTCTGATTAATTTGTTTTATTTCGTCACCTACCCGACTGAAGATTACTAAGTGGGAAGGGTGTCGCTTTTTACCAACATCAAACCCTGCAAACAACTGTTCGTTTTCTGCTTTTTTATACGGGGTGTGGACACTAAATTGTCGTAGAGAACTATCTTCACAAGCGGCGATATCTTCCCTGTTGAAATAAGATTCCGTTTGGAATGATGGTTGTAGTAAGAACTCAGAAGCGAATGATTTCGGTCGTGCCTTTTGTTGTGCTGTTAGCCATTCCTCAGAATACAGTGAGGGCATAAGTATGTGGCGATCAGGGGTAGGGTCAATAGCGGGGAGAACACGAGATATAAACCGGTCATCACGTTGTAGTTTACCTAATAAGTCGTCGGGGAGCATAGGGGTTCCCAGAACAATAACTGGGGCTTCTTGATTCGGGATAAACATACTTTCAGTCATGAAGTGATCTTCAATTTTATTTATCTCGCCCAACTGTAACGGGTTTTCTGGGTCTCGCAATATGTCATCAGCAATCAACGCTCCGTTTACGTGCATACCACGTTTGAATGAAAACAAACCCCCATGCAGTATTTCAACAGGTTTATTATTTACTGTATACCTAAATTGAAATTCCGCACGAGAATTACGGGCGGTGAGCATATCCATTAAGATTGGGTTTCTCTGAACCGTTTTATTAATTTCTGATATGTGGTAACGTGCCATCGTATCGCTATATGATAAATATAGGATTGACATGTCACGAGTTGCTTTCAACAAACGCCACACACTAAAAGCATGTCCTAGTAAAGTACTTTTGAAATGAAAACGGGGTAAGATCGCCACATAGTTTTTATTGTCTGATAAAGCTCTTTCAGCATCTTCTGTAATAACCCCTACGTGCCACGTATCAAATAGTTCTGGTCGCTCAAAACTTTGAGACCAAATATCTACAACAAATTCATGAAAGCTTCCTATAGATTGTTTTTGATTGGTAGAAAGTCCTTCAGATAACCGTGCTAACGCATCAGCTACCGTTACAACCTCATTAGCCATTACTTATCACCTGCTTGTTGAATAACACCTTGAAAACGAGCCGCAATACGACTAACGGTTTCAGGGTCAGCAATTTCCTCAACTAAAACATTTAATATGTCCTGCACAAATTGAACGTGTATCAAACCTTCCATAGTTTTACGTTCCCCTTGAATACTCATATCCACGGTACGTGCCGCTACTCCAGCATCATGGAAGTTTAAACCCTTTAATTCATTTTGAGCTTTTTCGCGTATGTCTGTATATGTATCTAAATGCTCTGTTTGTAGCCTAGCGAAGCGTTGGCTTTCGGTTTCCATTACCGTAGAAACCCCAGTCTCTTGAATTTGTAGACGCTTCTCATCCCAGTTAAACTTCTTAGCCCACGAATAAATAGTCGAAATAGTAATATCGACTTCAAACTTTTCCGCAAGTTTTTCAGTTATTTGTTTTGCTGTGTCTGACCCTGCAACATACAAACTCATTGCTTCTAATCTAACATCAGTTGGAATTAATCTAGGCATTACCGCCCCTCATTAGGGTCAGAAGAATACTCGAATGACTGAGACTCAATGCTACCACCGTAAGGACTTCCATCTGATTGAAGAAGTTTACTGAAATCCGTGTACCCCGTTTTGTTAGAAGCTGCATTGAAGCACATAGGTACTTTAAATTTAGCTCCGTTAGAAAAGAATTCTTTAAAATCCACTCCAATTTCATCTCTTGTACAAACCCCCTGCCAAACATTTTCTCGTTCACTGATTGGTTTATAATTGCTGTTCTTCCGCAACGCCCCTGTAGTTCTTTGGGTATCATCAAATTGTTTATTATTCACACACGCCAAGTACTTACACCAAACTACAACCCCTTGTTGTTTCTTTAAATCTTCAAGGGTGGTTCCTTCTGGGAATTTATCTTTATATTCCACCTTTTCTGCCTTCTTACCCGGACTCATGTAAAAGGTAGGCGGCTTAACAACCTTCTCGAAATTAGGCATTCTCTTCTCCTCTTCTCTTTGCCCATAACGCAATGCAAGCGGCATCGGCATAATCTTGTTCAGGGAATACGTCTCCCCATTTCTCTACAGCGTATTTTTTTATATCAGGTTTCCCGGCGTTCCCCTTACCTAAAATCTGCTTTTTCCAACTCCTATTATCGACAGGAACGCACTCAATCCCCTTAGTATGAAGCATGTACTTCGCAACACTAACCACACCGGAAATCTCCATTGTGGTACGTGCATTTTGAATATAAATGGCTGCCTCAATTGCAGAACTATGTATTCCATTATACTCTAATTTTTGGTTTAGGTATACACTAAAGTTGTCAAATATTTGATAAAGCCTAAAATCAAATGGGTCTTTAGGGGTAGATGCGAATTTTAATTTAGCTACAAGTTCTTCTTGATCGTTTACGATAACTCCGTGAACTGCTTTAGATGAGCAGTCTAATCCTAAGTAATTCATCTTTGACGCTCCCCCATTGTTCTAAGACCTACAACCCTTGACACCGATGCATAGGCTTTATCATATGCCTTAAGTGTCCCACTTAGTTGTTTTAAACCTGCCTCTGTTTCGATAACCTCTTTCCGTAATTCCCACAATTGGGTGTATGAGTTTAAGGCTTCCCCACGCAATTCTTCTCGTGTAGGTTTCTTCTTACCCGCTTCTTCTCTTTCCGTAGCAAGTTTGTTCATAGCTTTAGCTAACCCGTCATCAAAAGCTGCCTGTAATGCGGAAAGGGTACTATCCAATTTTGCTACCTCTGCTTCTAGATAACTAGTGTATCCACCAAACATGGCTAGGTAGCTTTCTAGCCCCTCATTAGATGTGGAGGCGTAATCTCCTAATGGCAACTTAGGTAGGTTAGAAATGTCCACATCAAAGGAGGACACTTGTAAATCGGAAGCTAATTTTCTTCGTACATTACCTAAGGCTTTCATTGGAGACCATGCTTTATTTTGGTCTTGTGGGTTGTCGTCTTTATAGTTAACCATTGGTTACCCCTTTACATTTACACCACGTATCCCCAGTACAGGTTTCCGGTATGCTCGTCATGCCCATTATATTAGTACAACGTTCTAGTAAGGTTTCCCATACTAAGGGTTGCCTAGATACTTTGAAGGCTTTTAAATTTTGGTCATTTTTATTTTCATACAAAACGATACCATATTCATTATTTAGCATGTTTAGATAAATTTGTAATTGTATAAAATGCTCATGTTTTGGTGAACTTTTTAGTTCTTTAAACCCTTTATCATTAATAGATTTTAACTCTAACACCGCCCTGCCTTCGGTTGGGTGCTGGATAAGGAAGTCTAACCGCCCACTGATAGGAGGCATGTCCATCTTTAATGGTTGCTCACGAGCGATAACAATACCCATTTTAGTGAAGTACTTATCCATCCTATCTTCTAGGGAGCCACCTACATCAAAGATACGTTTTACTCTTGGGTCTAGGGTTTCCCAAGGCAATAAACCATTGAATGAAGCATATAAGTACCGATCACAAGTGCTACCCAAAGCAGAAGGGTAGAACACCTGCCCTCTGTGGGGAGCCATTTTACCTTCTAAATGCGTATTTAGTAATTTTAAAAACTCCCTATCTTGGTTAGTTGTTCTAACCGCAGCCTTCCTTTTCGTTTTCTGCTTTGTTAATCCTTTAGATTTCCCAATTTGTTTAATTCCTGCCATAGAAATTCCTTTATTTTACCTTTAGTTGTTTCTTTACAATGCAATACAATTTGTATGTCTCCGGTCTGTATTAAGTTGCGATCTCGTATTCTATCACGTTTACCTAAATGACCGTACACCCCATCCGCTTCAATTACCATATTTAATTCTGCAATATAAAAATCAACTGTATACGGAGGAAACGGTGCTTGCGTCTCATAACGTATTCCCCATTCCGACAAATAGTTAGCAATTATATTTTCTTGGGCAGTATAGTCTCTAGGTAACACTGTTTTTTAGTTCCTCCAGTAATTGTTCATCCTCTAAAAAGACTTTCTTTAATCCATTCAGACCCATGTATTTCTGTTCTTTATACGTATACCAAGGCCCTGCCTGAGTTATAAGTTTGATGCCTATTGCTTCTCTAATATAGCTTTCTAGAATGTCTATGCCTCCATCTACCCTAAAAGGTACCGTTGCAGAATTCCAGTTCTCTCCCCCGATTTTAGTTTTCCTCAAGCGTACATCCATATCAAAACCAACCTTAACGCCAGCATCTTCTATCCAACCTTTACGACGTACCTGTAAAAGTGCATGTGCAAAGAATGACTGTGCCAAGCCTCCCGGCATGTTATCTAATGCTACGGGGCCAATGCTACTACGTACCTGATTGATTGCCACCAACGCACCGCCGTTAGATAGACTAGGGAGGACTTTAGGTAACGAAGAGTTAACGAAACGTGCTTGCCACGCCATTGGGTTGAACGAGAAATCCTCTTCTAGGTTCTTGTGGGGAACAAGCCCAGCAATACTATCTAATACTACTAAATCAAAAGAGGCATCAAGTAAGGTACGGATTGTATCCATAGCTTCCTCACCGCTTTCAGGTTGCCCTACAATTATTTTACCTGTGTCTATTCCGCAACGCTCCATCCAATCGGAGTCCCATGATAACTCTGTATCAATCCAAGCTGCTTTTCCACCTGCCTTCAAAACGTTTGCACAGATTTGGGAGGCTAGGTAGGACTTTCCCACGTTGGTAGGCCCGTATATAAGTGTTAAACGCTTCTTAGCTATACCACCCGCCGTTAATCTGTCTAACGCAGGTATCTCAAAGGGGATTTTAGAATACTCAAACTCTTTATCGTCACCCCTAAAAAGGTTTAATTTTTTATTTTTAAGTAGCTCATTAATAATTTTTTCTGAATCTTTTTCCATTTATTCCTCTTCCGGTGTAAAACTAATATCGTAGGTTCGGTTTAGATATGCCTCCGCCCATGCAAAGCAAACTGCGGCACATTGAATGATTTCTGTATACATATCTGTTTCGTTTTTTTCATACACTTCTCTTGCGACTTCACCTAGTTCTTCTGTTAAGATTACCGTCCAATGAGAGTCAGAGTTCTGTGTTTGGTCACCCCACTTTAAGTCTTGACGCTCTCTTTCAGCTAAAACTTTTTCCAGTACCGTAGCTCTAATTATTTCGTTACCTCTCCGTGTACGGCTCATTTAGAAGTCCCTTCATTCAGTACTTCATCAATATTCTTGTCTACTTCATCTCGTACATGCGCCCAGATTTGCCCTAAGGCAAGTTCCGTTCCCTCAATCTGAGTGGGGATATCCATATCAGTATCAATATCATGTACTTCACAATCAATACGTGCGTACTGATTAGTGTCTAAAGGCCCTACCCTGAATGTAAACCCTAATTTTAGTCCTACCTTAGCCATTAGTCTCTCCTTCTTACTTACCCCTCAACTGGGGGTATGGTAAATTAATTTTATCTGGGTTGTTTTGTTTGAACTGCCGCACTAAACTTTTAGTCTCTTTACGGTTTATACCTAAAATATAACAATATTTATGCTTTGTGGGGGACTGCCTTTTCTCGCAACTGTTTTTATGCCTAGCCCTCTCTTGTTTTAGTAATTGTGTACTTTCTTCGGGTATATTTTGCCAATTTACTTTGCGGTAATTCTTTTTGGCACCTACCATTTTATACCATTCTGGCTGCCATTGCAACCCTAAAGCCTTCGCATATCGAACAATCTGACTCCTATCACTAAACCCAGAGTCTCCAAACCACCCACGTTCTCTGTTTTGAGGGTCAAGGTACTGATAGCCGCTACCAAATTTTTGACCTAAATAGATGAAGTTGCAAGCTTGATAAATAGTACCTAATTCCTTAGCTTCGGGGTCACTGTACGCTGTAAAATACCTAAAGTCTGTGTTTTTCACCATCCATTTAATAGATTGCATTATTAACCATGAAGCTAAATTTTTAGGTGACCACGAAATACAGGCACCCCTAGCAATTAATTTTTCTAAATTCTTACCTTCCGCCCCTAATAAATTTGAAAACGTGTTAGGTGTAGCCATTACAACAACCCCTGCAAGCAGATTAGAGGACTTTAACCTAGCGGTAAATCTATCTGTAACCCATATAGGCATTTTACCAAGCCATTCGTGCCGTTCGATAAACTCTTTAACTTCCCGGCAACCCGCTTTGTTGTCTTTAGCAATGTACTCAAACTTAAAATCATCTATAGATAAAGCTTTAACAGCTTCTTCCGATAGATTGGAAAGGGCTAAGTCTTCTACTTTATTTTGAAGACGTATCTCATATTGCCAACTATGTTCTTTATCGTAATTGCTAAACCTTTGGTGTGCCTTTAAGACCAATCTATTGTCCAATCTATTTCTGCTTCTTGTACGTTCGGCTCGAAATCTACTTTAGTAGCCCATGACGGTTTACATACCTCAACGTCAACTTCGAGCGGGATTCCTAAAGAGTTTTCTTGTAGTAGGTTTTGAATGTTAGGAGTTACATCGTTTAGTTCTGAATCATGAACTTCACAAATAATCTCATCATGAACCTGTACTAAAATATTACTTTTCTTATTTGATAAATATTTATCTACTTCTATCATTCTTTCACTTAAAATATCAGCACTTGTGCCTTGAACAAGGTAATTCACCCCTTTATACGCCAAGTCTTTTGGAACTACGTATACTCTGCCGTACCTATTCTTAATCCACCCCCTGCTACTAACAACACGTACTACCTTCTCAAAGAATTCCCGTGACCCTTTTAGTCCCTTAAAATACTTTTTCTTATAGTCGGAGGCTTGACTCATCGGTACTCCAAGTTGAATACCTAGCTTCTTAGCCCCAATGCCGTAAATAGTGCCGAATGTAATAGCTTTTGCCATTTGGCGATAGTACTTATACTCTGGGTCGTCCTTCTCAACATTGAAAGCTAGTGTAGCAGCTTCACCGTGAAAGTCTACATTCTCTTTTTTAAGTAGTGCGTCAATTTCAGCGTTACGGAAGTAATCTAAAAAGACTCGTACTTCCATTTGAGAGTAGTCAAATCCAACTAAGGTGTAGCCGGGACGGGGTACAAATAATCTACGGATAGAAATCTGATGTTCCTCTGTTTCATCGAAAGATTCATCCCCAATAAAGCCCCACGTATCAATAACCTCATCAGATAAATCCTCATTGAACGTTCCACCTTTAGCAGAAACAGCCGCAGAGATTCGCCCTTTCACTGTTTCCCGTTCTTGTGGCGACAGAGCATCATCTGAAAGCCTGAAGTGAGTTCTAGGTAAATTTTGTAGGTTAGGGTCTCTGGAAGATAAACGCCCTGTTAGGGTTCCCCAATTACAAAAGGTAGTATGTATTGTATGTATATCAAAGTAAGGTTCCAGATAGGTTGAACGTAGTTTACCTAATGTTCTATATTGCCTTATATAACCTGCAACAGGGTGATTTATTTGCGCTAATGCTTCTTCCCCCCACGATTCGTTGCCTTTTACGGTCTGCACCGCAGATTTAATGCCTAACCCCTTTAAGGCTGTTCCGACCTGTACAGGGCTGGTAAGTAAGAACTCATGCCCTACCGTGTTGAAAATACGTTCCTTAATCTGCTCCTGCCTTTTAGTTAACTTATCCGCAGCTTTTTTAGCATACAAGCTATCTACAGGTAACCCACGCTTTTCCATAGCAAATAAAACATGTGTTAATTCTTTTTCTAGTTCAAATATTCTAGTTTGCTTCGTTTTCTCTATTCGTGGAAACCTATCTTGGAAAATTTTCCATGTATACTCAACGTCCTTTTCGCAATAAGGCCCTAGAATTGTTGGAGGGGCTTGAGAAAAGTCCTTGTTCCACTTATTTTTACGTAATATCTTTTTAGTAGATATGTCGTACTCTGCGGCAGCTTCACCGTAAAGGCGTTTTATTGTGGCTGTAAGGGAAAACTCTCTAACATCCGCAGGTTCCGTCAATCTTACTAGTACAATAACATCTAATAATTCTTTACCTGTAATAGATAATCCATCCTTCTCTAAGAAGTGTAGATCGAATTTAATGTTATACCCAATAAGAGTAGAGCATTGGTTCATAGCTTCCATTAGTTGACCTAATTGGAGCGGGTGTAGGTTCTCCGCCTCTAAAGACGGGAAGTGCCTAAACGGGAAATAGAAAGTCTCCCCTGTTTCGATACCGACTCCCACCCCACATATTTGATTTTTCCCAAACCAATCTAAACCGTTAGTTTCTACATCAACCGTCCATGTAGGATAATTTTTTAATTTATCTAAGGTTTCATCGTATGTTTTAGAGGTAACTAGCATCCCGCTCCTAAAAAGGTAATAGGTATCTTACTGGGGGATTCCCCCCAGCAAGAAATACCTACAAGAAAAAGGGTTATCCAAAAAGATCGTCTGAACTGTTTAATGAAACAGGGTCAGACTGATTTGATGGCGCACTAGACTGCTCACCACCGTAACGGTTTTTGTAATAACTCTTAATATCAACTAAATCGGAAACGTTAGCTAACTTGTCTTCTGGAACGGAAGTGTTCCTAGCTGTGGCAGAAAGCGTGTATGACGTGTCGTACATGCCTGTTCCTGCCCGCTTGATACGCATAACACCTTTGTTTAGTGAACCCCAGTCGTTATAAATATCAACCAGTTGGTTCCAAATGTAATTACTACGCCCAAAGCCTAGAGGGATAACCCTGAAATCATCAACATGCTGAACAAACAACTTCTTGCCCTGAGGCCCTTCAACTTCTTCCCAGTCGTCAAAACGCTTCTCAGTGTGCATGATATCATGAACATAGCCCCAGAACGCAAACTTGTGAGAGGCTCTAACGTTATCAGGAACATCTGAAGCGTCTGTGTCGTCGTCTTTTAGAAGATTAATCCAACGAGTACCTGAACGATACGTGTAAAGATAAACTTCATCTAGTAATTTATCGTTCTCTTCTCCAGAAGCAACCGGCGTTACGAACGCTTGGTCACCATCTTTGAAAAAGACTTCCTGCCCATTAGCTTGCGACAGTTGAGGGTTAGAACGTTCTTCAACCCTGTTTTGAATAGCGAATATGCCACCCATGCGTACCTCCTTTAGCCTTTACCAAAAGGCTCTGTTTTCTATTACTTCATTAAGTAATGATTTTTTACGTATCTCTTGTACGTCGTTTACCCCTTTGGGTAACTCTATCCATGATACCATACAAGTATCTTTCATGCAACTATTAATTTTATTAATTGCTTTTTGTCCCGCTTCATCATTGTCTAAACACAATACAATTTCTTCTGGTTTCAAGGCTGTTAGCCTAGATTGCTGCTCTCGTGAAAAAGAAGCCCCTAATAAAGCCATACTTGTGTAGCCGTTTTGGGATAACCACATAGTATCCAATGCACCCTCAGTAATACATACAGTTTGTGTTGATTTTATTTTATGCTCCCCAAATAAAAGGTGGGATTTCTTCAAGCCTTTAGAGTATAAATATTTAGGAGTTGCGTCTATGCGCCTCTCCATCCACCCAACTAAATTTGAAGATGCATCATGTACAGGAATGATTAAATCATTATACTTATTCATGCCGCAACCCCAAGATTTTAATGTGTCGGAGGAAAACCCCCGATCAAAAATCCATTTAGGGACTACCCCTGCGTCTCCGGGGTACGTTACTACCTCCATCTGGTCAAGAGGGGGAAACTCGTCTTCAAAAAAATCAAACTCTATTTCAATTGCACTGTTAGCAACGTCTTGTTCAATCTTTGTAGTATCTTTACCTGTGTACTTAGCTAAAAATGTTACTAAAGACCCCTGCCCACAGCCAGCAAAACATATCCATTTACCCATTGTTACGTTTATAGAGCATGAAGGTAGTTGGTCTATATGGAAAGGACAGGAAATATTAAATTGTTCACGCTCTAAGGGAACATCTATCCCTACGTCAAGTAATAAACTAGACCAATTAACCACTACTTACCTTTCGATGCACGTAAAAACAACACAATATCGCTGGTGTACCCGTTAGCGTCTACAACTTTGCCTTTCTTAATATCACCAACGGTAATATCAACCTTAGGCTTGCCTGGCCCTTTAGAAGTGCCTTGCTTTACTATAACGCTATCGGTATCAGATTTAAATAAATCAAATAATCCCATTAAAAATCTCCTTACTAAAAACCACCATCATCTAAATCATCGTCGTCAACGATGGAAAATTCATCGTCTTCATAGATTTTACCATAGTTTACGTCCCAATGCAAGTAGTATTCTTCAGAGGGTAATACCCCATCTCGATACTTCTGTATCTGCATTAGGCGTTTATCCTCGTTGTCTTCTACAAGGCACATAGCCATAGCAACGTCTGCCGCTCTGATTAAAGCGTCTCCAAAGGCAACCTGATCGGCTCGTGGTGGCTCAAACATATTAGCGGCTTCTCTAGTAGCTTGCGTTGAAACCCAAATTGCTGTGTTAGTAGATAAACATAAGTTTTTCATGCCGTAGAAAAGCGCATGAGACTGTTCCCACATAGCTTTCTTACCGTCCCCTGAAGAAACTAAGTAGATTCCATCTAGAACTACAAAGTCTGGAGAGTGTTTCCGTATCAAACGAGCGATACTTTCAATAGAAATGGTGGACTCACCTTCTATATGGTCACAAACTAAAAGTGACCTACCATTCAATTCTTGTAGAAACTTCTTGTATTGAACTTCATCAATTGGGTCACCGTTACGCAAGGCTCTATGGGAGAAGTTATACCCCATTTTATTAGCTAGTACCACATCCGCCCTTAGACTTATTGCTGATGTTGTCATTTCTGTAGAAACTAATAAGGTTTTATACCCAGCCGCAACCGCAGTAGCAGCCGCCTCAACACACATCCACGTTTTACCTACTGTTGGTCGTGCAAACATAGCTACAAGTTCTCCCGGCATCCACCCAACACCTGTGCTATTGAAGGTCTTAAAGGGTGTTGGTACTCCCATCATACCTTCACCCATAGCACGTTTTTCAGTTCTCTCTTTCCACTCATCGAAGCGTTCAGAGGAGCCGCTGTTATAGATAGAAACGTCTTCATCGGTCTCTATCTCTACGTCCCCCAGCTTTGAAATAATTGTTGATAATGCCTTTGCGGGATTATCCTTAAGCATTTCCTTTTCCGATTGAATGGAAGCTACAATTTTACGATAAATAACCTGATCTTTGAACTGATCTACAGCGTAATCATAATTTAACGTCTGTGCGGAAACGTCTAAGGTAGGATAATTTTCGGACAATGTGGATGCAGAAGGAGTTTCCCTATACTGATCTACATAATCTACGATAAATGTATGTACTTCCCCGTGTTTCGCAAAGTCCTTACCAGTGTACCTAAAGTTTTTAAAGTTTACTGGGTCTGTTAAATTAAATAAAACCCCTGATTCAATATATTCAAAACTCTGCATTATTACCTCGCTATATAAAGTACTCTTGGCCCGTTACCATGTACATAGCATACCACACCACCACCACATGTGTCATCAGCAATTTTTTTCGCTTCTAAGAACGTGCTGTGTGTGCCTTCGAGCCATACGTCTTTATTATCTGTTATGGATATCACTCGGAAGGAGCCTTGCGGAGCTTCACGAGAGCGTAAATCTGATGCCTTTAAGTGTTTGCGGGTATTGTCAACCTTCACAAACCCGCCCCGCCTGTTTTTATTCTGTCTGGGCATTGCCCCACTCCTTTAACTTGTTTAAAATCTTTTTCTTTTTTTGCTCCGAAGCTGCTGTGGGGAACCATTTAGAATTCAAAAGGGTGTACTTTCGCCAGTACGCTTTTATTTTATCCGTCCCATAGACCATAACTTTATAATATATTTCTGCATTGCTATCTGGGAGATAATATTTAAATTCAAAACCCTTGATAATATATTTTATAGTAACTGTATCTTTACGGGTGTGTATCCCATTATAAAAACCAGCTAAAACCGGAAATAACCCGTATTGCTTAACAGCTTCTTTAATTAGCTTAAGGTCATAACCAATAAAACCTTTATTAGTATATTCTTTATTATGCTTTTTAGAATATAACCATGTAAAAACCCCCCGCACATCTTGCGAGTTGTAGTCTTTTAGAGGTTTTCCGTCCCGTTTAACCATAATAAAACTCTTTTCTCGTTCTGCCTACCCAATCTCTGCCTAATCTGAGTTCTAATTTTATACGCTGATTCTTGTAAAGTGTTAGAAATTTCATCCATTGTTAGATTTTCCATACGTAAAGCTAAAAAAGATTTTTCCGTATGGGAAAACCCAAAGTGTTCTAAAGAAGATTTTAATACTAACTCAGAGTCCATGTCAATGGTTACCGATAAAGCTTTTTCAGCAGAAGACGGATAGTATTCCGTTTCGTGACTAAAAGAAGATAAATAAGCGTCTAAACTTTGCGGTTCAGGGCGGCGTTGGGCTTTAGTGATCAAAGTTCTTATTGTATTAATCATAGTGGTATGTAAATAGGTGTGAAACGAAACCTTTCTGCTAGGATCAAAGCCTTTTGCTGCTTTTAGAATAGCAATACGTAATTCTTGTGCTATATCCTCCCTATCCATACCACGTATAGAAGTTGTCTGGAGCATTCGATTAATCTTAGGTTCCCACTGTTCTATCAATTTATTGTTTATGTCCATTAAACCCCTTTTTATTCTTTTTAGTATAACTTAATTATATCAGTTTCCTTACTCTTCGTCAATATTACTAGCCGCTTTTTGCCTAGATAAACGTAAGTCATAAGTGCTGTCACTTTTCATGCCTTTTGCATAACACTTTCTACTACAATAGATATATGTACTATGGGGTGCGGCGGAAATAAGCGTTATACGCTTTCGCCTAAAAGCTACTTTACAAAATCTACAATTAACTATGATGTTAAAATATTCATACCTACACGCATCATGAATGTGGTGTACTCTTGCAGCGTGGGATTCTGTTGCTTTAGATACGTCCCCGTTACACGCTCTACAAACTACCCGTTTAGGTAAATATCTTTTATTTATTAGTACGCTTTTAGTGGGTAATTCTGCATTAGTTAAAACTTTATGTGCGTATGACTTTCTAACCCCTACCCTGTCCGCAATTTGCGTTAAACGTAAGATAGGGTTTTCTGTACGTAATCTGATGATTTGCTCACGTTTAGAAGTCATCTATAGAAGCTTGAGCTTTCTCATACGCTTTGACGTTATCGGTTTCTAAAGCTTTCCATTTAGCTGCTAATTTAGTTGCGTCTACTGCTCCCTCATCTATTCTTAAAATAAATGACGATGCGGCAACAATTCTAGTCCATTGTGCGTCTGTAAACGATACTGTTACGTCAGGCATTAGCTTTTCTCCTTTAAAATTTTAACTTCTTTACGTAATTTATTAACTTCATCTAACAACATAACTGATAAGCTATGATATTTTATTGATTCAGCCTTACCGTGTTTATCGTAATTAATCAATTCAGGGTAAACTTCATTAACTTCCTCGGCAATTAAACCTATATCTGGGGCGTTATCGAATTTATAATCATAACTTACAGGTCTTAGACTGTCAAGTTTTGAAGAATCGAATACTAACTCTTTTACATTATCTTTATATTGTATTGAACTAGACTTTTTCGCTATCTGTCCCGCCCCGGTTACAATTAAATCTGTACCCGTTGTGGAAACACTGTTATACATATATAAAGTATATCCATGAATTGCGTGCCATGCTTGAGAACCCGCCCCTAGGCTTTCACCTGCTGTACCCCCAGACGAATCAGTTGCGGGGTAAATCCCCGTGTCAAAGTAGAATTCGTTCGTTCCGTCCGATGAGTAGCCTACTTTACCAGAAGATATTCGGTAAAAACCAGTATTAGAGTCACCTTGCCATGCAATGCCGGGAAAAGAATTAGTTCCGTCTCCTACATACATGTAATAACTTTGAATACCTACCAAGGTGTTATGGTATCCAATCCAAGCATGGTTATCGCTACCTGCTGATGTTCCATAATCAACTATAGGTTCAAATATCAGCCTACTGCCACTAGCTCCGTCATCTTCACTTAACATAGTCCAGAACGCAGACTCTCCCGTCGCTGCTGCTGGAGTAGCATTACCTTGCCCAGATAAGAATGCTAATACATCTGCGGAGCCACCTCCACCATCTGTCGCATATCTAAACGTTCCATAAGCCCCTGTTTCAACATTACCTGAAGTTACTGCCGTAGCAAAGGTTAACCCAGTGAACCCATCTAAATCAAGTTTTCCACCATTTGCAATAGCAGCGTTCCCTCTATTATGCGTAAAGGTTACCTCAGAGTCTGCTGTAGTACTAAAAAGAAGCTCTACATCATCATTATATGTTGAATTACCGAAATTTACTTTAAGTTTTCCTACTTCGAGATAGGTAACTTCGTTGCTGCCACTCCCGCCATCATTAGCTAAGTTTGCACTATTCCTTCTACTGAAAGAAAAGTCGGTAGCCCCTGCTGTTAATGTTGAAGGAGAAAAGAAATTTAGGGTATCGGACGATGTGGAAGCCACGGACATTGCTCCCGCCATGTCTCCTCGACTAGCCGATTGACCAGTAGAGCCACCTTGCGTATATCCCCTATCTTCAAACGTATGGATATTAGCACTGCTAAGAAAAAGTCTTGATGTCCCCTCCGCAGCAGCTTGTTTTATTTCTACTCCATTTGCTCCAATTATTACGTTCCCGCCCCCCGCAGTTAATAATCCTGCATTTGTGCCAGAACTAAGTATTTCTACCTGAGTTGTTCCGTTAGTTTGGGCTACGAAACTCCTATTACTACCCAAAGTCCCTAATGCAACTCCGTAAAGATTGGAATCAAAAGTCCCTGCTCCTGCAAAAAGTTTATTTGTTAATGTTACGTTTGCAGATAAGAAATCCGCAGCAACTACTCCAGCTTGTATTACGTCGGCTGTTATTGAATTTGCTGCAAGCACTCCCGCTGATATCGTTGCTTCATTCGCTGTGAATGGGAAGATAGACGGGGAGTCAGAATCGTCATCAGAACTAGGGACTGAAACAGTACATAGCAAGATAGCGTCGTCCGCATATACATCTGAATAGTCATCTGTTGCTTTAATTGTAGTTGACTCTGAGTCACCAACAGATTTATATAGATATATTGTCCCCGTAGTTGTAAAGGTTACTACCCCAGCAGTAGAACTAGTTGTAACTGTGATACTAGCCCCGGAACCAATATTGGTCGCATTACTAATATTTTTACTTGAAAGAACGGTTTCGTCGGTTCCATCAGCAAACTGCACATTAGCATTATTGCCAATAGTGCCTTTGAGTCCAAATTTTATTTTATTATAATCCCCTGCCGTTCCCGTTGCCTCGAAACTTAAATTAGATGACCACTGCTGTACACCTTTTTTCGCAAGGGTAGCGGTTAGAGAGTTATCAACTATTGCATCAGCAGCACTAAGCAGTTGCGCTCCAGTTGTACTAAAGCCTGATACAGGGGTTAGGTAGGAGAAGGTAGCTTGAGAACCTGCTGCGGTAGATGAGTTACTTGCAGCTAATATCTTTACTCGATTAACCTTTTCAACATATGTCGCTTTTGTACTTGTTGAGAAGATTGCAGAATTAGCTACAACATCAAAGTAAACAATGGACTCCGCCGACATATTCCCCGTGTCTCCTGACGATATCGAATATAAAATAGCCCCCGTATCATCGTACAGTTTTCCTGCTGTCCATGCGACTGTATCGGAATCTGTAGCTGTTGCAGTTCCAGTAAATGTCCAAGATTTTACATTCGCAATATTTGTACCCTTTGTTGGGTCGGTGTCTCCATAACTTTCCACTCCGTCAACTAGAGTATCGAAAATATTTGGCTTTAATGCAGCACTGTCGTTTTTACCTACAGAGGCAATCTCAGTAAAACTAACCCCGTCTTTCTCTTCGTAATTCAAATAGGTAACTAAATGAGTACCAGAAACATCAACTAATGAGTTAGTAACTTGTGCAATATGCCCCGGACGTAACGGAATATATATTCTCATGGGTTTGGTAGCGTCAAGGGCAGTCCCGTCACTTGTTTGGGTTGCTGTATCACCCCCATAGACCACCGATGAGCTTCCAGTAGACGAAATATACGCATATCGTGTAATAGTAGTGGCTGTTGCGTCTAATTCTACAATCACATCTCCAACATGTACTCCAAATAGTTCTGGGTTATTGGTAGCCGAACCCCCATTTGTAGCAAAGGCTCCGGTCGTGAACGAAACCGTCCCATTACTACGAGATACCTTAGAGGCTTGAGCATCAATATAATGATATGGGTAATTAGCTACTTTGTAGGTACCACGTTTAATAACCGTAGTGTTTCTAGATAGGTACGAAGCTATTTCTTGCCGTATTTTTTGTGGGTCTAATGTATCAACAGATTTTACAGCTTTTGATTTTCTTACCCCAAAATTTTTAGCTACACGACATGTTGCTGTGGTTGTAGCTGTTTTTCCTGAAGTAACCCCTGTAATTGTCCCTACCGCTTCAGGAAAGTTAGCATTAAACGAAGGTGATGCTATTAGGGGGCTTACAATAATAAAACCTGTTACATTAGTTCCAGAACGTATAACAGATTGATATTCAAATTTTGCAAATTGAGCAGCCCCTCCCCCGTCAGGTGTAAATGTGAGAAGTTCTCCCTGCCCAATCGGGTATGTTGCCCCTGTGAAAGCACCATCATTAGTGAATGTTACATCTATTCTTTCAAATCTTTTAGTGACTACTCGATCAGCGGCACCTTGAGACCCATCTGTAGCCTCAACTCCCCCTTCTAATTGTAAATGCATATCACGATAGGTTAATACAACATCTGAATATATTTCACCTTTAGGTTCCTCGAAATCAAAATCATTCATCATTCGGGTATTGTAACCATCTTTAGCGAAGTTAGAGGGTTTAGGGTACTTGATTGACAACCCATATGTTTCTGGGGCTGTACTAGGACGAGTGCCACGTTTAAAGTAATTCCAATCAGCGGAAGGAGCCGCAGTATCTGTTGCACTAGTAACTACAGCAGGGTCAACAAGGTAATCATATCCGAAATCATCTGTAGCCCCATCTTCATGGGGGTCTTTCTTAGCTAGATTTGAAACTGCTTTAAGTACAGTTGAGTTACCCGGAAACTCTATGTTTCCTGCTTGATCATATTGAGTAGCAGACGCTTCATATTTATCTGTATTGGAAAAAGATATACTATCAGAGTCAAGGTAAGCAACGTTATCTATTATTGTTGCAATGTCACTAGAAACTCTAGAACCTGTTGTGTAGGCTAATGGATTATCGACCCACGTTCCAATTTTATAATTTTTAAGTTCTTCTAAATTATCTCGAAGAGTTAAAACAATTATATTTCCAAGTACTACATCATACTTTTCCTGCATATTGTAAATTTTACCAGCAAATAAAATTGTACCTGTATCACCATCACGAAGTCTAACATTTTGGAAATCAGTAAAAACCCCAGTAAACCTACCCTTTTTTTCATTAGCAGCGGCGGATGAGGCGTTTCTAGGAGTGTTACTAATAGTAAGCACGGCAGAACGTGGGTTTCCTATCTTTTCTTCAAGCCTAAGTGACATTACTGGATTAGAATCGGTACCATCTGATTCGTAATTATCCATCCAAGCATCTGGGGACTCCCCGACATCCCAATGCCTAAATTTAGCGTTAGCCCATCTAGAGCCAGTCCAATATAATAACTCAGACTTCCGTGCCATTAGATTAAGTCCGCCTGATCAACCCAGTCCTGTCTAGCTTCGGTCACAAAAGACATTTGGAAATCATAACGATCTTCCTTTGCTGGCGCAATGCTAAACCTAGCAGACTGCAAAGCCACTCTGTACACCGCACCACCCGTCCAACTTGCTGGTAATAATAAGTCACCATCAGAATTATAGGCATTTGAACTAGAATCTGTTGGGAATGTAGTGTCTCCTACCTCTAACTCTATTTGCCCAGTAGCTGCCTCTGATGCAACCCAATCGTACACTGTGTTCTCTAACCAATTCTTAAACGGTATGTAATATGTTTGACCCCCGACCGTTATAGATGAAGGAGTTGGTTGCGTTGTGTCTACAATACCGCTTATACTAATGCTAGGTCTAAAAGACCCTAAATCAATAATTTCAGGGTTAGCTTGGGGGATTGGGATTTGAATTGGGGTTTTACTATAACTAATAGCTACGGAGTCACACTTTAAAGCAAAGCGTAACGACGCAGAGCCATGCACCCCATTCCTAAGAAGAACGGATAATTCTCCGGTTACATTTTTTGCTGACGTATAAGCCACCTATGAAACTCCTTTAGAACCCATATCCAGCAGATAATATCTGTTGATCCATGTTAGTTACCCGTACTTTTTCCTCTGCTTGCTCTACCTCAACCGTCTGTTGCGGTGTTAACCCTGCTATCATTATTTCAATTTTTCCCGCTAAAGGATTGTCTAACATACCTTGCGGGATTTCAGGCATAGCCCCAAACGGTTTTCCCCCACCTAACATTTTTGGCAATTTTAGGTCTCTAAGCATATTTAGTAGCGTTCTCAGAGGGGTGGAAAAAATACTAATTAGTCCTGTTGCAATATCAGTAAGAAGTTTAAGTCCTTTTAACAATATAAGCATAAAAAAGTCTGCTGTAAAGACTGATTTTAACCACTTGAAAGCATTTTTAATACCGTTCCAAATCCCCGGTAATAGGAAGAAAATTTTACCCCAAGACAGGAATATACCAGCAAAGTATACTTTTACTACCCCCCACAGTAGATATCCTATTCCTTGGAAAGCCTTTTTAATCGCTGCTATATATTCCCCATCCTTAAATAATTGATAAGCTTCCTTGAATAAATCCCAAGCCTTTTTAAAGGTGCCGAAAATTCCTGTAATATAATCAACAAAGGAACCTACAAAAAACTGACCTATTTTAGAAATGAGAGGCATCTGTTTAGCGAGCCAAGTAAGAAACGCCATCATAGGAGGAATCAATGGGACTAGCATTAAGTCAACCATTCCACCTAGAATTTGAAATAAAGAACCCAGAAATCCAGTAAACAACTGAGACTGTTTTAAAATGGAGGCTAAACTGAAACTAATACCAGCCTTTTTTAGACCGCCTTTAATTAAACCTTCACCTTTTTTCTTGTCGGAACCCGCATTTCCGCCTCCGTCTGGGTTTGCGGCTGCGTTCTTAGCGGATGCCTCGGATATTAATTTAAAAATTACTTCCGTCCCTGCCATTTATATCCTCCTTTATTGTCTCATTTTATGACCCGCAACACGCATCTCTGCTTCTTGGTCTTCAACTTCTTTAGTTTTTACAGCCGACTCAATACCTAAAATAAGATTTACTTCTGCTTGAGATAAATTTTGTATTACGTCCCAAGGAATACCTTTATCTAATAATACAAACATAATCAGCCAATATTGAAATTTTATTTGGTAATGATATGGTGTATCAATATTCCTAAGATACGCTAAACACCTTTTTTTATTTCCTCAGGGCTTTCCTCCTCACCCTCCCCTGTTATAGTAGGTATGAGCTTTTCAAGTTCCCGTCCAAGTCTCGCATCAATAGATAGTAAAAAAGCTTCTGTAGTTCTACCCCAAGGGGCTTCTACTATAACTTCTTTTAAACACGCTCTCATAAAACCGTCACTATCAAACTCAGGGTCTCCAGAAATTTTCATTTTCACATGTTCGGACATCATCTGGCTTCGCTTACTCCACGAAAGAGGTCTGAGTTTGATCTCAAATTCATCCCCAGTAGACTCTATTTTTATTTTTTGGGGTATAAGTTCACTAGATACTCGGTATTTTTCTATGTCGAACGACTGTACTTCACTATTTTCTTCTGTCACTATATCCTCCTATGGATAAAATGGTTCACTGTCTTTAATTTGTATTTTCATGTTCCTGAATAGTATGTCTACGTCTGTTTGGAGTGGGTTGTCTCCCGTTATACCATGTGGGGCAGAACGCATAAATGCACCCTGTTGCCCCGCTCCTTCAGCGGCAGTACCATCATTCGGAATAGTAATAGTTATTGTATCATTAGTGGCTCTTGTGAAAGTAAGCGTCACTGCAAATCCTGACATACCGTCTGATGCATTCGCAGTACCGGGAGTATTTGTACCGTAATCGCCCTCAAGAATCAATTCTTTGAAGATTGCCCTAGAAGATGTAGTAGCACCAGTCGAGTCTGGTAAGGCAATTGATGCAGACATAGAGTATTCTCTTTGGTTTTCCCTGATTTCAGCAGGGCCACGATGCCTACGTGTGCCTTTTCCTTGATTGTTTATATAGTATCTAGGTTCCTCCGCATTAGATACAGAGAGACTAAAGTTCCTAACTCGTGCAAACTCTACTCCATGAATGGTTAATGAACCCTGTGAAAAGTAATAAGGTTCAGTAGAAGGGAACCCGCCATGTGCGGAAGTTAAACCACTAGCTGCGTCTTTTGCGGGGACACCTATATTAGAAGAACTTATTTGCTGCATTAGTGCATGTCCGGGTAATCCACTCCCTGACCCAGACTCGTAAACTGAGTGAAGTTTTTGATTATGTACCATATCTTGGAAGGTTACTGAGTCCCAACCAGCAGTTAGAAGACCTCCCTCATCTGCGGAAATAGACATAGACCCACAATGCCCACCAAACCAACGTCTATTGAAATCATTTGAGGCATTTTCTGCACTGTCTCGCATATGAACATTCCAAGACATGGTATCTAAATCAACAGTTTCAAAAATGTCGTGTTGGTAATACGGTGATCCTGTTACAACACGAATCTGAGTACCTGCCGTTAATACCGCATGGTCAAACTGCAATGGGTAATTTAGCCTAAGAAAGCCAGCGGAAGAAGTAGTGGAACGAGAAACTACGTCACGTATTTCTGAATTTGTAGTAGAAGTAGGGGAAGAATCATAATCAATTGTTATAGTAGAACCGACTGTCATGTTAGTCGTGTCATCTACTTTAATAAAATAATCGCCTTTTTTGGCTGCAATTTCAAGGTCGGTTCTTGAGGTAATTGTACCCCCGACAGGTATTGAGTTTACTTTCCCTATAGGAAATCTTAGAGGCCATCCATTCAATAATACAAAGCTTCCTACAGAACCGGAAAAGGTTTGTTGACCTTTATATGCTTGGAGGAAGTTCCTCTTTTGCCCTACGCCTAATAGGTACCTGCCTTCAATCGCCATTTCTGGGTCTGGGGTGTCAACTGTTTCGTATACGCCGGGAACCCATGAAATAAACTTGTCTGTAGTAGCTTCCGTTACAGCAGTAACAGCGGTAATGTCCGTGTTATCTGCGTGGAAAAAAGCAGTTGGGGCATCTAAAGTTAGTCCTGTGGTGCCATCAACATACTCTACTCTACGCACTTCACATTCTTGCTCATCCGTAAAGGTAGAAGACCCAGCTACTTCAGGGCCAATTCGTATATAATCTCCAGCAACTGGCGGAGTACCCATATTATCTACAGTTATATGCCTAGAACCAGAATCTAGACCATCAGCCATATTAATTCGCCCTACCTTTGAACCGTCTGCTGTTATATTGGTAGCTGCTTCTTGGTAGCCTCCATGCCCTGCTTCGGGGGCGAAAGTAAATTGTGCTTGATCGGAACGATACACTGCCATTTGATATTCTCCTTCAGATAATCCTGTATTATTATACTAGTATTTAAGTAGTTTCCAATAAGACTGCGTTGTTTACTAAATCTATTTCTAACGTTCCCATCCACACATTTACGGTATCTGTTGTCATTTCGTTGAAATTAACAAATTGGATTCTCTGGAAATTAGTTAATGAGTGCATACGGGCGTGGCATATTCTCCTGATTTCCCGCATTATATTAAATAATCGTTGCCTTTCTCGTAGAGTCCATACCTCCAAGGTTACAGTATAGGTACGATTACCATATGTCCAATTACCTATAGGGGTCTCAGTAAAGGCAGCGTTCCTTGCCACAATTGCATCCCCTGCATTTAGGTCAAATCTTAACGGCTCCCCGTTTCCTGTGACGACTACAAGGTTTGGTTTAGCAACATTACTTGCATTCCATTGGCTATTGAAATCTGTGAGCAGGTCGTCTGCTGGCATTGGTTCAGTCGGCATTAAAATACCTCAAATGAACGCAAGCTATCTAATTTATCTTCTACTTCTTGAGTCCAACCACTAATTTTCTCACTCATAGATACTCTATCCATCCCACTCACAGCCAGATTACCAAAGTCTGAGTCTCTCAGCACTTCAATAGCAGCAAGTTTCCTAGCCATATCAAAAACGATGCCACCCTCTCTTGCATCAGTAGCTATATCGTTACCATGTAGGTATGAAATTTTAACGGGCATTGTAAATTCTCCACCACCCCAACGCCATACTGGGGCGTTATAGGACGTAAACCTTGCAGGAAGTAAGAAATACCTAGAAAATTGAATCATATTTGTATCAGGTACAAAGAAGTAATCGTTTTTTCTACCTTGAGTTTTTGAATCCCAACTTGCCCCGTTCCAAATTTTTAAATCGAAGATTTTAAATCCATGCGGTCGATCTAATTTGAAACCATTTAGATTAAATGTATGGTATTCCTCATGAATATAGCTAGGTCGCCACGCTTTTCTAGACGTATATTCTATCTGAGACTGTGCCGCTTCTATATATTGCTCTACTGTTGCCTTGGTTGGGGTGGTTGATGTAGTAAAGTCTGTCCCACTACCATCTGTAGTTGTAACATTCTTTAATTGTAAAAGATTGAAAACATCTTGAGTTGAACAGTACGCCGCTAAAGGACGTTTACGGATGCTCCTAAGTGAAGGAGCGGAACTTACTGAAGTTGTCGAAGTGCATCTTACCCAATATTTTGTGGCACTGTTTACCGCAACGGTAGCCCAATCCGACATCCGCCCTGCCGGGAATTGTTCTGCACCATCTTTTGAAAAATCATAAGCGGTATCTGGACTGTCATCTGGGTCAGTATAATATGTAGCGGACAACGGCGTAAATGTCGCCCATGTAGAACCGTTGTAGTATTCCCATATTAAGGCACCTAAACTACCAGCAGTATCTACATCAAAGATAGCCATATCAAAACGATTAGCATCCCCAAGATACAAAACATCATTCGTATCTGCTAAAATAGTTGCGGAGGTTCCCGCAGGGGATTGCATTTCTAATGTTATGTTTGAATACGTGCTGCTACCATCAAAAGCAAAAACTGTATCAAAATATTGATTCGCACTAGTAGGCATTATTCCTCCTGTATTGGAGTTGTATCAGGTTCGGTCTGTGCTTCTACTGTTCCTTCTGGTTGTTTTCCTCTAAGATACATAGCTACACCATTTAATTGCTGAAGCTGTTGCGACATCTGTAATCTATTATTATCTAATGTTTGCAACTCAGAGGCAAGATTACTTATTTCTGCCATTACTGCTTCTAAATCTTTTGTAACATCTACGTCTATCATACTAACTCCTCTGTATTCCCCCACTCCGGGTCTGCTTCTCTAGCCGCTTTATAAAAATCTGCCTTTTCAAGGAACTCTTTAAGGTAATAACGCCTATTTTGAGTTACCTGTTTAATTACAGGGTTCCATCTATTTAGTTTCTTTACTTTCAATCTATCTGTTGGATGTTCATATAACCAAGCACACAACTCATCGTATAACTTATCATTAATTTGCTCATGATGTTCAGCATAGGTTAATAACGCAAGCCAAGCCGCTGGGTCTGACTCAGGTTTTAATTCTATTACTGACTCCCCTTTAACCATTTTTACTTTAAAGGTAGAATTAGACATGTTTTTAACTCCTGTACTTTACTAGTCTATTCTATTATACTCTTATTAGTCCGAAAGTCAACTAACTAGGTTTCCTAAGTAATGTCGATTTCTTTTCTGTCCCACGAGACAGTATCTTCGTCCCAATCATACCTTACATATTCGGTTGGCTCTTCGTCTTTGTCGAACCCTTCATCATCTGGCATAGCAACAGGGGCTTCCCATTCCCACGTAGAAGTATTCAAAGTCCACGATGCGTAAGGCGACTGTGCGTAAAACACATCGTTAGTTGAATCGTACTTCATTCCAATAGAAGCACCATCCCCTTTAACCCTTACCCAGTTTGTATCAGCACCTAGCAAATTTTGGCAGAACGGTATACCTTTTTTCGATTGGCTGCCATCAGAGTCTAGGCAATCGTCGTTACTCACAACAATTACATTGGTAACAATATTGTTTTCA
>Ga0208919_1000406_pt1 | contig 29980 bp, 56 predicted proteins | sample 4_EtaG_FD_184076 | JGI IMG/M metagenome (GOLD analysis project Ga0208919, IMG submission 184076) | Marine viral communities from the Subarctic Pacific Ocean - 4_ETSP_OMZ_AT15127 metaG (SPAdes) (version 3) | ecosystem: Environmental > Aquatic > Marine > Oceanic | place: Pacific Ocean | collected...
AAGAGTTTATAAATTTATTTATCGGTTCGAACGGTTTGTCAAAATGATTGTATGGGTTGGAAACATAAGCTAGAAAACCTAAGGTTGAAAAGTCGCAAGAATTGATAAATCTGTGGAGAGGGTTAATTACCATATCAGAACGAATTTTAATGCAGTATTTTGCACCTAGCTCTTTGGCATACTTGAGGCCCTCTACTGTTGATATTACTTGTAGGTTAATGTTTCCAAACCCACTGTTTACGGGACGTTTAACTACCACAGGATTAATTCTGGTGTCGTGCACCAACCCATAATCTCTCAACGAACATGTGTCGTCCATAGCCCACACTATATTTTTATAGCCACTGTAGCTTTCTAATATCTCCCCAATATATGCAGTATGACCTTGAATAACCACATACACGTCATCTCTAAAGCTATTTTTTTCTATACAATTAGGACAGGGGCATCCTCCCTTTTCTGGCTGGCACCAAGTGCTAATTCTTGAATTATTACCCTTGAGACTAATTGCATTCTGAAATGACTGTTCAAACAATTCGCTATAACTGTTCATTCTTTACCTTCAATAGCAAAAGGAGAAATAAATTCTACGCCACGATCTACCAAATCAGAACACTTTGAAATTATTTCATTGGAAAAATTCCAACTGAGAAGAAGACCATAACTCCCATCTTCCACAATAGAGTGATCCTCTTTAACAATTGGGATATGTGTATATGGTGTGTAGAGCCCAACCTTCATATCATTAACCTCAAATATACACTCTAGTACATTACTGTCAATTCCGCAGTATGTAAGTAGGGTATTTCCTTTGGCAGGAGCACCAAAACCATAGATCTTTTTTCCACTATCTGTTATTTGCTTTATCTTGGACTTAAAGTTTTCTTTAAATAGCATAACCTTTTCCGCAAAAGACTTTAACGACTCATAACTTACAAGATCTTTATCCTCTTTCTCTAAAGCTATAAATCTTTCTGTTTTTTCTCTATTAGATTCAGAGTGACACACCTTGGCTATAATACTTCCTCCGTGGATTTCTGAGTGGTGTGCGTCAAATATTTCAAGACCATACGGTCTTAATAAATTTGAAAGAGATTGAATTGAATAGTAACATAGGTGTTCGTGATAGATCCCATCAAAAGATAGTTTTTTAATCATGTCTCCTAGATACATAAACTGAACTACAAATACTCCATCTTCTTGTAGACATTTCTTAATACCTCTTATCACAGAGTGTAACTCTTCTAAATGAAAAAACACTCCGCTAGCATTTATTAGCTTGACCTTGTTTTCAATACCTAAGATATCAACACACTCTTCATTGAAAAATTTTGCGACGGTCGGAATTCCAGAGTCCTTTGATAGCTTAGCTATGTTAGATGCCGACTCTATGTTTAGTAGATTTCCACAGCCGACTTTAAGGTATTGGAGAAGTTGTGTACCATCATTGCCTCCAATGTCGATAATCATATCATCTTCTTGCAGGTCGAACTGTTTTTTATTCTCTTCTGCTACTTCAAAAAAGTGATCACGAAGAGTCTTGGTCGTTCCACTTACATAAGAATGATCGGTAAACATAACCTCTTTATCTACCGTATAGTCAAGTTGCGCTAGCTGACACTCATGGCAAAATACCATGTGAAGTGGGTATATGGGTTCTTTCCCTGTTTGTGACTTAGTTATAAAATCATTGCACCAAGCATGTTTACCTAAATTTAATATACTTTCTAGGTTTTTACTACCACAAGATCTACAACCCATATTTAATTCCTCTATAATAATCTATTGTTTCTTTAATTGCGTCTTTCAAAGGCGTCTTACCGCAAGACCCGACAATCTTATTTGGCGGAAGATACTTCGACTTAACACCTTCAAAAGCAGATCTATCAAACTCTATCTCTTCATAATTATACTGTACATAATCACAAATCATCTTAGCATATTCTTTAATAGACTTTTCTTTTCCTGTACCTATATTGATTACTTCGTTATCGAGGTGAAGGGAGTTAATAATCAAGTCAATTGCATCTTTCACATATATTAGTTCTCTACGTTGGTTTCCACTGCCCCACAAGACTACCTTCTTTGTTTCTTCCCAACCATAGTAGCCCTCATATTTGGCGGCACAAATCTTCTTTATTAAATCGAAGATAAAGTGTGAGTCCTCGATGTCAAAGTCAGGACCAAACAAGGTGTTCGGAATGAAGTATAGGAACTTCATATCGTATTGTTTTGCAAAAGCCTGCATTCCAGTGAGGAGCATTCTCTTTGTCATTGCATAGGTAAATAGATCTTTGTCTGCAACACCATTGAAATAGTTCTCCTCTATCTTTTCTTTTTCTGGAGGATATGCGCAGCTAGTTCCAAAAGCGACCATCTTGGCTTGGGGTTGATATTCTTTCCAGTAGCATAGTATATTAGTATTTATCTTTTGATTATTTATCCATTGCTCTCCGGGATGATGGAGGCAAAAGTCTCCGGCCTTAGTCCAAGCCGCAAGGTGGAAAATATAATCAAGCTCACAATTTATTATAGAGTGATCTAACGGCTCCAGTAAATTTAAGCGAGAGCTGTCTGAAACAAAAATCTTTTTAAGATCAAGTTTCTCAGAAAGACCTTTCTTTAAATGTCTTCCTACAAACCCTCTGTGTCCTGTTATTAATATGTTCATGATTTTCCCATAAAATATCTACGTACAAAAGTGTTGGTTTCGTCATTTTTAATGCCTTCCCATATCAAATTCCATATTCCAGCATTTACCTTAGCTAAATCCCCCTCTTCTAAAAATAAACCGTCCTTACCCCCTCGAAGAAAAAAGTCAGCCCCTTCCCAAACCTCACCATCAAATCCTCGAATAGCACAGCAGTGATGATATAAAAGGTTATCATATATTCCAAAGCAAACTCTGTGGGCATTAAACACATTGGTTCTCCTTAGCTTTTTAATTTTTAGATTAGCTTTATTGAGTCTCCCCTTCATGCCAACCTGAGGATTTTCAAAACCATCGAGAGCCCACTTTAGCTTATTTTCAATCCAAGTTTTTTTTCTAGTAGCAAAGAAGCATAGGTGTGGAATGTCACTATAGTGATCGTCAATACCCCTGTCTTCGTCCCTATAAACCGCAACAACATCGTGGTCTTCTAGGTAGGTTTTAATTTTTTTGTCCCATGCAAAGTCACAGGGAAGGCAGTCGCAGTCAAGAAATATAAAAATATCATCGTCTTCTAATTTTGGTAATAGATTAGCATCTGCTAAAATATTTACTTGTGTAAAATGACTGTCTTGAATATGTGAAATATTAAGCCTAGCATATTTTTCGTCTTCAGGTATGTCTACTCTATAACAACCGCATAAAACCATGTAGTCGCCAGCGGTGTATTTTTCCAAGTGTTCTTTTTGGGGTTTAAACCAAACATCTGTTTTGTAATGTGTAGTAATGATATATATCATAATTCATTCCTTATCTTATTGTATAAAGATTTGGTGGTATAATTATTTTTAAAATGACTATACGCTGATTGAATCATGGGCTCATAAGTATCCCAGTGGTCAAGAACTTTAGTGATGGTCTCTGTCAAGTTTCCTTTTTCGAAATAGACAAAATGCTCGTCAGGCTTGTAAAAAGTTTCTGCTACATTCCATAGATCTTTTTCTACCAAATTTAAAGTCTTACACGCAGCCGCTTCGTTCATTCTGGACTTTATCTGAGGGCATAGTCTGTGCTTTTCAGCATGTATAAAGGCATCATTATCAAGGTAATGTGGTTGGGATTTAATGTTGTTTAAATCAGCTTCTCCTCTTACTGTGAAACTATTCATGCAAACAGAAATTTTGCATTGAGCTATTCTTTCCATTTTTTCTTTATTACTAAGGTTTAAGTCGGTAGCATAAGGAACACAGTTCTGTGTAAGCAGATTTATTCCGTGCGTCATTGTCATATACCTGTAGTTAAAGCTCATGATATCGCCTAGCATTTCGATATATTTATCTCCGTGCATACCCCCATGATAGCATACATCGTAATCTTTATCTTGAGTGGGCGGTATATCTTTTTCATTTAAGGGATACCACGCCAGCTTATAGCTGTCAGTTTTTTTTATTTTATTCAACCATCTAACACTATAGGGGCAAATGGTATATACCTCATCAAACTTGTCGTCAAGATAGATGTTGTGGTCGCTGCAAAATTCGGTAGGCATTGTAACATTAAAATAAATCTTACGCTTAAAGTGTTTGACTTCATCAAATAGCTTATTCGAATGTAGATTGTTAAATCCAAAAAGAAGGACGGTGTCCTCACTGGGCTGGCTATAGTCATCGAACCCTATGTAATGTGTGTTGGTTCCGGGAAGCTCTAGAGATAGGTCTTGTAAAACCAACATTAAACGACTCCTCTTATTGTTGTGTCTATATGATTTTCAGCAAGTATTTTTTCAAGCTCAGGATATTCCGAGATGTTCCAACGACCCTTAACAAGAGCAGATGCTACATGGGGAAAACATTTTGATTCATAATGAAAGAGCCCTATTTTTTTATTTGTAGAATCAAAAACTACGGCTCCCTGTATCTTCAAATCCCTACATGTAGGCTTGACTAGAACTTCAAAGTGTCCTTGCGATTCTCCCTTTACTCCAATTGAAGACTTTGGCCCCTGCATATGAATATTCAGATAGTCCTTGGTTTTCCATAAGGAAAGGGTTTGAGAGAAGCAGAGCTGTGAAGATGGGGGTATGTAAAGAAGTTTTTTGTCTTCCATTTCTGTAAACGTAGCCAGCTTTTCTATGTCTGCGTAAACAAACCTTAAATATGAAAGGTAGTTACAATCTCTTAAGGAGGAAGTTAGTTCACTTAAAAATCCTAGATCGGGACGATCATATAGAATATAGTCTTCATTAGCGTACAATATGATCTCTTCTTCTATACTGGATAGACAGCCTATCATTTGATCTGTAAAGCAAGCCTCTGGATCATATTTAATGCATGTAACATAAGACGGTATATTTTCACAGCTATCCACTAGGAGGTAGATATTAGAAAAAAACCCCACATCAACATGTTTCTCAAGCTGACTAAAGAATATTGCTAAGCAATCCCTGTTTGAGGAATGGGAGTTTATAACTAAAGCAGGTGAAATCATCTCTTTTTCCCTGTGAATAAGCTAAAGTCTGTTAAGTCTCTATAGGGTGGGTTCTCTATCTGGTCTTCAGCGTGCTTTGGGTAATCACTCAGTAAAACCAACCCTCTTGCCGCTTGCTCTGGGGTCATATACATATTCCACCCACCTTCTACTATATCGTCTTGGTGATAAGAAATCCCTTCTCCACGCCCCTCGTATCTCATTCTCTTAATTGACTCAACAGCCTGCTCACTATCTGTCAAAATCATTCCACCCTTACCAATCTTAAGAGGTTTTTTGAAGTGAAAAGACAGACACATAAGACTTCCGGGTATATACATGTTAGACGTGAGCCGTTTTGCTGAATCATAAATCGGGAAGGGCTTGAGCTGATATAGCCCCTTCCAGTCAACATCCTCAAACCCTAGCTTGCCCCCTGCTTGCAAAATAGACTGGGGTACAGAGAGATATGTTCGCTTAGGTATAGTTACAGATTTTCCCTCTACATTTAGGTATTTGCAAGCAAGGAAAATAGCGTTGGTACAACTATTAGTTGCTATAGCATACGTAGCTCCTGTGTAGTGAGCTATTTCTTCTTCAAACCAGCTTACTATTTCAAAGGGATTTCTAAGCATTACCTATCTCCGTCCTTTATAATGTTTATGGTATCCCACTAGTGCTTGACACACCCTAAATCCAAAATGAGTATATAAATTTAAAACAGGTGTGTTAGTCGCACTTATAACCGTGTTGATTGTCGTTCCTTGATCAAAAGAGGATAAAACATGAGACCAAAACCGAGGAACTAGGTGTGCAAACCGTGAGTCAACACCTCCTAGTTTCAGAGAAACTTCATTTTTCTCCTGTTCGTAAAACATAAATCCAATGAGAGCCCCCTTTTTCTTCATAAAGATTCTGTTGCACGAACCCTCTAGCATATCAGATATCCAATATCTGTATCTTATATTTGAAATATCCTTGTCTATCATAGGATCTTCCGTAAACCTGCCATGACTAAACATGTTGTTAGCTAAGGAAAAAAGCTCTTGGGTATTACACTCCGTGACAAATTCTCCTTGGAGGCTTCCTGCATTATTTATTTGATCTCTTGTGCAGGAAACCCTATAAGAAATTTCTGTCATTTGAAATTCATTCTTTACCAGTAGCTCTCTTTTCTCGCAGTCCTCTGAGTCCACTCTTGTTATTGATATATCCGTACCTTTTTGGACGCAGCAATCTTTGTAGGTATCTAGCACCAATTCCAGATCTTTCCCGACCCCTTCTATTTTAAGGATCTCGTTTACGTTCTTGTTCATGGATCTTTTATCCCAAGGATTGTCTTGATGAATAAGAAAGCATGAATTTGATGTTATTTTATATGGTTCCGCTGTCAACATAAAATTTTTGTCCTGTTATCGTTTCGGCCTCATCGGAGCATAAAAAGAATATTGTTCCTGCTACGGAGGTTACGCTTGTCTCTCTTTTTAAACAAGTTCTGTTGTATATCCTATTTTTTTGGTCTTCTGAAAGTTCTCTACTCATTTCTGTTTCCATGAAACCGGGAACCACGCAATTAAATCTTATTCCTCTTGCTCCCCATTCCCTCGCAAGATTTTTACAGTGTGCCTCTAAAGCTCCTTTGGTGCTGGCATACATGGAAAGGCCCTTGTAGCCGGTTGAAGAGCTAACTGACGATACTGATACAATACTTCCTTGAGTCTGATTGTACAGCATGTTTCTTATAGCATACTTATTTATAATGATAGGAGCAAATACATTAACATCATACATGTTTTTTATATTACTATATCTCGCATTGGTAACTATGTCGTCATAGGCTATTGCTGCGTTGTGAACGACTGCATGTAAGGGGATTTTGTTAGTAACAAAACCTTTAAAGACTTCATGTTGTATGTCGTCTATTCTTGAGAGGTCAAAGCATTTGTGTTCAAAGTTATTGTTTTTCTGTAGGGCTTCGACTGAAGGGGTGACGTTTCTGGATAGTGTATAAACTTTCCATCCTGAGGATAAAAATTTTTTAGCAGTTGCTAGCCCAAGACCCTTTGAACCGCCTGTAATTAAAACATTTTTCATCGTAGCGCCTTCATATTGTCTGAAATATTCAGGCTCTGTTTGAATTTTATTATCCTTGGTATCTGATAATCCTCAAGACCCTTTTCGACAAGTCTCTCTCTAATTTCCTGCTCTGTGATTTCATTTAACAGAGATATATCACACATAAGAACATTTCCTAATAGAGAGTTATTTTTGTGGTAAACCACAGCATCTTGTATATCGTCGTTTTGTTTCAAAGCGTCTTCTATCTCCGAAGGGCTCACGTTGTTACCCCCAATGTTTATAATGTCCGACTTTCTTCCCGAGAAGATAAAAGTTTTTTCGTCTAGCTTTTTTACAACGTCTCCAGTATTATACCACTCATCTTTCTTATTTCGTACAAAAAGAATTCCTTCTACAATTTTTGCCTTATTGGTTAATTTAAAGTATTCGTTACTTGAGAATAAGACCGCTCCGGTCTCGGTGAGCGCGTATATGTTAGTTGTCTTAGAAGAAGGAAACATTCTCTTTATTATTTTCAGAGTATTAGAATCCACTCTCTCTCCACCCACCGTTACTCTGAGAACGCTTGGATATTCTTTTTTAAAAGGCAACAATAATCGGTAGAAAGTGGGGGTTGCGGAAATATGTGTGATTTTATATCTCTCGATATCGGCCAGTAGAGAGTCTCGGTCTTTTTTGTAGCCATAAACTATACTGTCTCCATTTACTAGAGCCTGTAGTAGGACTTGTATCCCTCCCATATGAAAAGGATTGTAAGCATACAGCCAGATGCTACTTTTATCCTTCTGCTTAGTGTCCTGTAGGAGTTTCGATACCTGATGGACTATTTCCTTAGGTTTTCCCGTTGTACCTGAGGTTTGTATAGCAATCGTTGATTTTGTGTTTCTGATTCTATTAATAAGCTCTTCTTTTGAGTCTATCTGTTTAGTGAGAGGAGCATGTTGAGCCTTATAGTTTAGCAGGTTTATTTTTCGACCATTGATCATGTCTGCTACAAAAGAGCACAGAAGGTGCTTAGATCTTCCTTTGTTGAGATCAGCAATTAAATCGTTGTACGAAATTGACGTATCGGAATCTGTTAAAAACATCTAGCTGATCTTATCTATTATCTCTTGGACTGTCTCTACGATTCCATCTTCAAAAACATCAACGTCATATGCCTCTTCGACCCTGACTGCCAATTCAGCTAGCGCTAGCGAATCTAAGGAGAGGTCGTTTCTTAGGTTTGCATTGTTAGTTATCTCTATATTGTTATTGATTGATGAATTTGCCATAACCATCTTAATTATTTCATAAATTTTATCTTGCATTTCAACCCCATATATCAACTTGTTTTCCAAACGGGCTGTTGGACTGCATCCAAAAGGCAGTTAAATAACCTCTTGTATATTTCCAGCCTTCCAAACCGAGAAGGGGATTCAAACAAGAACCTATATCTAAAAAAGTATTGTTTGAATTTTCTTTGAAACATTTATATATTATAAAATTAGAAAGCGAAGCGGCGGAACACAAGACTATATGGTTCTCTATGTTGTTCTCGTTTATATAGTTTGCTATTTTGTCTGATAAATCAAAATCATTTATCATGCAGTTGGAGCCTATAGTAAATACCTTCTTTACTTCAAACGGTAGATTTTTAACATCAGCATTTTCATTAACGACATATATGATTTCCCTGCCGCTGAAGATTGGCATCATTTCTTGAATAAACTTAGAGTAGTTCGCATTTATCAAAAGATTTGAGAATGTTAAATTGGGATGATCTCCACCGTGTAGATCAACCATCCATTCAAAAGCAGAGGTGCCATGCTGTACGTGAAAATCCGAAGATGTGCATATACCTTTATAATAATTTTTTTGATTGTGTTTAAAGGCAGTGAGCAGCGCCTCCCTGCAAAATTGATGTTCTTCTGGGATAAATTCTTTCTGTTCCTCTACCGTATATGTTCCAGCACCCCTATAGTCTCCTGACATGTAATGATCTTTTGCCAAGCAAACATATTTATTTTTCATTATGTCAAGCTCACCATCAGAAAATCTTGTGAAGGCAAAGTTTTCTTCCATGGTTAGCATCCCTAGAAGATGATAAAAGGCTTGATCAAAATTTTTCATAGGATTTAGAACCATTTAAATAGACCATCCTTATGAGCCGGACTCCACCCTAACTTGCGTAACTTACTTGTGTCAATAGCATATCTAACATCTTGCCCCCATCTATTAGGAACAAATTCTATATAGCTTTCATCTTTGTTCTTCCATTCTATTGTTTTTTTAACAACATCTATATTTTTCATGTAGTTTTCTGAGGCTACGTTGAAGATCTCGTTTTTAACATTACTATTGAGTATTGAAAAGATGGCACTAATATTGTCTTTAACATATGTCCAATCCCTAACATAAGAGCCGTCACCATGAACAGGAATCTTTTTATTTGAATCTAGGCAGGAGAGACATTTAGGGATTAATTTTTCTTCGTACTGTCTTTCTCCATAATTGTTGCTACTTCGGGTTATGATATAATCTATACCATAGGTTCGAGAGTATGCATTGACAAGCATTTCCGCTGAAGCCTTAGTAGCTGAATAGGGATTGCTGGGGCAGAGAGGAGATTCTTCTGTGAATAAGCCGTCTTGCCTGTCTCCATATACTTCGTCTGTGCTTATATGGAAAAATAGAGGTCTGTTATAGGTCTTCCCCCTCAAGAGTTCGAGAAGATTCCATACTCCAATAACGCTGCTTTCTATAAATACTTTTGAATCTCGAATAGAATTATCAACATGGCTTTCGGCAGCAAAATTGACAATCAAATCTGAGTTCGGAAGGCGAGAAAGGGTGCTGATATCCTCTTTTATTAATTTATATTGCGACGAACCATCCCACGGTAATTTTTCATGAGAAGCATAGCCCATTTTATCTATGTCAATAATGACATGATTTTTTTTAAGCGCCTCTTCTACAAAGTGGCTTCCTATGAAGCCTCGCCCTCCGGTAACTAAAATTTTCATTAAAGGTTTTCCAGCTTAAGTATTTCTTTAATCTTCTCAGCGGCATGTCCATCTCCATAAGGACACTGTTCTTGAACGATGAACTCTCCGCTATTAATTATACCATCAAAAATGCCCTTTAGTTTAGATGGCTCTTCGCACATAAAGGCAAAAGTCCCTACCCCTTCGCTTCTTTCGCTCACCTTTCTGCAAACTATACATTTTTTCTTTAGGAAAGAAGACTCTTCTTGAATTCCGCCGCTATCAGTTATGATGGTTTTGCAAGTTCTGATAAATTCAACACATTCATCATAGGAAAATGGCTCTGCAACAGTTACGTGAGTGAGTATGTGTTTATGCTTGCAAACATTTGGATTCGGATGTAGCGGAATAACGAAGTCTAGGGTTGGATTCTCTTTGGCCAGCTTGTTAATTTGTTCAAACCATTCGTCCATGTTATGGTGATTCTCTCTTCTGTGCATTGTAACAAGGACTTTGTCCTGAACAACCGGCGTAAGCCCAGTAAGATTGTCTAGGACTGTATTCCCTGTCAGGTATGCCCTTGCGTCATGAGCGAGCTTGCCGGTAATATTGCAAATATTGTGTAAGGATGTTTGTGTTGGGCAGAAATGTATAGACGCTAGAGCAGACAGAGCCGTTCTGTTAAACTCTTCTGGATAAGGGTTATCTATGTCAAAAGTTCTTAAACCAGCCTCTAAGTGGATAACAGGAATATTTCTATGAAAAGCTGCGAGACCAACAGCAAAAGCAGAGGTTGTGTCTCCATGTACCAGTACGTGCGAAACCTCTTTGAAAAGCTCATCCTTGTTTAGTAATGAACAGACTATTGAGTCAAGCCTGTTGTCTCCGCTCCCTATTTCATTGACAATAAACGTATCGTCAAGATATTCTGCGACTAGTGAGGTATGCTGTCCAGTAAACAATATCTTGAATGGAACCTTGCCATCAATAGCATCAACGACTGGTTTTATTTTTATCCATTCCGGTCGAGTGCCAAAAGAAATTAATAACATACCTAAATCTCCAAATCATATCCTAGTAAATTAACCAGCCTCCTGTCTATTATACTATTTATTCTATGCCTGTGTTCTGGAGAAAGGTCGTGCATATATTCTTTTTTCAGATAATACTTTTTTCTTGAAAATTTACCGTCATCAGTTTCATTTCTTGAATAGTTATTATAATACTGACTGGGGTTTATGAATGTTCTGTTCTTGTAAAGGTCAAACCTAGAGCAAATCATTTTAATACTTTCCTCTGGGTATTGTAACAAATCTTCATATCTAGCTATATAAATAGAATTGTTTTCGGAACAAGCCTCTATCCAGTGATTGTATAGTTTGTTATAGGTTATTATATATTTTTCATACGCTTCGGCTTCGCAATAATGTGTTAAGGCATCAATGCCCGGAATATTCCCGTTATGACAATTTACTTCATGATATTTTTTATAACTAAGAAACCAAGAGTATGGGTGCTTAGTGCAAATTACATGTCTAACTAAGTCACTATGTCTTTCGTAGGGTGAGGGGTCATCAGTCCCTGCAAAAAAATTATGTTTATTTGTCTGGTTTACAGAAATATGATATATATTTTCTTCAAGAAGTCTAGAGCAATATCCAGTTCCTGTTCTTTCTAGCCCATGTATAAAAATTCTAGCCCTAGATATATACTTAGTTGGCTTTGGCTTTACAGAACAATCTATGCTAAAGGAGCATTTGTTACTGTCGAGCCCGTTATTTCTTTTGGGTCGTAAAAACCAAGGTATAAAACCAGCAAGACGATGGCTAAGTGCTACGGAGTTAAATCTATTGCGAATTCTCATTTTCTCTCTCTAGAAATAAAGACCAGCCATTTTGTGTATAATGTTGTATACACCGGTCTCTGAGAGGGAAGAAAAGATTGTGATTAGTTACAGACTCTGTTTTATCGTCTACTCCTAACTCATACCCAAAAAGTGAGCTGGATTTAGCACGCTCTAATGGGGGGTGGGGAGGAACATACGTTTTAAGTTTTCCGTACTTTTGTGCCATAGCCGATAAATGAATATCTTCTCCTGTTTCCCAAGTGTAAGGTCTTTCCATCCAAACATATTTTAAATCGTCCCTATTGATGAACCAAGCATGACCAACTAAGTCAACCTCAACAATATCTTCGTTGTGGCTAGGCCATCCAAACCTAACGTGATCCATATAATTTTCTTTGCTTTGAAGATGAAGGCCTACCCCGCCTAATATTCCCGGCTTACGTTCATATGTATTCAAACAGTTTTCAAACCATTCTTCTCCGGGGATTGTGTCGTCATCAAATAAAGCAACAAAGCCTGATTTGGCAAGCATAGCCAATGCAAATCTACCGGTATATTTCCAGTTATAATTATTTCTACAGACCTTATCGACACCTAAGCTAAGTATTTCAGAATCGCTTAGTTGAAAATCTTCATGATGATTAATCCAAAGCCATATTTCGGAACTTTGGTGTGTTTGTTTTTTTATGGCCTCTACCTGTAGTGCAAGATTATCAGGTCTTCTGTAGCCATTTAGTATTGTTGTTATTGTTGTGGGCATCCTAATTTTTCCCAAAATATCTCAGGTGCCTTATGGCATTGCGAAACAAAGGAGTCGTGTCCAACTTCGCTGTATAGGTGTAAGCTACCTATTAGGTCATTTGAATCTACTTGCATTCCACACATTAACGCTTCGGCAACAGACCTGCAAAAAGGCTCATAAAACAATGGTTTATAAAACATCTTACTATATTTATTATACAACGAAGGCATGTCTTCGTAACTAACTTTTCCAAGCATTTCTACATTATCAAGTGAATTACAACTTCTTATATAGTTTTCATCCGAAGCCCATCCAGCCACCACAAAGCTAAGGTCGGGTTCTGAGAAGCAGTATGAAAGAAACTCGTTAGTTCCCTTAAGGGTATGCATAAACCCTACATAAAGAATCTTATCCTCTCTTTTTTTATTGGTGTTAAAAAATAGCTCTGAATCTATCGGGTCGGCAACTATTTCTATGTTTATAAAATAATCTCCATAAGACTCCACAAATTTTTTATGGTGAAATTTTGATAGAAAAAAAGTTTTTTTACAGCTTGTAAATAATGCTTGCCTTAGTTCTGGAGATAGGTATCTATTTGAATCATGCTCAAGTCTAACATGATATGGGTGAGAACATATCCAAGGGATTATATTAGGATTAGTAGCTGATATTGCTTCTAAATTAGAGGAGATAACCACATCATAATGTTGGCTTAAGATGTTGTTTGGGTTGCTGTCATAATTAAATTCATTTATAAAATGACCTATCTGCCTTCCTCTTTGCATGAGTATGTCATTACTTCTCTGCGCTCCTCCTGAGTTATGAGACAGAGAGTAGTCAGAAATTAAAAGAACTTTCATTAATCGCCTTTGATTACCCTTATTGAATCCTCGTCAAAATGTTGTGTGGAGAACTCAAACATTTCAACGTCAGTTAGTCCTATTAGCTGATGTCTCATTAAAACCGGCACATGAAACGAATCGCCCTTCTCAAGAATGATTTTTTCTGTAAAGTCAGGCGTTCTTCTGTCGTCCCACCCTATTATCACCTCAAGTCTGCCAGACTGGACATAAAATGTCTCGTCCTTCTTTTTATGGTAATGCCAGCTAGACCTTTTACCTTTTTTAATAAAGAGTAGCTTTCCGCAATATTCCTCCTTATTTACTATCCAGTCCTCAAAGCCCCATCCTTTAGATACAAAAACTCTCTTTTCATCCTTATCCATATTTATTCCTCTTAAGTTAATTAACCCGTCCCCGAAATTCCAACGGCCACTATGCTTATAGCGATACCTGTGTTATAGTTTGGAGTAGGGGTAGTGGCTCCGCTTCCAACATTATGTATTTGCACCCAACTTCCTCCGCTGGGTATTGGTAACCCATAAATGGGATTTGTGTACATGTAAACTCCCTGAGGTTCTATTCTAACATCTCCTGCTTGGCCATGAAATAGTCCTGAAAATCCTAGACCTGTTGCTCTAAGTCTTAATATCTCATTAACTCCAGTATTGTGATTTCTGATAATTAAAGCTTTTAGCCCTGTCATTGATATAACATAGGATGAACCTACTGACTCTTGTGGTAATGACTTAAAATCATATTCTCTATTAGCGCCGCTAGCAATTACATAGCCCGCTAGATTATAAATAGCATCTGCTTGTGAATATGCTGCTCCAGACCCACCCGTTACTCCAACCTTGTAGCCAATACTACCCTGCACATTTCTAAATGCATTTGAATATGTTGAAGCATCAGATTGGTAAAAATCTATATCTGATGTTATAGTAGCTGTTGTGCTTATGTTTGTCATCTCTCTTAACCCTTAAAATTATAAAGTCGCGTGCCTCGCGTAAAAATGAAACCCTTATTCACTTTCCTCGTAAACGCCATCGTAATAACTTTCTGCATTTACCCCATGCTCTTCCAAAAACTTTCTAATAAGTTCATGGTCGTATTTCTCTTCCATTAAGTTTCTAAAACACAAGGGACAGCCTATAATCTGCTCACCCTCATGTCCTTCGACATGGTGTAATATTCTTGTTTGAAGCCCCATAATAACCCTTTGTTGAGAAGCTCTCTGAGCGTTCATTAGAAAGAGTTCTGATTGAGCTTGTCTCATATCAACTAAGGTGCTTCTTATTTCATAGACTAATAGATAAATAGGTATTAGTAGTAGGAAAAAAAACGCCACCCTTGTCTTGTTCATTCTATTTTTCTCTCTGATATTTTATTATAACCTAGCGATGCCAACCATTGGTTAGTAAACGAAGGGCATTTTTACCTAAAAACTTTTCTATAACGTCATCTTCGTACCCTAAACCTTTAAGATAGCAAGTTATTCTAGGTAATTCTGACATGTCAACTATTTCGTCAGGAGGGTCTGTAAAGCCGTCAAAATCTGTACCTATTGCCGCTGTATCAGTCCCACACAGATTGATGATATGGTTTAGCGTTTGTTCTATGTACTTTAAGCCAAGACCGCTATCGACAGATGAAATCCAATAGTTCATAAATATTATACCCGCAACACAACCGTGATCTGCAAACCACTTAAGCTCCCAGTCTTGAAGATTGTAGCTCAGTCTATTACATTCAAATGCCCCTACATGACTAGCCACAATACATTCTGACTTTTCTTGAGAGCTAACTATGTCATAAATTTGTTTTCTGGCCTTTAGGGTACAATGAGAAACGTCAATAATCATACCTAGATCAAGCATTTTTTCAACAACTTCAAAACCTATGTCTGTTAGTCCCTTAGTTTCATCCCATTTACCAAGAGCCTTTCTCCAGTCCATATGTTTTGCTCCATATTCGGGGTATGGAAAAACCGGATCTGCACAATGGTTTGGATAGAAGTGTGCTATTCCTAAGTAAGCCACGCCCTTATCGAAGAAGAACTGAAGGTTGTCCAGTATCTCTTTCTTACTAGCACCCCAGCCCTCTGTTATTTCGGGATTGGAAATTGCTTGGTCTATGGTATATTTACCTGACTCTTTTCCTTGTAGGCTGTGAGCGCCTTCTACAGAATGAACTACGGAGATTATGTCTTTTTCTATATTGTTCTTTATATCTGATGGAGAATATGCTACAGATATTTTTCTTTGATCTTCTGATAACGATTTGTTATACAGTTGTATTTGGTTCTCCATACCGTCAATCATAGATACTGTTGCGTCGAAATAGGTAGGGTCTACAACCCTCTTGCGAACCGAAGGCGTAAACCAAAGAAGCCAGTCGATAAGAGATATATCGTCTATCCACCCCTGCTCTAAAACATAAGCTGTGGAAAGGAGAACATCTATTCCTCCCTCATCTATCTTTGGAAAGGTAGCTCTCGCAGAGAAAGGCCAGAACTTCTCCTTAAATAATCCTGAAAGCCATTTACCGCTTCTCTTAGATAAATCTCTATTAAATATAGAGCGTTTAAGCATGGAGTGGGAATGTAGGTCAACAACGGTCGAGTTTTTATGGAGTTCTTTCCAGTCCATATTATGTACCTCCTGTTAATATTACATATATAATAAAAAAAACAAGAACTACAGGAGCCATTGCAAATATTGACAATATAATAAAAGACCTACATGCTATGAGGGGAGAAGCTATCTCATCTATCAATTTCCTCATGGTCTAATAATACCCTCCCTTTGGGGGTTCTGCCAATATATCCGCACTGGATAAGGTAAGGCTCTATCTTTTGCTCTATGGTTTGTTTATCTACGCTTAGTGCGCTACATAGAGTATTTACACCGATAGCTGATCCTTTAGGCAAGTTTTCTAATACAGACAAGTATCTCCTGTCAATGGGGTTTAATCCTTTTTCGTCTATACCTTGCATCTCAAGAGCTTGCGTGGCTTCATTTTTACACAAACCACTGAGGTTATTCGCTATTTTGTAATCCCTTAACCATTCAAGAAAATTATTACCTATTCTGGGTGTTCCTCTACTTACTTTAGCAACTGTTTTTAGAGCATCATCAGAGATATTCAAGTCCATTTTTTCAGAGTTAATAGATAACAAGAGACTTAATTCATCTATATTGTATGTCCTAACAAAATGTTTAAGTTTAAAGCGATCAAGAAAGGGCTGCACTAAGTCGCCCATTTCCGTAGTAGCTCCCACAAAGCAGAATTTAGGGATGTCAATACTAATTGTTTCCCCTTTACTGTTTTTTCCTGCCGGTATCACTATATCAAGGCGGAAGTCTTCGATGACAGTGAGTAAGTATTCCTGTACCTTTTTACTTACCCTGTGAATCTCATCAATAAAAAATATAGAACCTCTCTCCATCTTCATGAGATACGGAAGCACATCCTTATTTGTGCTTAAAGAAGCCCCATTAGCTATTTCAATAGGAACACCTAGTTCATTTGCTAACGCTCTAGCGAGGGTTGTTTTACCAAGACCTGCGCCCCCATAAAACAAACAGTGAGAAAGAACATCTCTTCTCGCGAGTGCAGACTTTACGGATATTCTGAGATTGTTGATTATTTCATCTTGACCGATAAGATCGTCAAATACATTAGGTCGTAGATAGTTCGACATTTTTTATAGCTTCCTTAATTAGATCAGCCACTGAAATTTCTGAATGATATGATTTATTTACAAGTGAAGTGGCTTCGGACAAATTGAAACCCATAGACCTTAAGGACAGTATTGCCTTTTCTATTATTGGGTTTTTGGTTGGTTTATTTTTACTATTACTTTTCTTGGGTTTCTTGGACAACGCTGGAACCGTTAGGCTTTGCGAACAAGCAGGGCAATCCATTGACATGGATTCCTTCTGGGGAACTGAATTGTTAATTAAACGAAAATGGAAATAACAATTAGGGCATTTATAATTAACATCTAATTGTATACTTGCTACTTCTGCTATCATTTAAAATCCTTGTTGTTTTAAGTAGGGCGTGCAGGAATCGAACCCGCATTAGAGGCTTAGAAGGCCACTGTTCTATCCGTTGAACTAACGCCCCTTTTTTCTTCGTTTAATTACTCTGTTCTCCTCGAACTTAATGATAGATAAAAACAGAATAACTAAAGATATTTCTATTGCCCAAGCCATTAGCCCTGCGTAGATTGCGTTCATTACTCCTCGCCTCCTTCTTCATCTTCATCCAGTATCTCAAGCTCAGGCTTACTTACCGCACATTTAAGGCAGAATAAGGGTTTATTATCTACATCAATAATTCTATTACAGCATTTTATTAAGTATTTCATATGTTTTTTCCCAAGAGTCTACATTGTAATATTTGTTTGATTTTTTAGCTATAAGGTAATCATTTCCACTCTCGCACTTATCACCAAAGAAGATAGTCTCTCCTTCCATATCCTTTAGAGCCTGAGACTTGTCTTTTCCTTTGGGGTAAATGTCTATGCTTATCTCTCCCCCTATTGAAAACTCTAGCCGAGGATACATGGAAGATAGTTCTTCTACAATTCTTTTTCTTTCTCCCACGTTTTGATCGTACTGGTAGTAGATTTGTCTCTGATTTACCGTAGCACTTCTTCCTATAGCAGAGATATTAATCATCCCTGTTCGTTCATCTATGTTGTTTTCTGCTTGCCCGTAGAATGGACTTTTTTCCAACAAAACTAATACGTCCAACCTGAGGTGCGCAGACATTCTCCAGTTGGATTGTTTAATTAACTTACCCTTTTTGTATAACTGGTTTCCGCAGTTCTGGTAACTGCCATCAACAAACCTCCACAGAGCCAGCCCTACTTGCTCTACTGTTTTTCCCCTGTCTGATCCAGTTACAAAAAAAACTTTATCTTTTGTTTTTCTTTTAGCAGCAACCCATTCCGCAAAGAACTTTTTGAAATCCTTTTGCATGGGTTGTCGAGGAAGTGTGAGGGTTCCATCTATGTCAAATAAATAGTTTATCATTATTTAGCAGGCCATATTGATGACATAGCATTATTGACGTTTTCAATATATACAAGCCAACGCCCATACTTTCCTGTCTTGTGTGTTTGTATCATTATATTACCATCAACATCTTCTTCTTCTGCTAAGAAAATTTCAAGCTGCTTTCTGGCATAAATATATTCTGGGTGTCCTCTTTCTGGAGTATCGAACCCTACGAATCTAGTTCTTATTTCTTTATATACTTTAAATCCTAAGTCAACTAAGAAGTCTGCCGTATCCCCATCGACACAGCGAATGAGCTTTGCTTTATACTTATACACTATAAAACCACTCCATTATAATTACAGCTAAAAAAAAGACTAAGGCACAAAACATAATTCCTACAAAACAAAACAATCCTATCTGTTCATTTTTAACATACTTATTAAACTCTTTCCACTTTTTCTTGTCATAGTCTGTTCTGACTTTCATAGGTAGTTCCTTTTTAATAGACTCGGCTGGAATTGAACCAGCGACCTGTCGCTTATAAGACGACTGCTCTAACCCCTGAGCTACGAGTCTGTAAGAACCTGTGCAGGGATTTTAATTATACTGTAAACTTATGTGAATCCCATGCCAAGTTTCGTAAGTAAAACAAATGCAAGAAGATACATAGGGTGATACAAACTCTCTTCCTCCAACTTAAGTAAGCGACCTCAACGGGACTCGAACCCGCAACCACCGGATCGACAGTCCGGTACTCTAACCAGTTGAGCTATGAGGCCAAGTAGACTTGGCAGGACTCGAACCTGCGACAAAGGGATTATGAGTCCCCTGCTCTAACCAACTGAGCTACAAGTCCTTATGCTTTCATTATACCATAATTACTAAGATTGTCAAGTGAAATCTTTACTTTTTCTGGAGTACCCCGTAGGAGAATTGAACTCCTGTTTTCGGCGTGAGAAGCCGATGTCCTAGTCCACTAGACGAACGGGGCAAAGCAGAGAAGGGTGAGAAGCCTCATCGAGCAATGCTACAAATACAGCCACCCACCCCACTCTTACTAGGAGATATTAATTACTCATCCACTTGTCTTTGAATAAGTCCAGTGCGGATGTGTCGATTTGAAAGTTCATATTAGTTTCTGCCATTTTGACAGACTCCTGCTTATCGACAGAATCTTCTTCATCCATGTAATCCTCTAGTTCCCAATCTTCATCCCACTCGTAACCCTCGTCAGTGGCAAGAGTATACTCCATCTCGCCCTCATAGAGCTTCACGACCTCATACGCTGTAGTCCGTAGCTTCTGGCACTCACAGTCCAGAGGGACGCTTACAACGTCTTCTGGGTTGATCTTCACGATAATACACTTGTCTGAATTATCCGTAGGTTGACCATCTTCATCTTCATAAAAAGAACCGTAGCCCTGAACGTAGTCCAGCGTACCGGCGTGTAGTCCTGAGCTACAACCATTGTTTCGGTCGTCATCAACTCCGAATCGACGCATAGACGGCTTCTGTCCAACACTATTGTCTATAGTGCCACTATATTTATCTGTAAAATCATTCTTTACAGCCTTATAAGCTAAGAAGCAACCATCTTCGGTGATAGGTAGACTCTTGTGGGATAAGAAATCAAACAGTTCACGCCGAGAACCAAAGCTGGGGTTCTTCATCATATTCTTCAGAAAATTGACGAGAGGTTGAACCGGAAGACCTTGACGCATAAAGCTAAGAATCTTCTCTGTTAGCGTGTTGTGGACTTCTTCTCCATGATAGACAACACAGCCGTCCTTGATCTGGACTTCTGAATCCTCAAGATAGTCTTGAACTTGAGTGGCCTTGTCTAAAATCACTAAGATTTCATCCTCGGTTTTGTTGTTGCGTAACGCATCCATTACCGATGCGTGACTTTCATCTGTTGAGTTGACGAAGTATTGCTTTCCTTTAAGTACAATACTAATATTACCTTCGTCAGAAATTAAGTAGGCAGTCATTTTAAAATCTCCTAGTTTTTAGTTACAGAGGTCGAACGCTTCGACCATCTTAATCAAGTTCTTAACAATATCTACGTCAGTTCGTGAAATATAGCTACTGTCGATCCAGTGCATCAGAAATGTGTACTTGTTCTCGCATTGTTCAGCGAGTTTCTCGATTTCTTCCCCAACACTATCATCGTCATTACCTACATTGTACTTTAGCCTTCTTGAAATTGCAAGGATTTTTTCTGCATTTTTTGAAGACTTTTCTGCCCCAACCTTTTTTAACAGTTTTCCTAAGTCGCAATCCTCGCTAATAGAAACATCGGCGTTTCCGAGCATCCGAACTAATGGTAAAATCCAATCTTTACACTTCAGGGATGAATTTAGTTGTAAAATTTCTTCTACATCGTTATCTTCAATATAAACCTTGAAGGCCATTTTAGCCCAGTCTTCGAGAGCCATCCAGTGATCTTTTTTAGATACTCTATTAATCTGGTTTTTCTTCATACCATATAAGTTAGGCATTTCAATCCCAAGCTCTTCCATTTCTTTGTGTAATTGGCGAACATCAATAGAGTCACCATTCTGGTCGGTAACATCATAATTAAACCAGTTGACGTATAGACGGTTCTGTGTGTCGTCAGAAAAGTCCACTTCTGCCTCTGTCCACCACCGAGCCTCATAACGATTCCCGTAGTGGCTATTACCATTGGGGCAGAACGATCTTACGCTGGTCGTCTTCTTTCTAGTGTAGCCACTTGTAGAACCCGTACTGGGACTTTTGGGGGCTTCTGGTAGTTCTGAGGAAAGCATGAGTACCTCGTCGGAATCGCAAACCCCAAGAATGTCTTGGATGTCTTCATATGTTTGGTCATCATCTTCTAAATTTACAAGGTAAACAATAACTTCTTCTTGATCCGCAAGATAGCGACAGTTTTTATCAAACTTTGTCTGTGTATCTTGAAGGACGACTTTGGTATTTGAGCGTGTTTCAATTCGCTTTTTATACTCCTCGTTTCTTGCCTTCACCTTATTGCCATCTACTCTGAATACTCTTTTTACCCAAAGTTCTGGATACTCTTTTAGGGAGCGACCATTGAACTCTTCTAAGGAAGACAAGTCTCCAATGCCCTGAATCTCAGAACAAATTTCCCGTTGAACTCGCTTGGCTTGCCACCAGCTTTCACATTTTAGAAATTTCTCTGAAACAGAAAAGTCAATCTCTTCCATGACTTTATCAATAGCATTTTTAATTCCCTTGATCGTGTGATCGCTATACTCAAGAGCCTCACGAGAAGGAGTTACGTTTAAGTCACCAATAGGAACCTCGATACACATAGTATTGTAAAGAAATTCCCTATACTTAGAGCCATGTTCAAACTGATAGTCATCAATAGGGTAGGCGACATTTCCCATAATAACCATATTATCTGTGGCGTAGCTTCTCTTTAAAATTTTCCAAGTATCGCCTTCTAGTATTACATTTGAAAGGTCTGTAAATTCAAAACACCCGTTACCAGATACATCTGGTCGAGTTTTAAAGTAACTATAAACTTTACTTGCTCGTTCAGCAAACTTGTCAAAATCATCTTCTTTAACAGAAAAAGAAATCTCAACGCCGTTGTTTTCTTCTGTACTCCAAGAGCCAAATTCATTTAACTCAGGTACTCCCTCTTCGTTCTTTACAAGAGCATACATGGTCATCACACCATCATTGTAGGTAGTGATGTTGAACTGGTCTGCATAGGACAGAGGGGTTTTAGAGCCGATACCAAAGCACCCTGTTTCAGAGTTGGTATTGGTCTTATCTGACTTCATGTAGTTGATATAAACATCGTATACTACATCTTCGGTCATCCCAACACCATAGTCTCTAATTCGCAGATGCGGGTCAAGAGTGTTAGGTAATTTAACAGAAAAGGGAACATCTTGTTTCCCCGCACGAATATGAGAATCTGCCGCATTAGCACCAAGCTCTTGTAAGATAGCCTTGATGGGGTCAGAATACTGTCGTGCCAGCATGTCAAACGCCTTAGCATTTACAACTATGCCACATTTGGTCGATTTTTTAACACCACTTCGTGTTACGTCATTAATTCTTGATACAGTTTTCATTCTTATCTCCTAGTATAAAACTGTGACTTAAACTTGTTATGCGTTTATTATATCATATGTATCGTCAATGTCAATAGTAAACTTGAGATTTTTTTTCATTATTTTCCATATTCATCTGCTATTACATCCATTATATAGTCACTTGAAAAAACAATGTCCTCTTCGTCCTCATCGCAATCTGTATGTGACTCAAAACCTCTTTCAGAAACAACATAGAACCCATTTATGACAAAGGAAGAGAAGTAATGCAGTACACACAGGCACACTGCCTTAACTGGAGTTGGAGCGTCTATCACTCTTTCCTCATACCCATCCCTGACATAATATTTAGGCATTTAGTAAGTCTCTCTCTTCATTTGCCTGTTTTTTAAGTGATCTCTTGGCAGAAGAAAGGTGACTCATAGTTTCTTTTACTGTTAGTTTTAAATCTTTACTTATCTTTGTAACGCCTTCTTTTTTACCGTTGATACCACTCCATCGGAGAAAGATGTCTTTCTCAGGCTGTTTAAGTACCTTTGCTACTAGAACTTCTAGGTCAGCTACACATGGCTTATGAATCTTATCTTCTTCCTGCTGCTGCTCTAAGAGTCCCTTTAGTTCTTTTGGATCAAAGCGATTCTTTGCTTCTACAGAAAGTAGTTTGTTAATTCTTTTCTCTGTTATTTTAGTTTTGTTAGATATTTCTTTTACATCACTAGTATTTTGTCTTTTAATTTTAGATAACTCTTCTGATGCTCTTCGACTTAGAGACAGAGGGTTTTTAATTTTGTACTTTGCATCATGGATCATGTCAATCAATCGGTTTCTTATGTACCAAGTTGCAACAGTAGTGATAGAACATCTTTCTGCGTCCCATCTGTCAACGGCATTTACTAATGCTATATTCCCCTCCTGAACTAAGTCCTCTAAATCTATATGTTTGTTGTTTGTTCTGAATTTTGATGCCATATCAAGAACAAGAGGTAGACAACTGAAGATAATCCTATCTCTAGCTTCTGAATCTCCAGAATTCATTTTAGCATACAATTCCTTTTGCGTGTCCCTGTCCAATTTGTCGTGAACCTTACAGACATCGTCCCTATATTCTTTCATGTTTTAAAAAGTCTTTCTTTTGTAAATGTCTTTGTCGTCAAGTTTTTTTATTTCTGGATCACTTGAGATAATATCGTTAGTCTCATTATCCCATACGATAAAGTAGCTGTAGTCTATTAATAATACTGATGTTACAGAGACATCCAGTTGTTCATCGTGAGAACACCATAGGTTTACACGCCACTTATTGCTAAAAACATTTGTTGCCGTCACATTATGTAGGTTTTTTGGTTTTCCAAGAGATGATACAACAGCATTAATAACTAACTTGTCTTGATGCTGAACAGAAGAGTCTTTATTCTTCTTCACTGGGAAGGCTCCACTTTTTGGTGCTGATGCAACGGAGTTCATTTTTAAAATCCATTAAGTAAAAACTTGTTTATAGTAAATACCCCATTAATATAATTATTTACCTGAGGTAACATTGCCTTCATTATACATTCCAACCTCCGTAATTTCAACAGTTTTTAGTAAATTTTCATTGATTTCTGCTGGAATTAACACTAAAGACCGAGAATTATTGCTTGTTTTTTCAGAAAAATGTGCTGTCAACAAGCACGTTGTTACCCCAATAAAAAAACCTAGAAGCATATCTTTCAAACTTGCATTTTTCATTTAATTTTCCTTAAAAAATACCTTTAATTTTATCTAGGAAGCCTCCTCCGAAGCTAAATCCTCCTTTGAAGATAACTAGATACGCCACGATAGCGGCTACAATCATAAAAAACAACCACTTCCTTTTGGATGCTACAGCATAAAACTTTTCTTTTAATGCGTTTATTTTTTCTAGTCTAAAATTACGTCTATTTTCAACACGTTCAGACTTGTTGTTTTCTTTTTCTGTTTTTCCAACTCTTCTATCTTCTCTTTTCTTTTTAAAATTTTCTAGCCAAGACATTTATAGCTCCATTTTTTCATGTAAATAAGTGTAAACAGGAGTGTTCTTACCAACGTAAGCTCCTATTGTGTTAAAATCAATCCATTCAACACTATCCTCATAAGTCATGCCAGCGTCCTGCATACATGATTCGATCATCTTTTCAATATCATATACAACCCTTCCTGAATCGAAGCCACCGCAAACGCCAATAATAGCAGAGTCAAAACCATCGGCAAACAAAAGATCATCGCCAAAATGTTCAGAAAGCTCTTCACGAATACCCATAATCTATTAAACCTCTTATGATATTTATTATTATCGTCCATTCTGTATGTTTACTTTAATCTACTTTGATATATCTGAAATAAACTTTTTATAAGCAGATGTATTAGCTATCTCTCCTGAAATTTTCATTCCTGACATCTCAATAAATTTTTCAGATAAATTAATGTACTCTTCGTTGTCAATCATTTTTGGCTTAGAACCATTTAAGGCGTAGACAACTTCTTTAATACCTGACTGCCACATCATTAACATGCAGTTAAAGCATGGTCTTGTTGTTATGTATGCTATAGCACCCTCTGGTCTTTCGCAACAATTTAATATTGCGTTCACCTCTGCGTGTATCATCCAAGCATATTTGTCGGGTCTTGTATTTGGTAAAAGCTCATCATTAAGACCTCTTGGGAAACCATTATATCCCTGCCCTAATATAATGTTTGTTTTTTTATCGACTATCACACACCCGCACTTTGTTTGGGAGTCGGGGCTTCTCATGGAGGTAAAAAATGCTTGTGATAAAAAGTGGTCTGTCCACGAAGGTCTATTTATCAACTTCTTTTCCTTCTGGATTAATTGTTATATCAAAAGAACTCTTAGTTAAAAACTCTATTAAACTTAAGTATTCATCTCTTGAATATGTTTTGATACTTACAATTATCTCTTCATACGCCTTTTTTCCAACATCTTTTTTCCGCATCCCAAAACTTCCTATACTTTGCAAGTATTTGCTTTTCTTTTTCTTTTATTAAACGCGCATGTTCCTTAGCGGCCTCGATGTCCCAGTCATCATCTTCTTTAGGGATATACTTTTTCTTTTTAGCCATCCCTTTTATTGTTTTCCTCGTAGACGTATTTGTTCTTTTCGTATTCTTCTTTATTCTTTAACACAGACTTCGCTTCATGTTCATGTTTAAAGTAGTGCTTGAATTGTTTGTACAGAGCCTTTACTTGCTCAAAGGCTTCGTTTTCATCTATCTTGCCACCCTGTTCTAAATCACAGATAATCGACATCTGTATACTAAACGCTCTAAAGGGATCGTCATACTTTTCAAAAGAATACTTGTTCATTGTCTTAAAACTCCTCATTAAATTACTTCCTTAATTGTACAATAGCTGTTTAAAGATTGCAAAGAAAAAATCAAACAAAGGTCTATGAAAAAAGAATATTGTGAGGAATATAAGTATAACTATAAAAGTTCCCCAATCAGTTTCAGGAGGACTATTTTTTGTCTCCATCCACCTATCAAGACCTTCTTCAGAACCCCAGTATTCAGGGGGCTTATACGGATTCCTGTCTTGCTTCACCCTCTTCAACCCACACCTTTTTACTGGGACTATATAGAGAGATTACATCTCTCCAATGCTCCGCATTAGATTTGTCTTTGAAAGTGTTGAACACTTTTGTCTTTTGATTAGTTTTAATGATTACCGTATAAGTTTTTTCTTTAGTCATTAAAATTTTTCATGTTAGCGTAAAAATCTAGATTTCTTTCATCTCTAGTTATTCTACCCACTTCATAGGACGGGTATTTTTCCTTAGCTTTTCTTTCTGCTTCCTTTATGTCAATGGCATTTACTATTTTTATTTTTGACTTACCTCTACTGTCTGTCATGTTGACTATAAATTTCATAATAATAACCAAATTAAAAGTGATAAAAAGATTCCTGTTAATACAACCCCAGAAAATATAAATAGTTTTATTCTGAAGGCTTCTTTTTGTTTTTCTGCTATTCTTTTTTTAATCGAGTCTACTGTTGCCCACTTACCGTCTTTTTTTATATCAAAGCCTAGCTCTTTCCAATCGTAATTGCTCATTTTTTTAATTCTTTTTTACAGTCTGATATTAGTTCTATAAAATAATCAAACTCTTTTGTTGCTGATACAATACCGTTGAAATCTCTTGTTGAGTTTCTAACAGACAGAGCAAACAATATATCGAGAGTCTCTTTTAGTTTTTTATTTTCTTCTCTTTCCTCTTCGAGTAAATTTTTTAATATTAAGCTATGGTCTGTCATCTTCACCATCCTCTATATTTTTATTTGTAATATCTACCCCTAGCTCTTCATATGTTTTCCAGTCAGACTTTATAACTTGGTCGTGACGACAAAAGCCTATCATGGTATCATTCTTTTTGAATACGTCCAGTGCTACTCCACTTTCCTGTAACTTAACAGTAACCTTTATACCGCCTATATCTAAATTCATTGAACCTTTATTAGTCTCAGTCATTTAAGTCCTCCATCTTTTCATTTATTATTTGAGTTATATCTGACTTTAACGCAAACACATCATCGGGATGAAGCTCTGTGTATGAGTCTAAGTAAATTAAAATATCAGCTATAATTTCTTCCCGTAAAGTATTAATGTTTGGCATTTAAGATTTATTAAACTCCTGATAATTATCTGGGTGTCCATACAGTCCTGTGGTTGGGTCATAAATATTATCGCAATTAACCTCTGCCTGTCCTGCCAATAGTTGTTCAACTAACATCTGAACAGCTACATCTGTAAGCTCTTCTGGGTCTGTTCCTATTTCAGCCGCAACTGCAACGGCTGTGTCGCAAACGAAATCGTAAACTATTTCTTTTTTCATTTCTACTCCCAGAACTTTGTATCATATTGTTTTGGCATTAGGTCGGATTGACTTCTCCTCTGCCACGATTCTATTTCCTTAACTTTGATCTTTAGCTCTTCAATCTCTTTCTCTAGCTGTAAGATTTTTTCTTGGCTCATTGTAAGTCTCCTGTAATTATAACATAGTTACTGTAATTTGCAATACCAATCTTTAGAAAAAGGTAAATCTTCTGGAAGTTCTTTATTTTTTCTAAAATATGAGTTGTTTTTCCTTTCTATTTTTCTAATAACCCTATTGTATTGTCTAATATCTCTCCTAGTAAACCTATCTAGTTCAAATACTGGGGGAATAAAAAGGATAGCTATAATAATCCAATACATATTTTATTTCCTATATAGTTTGCCTGAATCATATATAAATTCTAGGCGTGGTTTTTTAAAGTAATAAACTTTCTTCTTAGGTCGATAGGTGTCTGCTCTAAACGGAGAAGTAATTATTTCTCCAAGACCAAAAGCTGTTGTTGTTACGCCCTCGCAGAGCTTCTTGCCGGTGTCAAGAACAAATGTTCCTGCACTCTTAGCTAGTTCTGTAGGCGGAATCAACTTGATTTCCACATCTGCTCTAGCTTCGCTCGGTAGTGTTAACAATAAAATAACTAAAGGTAAAAACTTTTTCATAATAAACCTCCTTGTTTATAGTGATAAAATAAAAAACATTGTGTGTTCTATTAATATTATAGCTTAGTTGTCGTCAATAGGCTCCAGTTCGTTCTGCATTTGTTCTGAGTACGAATTGTTAAACCTCCTACTTTCGTCTTCTATTTCCCATGCATCTTGCTGATTGTATGTATCGACATGACCAATTTTATTATGTAAACTATTTGCTTTAACTAAAAAAGAAATATGATCCAGTAACGCACATAGAATTTCATCTTGTCCAAGATTTAGCCATTCTTTTTTTTGTGACATTACTGTAAAATCAAAATTTAATTGATGGTAGTATTTTTCATCCATTTTCAATTCCTATTTAATATTGACTTAACTATATATGTTATCGGATAACCACAGAACGCAACTATAGCTAAAATCTGAGAAAAACTAAAAAAACATTGCCCACAAGCTAACATACACTTACCTCCGGTAATTTATACTGTGTGCGTAATACATGCAATGCTTTTAGTAAGTCCTGTTCTAGCTCAACCGACTCTGTAAGGCTGTACACGTTGTTCTCTACTGTAAGCTCAATAGTTTCATCAACTAATTGAACCAGCACAAACTTGCCAACATAAACATCAGCTATAATACTCTCTGTCATTTCCATACCACCTTTTGTATAAATTCTAGTCCATATTTATCTAAGTCCCATTCATCCCACCCAATAATAGATAGGAAGCGGCTCCCATCTTTACGTTCATACTCAAAGTATGTTTCTCCAGCCTTTGTTTCAAAACGTATCTCTGGCTCACTCATTTCTAACTCCTTTAATAGTCTTGGTAGATGGTTCGGATAGAAATTGTAGTAGGGGTCATCACTCATCTTCAGTAACCGAAGAATTTAGAACGGGTAAGACAAATTCCTCCTCCACTACTAGCATTAGATTATTAAATGCCTCAATCGCAACCACTTCATACTTTTTGCCTTTGTGTTCATAAAGATCACCGACATCGTAGCCTTTCTCAAAGTCTACATAATAACTTTTGAGTTCACTCATGTTACAACCTTTCATATGTGTCTACCCAACCGACAGCTTCACCAATGATACCAAAGTCCTCAAGATTCTTAATCCTAGCCCTTAGTGAGTGCATCAATAGATCATCTGGCACTTCATCAGCATTACAATCAGCACTTACTTCAAAACATATATCATAAACGTGTGTTTGTTTGCTCATCTTAAACTTCCTCTATTAAAAATGGAAACGCTTGTTCTAATTCTTCCGCACTATAACCTGCTGCCTCTGCTAACCCATCTAAATCTATATTGTGGTCATTAGGTAGGTTACTTGCGGCAACACAGTCTAAGTGTGCGTTAGTAATAGCACTGACTTGTTCATCTGTTAGACTACTCATCTTCAATCTCCTTTCTTTTTCTGGATAGCTCCTGTATACGCTTTTTCAAATCATCTACATCTCTAACAATATAGGCATCTATAATCGCTTGCTCACAGGCGGCTATTTCAATATCAATCTCAGCAATAGTATCTAGGTTTTTAATTTCCTTCACCTCAACACCAAGTTCATTATAAGTTTCCCAAGTGGATGCTATACAGTCATCTAAACTCCAAGCATCAATAACAATTCCTTCATCATCTAGTTTAACCTGAACAGTAGCGCCAGACTCAGGACTTATCATATGTGGTTCTAAATGTAGGTATATAGTCTTACTCATCTTCATCTCCCATCATATCTTGCCAATCTCTCTGGAAATCTTCATCCTCATCTCTATACTGCACTACTAGA
>Ga0208919_1000409_pt1 | contig 29695 bp, 36 predicted proteins | sample 4_EtaG_FD_184076 | JGI IMG/M metagenome (GOLD analysis project Ga0208919, IMG submission 184076) | Marine viral communities from the Subarctic Pacific Ocean - 4_ETSP_OMZ_AT15127 metaG (SPAdes) (version 3) | ecosystem: Environmental > Aquatic > Marine > Oceanic | place: Pacific Ocean | collected...
ACTATATATACTACTTATACTATATATATATAATATATATATAATACATACTATTATACTATATATATATAATATATATATTACTTACTACTTACTACTTATATATAATATATATATTACTTACTACTTACTATATATACTATAGTACTATTATAAAAAACCACAACAAATAAAAAAGAAGATAAATAAATATATATAACGCTGAGTATTGTTGTCAAGTTTTTATTAAATTAAATCATGAATATATACAAAACGCTGTACCAAAAAGCATTAAGTGGCGAGTTTGAGATAAACGATGTGTACTACAACCTTGAGCGTTGCCGGGAGATAAGTCAGGAGTTAAGTATAATAGATGTTATTGATCCAAACTCTAGGCAAATAGGTCTCTTGTCCGAACTTTTATATAGAATGAAGAACATGCCTGAATTAGAGATTTTAGACATTGCCCCTTTAGAGGGTCAGGAGCCAAACTGATTTGGCTTTAAGTCGTACAATCAAAGGCGTTAAGCACTATGCTTATGAGTCAGAGGCAGAGTTTCGTACTGCACATCCAAAGGCTAGGCTAATAAAAGACTGGAAAAAGGCAGAAGAAAACGAATGGTGTTTATCCGATGATGGTAAAATTGTTCAGATACTTAAAAAAGGATCATTTGCTCACAAAAAGAGAAAGAGCACTCCATACGCAAGAACAGTTATAGGGATGTTTAATTTAGGAAGTAACAATTCTTTTGTAGGAACGATAAAAGATGAAATGTACAGGTTCACAAAAAAATCTGATTACCAAATTAAAAAGGGTGGTCATTTAACAGAGGCTAAAAGAATCTTTGCAAAGTACATAGCTCATGGTATGGAGCCTATAGAGGCCTACCAAAAAGCTTTTCCTTCTACAACCAGTTTAGATTATGCGGAAAGAAGATCAACATTACTACTCAAAAACAAAACAGTGAGGCAAGCAGTGGATAAGGAAATAGAAAGTTTAATGTCAGAAGTTGGTATTACAAGGCGATATCTGCTAGAGACAACAAAAGATGTAATTGACAAGACAGAAGTCAAAGACAACGACAAGCTAAGGGCCATAGAAACCCTAATGAAGATATCTGGTCTTCTTTCTACCGAAAAGAAAGTAGACTCTGTAGCCTTGATACAAGAGTTCTCTGGATTTAGTAAAGATAAGCTCAAAGCATTTGAGCAGGGAATGTTACCAGAAAAACAAAAAGAACTGTCTGAATGACTTTTAATATCACCCCTCCTCCATCAGAGATGGATAAAAGAGACGAGGTTCTTGCAAAGGCATATACCAACCTTATTTACTTTGGTAGGGCGTTTTTACCTAATGACTTCCTAAAGAAGTCTGAATCCGCACCATTTCACTACGAAATGGCTAAAAAGATGATAGATACTAAGCCCGGAGCACGAATATGCAACATCATACCTCGTGGTCATGGTAAATCAGTAGTGGCTAAAGCGGCTATCATGCACAAACTGTGCTTTGCACAAGAGGGAGATCAGCATTTCATTGCTTGGGTATCTGAAGAACAGTCTCAGGCTATAGACCATTTAAAATATATCCGCCATCACTTTGAAAACAACAAAATGATACGCTACTACTTTGGCAATATGGATGGTGGTAGTGTAGGTAAGAGGTGGACAGAAAAAGATTTAGTAACTCCAAAAGGAGATAGGGTTATATCCAAGGGTACGTCACAAAGACTTAGGGGTAGAGCAGAGGTAGATGTTAGATATACTGGTATTGTACTTGATGACTTTGAATCAGAGCTTAACACTAAAACGCCAGAAAGGCGTGCAGATATTAAGAAATGGATCGTATCCACAGTGTACCCTGCCTTAGAAGAAACACCGGGGAATGAGGGCTGGATATGGCTTTCTGGTACCATTGTACACTACGACTCCTACTTGCAAATGACATACGATGGTTGGAAAAAAGCCCAAGAAGACAAAAGGACATATCCTTGGGATGTAAACTTTTATAGAGCTATTGAGAATGGCTCTCCACTATGGGAGTCTCAATTTTCTAAAAAGAAATTAAAAGCAAAGAAAAGAGAGTTTATTGAAGCGGGTTTGGTAAATAAGTTTGCTCAGGAGTACATGAATGATGCTAGGGATGTTACCAATGCTTCGTTTAAAATAGATAGAATACAGTATTACAACGGAAGGGTTGAATGTAAAAGTAATTTTAACTATCTTATAGATGGTGATGATGCAATCCCAATCAATATCTACATGGGTGTTGACCTTGCGGCGACAGCTTCTGAGACTTCTGACTACCAAGTCATACTTGTTATGGGTATTGACTCCAGTAATAATCGTTATGTCTTGGAGTATTTCCGTGAGAGAATACCTACATTTGATGTTCCCAAAGAGATTATTCGTCTTGCGAACAAATATACGCCTGTACGCAGGGTTACGATTGAAACAGTTGCGGCACAGGAGATGGTTCGGGATATGGTTACACGGCTTTCCACAAAAGAAAAAAGACTTCTTCCGGGTATATTTAAGGGAGTTAAGCCTCCGAATAGGATTAAAAAACAAGATAGGTTGGAAACCAGTCTTGGCCCTATTGTCAATTCTAAGAAGTTGTATATTCAAAGAGAGATGACTGATTTGGTAGATGAGTTTTTTGAACATCCAAAACCAAAGAACGATGATGTTATGGATGCTTTGTATTATGCTGACTACTTTGCTAAGGCACCTAAAAGCTCTAGGTCGAAAAAAGAATCTTTGCTCAATGACGACAATACCCCTGTAAAAAGGATAACCAAAAAAGCATACAGTTGGATGACAGGTGCAAGAGCTTAAAAGTATTGCAACATTCTATGATTTATAGTTAAGATAAGATAGCGAAATACACACATGCCAAGGTACTCATCACGATCAAAACAAAGACTAGCAACTTGTGACCAAAGGTTGCAGGATGTGTTTAATGAAGTCATTAAACATGTTGACTGCTCCATATTAGAAGGTCACAGAAGCAAGGAAAGGCAAAATAAACTATATGATGAAAAACGTACTAAGGTTAAGTATCCTAATGGTAGGCATAATTCTAACCCTTCTAAAGCCGTTGACGTTACCCCTTATCCTGTGGATTGGGAAGACCGGGAGAGACAGACCCTCTTTGCCGGGTTCGTTATTGGCATTGCTCGCAGTATGGGCATTAAGATAAGATGGGGTGGTAACTGGGATATGTATGAAGAAAATGGTAGATGGGAAGTCAAAGACAATCGTTTTGATGACTTTCCGCATTTTGAGATAAAAGAATAATGGCAGGAACTACAGATACGAAGAAGGCAAAAATTCCACTGGGTTCTTTTATAATGAATTATGGAAGTTCTAGGATGTATCCAGAGCTGGAGCCTTTAGCAAGGATGTTCAGTGCTGATAAAGATGACATGTCAAAAAGTACAAATGCGATATTAACAAATGGTGAAATTTATTTTCCACCAGATGCTGTTGAGGCAATAGGAGTAGAGAAATTGGAATACATGAACAATAAATCAAAAGATGGTGCTCACGATGCTATTGATAAAGAAATGGCAATGAATTTATTAAAAAGCATAAAGCCAATGTATGGCGGTGGAATGGTCAACGCTAGCCCTAAGCCAATGCAAATGGGTGGTATGGCTGAAGAGTATGGTCATGGTGGCATGGTAGAAGATAATTTAATAGGTATGCGTTATGGTGGAAAGGCAAAGAAGAAGAAAAAAATGTATGGCTATCAAGATGGTGGTGTAGTTGATTATTTATCAAATTATATACCAGATATGGGCGATGGAAAGACAGGATTTCAACAAATTGTGCAGGTGCCTAAAGATGGTGGTGGTTTTAACTATTACTTAGGAGATGCTGAGGGGCCCGAATTAAAAGCAAATCAAAGATTAGCAAGGAAAAGGGCAATAGAAAAAATAGAGCTCGCACCTCAAGACTCAATACCTGCAAGTTTAGTAGACAGTTATTTTTCATCTGTAGAGCCAGAAAAGAAAAAAAGTGGACTAATGAGCCTTTTAGGTTTTCAAGAAGGTGGAATGATAGGCCCTCCCGCTCCCCCTATGGATGATCCACTGCAAATAGGAATGCGACAAGCGAATCCTGAGATGTATACAGGTCAAACACTTGGCGCTATGGGTGAGGCAGAAGCGTTACAACAAGGCATTATGCAAAATGAAATGATAAAGAAGCAGGCTATAGAAGACACTGCTAGAAAATCTCTACAGTTACTTAGACTAGAGGCTATGATGGCTGATCCTTCATCTGAGGACAAAATGGGAATGATGATGGCAGACCCATCAATGCAACAGTTTTTAAATGGTGCTTCTCTTGACTCTCTTATAAACGCCCCAATACAGTCTGAAGGTATGCAGATGCCAACTATAAACAGGGACATAGAGGAGATGTTAAATATGGAAATGATGAAAAGAGGCAGAGAAGCATTGATGCGGGGAATGATGAGAGAAGGTCAGGAAGACCCTCTTGAGGCTTTACGGTAAAGATGGAAAAAGACCCAAGAGCCGTATATAACGAAGAGCTATACAGGCAATGGAGAGACTCTAGGTCTGAGTGGGATACAGAGGCTCGCAAAGATATTGATTTTTATCTTGGCAATCACTTTAGCAAGGATGAGTCTGATGAACTAGCACAAAGAAATCAAGCAGACATACCGATGGATAGGATATCTGCGGCTATAGAAAAATTTAAAGCAGTACTTACATCCCGACCTCCGGCATTTACAATAACCCCTAGAGAAGATGCTGATGTTCAAGTAGCTACGCTGTGGAGAACTATTATGGGTTACGTCTGGCAAAACTCAGATGGTGATTGGCAGATGAAACAGGCGATACAAGACTATGCTACTACTGGAATGGGTTACTTATACGCCTATATTGATTCAGAATCAGATTTTGGTAGAGGTGATGTCAAGTTCACATATATTGACCCCTTCAGAGTGTACGCATCTCCCAGCTCAAGAGATAGGTGGTTTAGCGACTCGGATGGCCTTATCCTTTCCACCATCCTAACGGGTGAGCAAGCCGTCAACCTCTACCCTGAATTGGGAGACAAAACAGACCCTGCTACCGGAGAAACTATACCGGGAATGATAAATGAAATTGCTGGGTTTACATACGATGAGGAAGACTACCCTTCTTCGCAAAATAGAAACTCTATGTCTGTTTTTACACCGGCAGAGGTCAAGGATAAAGACTATTATAAAGTAAAAAAGTATCAGGTATTAGAAAGGTTTTATAAAGTTAAAGTTCGGTATTATAGAATAATAGACCTTCAAAGTCAGGAAGAAGACATTCTTTCTGAAGAAGAATATGTTAAATTTTATCAGGGAAATATAGAGGCTTTTGAAATTGGGTCATTTAAAGCAATAGAGGTTTTACAGACTAGAGTAAAGGTTTGTGCTTCTATTGGAGAAATTGTTCTGTATGAGCAAGTGCTTAACACTGACGAATACCCAATAGTTCCACTTCCTAACATTTGGACTGGAACTCCTTATCCTAAATCAGATATTTCCAGAGCAAGACCTATGCAAAGATTATTAAATAAACTTTGGTCTTTAGCCCTTTCACATGCACAGGCTTCGGCGGGATTAAAGTTATTGGTACCTTTGGGTAGTGTGGATGATATAGATCAACTCGAAAAAGACTGGGCCAATCCTAATGCGGTCATTGAAGTCGATTCCTCCCAAGGCGAACCACACTACCCTGCTCCTCAACCTTTAGCTGGCGAGTTTTATAGGTTAATACAGCAGTCAGAGTTTTATATAGATTTTATCTTTGGGCTTCCAGAGATGATGCATGGATTTGCCGAGAAAGCTCCAGAAACCATGAGAGCTACAGAAAGAATGATTGCTCTTGGAAGCGAAAGGCCCAAGTCAAAACTTAGAGATATAGAATTTAGCATAAACAAACTTGGAAAAATATTATACAATCTATCTAAGGGTCATTATACTTATAAAAAAATATTTAGATTGGCACAGCCCAATAATAACATTACAGAAGTAATGGCTAATTTTTATACCGATGTGTCTGGTGCTGTACTAGACTTAAAAAAAGAAAGGCACATGTTAGACCAGCACGATGTCAGGATAGAATCTGGGTCTACTATGCCATCTAGCAAGTATGCAGAGCTTGCAGTATATTTAGAAGCTTATCAAATGGGTATTGTTGATAAGTATGAAGTATTAAAGAAAAACCCTGAATTGTTTGATAAAGAAGGAATAATGAGAAGGACAGAAGAAAAGCAACTATTACAGCAACAAGTTCAGGCTATGAGTGAGCAAGTAAAGAATTTGCAAGGTGACTTGCAGACTGCCCAAAGAGAATCTGTTAGTGACAGAAAGAGAGTTGAAGTCGAAAAGTTTAAAACTAGACTTTCCGAAATTAATTCTGAATCTAAAGCCGACAGAAGGGTACATCGTGGAAAACTAGAAAACGAGGTGAAGCTAGAGGTGGAGAAATTGTCTAATAATCTGAAAGATGTTCAGAGAAAAGTCAGTTCCACTCCCGAAGCCTAGAGACATCTAAGGAGATACTATGTCAACACTAGAACAACAGGAAGTAAACGTCCAAAGCGAACAGCCCGTAACCAATGAAGGTTTCGTGGAAGATATCGTAAACCAACAGGCTGGGCCTGAAAGCCCAGTTGAAACTCAAGAACCAACAGAGGAGGTAGCTACTTCTGTAGATTATGAAGCCGAGTCAAAAAAGTTTCAATCTATGTATGATCGGTCACAAGCCGAAAATTCTAAATTGCAACAAGGGGCTCAAATACTTCAACTACTAGAGCAGAGACCTGATTTAGTTCAGTTACTTGAGAACGGTATAGCTAAACCACAAGACCAACAGCAAAGCGAGCCAAGTGTCGGAAAGGACGATTTTAATCCTTGGGATTCTTATGATCTTAACACTGAAACGGGTAAGTATGTAGATCGAGAGATTACAAGCAAAGTCGATAGGTTAGTAGATCAAAAGATGGCCCAACAACAGCAACAGATGCAGGCCGAACTGCAAATGCAGAATACTGTGAATGAACTAAGAGGTACTTACAAAATGTCCGATGGACAAATACAAGACTTCTTACAGTTCACTACAAAACCCAAAGAGCAAGTAGGTTTAAATAACCTAGTTAAACTTTGGCAAATGCAGGGTGGTCAATCGGTTGCTAATAATGATACAATGGAAGCGGTAAGTGCGGCAAAGCAAGCCCCTAGAACTGCTGGCGTTCTTCAAGGTCAACCTCAGACATCACAAAAAAATGATACTGACAAGATATTTGATGCCGTCATGGGGAATAGTGGTTCTTTGCGATTACCGTAATAATACAATAAAACCACAAACCAAGAGGTAATAAAATGGCAATATCATACAATACTGGCACTTTAAAGTCCAGTGATATCACAGCTTCTACCACCTCTGCTGGTGTAGGTCAGGCTCCCGATAGGAGACGGATATTTAATTTTGGAGACAGGGTAGCAGAATTAGCCCCTGAAGAATCTCCATTCTTTGTATATCTTTCTCAGGTAGCCAAAGCACCTACCGATGATCCAGTATTTCGTTATCTGGAAAATCGTAATAAAATCAACTTTACAGATCGCTCACTGCTTTTAGCGGCGGCTGTAAACGGTGGTTCCGCTGTATCCGCAGGATCGTCTTATTCGTTCACTGTTGATACTGCTGGTGGAGCCGCTGTTGAATATCTGTTAAAAGGCATGGTTCTTGCTGTCCAAACGGCGGCTAGAACAGGTGATGTCGGTATCGGTCATACGATAGTCAGAGTTGATTCAGCAGTTACGCACGGTAGTAGCTCGTCTACATTTACAGGTAAGATCATTGATGTCTCAAACAGTAATGTTTCCGGATATAATGTTTTATCTGACAACGATGTAGCACAAATAATAGGTACTTCCTTTGAGGAAGGCTCAGGTTCTCCTGATGTTTTTTCTACAGAGCTTGAAGATAATTATGGGTATACCCAGATTTTCAAAACAGCCGCTGAGATGACAAACACAGCGTATGCAACTCGCTATCGTGGGTATGCAGACGAGTGGAGTCGCTTATGGGCTGACAAGCTTCGTGAGCATAAAATTGACATTGAAAGAGCGATGCTCTTCGGTCAGAAAGCTCGCCAAGGTGGTATTCAGTACTCTGAGGGCCTAGTAGGTCACATATTGAAGAATGTTAATCCAGTTGTTAATGATGCTGATTTTACTTATTCTTCAGGTAGCTCTTATTACAGAAGTGTTGCACAAGCAGAAATGACTTACGATAGATTACTTAGTGATCTTGAAGTAATTTTTGACCCTGCTCGTGGAGGAGCTTCAGATAAGCTAGTTCTTTGCTCTCTACCAGTGATTACATACTTTAACAAGTTAGGTGATGGAAAATTCCTAGATGCTTCTATGGGTCATTCAGCTAATAATTACAGAGTTGACATGAGTACCAGAGATGGTGCTTTTGGTCACTCCGTAATGGTTATTGATACGATTCACGGAACTCTTAACCTTGTTAAAGAGCCACTGTTTAGAGGCATTGCGGCTGGATTTATGCTAATGGCTGACATGAGTCAAGTTTCTTATCGTCCGCTTATTGGAAATGGAATTAACCGAGACACACAGGTTATGACCAATGTTCAATCTGCTGATGAGGACTTGAGAAAAGACATGATTCTAACCGAAGCTGGTTTAGAAGTAAGTCTTTCCGAATCTCATGCTTTGTTTAACCTAGAAAACGATTAAGGGGATAAATAATGAAAGCGGCTAGTTTAAATCAAAATAGTTCAAGTTATCAAACTGGTGAAAAGGCGTTTCAAAAGATCGACAATTCTGCGGCAGTGGCAAGAACACTGACTGCGGCTGAGTCTGGAACTCTTTTTGCTGTTGATATGTCCACAGTAGACAACAATGTAGCGTTAACCTTGCCAACTGCATCTGATGCAATCGCAGGTTGTAGCTACGATTTTTGCTTCACTGTTAACTGTGATGACGATGCAGACTTTAGCATAACAACTGGGGCAAACGGAACCGATATTTACGGTTACGTTGTTGCAGGTGCGGCTAATAGTACGGTAGATGACGTTGATGGGCTCTCAAAAATAACTGTAGATGGTTCTGTTTCTCAGGCTATTGAAGGTTTGAGAATGACTTTAATTTGTGACGGTGTTAATTGGCACCTAAGTGGGTATATCCCAGTTGCTATTGGAACAGTTGTTCTTGTTGAGTCAGCAAGTGCTTAATCCGAATACATAAGGATAACAGTATTAGGTACTGTGAGGGCTGTCAATAAAAGGTAGCCCTCAAAACCTAAAAAGGATTAAATATGAATAAATGTATACACTGCAAAGAAAACAATAAAGAAAATTGGTTTTACTGTCGCTCTTGTGGGAAGAAAGCCTCTGAAAGTAAGTTTACTACAAATATGTGGATGATGTCTAAGATGGGAAAAAGAACAGATGTTGAGGTTTCTACTCAGTCAATATCTGAAAATACAAATAAAATGAGAAGAAACTTAGGCTATGGCAGTTAAGAAAAAAGATTCAAGATTAAAAAAAGCTGGAGTTGCTGGCTACAATAAACCTAAGAGAACTCCGGGGCATCCTAAAAAATCTCATGTAGTAGTGGCAAAAGTAGGATCAAGAATTAAGACAATACGCTTTGGTCAACAAGGTGTAAAAACAGCAGGTAAGCCTAAGAAAGGTGAGTCTGCAAAACAAAAAGCGAGACGTAAGTCATTTAAGGCTAGGCATGCTAAAAACATAGCAAAAGGAAAGATGTCAGCGGCTTACTGGGCTGATAAGGTAAAATGGTAATGAAGAAAAAAGTAAAGGCACCTGCCGGGTATCACTGGATGAAGTCAGGTAGGGGAGTTAAATTAATGAAGCATACTGGTAAGTTTAAGGCTCATAGAGGAGCCAGTCTTACCGCAGATTTTGCAGTTCAAATGAAACACGCAAAACCTAAAAAGAAAAAGTAAGTGTCATCTGCCAAGAAAACAAAAGAGTCGATGTGGAAAAGAATTGTTGCCAGTGTAAAGGCTGGGAGCAAGGGTGGTAGGCCCGGTCAGTGGTCTGCGAGAAAGGCTCAGTTGGCAACAGCTAGGTACAAAAAAGCAGGTGGTGGGTACAAGGGTAAGAAGTCTTCCAGTAATAAGCTTTCTAAGTGGTCTAAACAAAAGTGGGATTATGTTAGTAAAGGTGATAAGAAAAAACCTAAGAGTAAGCGAGGGCGATACTTGCCTGAATCAGTCAGGAAAAGCCTTACCTCTGCGGAGAAATCAGCTACTAACAAAAGAAAGAGAGCGGCCTCAGCAAAGGGAAAGCAGAAAGCAAAGTATTCAAAGAAAATAGCAGGTAAAGTAAGAAGAGCGTAGTATGGCAACATTTGAAGCACAGGTAGAATCTATCACAAGCATAGCAATAGACGGAAGTAGTGTTCCTACACAAACACAGCTTACCCAGTATTTAACAGACGGTGCTAAGGAAATACTTAATTACTTACCGAGATCAAAGCAATCTTTATTTACTACTTCAAATGATTTGAATAGCAGTAGCTCAAGCCTTACAGTTCTTGGTTCAGAAATATTTAGTGTAACAAGAGATGACGGAACTATTAATCAGCCATGTAGAGTTGTGAGTCCAGCATTACAAGGCAGAATTAGGGATGCGGATGATATGATGGCCGCTACCACTACAGACCCCGCTTACTATGTTACAAATAATATTTTAGTTGTTGTTCCTTCACCTACCAATGCTCAAAATGCTCATGTACAAACATTGAACTACCCTGCTGTTGCATTTGGTGACACTGCTATTGCAAAATTTCCAGACGATGCTGAGTATTTAGTTGTAATATATGCCTGTATAAAAGCAATAGAGTCGGCTTTTACGAGCGAGGAAGATGTTGAGTTATACACTCCTATACTCGCTCAATTAAGAAGCGACTATGAAAAAGGTTTACAGGGTTTACTATAATGGCAATACATTCTTTAACAGTAAAACAGATTATCAGTAGGGTTAGACAGGTTTTCCCCAATGCTCCAGAAACATATATTATATCTTTAATCAACGATGCTATTAATGAGCTTGGTCAATACTCTCAAAAGTCGATGTCTGCAAAAGTAAATATAGTAGCGAATCAAACATTCTATGACTTATCAGATAGTGCCGTAGATTCTTCAAGTAAAGCAATGGGGATAAATAAAGTGTATAGAGTCGATGTATTGGATAGCGATGGTGATTATATCAGAATACCTAGAGTGCTAGATGGTGAACCTTTAAAGTTTGACATGGCATCTGAGAGTGCTATAGAGGAGCCTGCGTAATGGCTTTAGCACGTCAAGTAACAGAGATACGGGCTGTATCAGATTCTAGCGGAAGTTTAAATAGTAAATATTTTTTCATTAATGGCATTACGGCTGATAGCACAAAGGATGTTGGGTTTAAAATTACAGAGTATTATGTTTGGATTGATGTTAGTAGTGGCGGTTCAGACCCTTCAATATCAGGAAAGACTGGAGTTGAAGTTGACATTTCTACTAATGATAGTGCCGCTACAGTCGCTACCGCTGTTCAAAACGCACTTGATGGTTTGTCTGATTTTGCTGGAGCCTCAGTTAGTTCTGGGGTATCGCAAGTCACAAATGCAAACAAAGGAGCGGCAACAGAAGCTTCTGACGTGAACACAAATTTTATAATTACCACGACTACAAGTGGAGTTGGTTTGCTTTCAAGTAATTTAAAGTTCCCAGAAGATACTTCTCTTTACTTTGTTAGAGGAGATCATCTTGGTTTAATTAGTAGTTACAATTCAGATGGTTCGTCTAGAACAGATAGGAAAGCGTATCAAGCCGTAGACCACAACATAGTTAACGGTTTGCTAATTCATTATTATGGAAATCCTAATAAGGTTACAGCAATCACGGATACTCCAGATGTTGATAATTTATTTCATTCTGCAATTGTGGATTATGTAAAGAAGTGTTTATATATGGATAGGGCTGGCTCTGTATCAGATGCTGGACAATCTCAGGTATCTATGAATCTTATGTTGCAACATGAAAGAAAATATGATATGGCAATTAAAAAATATGGTACTAAAAAGCGTAGCAAAACTGGTGGTACTAGGGCTGTTGTTCCTCCTAGCTTTATGTAATGTAATATATTGATTGTTTGCTTGTCGGTACATTAAGTTACCACAGTAGATTTTATAACTATATAAATGCTTTAAAGCGGTGGTGGAGGAATATAGGATAAATCATGGCAAATAAATTCACCTCCAAAGAAGTTCTCAACAAAGTGTTACTAGACTCCTCTGGTAATGCAGTCACAGCAAACTCAGTAACGGCACAAGAAGCTCTTAATTCTGCTTTAGACACTACAAACAATAGATTAAATATGTCTCTGGCTGGAGGTACTATATCTGGTGATGTAACTATTTCAGGTGATTTAACTGTAAATGGTAGCAGTACATATACTTACGATGAGCAGATAGACGGTCAATTATGGTTAAAGGACTCTACAGCAAGTAGTGCAAGTCAAGGTGGTCACTTAAAATTATTTAGTGATGATGGTGCGGCTATGGCGGCTGGACATAGATTAGGTGTGATAGAATTTGCTGGTGCAGAAGATGCTTCTTCTACTATAACAGTCGGGGCTAGGATTGAAGCCTTAGCCGAATCCACATATACATCATCTGAAAACGGTTCTGCTTTATTATTTTATACTACTGATGGTAACGCCTCTCAATCTGAAGGAATGAGAATTACATCAGATGGGAAAGTTGGTATGGGAACCAGTGGAAATGTTGATTCTCAGCTCCATGTTCAAGATGACAGCTCAAATTGTACAGTTAAAATAGAAGCAAGTGCATCTGGTACTGGTGCAAGGTTGCAAATGATTTCAGCAACAAACGATACTGCTGAATTTTATTTAGGTGATAGTGGAGATTCAAATATAGGTCGCATTAGTTACAATCACACTTCTAATTATTTAGCAATTCACACCAATGATACTGAGCAAATGAGGATTGACTCTAGTGGTGATGTCGGTGTAGGTACACAAGCACCTAACTATAATTCTACTGCAAAAGCATTAACTGTTCTTGGTGGTAATTCAGAAGACATAGGTTCTGTGGAAATTATAGGACATACTGATAGTGGAAGTACTGCTGTGGCAAGGTTATATATGGGTAATAGAGCTGGTAGCCAAGATGACTTAGTATATCTTGAAACTAAAACTGGTTCTGGAACATCTGATGGAGACCTTCTTTTTTACACATCTGCATCTGGTACACCTGCTGAAAGAATGAGAATTTATTCTCATGGAGCAACCTTAATTAAAGGTCAGGCTTATTTTGGTGATGATAATTTTCGTATTTATTCCGAAGGTTCTGGTGGAAGTGATAACCAAATAATTTTATGTAAATACAATAATTTACAATTAAAGAATCAGCATAATGGGGGTAATATTCAATTTTATACAGATACTTCGGGTGGAACTGCTGTATTAAATATGATAATAGACGCTGACTCTAAAATCTCACTAAGTAATAATGATGGAAATTCAAATAATACAGTCTTTGGAAAAAGTGCTTTTAATGATGGAGGCTCAGATGTAGGTGCTGATTATAATGTAGCTATTGGCGAACTTGCGATGGGAACTGGTACTATTGCGGCAGCTCAAAGTAATACTGCTATTGGATACAGAGCATTGACAGATATTACTGGTAATGGTGGAGGTGGAGATGACAATGTTGCAATAGGATATGATGCGGCTACAAACTTGACAACTGGCAGAAGTAGTGTGGCGATTGGTAAGGATAGTTTGGCTACAGCAACAACTACTAATTATTGTGTTGCAATCGGAGAAAGTGCTGGAACAGCAATAAGTCACTCTGATGGTGCTGGTCAAGTTTTGATAGGATACCAAGCTGGCCATGACCTTACCTCAGGCGCTGGTAATACAATGATTGGAAAATTTGCAGGAGATAAAACTGTCTTAAACAGTTATAATACTTATGTGGGTTTTGAGAACGGAAGAGGCGATGGATTTTCAAATGTTGCTATAGGCGCACAATCTTTTGACCATACAGGTGGACAAGCTGATAAATGTGTAATTATTGGAACACAAGCTATGAGAGGCGACCACCAATCAGGGGCAGATGAGACTGTCGCAGTTGGGGCGGCATCACTAGCGGCTCTTATAACAGGAGAACATAATGTCGCTATTGGATTTCAATCGCAAAATGCAAATACTGATTATGATAACAACACATCAGTTGGTCACGATTCTTTGCGCCATGGAAATGGAAATAATAATACTGCAATAGGAAGAGAATCTGGTTTGAGTATAAGTACTGGTTCGCAAAATACTTTTCTTGGGGCATCTTCTGGTGGAGGAGCTTCGGGTTCATCTAATAGAATAACAAGTAATAATAATACTGGTATCGGTTATAAATCACTATATGATGCTAAAACAAATGCTGAAAAAAACACAGCAGTCGGGTCATTAAGTGGTGAAAATATCTCGACTGGAGATAATAACACTCTTGTGGGATTCCAATGTGGTCTTACTCTTGAAACTACAACTCATAATACAGCTATAGGTGTTGATGCTCTTGGTGGTTCAAGCCTTGTAAGTAATGCAACTGTAATAGGTTCTCAGGCTTGTGATGCGGCTGTGACTGCTGATGCAGATGGTGTTGTTGCTATAGGATATGCCGCTCTTGGTGCTCTCACGAGTGGAGCGGCAAATGTAGCCATAGGATACCAAGCACTTGATGCAATTACAACCTCTGCTAATAATACTGCTATTGGCTATCAAGCCCTTACTGATTGTGGAGATAGTTATTCTAATGTTGCGATTGGTAAGAATGCTGGAGACACAATTACAAACACTGGAGGGTTAAATACTGTTATTGGTACAAACGCAGATGTATCTGCTGGTGCGGCTACGAGTCAGATTGCAATAGGTAATGGAGTCACATCTACTCAAAATCATGAAACTGTTATTGCTCAATCTATTTGGAAAACAGTAACTAAGGCAGTTACTTGTGATTTAGGTGGAGATGACCAAAATGACCCATCACACGCAGCGGCAATATGTAAGATACCAAGATACGCAGTTATTACAAAAGCCTGTGCATTAGTAACAACCTTGAGCAATCAAGGAAACCACACCTTGAAACTTTGCTTATCTACTGATAGTAGTGGAACAGATGGAACTGTTTTAAATAATGTTCAAGATTTAATTAGTACAACCGTTGAATGTTGGTCTGGTCGTGCGGCTGATGGAACAAATAATGGTATAGCAGTAGGCAGTGGAGATACAAATAAAGTAGGATATGCCGCAAGTGCTTTAGGAACAGATACAGCATTATCTACATTGGATACAACTGGAGCAGATTTATATGTTTACTTAGCACATAACGATAATAATTATAGTGGTAGTGATACAGACCCTACAACAGCTCCAGTAGTTGAAGTTCTGATTGAATATGTAGGAAAAGATTAAAATAGTAGATTTTAAAATAATTAACTAACATAAGGAGTCAATAATGGCTAAAGAAAAAAAAGAAAAGCCAGTCTTGAATCTCGATGGAGAAGAATACATTATCGAGGATATGACTGATTCACAAAAAGAACTTGCAGGTCAGGTTGGATTAGACCAAGACCATGTAAGGGATATACAAAACAAGCTGAATACAAATGCCTTTATGAGGCAACAATTAGCTGTATGTGAAAAAGTGTTTGTAGAGAAGTTTCAAAAAGGTTTAGCAGAGCTTAAAAAAGCTTTAGAACCTGAAGTTGTTGAGGCTGAAGTAGAAGCGTGATTGTAAGAAGGTGTAGTCAAGGTCATCGAGTTAGGATTCATAGAAATACAACTCCGGGTGCACAGCGCACAAAAACTTATGCAGATGGTTCTACTGAGACTTTGACCTACCCTTCGGCTTATGATTATTTTGTAGATGTAGACGGTAGTATAGAGAAGAAAAGTAATAGCTTTAAAGTAGCTGAAGAATTTTATGTTGCTGAATGTGCTAAAAAACATGGCGATGGACATGGTAGATTAATTGTAGGTGGTCATCATATAATTAATGGTGTTGCTACTACTCAATCAGATTACCCTACAGATAGCAATACAAAAACAGAGATAAAAGATTTTTATGATAAAAGAGGTATAAGTTACTCTAGTTCTGAAACAAAGTCAGAGTTGCTATCAAGGATAGCTCCTATGATGGCAGGAGACAATGAAGTATCTAAACATTTAAAGGTTTAATTATGTCATTATATAAATACACAGGTCAAGAAGCGGCAAACCTATTAATAGGTCAGTTTGGTTTTGATGTTATAGGGGAGCACGATACTACCGTTGTCAATCCCAGTACTGGATCATGGATTGCTATACAGGCCTTAGGTAAAGATTCTAGTGGTACAACGGAATTTTTAAAACTAAAAGTTACTAGCAATATTGGTGATGGTATTGATTCTTTTTTCAGTCTTATACCGGGAGAGATATTGTACGGTAACTTTAGTGGGATTGTAAATCACACAGACTCTACAGCGGTATGCATAGCTTACAGAGGGTAAGAAGAACGCATAGAATGAAGCGTAGGGTAAAAATGATTATGAAACCTACGTTGATAAGCAAGGTAAAAAATTGGTTCATCTCAAAGATATGGAGGTGGTAATGAATAAAAAAGTAGTAAAATTAAGGAATGGAGATTTTGAAGTTGTTAGTAAAAGTTATAACATACCTACTAAGTATGTTTATACTGAAAAGTTGCAGTCCGGGATGGAGGATAGCCGGATACGAATTAAATCAGTCAGAAGAGGAAATTAACACTGTCTTTATTGAGATAGTAGCACATGACTCTACAATGCATTGGTACGCTGGAAACTTGTTTCACGGTGAAAACTACTGCATATTGCATAATAAATGGGAAGATGTAAGGATTAAATGAGTGAAAAGCCAAAAACTGCTAGAAGTTATAGAGGTTCCATTGTTGATGACAATGCTGTTATATCCCTTAATATCAAATTCCTTGCAAATGTTATTCTTGCGATTGGTGCATTAGTCTATGGGTACTGGAAGGTTGAGACACGAATTACAACTCTTGAAAGCAAAATGCTTGAGGCTAATGAACAGATTGGGGGTTTACTTGATAAACATATCGTGGAAGAAAGGGTTGAAAGAGCCGAGTTGGCGAAAAAAGTAGCTTTTTATGAAAAAGAATTTAACATCAATCCCCTTAGCTGGGGAAAGAAAGGAAAACGAAAATGAGTAAAGTAAATGATTTTTTCTTGCAATTTGGAGCGGATAAGTATATGCATTTTATGGGAGGGGCCGCCGGATATGCTATTACAGAGTCTTGGATAGTCTTAGGGATACAAGCCTTTGGAAAAGAATTATATGATTACATAGATCACAAAGCATGGTCTAATAAGGATATTGTAGCTACTGTGCTAGGTGGGGTTTTTTCTTTTGTTGCAATGTTAATTTGGAATTTAATACCCTTTAATATATATTGATAATGAGTGAACAAAAGGAGTCATTAATTAGGGGACAGGCGGTGTTAATGCTAGTTAGGAATGTTGGCAAAGGGTATATTAGCGCTAGAATTATAAAAAGATTTTTAAAGTGTACTAAGAGGTAAGCATGGACTTTATGGCGGTGTATGGAGAGGCAGGTATGATTGGTGTCGTAGGGGCTATGTTTGTCTACTTGGTAATATCGCTGTCTAACAAGTCAGCACAGCAACAAGAAACTCTAGAAAATTTAAAAGTGGAAAACAAAGGTCAAAGTGAAACTTTAGAAAATATGGAAGGTATGATTATAAAGTTAATTGGTAGGTGGAATACCTCTGATGATAAATTAGATAGAAAGTTTGATGCAATTACTAAAGAGATTAATGACCTCGACAACCAAGTTTCAGAGTTAAAAGGTTCTATGAGTAGAATAAATGGCAGACACTAAACCTATATCAGATTCAAGCAGTTTAAGTATTTCATTGCCAATGCTTTTTCAGGCTATTGGATTGATAGGTGCTATGGTATGGGGATATGGTGAATTAAATTCAAGAATATCTTTTTTAGAGTATCAGGTAAGTATTAATGAAGAACATATTAACAGAATGGAAGAAGATGCTAAGGCAAATCAAAATGCTGAAATTCCTGCTGATATTAAGCAAAATCAAAGAATTAAATATTTAGAAAAAGAACTAGATAGATTGCGAAACAAACCAGATGCAGGGCGTTAAGATAGATATGAAATTTGCTTTTAATGTTATTAGCTTACTAGGCGCTTTGGCATGGGGTTGGTATCAAATGGAGCTAAGAGTTACGGCTATAGAAATGAAAATAGAAAACAATGAAAAGATGGCAAAGTTAAGAGATGAAATAGCAGGATTGAAACATGGACAGTTTAAAAGTAGCGGCGATTAGTTTTAGTAATTACATAATAGGTTTAACACAAATACATGAAGTATTGCAAATGATCGTTGCATTGCTTTCTATTGTATTGCTTTTAATGAATATAAAAAAAGGAAAATAAAATGGATATTAAATCAATGCTTGTCAAGCTTGCAGAGGAGCAGGCTGAAAAAATGCAGGAAGAAGCCGTTAAGCATTTAGGTTCAGATGAAATGACCGAAAAGATTGCTAGTGCAATTAATAAGCGTATTGACATCCCATTCGTATCTGAAGACAAAGAACAAATATTTTTTGAAAAAGTAGTTGACGTAGTTACAGATGTACTCGAAGGCGTGTTCAAGGGTAAGTAATGCCTAAACAGCACTTAGTTCTAAATGATTTTTCTGGGGGTCTTAATACATATCAAGATTATAGAGACTTGCAGATTAACGAGCTTTCTGAGTGCTTTAATTTTACATTCCAAAAAGGTAGGTCTGTAATAACTAGAGGTTCTTTTGCAACTCACGGCACTGCTCCCTCCCATGCGGCTACTATTGCTGGGGGCTATGGGCTTGCATCTTTTGAATCTGATTATTCTTCTACTAAACACGAGGCTGTAGATACAAGCAAGTCTACCGATTTAGAATTTATTAATGATGGAGTTAAAGATAATCCGGGCACTGCTGGTTCAGGTACCCTGCTTGGGCGTTTTGTTCAGGGTGGCCCTATTGTAAAAGGCCAAAGCACCAAAGAGCTTTTTGACACTATTGCTACCAATGTGTCTCCGGGTGGACAAATAGCAATTAAAGGAACCGTACGCAACAATGGCATTTACACTGTTTCAGGTGTCGGTGTGGGTATAAATATTGACGGGGAAACAGGTATAAATGTTATCGAAGTTGAGCCTAGTAGCGGCACATTTACTACAGAAACGATAGCGGCCAATTCTACGACCAATGGAGCTGTTAGCATTACAACTCATGCACTTGGTGAAAATTCTCTTGTGTTGTCTGACGTTGCAAATTCTGAAATTGACATTTACAATCTAACAAATGACAGTGCTGGATTTGTAAATAGGATTTCAACAGGGACGGATGAAGATATTGGTACTCAGGTTACTATCTCTCCAGAATATTCTTTTTATATCGTAGACAATGTGGTGCGGGTTAGCGATGGTAAGGATATTCCAACATTGCAAAAAGTAAAGTGGTATGGGTATATTGATCGGCATCATTTTAGAGGGGTACAGCACAGCTCTACGGATTTACGAGGTGAGGCTACAGTACATAAAGGTTGGTTTTCAAAAGATAATACACTGGCACCACCCGCCAGTGCAAGGACGGCCACAACAAACGTATACCCCACTGCAAATCAAGGATTTAGTATAGACTACGATTCGACAAATGCAAATGACAATGCTTTTTTTGAAACAAAGACGTGGAAGATAGCCCTTAGTTTTGTGTACGATGGAAATCAAGAATCATTATTGTACATACCTTCCTCCAACAACACGTTTACAACGGTGCTTGGAAATGACTTAAGGTTGCGTGTAATGGCTCAGATTAACAACACCGGATACGATGCAAGAATTAGCGGGGGCAGGATGTATTGCAAAGATGATACTGATGATACTGCAAGTTGGTTACTTTTGGCGAATATTGACTTGGTAGAAGGTGTTTCTGCCTCACTAACGGGGGACAAAAGCAGTTGGGAGGCCGCAAGTGCAACTGCTTTGTATGCGGATATATCATTGACGAATATGAACTTTGATACCTTTGAAAGTATTAATGGTTACTCTCCAGAGATTAGTGCTAATAGCATAGGTCGACTAGGAGAGGGTTGGAGAACTGGTATTATAGCTAATAGAAGAGCTTTTGTTGCTAACGTAAAAGTAAAAAACACTTACGATGAAAATGTTACAGCGTATGGAGACAGGATTATGTTTAGCCTGCCAAATAGATTTGATACCTTTCCATCTTTTAATTTTATTGATGTAGTTAAGGGTGATGCGGAGGCTTATCTGAAACTACATTCTTTTGCAGACAGGTTAGTAGCACTAAAACATAATTCTGTTCAGATAATTAACATTTCTTCACCAAGTGAATCAGGCTGGTTCTTAGAGGAGGATATTAAGAATAATGGGGTCAACCATCCTGCGGCATCTTTTCGCTCGAATAAAGGCATATTATGGGCCAATAAAAAGGGTTTGTTTATATATACCGGTTCGCAAATAGCAAACCTTATAGATAAAAAGATAGATCAGTCTGACTGGTCTTCTTTTATAACAAACTACTCAATAGTAGGTTATGATGGTAATGCAGATATGGCGATAGTAATTAGAGACTCAGAGAACTCAGCGGCTAATCAAGGAGATGCTTATATATACGATTTTAAAACAAATGCTTGGTCTGCCCATACGGACTTGTTAACAGCTAGTGCTGGTAAGTACACTAACTTTGCCACTGACTTTAATGGTGACTTGATTGTTGGTGTTAAGAACTCAACCAATATAGATATTAAAAAGTTTAGTCATACTACAAATGCAGTTGTTTCAACAGATGCGGCATATTTTACTACAAAAGATTTTGACTTTGGCTTTCCCGGTTTAAAGAAAAAAATATATTCTATAACCGTAACGTATAAAACGGATAGAGATCAAACCAATCCAATATCGTTTGCACTAGACGGCCATCCTACAGGTTTTACAGAGGTAACTGGTAATTTTTCAGACACCTCTAATTGGAAAAGACTACGGGCAACATTGTCTTCTCCCCAAACTTGTCAGTCTGTTAGGATAAGAATAAAAAATAATAGTAATGACACTAGAGATAATGATGATGGAATACAGATTAATGATATTAGTGTAGAGTATAGGCTTATTAAAAAGGGCAGAGTAGCCTCAGACTAATAGCATGTCTTTACTAGAGAGAAAAGTTAGAAGAGTTCAGAACAGTAAGGGGAATGCTATATTAGAAGGCAGTAATAAATCTGCTTTGCCCCACCCACCTTCTAAAAACAATATGTCTGATGGTGAGCAGGTTTTTGCTTTGTTAAGCAATAGAACATTAGGTTTATTTAAAAAATTAAATGGAATGCTGTATAAGGTTAGCCTTTCACATGATGGAAATCAAATAGTAGACAATAAGCTAACTGCTAAAAGAATAGAATACACTAATGAGTTTACAGATTATAGGTGTTTTGTCCATAACTTTCAAGATGATATAGCAACTTCAGAGGTGTTTCTTCCTTGGTTTGCAATAAGTGAGAACACAGGTATGGATCAAGAACACACAGCATATCTTACTCCATACACAATGACCTGTGAAAAGATTGTATTTAGACCTGAAGTGTTAACAGACACCAGTGCTGACTTAACATTTAAAATTAAAAAGCAAGATGATGGAGATGCTACTGTCGATACGGTTGCAACTGCAACATATACGGCAACATTAGCTAGTCATACGTCTATAGTAGTAAAAAGAACAGACTTTGACAATCCCCCAACAGTGGGAGGTAAAGATAAAGTAGCAATTAGTGTAACGGCAGGGGCTGACCCTTCTGGGGTAATAGACTGGTATGTAACATCGGTCTGGCGAACAGAGATTAAAGTATAATGCAGTTTGCCTCTAGAAAAGTGATAAAATATTTATTAAATTCAAAGGAATTATACCATGATTGAACATTCCCCTAAAGCAAAAGGTTTCCTCCCTGTTAAGTCTGGCCCTAACTTAACAGGTTTTTACATGGGTAATTCTCCAAGTCTTATGGACATGATGCAGACTGGAGGCCCAGCTACTAGAGGTGGTGCGGCTCTTGCACAGGCTCTTCAACAACAGTCAGATATACAGAAGCTTGAGGAATTTCAAAAGAAAGAAGGCAAAAGACAAGGCAAAGGTCGTTTGTTTGGTTCGATTGCTAAGACCGTAGGCGGCTTACTTGGCAGTACTTTAGGCCCAGTAGGTGCAGGAATTGGTGCGGGTCTTGGTCAGAGAATAGGCGAAGGTCTTGGTGCTGGCAAATCAAGAAGCTATGATGCAAGTGGTACTGTGTTTGGTCAACAAGCTTTTAGAGATGTAGATGAGGCAAGTAAAGATTACACTAAAGGTTTGGGGCAACGAGCCTTAGTTGGCGGCCTTGAAGCTGGTATTGGTGCGGCCCTTAGCCCAGAAGGGCTTTTTGGTAAGAAATCTCCGGTTAGAGCGGCTATAGCCGATAGCTATGGTGGCGTTAAAGACTTTGCAGGTCGAGTAGGTGATGCATACGACAAGTTTACGGCTTTTGATATTGGGCAATCTGGCCCTGACATTTCTTCTGTTGCTGGAGTAGACACCTCTTCATTTTTACAAGATTTATTTTCTAGCAATGATAATGCACGGCTGTTTAGGCCCGGAAAAGGTGGTGGCTTTAGATTGTTAGCGAACGCACAAGATGGTGGTCTTCTTGGTATGCAGACTGGTGGGTTCACAGCCGAGTCTGTATTGCAGTCTCAAGGACTTGCACCTACATCTGAGCAGTTAGCTTTATTTCAACAGTTTGACCCTACTGGATTGCAGAGCACTGCCCAATCTCTAAGAATGGGACAAATATCTGGTGCAAGACAGGCTAGGCAACAGCAAGCGGGAACTGGCTTTGCTGGTGCTGGTGGCGTAGAACAAGCTCAGTCAGCAATAGCAAGGGCGGCTCAAAGAGCCTTTGGTACTGCGGTTGGGCAAGAACAACAAAGGTTTGTTTCTGATACATTGGGAACTGCGGCTGATATTGTAGCTGGTGGAGGAGAGTTTAGAGGTTATTTTGGAGATCAAGCTGATGCTTATGAAGATGCATCGAATCCGGTAGGCCCTGCAGGTGCACCAACATCTCCACCTGCTGGTGGAGCATCGGGAGCACTAGATCAAAACATTGGTACCCAAGAAAAAGGCCCAGACGGTCAAACTTATGAGTGGAATGGCAGTTCTTGGGTGCTTGTAACCGGAGGGGGAGGAACTGGGACTGGTTCTGACTTAGGTGGCGACATGCCCGGTTCTTCTGGAATTACTGGCCCATAAAGGAATACAATATGTCTAACGGAATAAGAACGATATACAGCAGAAGGCAACGCATGGCTCCCGGCCAATACGAAACACCCTTTGCGGACTTTTTAGATAGGCTACCCGGACTTGTTAATCAGTACCAACAAAATAAATTAGCACAGCAAAGGCAAGACTTAGCAGATAAAAGGTATGAAGATCAGATTAGATATAGAGACAGGCAGGAAAGACGTGCCATAGATCGACAGAAGATTCAAGATTTAAAATATATACAAGGTCAAAGAAATCAAGAGCTGGCAAGGGCTGATGCTGAATTAAAATATCAACAGGGTTTACAAGAAAGTAAAGAACGCTTTGATACACAGCGAAAAGATATAGAGATAAATAGAAAAAGAGCAGACGATCAATTTTTAAAAACAAATGTAATGAGTTTAATTAGGAATGGTAAATATGGACTTGCCAGTCAAATGCTTTCTGGATTAGAGGGAACTCCAGAATTTGATTCTTTAGGTGCTATGATTGACCAAGCGGCTAAAAATAAAGAAGAATTAGATTCTGGTTTTAAAGAGGTTAGGAAGTTATACTACGACCCCAACGTTTCCATATACGAAAAACAAGATAGGCTAAATAGCTTTCAAGAAAAATTTTCTGACAGATTTGAATTAGGAAAAGGTATTGACGATTCTATAACCAGATTTACAAGTTCTGCCAATTTAAAAGCAGAGGCTCAAAACAGAGGATTTAGACCTGTAGAAGAGTGGATAAATATCAAAGGCGGCAGGGAAGATATTGCAACTTATGAAAATGCTCAATCTGCAATAAAAGAAGCTCAGAAAGATATTAATAAAATAAATTCTGGAGTTGGGAATGTGGTAGGTACAAAGGAAAAATTGCTTGATGTTATAGGCAAGAATGAACGTATTATACAAGACTTAACGAATGATCCTAAATACAAATTAGAAACTCGTAGTCAATATGACGAGAGAAAGAAAATGGAAAAATTGCCATTAGAAGCCATGTTGCCCTCGGGTGTAAGTCAAGATCAATTTTATGCAAGTTCTGCTTTTGATGGGGGTTCAGATAAAGAGTTTCTACCCTCCTCTGAAAGTGACATGGCTGAACTTGAAGACAATTTAAATAAAGAATTAGATCAGATTACATCTAACCCCTCTGAAGAACAAATGGATGAGTCAAAAAGTACCTTAGGAGGCATATTGAACCTCCCAGAAGCTCAGGCCGCTAGGAGGCAACCATTATCTATTGTAGACCCTATAAGAATTACTAGGCTTCTTCAGAGGAGATAAAGCATGCCTACAAAACCGCAGGATTATAGAATTTTTTCTAGCTCCTTAGATAGATTATACCAGAATCCAACTTCCGTTACACAGCAAACTATAGACCGCTTTTACGACACTTCTGATTATTTAGAGGAGGATTCTAAATATGAAAACTCCTCTTTTAGTCTTAGTGATTTTTATAAGGAAAAAGATAGCCAAATAGAGAGAGTTAAGGTTTCTTCTGACGATGAAACGCTGTATGGCTTTCAAGCACCTTCTTGGACTCCAGAATGGATTAAAGCTGGCTACAACAGAAGCATAACTGGGATGGCGATAAAAGCCATTAATGGTGAAAGCATAAAAGAGTACGATTTAAATATTATGGAGGACATAGGAGCAACGGTTATGTCTATGGTACAGCCAGTTGATTTTGTGACTGGTATTCTTGGTGGTGGGGTAGGCGGGTTTGCGGCAAGGCAGGCATTGAAAACAGGCACAAAAGAAGCATTGAAAAAAGGGCTGTCTAAAACAGCAACAAATAAGCTTATAGCAAAGAAATTAGATGATACTGTTGTAAGTCAAATCTTAAAAAACACACCTAATAAGGCTATTCAAGTAATGACTCGTGCTGGAATAAAAGCAAACATAGCTAAAAAAGCAGTTGAGAAGGCTAGCCCTAGGGTTGTTCATAGAGCAATCATAGAAGGTGCAAAAGGTGCTACTGGGTTGGGTTTTTACCAAGGACTGTCTACGGCATCTTATGATAAAGTAACCACGGGTGACATTGATGAAGTTAAAGTATTAAAAGAAACGTTAAAGGGGATGACTTTAGGTGCTGTTACTGGTGCAAGTTCTCCAGTTGTGAAGTCTGCTTTAAAAAATTTAAACCCTTTAACTCAAGAGCTAGCATCAAAAGCGGTTGAAACTGTAGAGTTCGGTACGCTATCTCCTTTATTGAATGGGCAAGATATCAACCCTGAAACTTTAGTGGAGAGTTATATACATGCGGCTGGCGTTGTTGGAGGTCTAACCGCTCAAAAAAAAGCTTATGCCTTTGCTAAAAAGGGCATCAAATCAATTAAAGAAAAACAATTCGACAGTCCAATGGATGCTGAGACTGCGGCTAGGTATATATTGGAAAGTGAATTGCCAAATCAACCTAAGAAATCAAAAAAAACGAGCAGAAATTTAATAGAGTCGCAAGAAGTATTTGTTAATAAGTATGGCACTAAATTTGATAATTTGAAATTTTCAGACTCTTCCAAAGAAGTCACTCTTAGAAACGTCAAAACAAGGAAGGTTGATAAGCTTAACTACGATCAGTTTAATGATCTTTTATTTAGAAGGCAAAGCAGAGCTAGGACAGTAGTCGGATTAGCTAAAAGTAGAAATAAACAAATATTAGACATTAAAGATAATTTAAAAGTTGCAGATAGTAGATTTAAAGATTACATAGATGCTGTGAGATTGACTGAAGTAGACCCCAAGATAAAAAATAAATACTCTTTAAATAGTTTAAGCGGGGTAGAAAGGCTAAAGCTTTTAAATGAAATGAGGCATGAAAAAAGAATAGCTGATTTAAGTAAGAGCTTTTCAAAGGCTGGATGGGAGGGAAGCCTTTTGCCAAAGCAAAGATTTATAGATCAGGTTTTGCCAAACCTACCCAAGGTCTATAGGCAAGCTAAAAACAGAGCGACTACACAGTTAGAGGTTATTTCTTTTAGGGACTTTGACAATTACAACGTAAGGGAATTAACTTTGCTTGGTGGGTATTTACAGCAACTGCAAAGTGCGGGTTCTTTCAAAAAGGGTTTATTTAAAAAACAAGCTTTATTAGATGATGCAAAAAAATTAGCAGATCGTTTAGAAGACCCTAATTACGCTAACCCAAAAAATAAAGACTTGCCAGACTTCAAAAGAGTGTCTGAGGTAAGGCGTATTCTAGATAAAATATGGGACGATGCAAACAGCATAGGTATTGATCTGGGGCCAAAAGAAGAATTGTATTTCCCAAGAATGATAAAGCCTGAAGTGCTAAAAATATTTAATTCAGATATAGCTAAGTTTGGTAAGGACAATCCTTCTCTTGCTTTTGATTCAAAGGGTCTTGCGAAGACCAGAGAGTTTCAAGACCTTGTAGCTGGTTATGTTAAAAACAATCAATTTGACAATGCAACAATTAAATCCATAAAAAAAATAGCAGGGATCGCTGATGATGCGCCTGAACCTAGGACTAGGGCAGGGCAAAGAGATACGAACAAAAGAATCGCTGAGGCTTTTGACACTTTCTCTAGAAATATCACTGTTCAGTTTAGTAGTAAGGCAAAGAATTTAGAGTTCGCTAGAAAAAATATAGACATACCAAAAGAATTTTTTGAACGTGATGCGAGACTTGTACTTTCACGGTATGCCAAGCAAGCATCTTCTAGGATAGCAGAGGTGGAAAACTTTGGAGTGAAAGGAGAGAGAATATATTCAAGAATATCAGCATTAAGAAAATCTGCAATTAACGCAAGGCAAGAAGGTAATTCTAACCTGTCAAGAAGGCTTGAAAACTCTGCTAAAACTATAGATTTCTTATTTAAATCGGCCACTACTAGAATAGAGCTAGACCCTAATTATAATTACAAGTCATCATTCGCTAAAAAGTTTTGGAACAATGTAGTTGATTTTGAAATAGGTACTAAAATAGGTCTTGGGTTTGCAACAATACCAAATTTAACTCAGTTGTCAATATCTACAGCCCTTAGAACTGGATACTATCCTCTGATGAGAGCTATGGTAAAGCTGTCAACAGATCAAGAGTATAGAAACCTAGTAAGAAAGTCTGGAAGCACTAACCTCTCTGTATTTCAGCAAATGCATAATCTGGAGCCAACGGACACCTTTTTTGGTAAATTTGCAGATGTAACAACAAAGGCTTCAGGCTTTCAAAAGATTAATGAATTTAATCAGTTGATATCAGCGGCCGCCGCTAGGGAGTGGATAAGTTCACTAAGAAAAACAGCTAATGGAAAAAGTGCATTACTAGATGTTGGCTTTCAAACTCCGAGATTACTAGGTGGCAATAGAATAAGCAGAAGGCAGTGGGCTATAAACACATTAAAAGAACTAGGCATATCTAATCATAAAAAACCACCAACAGAAAGACAGTTAGTAGAGTCTATGTATAGATTTTCAAGAGATAGCCAATTGCAAAGAAATGTTTTGAATGAACCGTTAGTCACACAAGACCCTAGATGGAGGCCCTTCTTTTTATTTAAAAAGTTTGGATACAAGCAATTTAACTGGGTCAGAGAGCAGTTAGACCAAGAGGTTTCTCGTGGTAATTTATTTCCCATATTAAGACTAGGTATGGCCGGCATGGCTGGTGGTGAAATGGTTTCTTATGCTAGGGACTTATTATCTACTTGGATATCAGGTGATGAAATCTATGATAAAAATAGATACATACTTCCATACCTCCCAAAAACAATGCCTTTTTCAGATGTTGGGCCTGAACAATTTATAGACATATCGCAATTAACTATAGATGACTATCTTGATAGATTCGCTTCTGTGGGTGCAATGGGAATTGTAAGTGATATAGTAGCAAACGAAAATAAAATCAGGGCACTGGAGTTCGCTTTTAAGCCTGCTGTTGTGCAAGATTTTGAAAAAATTTGGAGTGCTATGACTAGAACGATGGAAGACACTAAGACTTATGGATTAGGAACCGCCAAGAGAATACCTAAATATATAGCACCCGTAACCGGAACGGTTCCAAGAAGACTTTTACAACGCTTTGAAACTACAGGGCAGAGGTTGGAATATGTAAAAAGAATAAAAGGTTTAAGGCTTGGAGAAATACGAGATGCCATTATAGAAGGGGACAGTAATGAAGCCGTTAGGATAATACAAGACTACAACAGAACTTTTGGGTCAGAAAATCCTATTTTGTATGATGACTATGATGCAGATTCAATTACAAAAAGACTGATGAATAAAATTAAAAAAAGAAGCTCCAATATAATGAGGTCTAATCCTTAACTCTTTCCATTATTTCTTCTGCCCACTCTGGGAATCCTTGTCTATCCCAAAATTCAGCTAATCTTTTATAATAAGTATTTAGGTCTATCATATTTCTTTGTAGTGATCTCATAATAGCTCTAAGTTCTACAACTTGATCTTCTCCCAAAAGTTGATCTTCTTTTGAAAAGTCATCCATTATATCCATTATGTTCCACCACTCACTTTTAAAAGCCTATACTCATCTTTCCTTTTTCTTGTGTATGTTGTTTTTTGACTTCTTGACATTTTAAGCCAACAATCAGGCAATGACGAAACGCGAGTATCGTAACTGCCAGCAACACCACAAAATTCTTTTTTATCACCACTATAATTAAAATTATTAGGACTGTATGTGGAAATTGTGCAAAAAGCACATATTTTATCAACTTTACTACATTTTTCAAACATCAGTTAAAAAAACCCCCTCTATATTCGTTGTATTCTTCGTAAAAAAAGTTTTTCGACATAAGTATCGCTTAAATAAATTACAAATAATAAGGGGGCCGTAGCCCCCTTATTTGAGAGAAGGCCTAGAAAGGGCTCTCGTCTTTCTTGTAAGGCTCTTTAAACTGCCCAGACAAGTATTTTTGACCATCATCGTTCTGATTTATCCATAAAGAAAAGTCTTTCTTTTCCCCGTTAACCATTCCGTTGCCAGTATAGTCTGGTTTTTTATCACCATCCTCCTTATACTTGTTTTTCCACAGTTTGAAGTTTGCTTCTTTCATTTTGTATTCGGCCATTTACGCCTCCTATTTTTGAGATGGCTCAGTTAAGATCTCTATTAGCCAACAATGAATCTTTATTTAAGTCATCGTTATATCTTATACCGAACCATCTCGTTTGTTGTTGATATTTTTTCTCTAATTCTTTCATTCTTCTGTAAGCTGGGCCATTTTGTTGAACTCGATTGCTTTTC
>Ga0208919_1000410_pt1 | contig 29646 bp, 20 predicted proteins | sample 4_EtaG_FD_184076 | JGI IMG/M metagenome (GOLD analysis project Ga0208919, IMG submission 184076) | Marine viral communities from the Subarctic Pacific Ocean - 4_ETSP_OMZ_AT15127 metaG (SPAdes) (version 3) | ecosystem: Environmental > Aquatic > Marine > Oceanic | place: Pacific Ocean | collected...
ATATGCGACCTCGAAAACGCTTTGGGTTTAAATGTCCGATAGAAGTGATGAGCGAGCTGATGACCAAGTACCATGAAAGCCCATCAACCATCCAGTGAGTGTGTTGCACTCAGAGTCTGCATCCGCCCTGGTATGGTCAGTTATCTGGACTCTTTATTTTTTACGCTCTAAGAGAGTGGCTAACACCTATTGGCGAGATGAAAAGGCTATAAAGAATTCGGCAGCTTAAGCGGCGTCGTAGTACGGGTAAAACGATCATGCTGAACTAAGCCTCGGAGTTTGCTGACCACGAGGCTGTTACAAAGGCGGTTAGCGCCTCTGTTTATTTCTTGATCCTTGTTACTCAGGCCCTTGTGGGAGTCATGAGATCAAGAGAATGAGTGGTTTGTATAGAAATCCAACAAATAGTCTGAGAAGATAAGTAGAATTAAGATCAGTGCAGGGATTGCATGCCATGCCTCACCTTATTGCTATATCACTTCTGAGTCTCACCCTTTTCTTATGCTCCTCACCCGCATTAGCCCAGCCGATGAATGAAGCGCTTAGCGATTATACTGACGATCAAGTTAATGCAGGTTTTGATCAGCTTGTCGCACGCGCTAAGCAAGGTGATTCGGAGTCACAGTATCAGCTTGGTGCTATGTATCGTCACGGCGATGGCGTATCCAAAAATACTAACAAAGCCATCACGTGGCTTAGACTCGCGACAAAACAGGGGCATCCTGACGCCCAATTTATGCTGGCAGGGATGTATTACTTAGGGATTGGGCTCCCTCAAAGCTCTAGTGACGCGGCCGAGCTATATTTTCTCGCCGCTGAACAGGGTGTTCCCGATGCACAGTATAACTTAGGTGTTATGTATCGCGATGGCGAAGGCGTAGTACAGGATTTTAGTAAAGCCATCGAGTGGTTTCAGTTAGCCGCCGACCAAGAAGTGGTTGATGCCTATAATAACTTAGCCTGGCTTTACTATCGGGGCGAAGGCGTTACTCAAAGCATGAGTGACGCCTTAAGGCTATTTAATCTTGCGGCTGAGAACGGCCATATGGGCGCTCAAAACCAACTGGGGTATATGTATGCCAATGGCGAGGGCGTTACCCAGAATGAGGATACCGCGACTGAGTGGTATCGCCGGGCCGCAGAACAAGGGGATGCCGATGCGCAGTTTAGAGTGGGCTACCGGTACGATACCGGCCTGGGCGTTGCTCAAAATAGCCGCAAGGCGTTGGGTTGGTATCGCCAGGCTGCTGAGCAAGGCCATATTTCTGCCCAGTTCAACACGGGCATCATGTACCGAGACGGAGAAGGCGTTGAGCAAGACGCGCGAGCAGCGGCAGACTGGTTTCGGCTGGCCGCCGAGCAGGGCGATGCTGATGCACAGTTTGAATTAGGCTATATGTATGATTTTGGTGCAGGTATTCCCCCAAACCCAGAAAAAGCGATGATGTGGTACCGTCGCGCCGCAGAGCAGGGTGACGTCATGGCTCAATTCAACCTGGGGGCTATGTACCGTTACAACCCAGGCGTTGAACGAGACGATCATGAAGCGGCGCACTGGTACCGTCTTGCCGCCGAACAGGGAGATACTGATGCTCAAACCATGCTAGGCGCTATGTACCAGTTTGGTGAAGGCGTGCCTATTAACCGTGTACTCGCCCTGCAGTGGTATCAACAAGCGGCCATTCAGGGCAATGCTATGGCCCAATACAATTTAGGCAGTATGTACCTTCGCGGCGAAAGCATTCCCGAGAGCCGGAGCGACGCCATTCGCTGGTTTGATCTTGCCGCCCGCCAAGGGGAACCGAATGCCCAGTTTACGCTTACTCTCATTTACGTCGAATCACTAGGGCTTTTAGCAGGTGGCTAGCTCGTAATTAGTTCACTTATTATCTGCAATCAAGAAGACAATTAGGCTACGACTAAGCTCTGTCTTACACCAAGGACAAAATATGCGACTACTTATTGCCATCTTGCTGTTTCTTACTTGTGCGGTCTTTACACTCGCGACTCCTAATGGTTATGTTAGCTACGAGGGATTGATTGTAGATATTATCTTAACGGCTATTTTAATCCCATCATTGATGGCGCTTCCTTTCTGCCTACCCAAATCTGGTAGAAACGTTAGGCGTTTCCTCAAAGCATATAATATCGCCGTGCTTGTTGTTATTTTATTTCAAGTTAAAGACCTTCCTGTTGGTAAAGAAAAAGCCATCGCTTCCACAGAGGATGCCAATAACTCTGAAGTGATCAGTAGCGACGCAACAAAAAAAATTACCAATGGCGAGTTCGCTATATCCGTTCCACTTACCTGGGCCATTTATGCGCCCAGCGGGAAAGACTATATTTTAAGAACAAAGAGTGAAACAGGTGAGTTAGAAATGTTCATTGGTTTCGATCAGAATGATGCCTCTCTTACCTTAGAAGAGTACGGTTTATTGCTTGAAAGCAGTTTCCAATATCATGTGCCGGGCGATATTTTTGTATCGACCTCGGCCAATTGCGGAGTAAAAGACATCGAGTGTCTTTATCAAGTCGTAAACATTGTAGATGGCGATCAAGAAACATCTACCCTCGTTGCTTCTTTAGCCGCTCCTAATGGGCACTATAGAATAATGATAAACACCTTTACTGCGTCGTGGGAGGAACAGAGCGCCACAATATTCAAAGTACTGCATTCTTTTAGGTTGCTATAGCAGGGTGATTCTTGCGCTAGACTGGTGCGTTGCTCCATCATCCATATATTCCCCAAAGATATAACTACCTTTAAATAAAGAATTTCCCGCACTCTACAGCTATCGTTAGGCTTATAACTATTGTCCATGTCTACCAAAAGCGCCTGTTTGTTAACAGGCGCTTTTGGTGCTGCTAAAGGTGAATGTATGTCTACAACGACGGTTGCTGCGCCGCAGAGCTATCGCGTGCCGCTGATAGCCACAGCGGCGATTGTGCTGGGTGCGTTGCTTATTGGGGTTGTCTTTGACGCCAACATTGGCCTGTTGATGATTGTCGGCGGGCTATTTGGCATGGTGCTGTATCACGCTGCCTTTGGTTTTACCTCAGCGTGGCGGGTATTTATTACTGAGCGGCGCGGGCGTGGCCTGCGTGCCCAGATGGTGATGCTGGCGATTGCTGTGGTGCTGTTTTTCCCTGCCTTGGGGGCGGGTTCCCTGTTTGGCAACGAGGTGTCGGGCTTTGTGGCGCCCATTGGTATTTCTGTGTTGGTAGGGGCGTTCCTGTTCGGTGTGGGCATGCAGTTAGGCGGCGGCTGTGCCTCTGGCACGCTGTTTACCGCAGGCGGTGGTAACGCGCGCATGCTGATCACTCTGGTGTTCTTTATTGTCGGCTCGGTGATTGGCTCGGCGCATTTTGCCTGGTGGCAGAGCTTACCGGCCTTTCAACCGGTATCGCTGGTTAACGTCGCCGGGGTCAGTGGGGGGATCGCTATTAGCCTGGTGCTGTTTGCTGCTATTACGGCGTTTACCTGGGTGATGGAGAAGCGTCGTCACGGTCAGTTAGAGCAGGCGTCCATGGTCGATAAGCATGGGTATGCGCGTTGGTTAACTGGGCCTTGGCCGTTAGTGGCGGGCGCGGTGGCGTTGGCGTTGCTCAACTTTGCCACCTTGGCACTGGCAGGCCGCCCTTGGGGAATTACCTCTGCGTTTGCGCTGTGGGGTGCTAAAGGCTTTGAACTGGTGGGCGGCGATGTCAGCCAGTGGGGCTATTGGCAGTCCCCTGGCAACGCAGCGGCCCTTAAAGCCAGCGTATGGAGCGACATCACTACGGTAATGAATGTCGGTATTATGCTGGGCGCGCTGGCTGCCGCCAGCTTGGCGGGTCGCTTTGCACCTAACTTCAGAATCCCGTTGAAATCTATCTTGGCCGCGGTCATCGGCGGCATCTTGCTAGGTTATGGCGCGCGTTTGGCGTTTGGTTGCAATATTGGTGCTTACTTCAGCGGCATTGCCTCTGGCAGCCTTCACGGTTGGGTATGGCTGGTAGCGGCGTTTGCGGGCAACATGTTTGGCGTTAAGCTGCGGCCGTTCTTCTTCGCTGGCGTGGAGGGGCGCAAACCCACCGCTAAAACTTGCTAGGGCATCGTTAGATCACTAGTTAATCGCGCCATCACGCCTCGGTTTAGGCTTCCTAAACCGAGGCGTTTTTTTATCAACATGGTCGCTCTCTTCCACCTTTGTCGCAGGAGCATGTTACATTACGCTCAAACGCCGCAAACGCCCGATGTTGCTGCATTGCAGCAGTGATTGACATAAAAAAGAGAGTGCTTATGACTACCGAGAGTAGACGCCCCCTATACCTTCCTTACGCCGGTCCTTCTTTGCTCGAAATGCCGCTATTGAACAAAGGCAGCGCGTTTACTCAGCAGGAGCGCTTGGCGTTTAACCTGATTGGTTTGCTGCCGCAGAAGGTAGAAACTATTGAGGATCAGCTAGAGCGGGTCTACCGCCAGTACCAACAATGCCATAGCGACCTCGAAAAGCACATCCACCTGCGCGCCATTCAAGACGACAACGAAACACTCTATTTCCGTATGGTTTCCCAGCATCTTGAAGAGATGCTGCCGATTATTTACACCCCCACGGTAGGGCAGGCGTGTCAGGAATTTTCCAACATTTACCGTAACCACCGCGGCCTGTTTATTAGCTATCCTGACCGCGAACATATGGATGATATCCTGCGCAGCGCCACCAAAGATAATGTCAAAGTGATCGTAGTGACCGATGGTGAGCGCATTCTAGGCCTCGGCGACCAGGGCATCGGGGGCATGGGTATCCCGATTGGTAAACTGGCGTTGTATACCGCCTGTGGCGGTATTAGCCCCGCCTACACGCTGCCGATCATGATTGATGTGGGCACTAACAACAAAGCGCTGCTGGATGATCCCATGTACATGGGCTGGCGCCACGAGCGGGTAGGGCAGGAAGAGTACGATGCGTTCATGGCAGAATTTATCGCTGCTGTGAAGCGCCGCTGGCCGAACGTGCTGCTGCAGTTTGAGGACTTTGCCCAGGCCAATGCGGTGCCGCTGCTAGAGCGCTATCGCAACGAGCTTTGCTGCTTCAACGACGATGTGCAGGGGACTGCCTCTGTGGTGGTGGGTACGCTAATGGCGGCTTGTCAGGCCCGGGAAGAGACCATTGCCCAGCAGCGTGTGGTGTTTGTAGGTGGCGGTTCCGCGGGGTGTGGAATCGCCGAGCAGGTGGTCGTAGCGATGGAAGCGGAGGGCTTGACCGAAAGCGAAGCACGGTCGCGTATTTACATTGTCGATCGCGACGGCTTGATGACCAGCGATCAAGAGTGGCAGCGCGACTTCCAGCGCCGGTTAGCCCACGACCCTTCGCTAGTCGCCGAGTGGAATGGCCAGGGTCTGGAAGAGACGATTGCTCAGATCAAACCAACAGTGCTGATCGGTGTCTGCGGCCAGCGCGGTATCTTCACCGAGCAGGTGGTGCGCACCATGCACGCGGGCTGTGAGCACCCGGTCATCATGCCGCTCTCTAACCCTACTTCCCAGGCAGAGGCCGTGCCAGAGGATGTTATTCGCTGGACCGACGGCCAAGCCTTGGTAGCCACCGGTAGCCCCTTTGCGCCGGTGGTTTACAACGGCCGTACTTATCCGATTGCCCAGTGCAACAATGCCTATATCTTCCCAGGCATTGGGTTGGGCGTGATTGCTGCCAGTGCCAATCGAGTCACCGACGAGATGCTGATGAGCGCCTCGCGGGCGCTGGCCCGTGAAGCGCCGCTGGTTAAAGAGGGCAAGGGTGCTTTGCTGCCGCCGCTATCGCGTATTCGCGATATCAGCAAGTCGATTGCTTTTGAAGTGGCTGCCCAGGCACAGCAGAATGGCGTGGCACTGAAAACCAGTGGTACGACGCTACGGGAACTGATTGAAAAGGCGTCCTGGTCGCCAGATTATCGCACCTATCGCCGTCGCGCTTTTTAATCACTCGGCTAAAAAAAGCCCCCACCGAGGTGGGGGCATGCAAGCATTGGTAGGTTTTACCCTTTTAGGCTGCGCCGATCATCTTGCGCAACACGTAGTGAAGGATACCACCGTGACGGTAGTAAGCCAGCTCGTTTACCGTATCAATTCGGCACTTGGCATCAACGCTACGTTCCCCGTCGGCATTTTTGATCACGATTTTGACCGTGCCACCTGGCGTCAGGTCGCTTAATCCGGCAATCGAAATCTCTTCATCGCCGGTTAACCCCAACGTTTTACGGCTTTCGCCTTCGGCAAACTGCAGCGGTACAACGCCCATGCCGATCAGGTTAGAGCGGTGGATGCGCTCGAAGGATTCGGCAATCACCGCGCGAACGCCCAGCAAACGGGTGCCTTTGGCCGCCCAATCCCGTGAGGAGCCGGTGCCGTACTCTTTACCGGCGATCACGACGAGCGGTTTGCCTTCCTCTTTGTACTTCATGGCCGCATCGTAAATGGCCATCTGCTCGCCGCTGGGTACGTGGCGTGTTTCACCGCCGACCACACCGTCGAGCATCTCGTTTTTGATCCGCACGTTGGCGAAGGTGCCGCGCATCATGACTTCATGGTTACCCCGGCGTGAGCCGTAGGAGTTGAAGTCGACCGGCCTGACGCCGTGTTCTTGCAGATAGCGCCCGGCGGGGCTGTCAGGCTTGATGGCACCGGCAGGGGAGATATGGTCGGTGGTCACCGAATCACCCAGCATGGCAAGCACGCGGGCACTGTGCACATCTTCGATGGCATCCGGCTCGCGGCCCATGCCTTCAAAGAAGGGCGGGTGCTGAATGTAGGTGGATTCAGGCCACTGATAGACCTTGCTTTCTGACACGTCGATGGCTTTCCAGACATCGTCACCCTCAAACACTGCGCCGTATTCTTTACGGAACATGGCGGTGTTGACCTGCTCGACGGCGCTGGCAATCTCGGCCTGACTGGGCCAGATATCTTTGAGGTAGACCGGGTCGCCGTTGCTATCTTTGCCCAACGGCGCCTGGGTAAGGTCAAGCTGGACATTACCCGCCAGGGCGTAAGCCACCACCAGGGGCGGCGAGGCCAGCCAGTTGGTTTTGACCAACGGGTGTACACGGCCCTCAAAGTTACGGTTACCGGAGAGCACCGAGGCCACGGCAAGATCGCCGCTGTTGATCGCTTTTTCGATCTCATCAGGCAGCGGGCCGGAGTTACCGATACAGGTGGTGCAGCCGTAGCCGACGAGGTTGAAGCCCAGTGCATCCAAGTCATCGTTTAATTCAGCGGCTTCCAGATAATCGGTGACCACTTTGGAACCTGGTGCTAAGGAGGTTTTCACCCAGGGCTTCGTGGTTAACCCCTTTTCACGCGCTTTACGTGCCAGCAGCCCAGCGGCCATCATCACGCTGGGGTTGGAGGTGTTGGTGCACGAGGTAATCGCCGCAATCACCACCGCCCCGGGGTCAAGGCTGAAATCATGGTCATCAAGCGTAACGGCCTGGCTGGTGTCATGCTCGAAGCTGCGCCTCACCCCCACGGCGGTTTGGCCGCCTTCAGAAGAGAGTTCCCCCTTTGCGTTGGCATCCGCGTTGACGTCTTCCTGCATGAACTTGTCAAAGGCCGCCGCCATGTCTTTCAGCGCCACGCGATCCTGCGGACGTTTGGGGCCGGCCAGGCTGGCCTCTACCTCGGTCATGTCCAGTGCTAGGGCGTCGGTGAAGATCGGCTCGTCATTAGGTTCACGCCACAGCCCTTGGGCCTTGCTATAGGCTTCCACCAGGGCGACTTGCTCATCTTCACGCCCCGTCAGGCGCATATAGTTCAGGGTTTCTTCATCCACTGGGAAGAAACCACAGGTAGCACCATACTCGGGGGCCATATTGGCGATCGTGGCACGATCCGCCAGCGGCAGGTCTTTCAAACCATCGCCGTAGAACTCGACAAATTTACCCACCACGCCTTTTTTACGCAGCATCTCGGTAACGGTGAGTACCAGGTCAGTGGCGGTAATACCTTCGCGTAGCTTGCCGGTTAATTTAAAGCCAATCACTTCGGGGATCAGCATCGACACCGGCTGACCGAGCATGGCCGCTTCGGCTTCAATACCGCCCACGCCCCAGCCAAGCACGCCCAGGCCGTTGATCATGGTGGTGTGAGAGTCAGTGCCCACGAGGGTGTCGGGGTAGGCAAAGGTCTTGCCGTCTTCGTCCTTCGTCCATACCGTTCTGCCTAGGTACTCCAGGTTGACCTGGTGACAAATACCGGTACCGGGGGGAACGACGCTAAAGTTATCAAACGCCTGCTGGCCCCAGCGTAGAAACTCGTAGCGCTCGCGGTTGCGCTGCATTTCGATATCGACGTTCTCTTGAAACGCCGCCGGGTTGCCGAACTTATCGACCATTACCGAGTGGTCGATAACGAGATCGACGGGGGAAAGCGGGTTGATCTTCGCCGGGTCTTCGCCCAGCTTTTCTACCGCGGCGCGCATGGAGGCTAAATCCACCACGCCGGGCACGCCGGTAAAGTCCTGCATGAGTACCCGCGCCGGGCGGTAGCCGATTTCGCGGCTGGATTTGCCCTCGGCCTGCCAGTCGACCAGGGCCTGCATATCTTCCTGATCTACGCTTTCGTCGTCGGCGAAGCGCAGCTGGTTTTCGAGTAGAATCTTGAGCGTCTTGGGTAGCCGGTCAATGCTGCCCAGGGTCTCGGCCGCGTGGGGCAGGCTGTAGTAGTGATAGGTTTTACTACCAACCTCTAGGGTGTTTAGCGTATCGGGTATCTTGCTCATATCTCTCTCCTCTGGTTGCTGAGCGCAGCGCTCAGCATGACGGTCACGATCTTTCTTTAGTATAGATTTCCCCCCAGTATGGCGTTGATTTAGTAATAACACATGGGTCTTTGCACAGAGGCTTTCAAGGTTTCTTCGCCTAATAGCGTAGATGAAACCTTGCAATAGCTTGTACTTGGCACCATTTCAGGCAGACTCTGTGGCTAATTTTTTCAAAGCTATTAACACAGCTAGCGACAAAGCTATCAGTCAGATATTTACAAGGTGGTGTCATGGAAACTCGTCATGAGCGTTTGATTATTCTTGGATCCGGTCCCGCAGGCTATACGGCTGCCGTCTATGCTGCTCGGGCCAACCTGAAGCCGCTGCTAATTACCGGTATTCAGGCGGGTGGCCAACTGACCACCACAACCGATGTGGATAACTGGCCCGGCGACGCTCAAGGCGTACAGGGGCCGGAGTTGATGGAGCGCATGAAGCAGCACGCCGAACGTTTCAATACAGAGGTGCTGTTTGATCACATCAATGAGGTTAGCTTAAGCGAAAAACCGTTTACCTTAAAAGGCGATAGCGGTATTTATACCTGCGATGCGTTGATCGTGGCCACCGGCGCCAGTGCCCGTTACCTGGGTCTGCCCACTGAGCAGCAGTTTATGGGTCAAGGGGTGTCGGCCTGCGCTACCTGCGATGGTTTTTTCTACCGCAATCAGGAAGTCATTGTGGTGGGCGGCGGCAATACCGCCGTGGAAGAGGCGCTCTATCTCTCTAACATTGCTTCCAAAGTGACCCTGGTACACCGCCGTGACACGTTGCGGGCGGAAAAAATCCTCCAAGATAAGCTTTTCGAGAAAGCTGAGGCGGGCAAAATCGTTCTTGAGTGGTTCCAGGAAGTCGAAGAAGTGCTCGGCGATAACTCCGGTGTTACAGGCGTTCGGGTTAAATCCACTAAAGATGGTTCAAGCAAAGAGATTCATGCGCCTGGACTGTTTATTGCCATTGGCCATAGCCCCAACACAGGGATCTTTGCGGGTCAGTTGGACATGAACGGCGGCTATATCAAAGTGCATTCAGGCCTTGAAGGGAATGCAACCGCGACTAGCGTACCGGGCGTATTTGCCTGCGGCGACGTGATGGATCACATTTATCGTCAAGCAATCACTTCAGCTGGCAGCGGCTGCATGGCAGCGCTGGATGCCGAGCGCTATTTAGACGGTATTGCTTAAAACCATTGTCACAACGCCGTGAATGAGTTGAAGCGCCTAATGATTAACAGTCGATAGGCGCTTCATCAATCCTTAGCCGCCCTAATTGGCTAAGTACCAGCTTTTTACCCTTAGAGCCCACGGCGCCGCTGGTTGAGCAAATAGCAAAACTGCCGTTATAACCGCTGGTATAGCCCAGCGGGCTGTAACGGATACGCGACCAGCCCCGGTTGTAGGTCACTTGTGTGCCTTGTTGCGCGGGCACAATGCGCAAAATGTCTTCTTCAGTGATGCTATCGGTTTTATTGCCCCACACAATCATAAGCTCTCCACCCCAGTCATTAGCGCAAGCCTCACGGTTCTGCAAGGCTGGGCAAAGCGTCAGCTGGCGGCGTTGGCTAATCGCTGTATTACGCGCGAACGAAAACGCACTCTGGAATCGATTGACCTCGCTAGTCTGTGCGGTACGCTCCCCCAATGCTTGAAAATTGGGTAGCCCCCAGGCGGCGATGATTCCAACCAACAGCAGGGTGATCAGTAGCTCGAGCAGTGTAAACCCGTTTTCAGGTGTGGTGTGCGTCTTGACGTAAAAACTGCTCATCGCCTCTCCTCACTTGACCTTGTTATCGCCCGCGCTATGCTCACTCTCCTTTACCAGTAGCGAACATATCGTCGTTAATAGGTCATCCTAGGCGGCGCTACGCTTTTTTTATGTAAGCCAAAACGGACAATTTTGTGAGCGATTTCTTAATTATTGGCGGCGGCGTGATCGGTATGATGACAGCGCTGCAGTTAGCCGATGCCGGTCACCAGGTCACACTGGTTGATCGTGGTGAGTGCGGTAAAGAGGCATCCTGGGCGGGCGGTGGTATCGTTTCGCCGCTCTATCCCTGGCGCTACGACTCTGCGGTATCGCAACTTTCCCGCTGGTCGGAAGGCGTTTACCCCTCTTTGGCCCTGCGCTTATTGGAAGAGACCGGTATTGACCCCGAATATCGTCAAAAAGGGCTGCTCTACCTAAATGTGGACGATGCCGACCAAGCGCTGCAATGGGCACGCCAGCTGGGGAAACCGCTAGAGCGGGTAGGGGCAGACTTTGTTCACGCTAAAGAACCTGGTGTGGCAATGGCTGACGATAGCGCGCTATGGATGCCGACGCTGGGCAGTGTGCGCAATCCGCGTTTAGCCAAGGCGTTGAAGGCGCGGTTAGCGGCGATGCCCCAGGTAACGCTGAAAGAGCAGTGCGAGGTCAGTGGTTTTATTCAACAGGGTGGCAAAGTAGAGGGCATCGTTGAAGGCGTGGTGACGTCTCAGGGGCTGATAACGGCTGAACGCATTATTGTTTGCGGCGGCGCTTGGGCTGCGCAGCTCTTGTCGCAGTTGAATGTGCAGTTGCCGGTAAGACCCGTTAAAGGTCAGATGATCGCTTACCAAGCACCCAAAGGGTTGGTGCAGCGCGTGGTGTTAAAAGATGGGCGCTATATTATTCCGCGTGCAGATGGCTTGCTATTGGTCGGTTCTACATTGGAAGAGGCGGGGTTTGACAAGCGCACCGATGAGGCGGCATTGGCGTCGCTAAAACAGAGTGCTGAAGCGATCCTGCCCGCTTTGGCAACGTGCCCGGTAGCACACCAGTGGGCCGGCCTGCGGCCTGGATCCCCAACGGGCATTCCCTTTATCGGCGCGCTGCCTGAATGGAGTAACGTCTTCGTCAATGCCGGGCACTATCGCAACGGCTTGGTGCTGGCGCCTGCTTCGACCCATTTACTGGTGGATCAACTGCTGGGGCGCGAGCCACTAATTGACCCCGCGCCTTACCAACTTACGCCAGAGCGGCTAATACAGGCTTAAGGTGTGCCGTCTTTATCCTGCTGCTCCTGCAGGAAGCGGTCGCGATGGGCGCTGGAGCAGAACCACTGCTCCTGGTCACGCAGTGCTTCGTCTTCAGGAACGTGCACCTCACACCAGCGGCAGCGCACCATTTTGCCACCCTCGTGGCGGTTGACTTTTTTATGCTGCGCTTCATGCTCAAGCTTACGTTGCCGGTATATGCCGTATAGCTTTAAACCGGCATAGAATATAACGGCGAAGATAATCAGCCGAATGATCAAGAGGTTCATCCTTTTGTGTCTCCCAAAGTGGGAATCTAGGCACAAGGCGTTAGGATAGACCCGCAGCCTTTGCCAGTTGGCGGCCCTTGCGGGACAATACGACTATGTTGGTGTAACCCTATTTTAAAGATTCTCAAGAGATTTTGACGCCCATGCAAGACTTAACGCTGGTAATGGCCCAACTCGATCCTCTGGTCGGGGATATTCCCGGCAATGCCGCACGCGCGATTGAAGCAGTGCGCGAAGCGCGGATTGAGCATGGGGCGGATATTGTTGTCTTTCCAGAGCTTTTTTTGTCAGGCTACCCACCGGAAGACCTGCTGCTGCGCCCCTCAATGGAAACCCGCCTGCGTGAAGCTCGCGCGCTAATGGCATCGAAGGTCGCCAGTGATGTGTTGGTGATCATTGGCTATCCCGGCGTGCGGGAAGGCCGCTGTTACAACTTGGCGGGCCTACTTTACAACGGCCAGTGGGAAGCTGAGTACGCCAAGCAGGCGCTGCCTAACTACCAAGTGTTCGATGAGCAGCGCTATTTCACGCCCGGCACTGAAACGCTGGTGTATGAGCATAAAGGCGCCAAACTGGGCATCGTGATCTGCGAAGACCTATGGGATGGCGCGCCGGTTAAGGCCGCTGCACAAGCGGGTGCTGAGGTACTGGTTTCCTTGCACGCCTCTCCCTATCACCAGGACAAGCCCGCGGAACGGCTGCGCCTGTTGGAGAAACACGCTCAGGATACGCAGCTTCCAATTGTGTATGTGAACACCATCGGTGGCCAAGATGAACTGGTCTTTGATGGCGGCTCTTGCTGCGTTAACGCCAGCGGTGAGCTGCAGGTGCTGGCACCGTATTGGCAGGCGGGCCTGATGCCGGTTCAGTTTTTGCAAACCAGCGCGACGGTCTGGGAACCCCAAGCCGGAGAGATTGACCCCGAGGTAGAACCGGAAGAGAGCCTTTACTGTGCGTTAGTTACCGGGCTGCGCGATTACGTCAACAAGAGTGGTTTTGAGGGCGTTGTGTTGGGGCTTTCCGGCGGTATCGACTCAGCGCTTTCGCTGGCGATTGCGGTTGACGCACTGGGCCCTCAACGGGTGCAGGCGGTGATGATGCCGTACCACTACACCGCGGATATCTCCAAGCAGGATGCTGCAGAACAGGCCAAAATGCTCGGCGTCCACTATGAGATCATGCCGATCGAGCCCATGGTAGAAGCCTTTATGGGCACGCTGGCAGAGAGCTTCGCGGGAACTGAGCGAGATACCACCGAAGAGAACCTACAGTCCCGCTGTCGCGGCGTACTGCTGATGGCGATCTCCAATAAAAAAGGCTTGATGGTACTGACGACTGGTAACAAGAGCGAAATGGCGGTGGGCTACGCCACGCTGTATGGCGATATGGTGGGCGGTTTTAATGCCATCAAAGACGTGTATAAAACCTGGGTGTATCGCTTGGCTCGCTGGCGCAATACGCAATCACCTGCGATCCCCGAGCGGGTCATTGAGCGCCCACCCAGTGCGGAGCTGGCGCCGGATCAGCAGGATAGCGACTCTTTACCCGATTACGACGTGCTCGACGCTATCCTATTAAGCTATATCGAAGGCGACATGAGCGCTGAAGCGATCATCGCTGGTGGCTTTGACGCTGAAGACGTCTATAAAGTGGTGAAGCTGGTTGACCGCTGCGAGTATAAGCGCCGCCAGGCGCCCATTGGTGTCCGGGTGACGCCTCGGGGCTTTGGTCGCGACCGCCGCTATCCGATCGTCAATGGTTGGCAGCCCGGTGAGTAAGCCTTTATGACGGGGACTACCTCCGTATTAGGCGAGCATTGGTGGTGCAGCCAAACTGCGCTGTATCATCTCTGCAGCGGATACCAGCTTGCAAAAATAATATCCTTGGAAGGCATGACACTGGTGTTCGTTTAGGTGGCGCCAGTGTTCTTGGTTTTCGACACCTTCGGCGATAACCTGCAACCCGAGCGAACGCCCCATGGCAATAATGGTTTGTACGATGGCCTTATCGTCCGTGTCTTTATGCAGGTTGCGCACAAACGATTGATCGATTTTGATTTGATCTAAAGGGAGCCGTTTGAGGTACTGCAGCGACGAGTAGCCAGTGCCGAAATCGTCCAAGGAAAAGCTAACTCCCAGCGCTTTCAGCTGGTGCATGCGGGCAATGATGTCATCTATTTCGCCAATCATAGTACTTTCTGTCAGCTCCAGCTTTAGCCGGTGGGCCGGAGCACCGCTTTTGGTTAGCACGCCGCAAACGGTGTCCACGAAGTCGGGCTGTTGAAACTGTTTGGCGCTGACGTTGACTGCTAATGTTAGATGCTGCGTGTTTTCGTCATTTGCCCAGATGACTAACTGTTCACAGGCTGTTTCGAGTACCCAGTTGCCAATCGGCATGATTAGACCCGTTTCCTCAGCTAGGGGGATAAAAGTACCCGGCGAGACAAACCCATGACGCGGGTGTTGCCAGCGGATCAATGCTTCTGCGCCAATCGCCCGCCCAAGGCTGTCTACCTGCATTTGATAGACGAGTATAAATTCATCTCGCTCAATAGCCAGCCGCATATCATGCTCTAACTCAATGCGGGCTTCTAAATCGGCTTGTACCTTTGGGTCGTAAAAACGAATGTTATTGGGGCCTGATTTTTGGGCTAAGTGAACGGCAGCGTTGGTATATTGAAACAAGTTGTCGACCGTGTGCTGTGGCCCGTTAAACAATGCAATACCCATGCTCAAACTAAGAAAATGTTCTTGCCCTTCTAGCTGGAAAGGCTGATTGAGTTTGTGCTGTATCTGTTCGGCCAATACCTCGGCTTTTTCGGCCGCTTTTAGGTGTTCTCCAGCCAGGCCGTCTAATATGACCATGAACTCATCGCCGCCAAGGCGGCCAATGGTGGCGCCTTCGACTTGTAGGTCGGTAAGGCGCTGGGCAATAAGCTTGAGGAGGTTATCGCCCACGCGATGGCCGCTGCTATCGTTGATGCGCTTGAAGTTATCCATCCCCAGATACACTAGCGCGCCAAATGTGCTGGCCTGTTGGTTGGTATCCAACGAATGCTGTAGATGCTCTTTCATCAAGCGCCAGTTAGGTAGTTTAGTTAGCGTATCGTAATAGGCGAGCCGGTGAATCTTTTGCTCGGCTTCACGGCGCTGCTGCTCGGAATCCTTGAGCGCGATCAATGCGGTGGCAATCCGCTTCAAGGGGCCGCTATGCTGCTGTCTCATCTGCTCAATAGCGTGGAAGTCCGGCAACGGCTGTCGGCGCTTAGAAAGCGATAAAATAGCGTCTCCCACTACCATCAACCGTTTATTGATGCGCCAGGAAGCAAAAAATGCTGCGCTGATAAGCACACCCATCATGGCAATGCCCAGCCAGATGGTGGTGCTATGAGAGCGTGTAAGTGCATCAAATGAAAGGTCATGACGCTCCTTGGCACGCAGGGTTAAGGCTTCGAATATTTGCTGGGAGAATAGCGTAAAGGTGTTGAAGTGGTTTTGCGCTTCTTTGAGGAAGAGGGCGGGGTCGCCCAGTTCTCGTGCTGCTGACTCATTGGCCATACTGACAAAACGCTGATATTGCCGGAACGCACTTTGAAGGGCGGCGGTACTGTCCTGGCTTAAGTCGATAAGCAGGGGGGAGGTCGCCAGGGTGTCCACGCTTTGGCCGATCTGGTTAAGCTCTTGCGCAATCTGACTGTAGGCCGTATAGCGTTGCGAAGTACTTAGCTTTGTTACTTCAGTGTCGATCAATAAAGCAGTGATACGTTGGTGTAAGTCGCTAAGCTGGCGATCAAAGGTCGCCATTTGAACCAAAGTGTCTAAATCATTGGTCTGTAAAAGGTTGCTTTGCTGCGACTGTTCTTCCAGCACCTTCATGGCGATTGTCAGCATCAGCAGGGCAGGTAGTACCACCATTAAAATAGGTAACAAAAAAACCATTAAAAGGCTTTGGGTGGATTTCATTACAACCTCGGGCAAGGCAATAAAGAACGGCTCCTAACCCTTAGGAGCCATTTCTCTCTACACTATAAACGGCCAAAATCGTTATTAGTTTAGAAGTTTTCCCACTTAGGTTCGCTTGGCTGAGGTTTCGCAGCCGCGAGTGTAGGTTTGTTAGTGCCTGGAATGCGTGCAGGTGCAGGTGCCAATGCAGTGTGCTGCGGCTGTGCATTTTGAAGGGTCTTCGGCAGCTTGAAGACTTCCATGGCATGCAGTAGAGAGTGGGCATTCTGACGTAGGTTATTGGCGGAGGTGGCGCTCTCTTGTACGAGTGCGGCGTTCTGCTGAGTGACTTGATCCATCTCGGTCACCGCCCGGCCCACTTCTTGTACACCGGTACTCTGCTCAGCACTGGCGTAACTAATCTCCTTCATGATACTGGTTACCCGCTCGATAGCCGCGACAATCTCTTCAGTCGATTTACTGGCTTCTTCAGCGCGCTCATTGCCGTGGTTTACCCGCTCAAGGTTGCTGGAAATCAGAGCGTTAATTTCGCGTGCCGCATCGGCACTGCGCTGGGCGAGCCTGCGTACCTCTTCCGCGACTACTGCGAACCCCCGGCCATGCTCGCCAGCACGGGCGGCTTCGACCGAGGCGTTAAGCGCCAGAATGTTGGTTTGGAAAGCAATTGCATCGATAGTGGAGATGATACCGGCAATTTCCTGTGAGCTTTTGTTGAGATCATTCATGGTAGCAACGACCTGACTAACCGCTTCACCACCTTGCTTGGCTGTACTGGACGCGCTGGTAGCCTGTTGGCTGGCCTGCTCGGAATTATCAGCATTCAGTTTTACCGTGCTGTTGAGTTGCTCCATTGCCGAGGCCGTTTCCGCTAGTGCACTTGCCTGCTGCTCGGTGCGTGAAGAGAGGTCGTTATTGCCTTCAGCAATTTGCTCGCTGTTGCTGGCCACCGCCTCCGCTGAGGCGCGCACCTGGGTCACAATGGTTTGTAGCTGATGCGCCATCGCGACCTGTGACGCCATGATGCTGCGGGTGTCGCCCTTCTTAAGCTGCCCATGACTGGTTAGCTCGCCGCGGCCAATCGCTTCCGCAAACGCTTTGACTTCGTGGGGCTCGGCGCCCAGTTCACGCAGTAGCTGGCGGGATAAAAACACTGCAATCAAGCCGCCAACCAGTAAAGCGAACAGTGTTAGCCCCAGCATCTGCATCTGGAAGCCGGAGGCGGTATCGCGGGCTGTTGCCGTGGTGGTGTCGTTCAGTGCTTGCTGAAGCTCGATAAACTGATTAATCCGATTAAGCCACTCGGCGTAAGCAGGCCCCGCTTCTTCGAGTAACAGTGTCTGTGCATCGGCAAATTGATCCTTTTGGCGAAACTCCATGACTTGCTGGGTGAGTGACAGGGTTGTGGCGGCTTGGGCGTCAATGCTGTCTAGAATGTTTCGCTCTTCTTGACCGCTGGGGTACTCGCTAGACACTTGATGTTCGCCTTCGGATGCCGTCACGTAGTCACTGCTTAGGCGCTCCATTTCACTGCGTAAAGCATCTAACCGAGTATCGTCTTGGGTGAGTACCACATCGCGCAGGGCAATGGCTCTATCATGCACGCTGCCGCGCATATCTACTGCAAACCCAAGCTTGGTACCGTTAACATCATTAATGGTCGTTAAGTCGCGATCAATTTGATTGACTTGGTAAATACCTACGGCTGTTAGCAAAACCAACAGCCCGAGTAAGGCAGAAAAACCGAGCGTTAAACGCGTGCTTATTTTGGTGTTGCTGGAACCGGCGTTAAGAAGTGGCATTGATTGCTCCCTTAGGCGCCGTTAAGACGCTTTATCATGTAAGACGAGCTAATTATACCCCGTTGTACAATATTTGTATAGAAAATAGTGTTATCTGTATAATATCACCATCCTGTTTGTATTTTCCCCTTTAAAGTTATTCGCTTACTGTTCTTTTTGAATAAAAAAAACCACGCCGAGGCGTGGTTTGGTAGGTAAGTGTTGTACAGCTTTTAGCGATTGAAAGCTCGCAATGGTTTAATCATTTTGACCTAAATGCTTGGGAACAAAGCGGCTGCCCTGCAATTGCTCATGATCAGGCGCGTTCTCGCGCAGTACTGCGAGGACTTCATTGGCGCGGTCATCCATGTCTAGGCCTTGATAGCCTTCCACCATGGTGGCTAGGGCATCCCGGGTAGCGTTCGACTCTGGGTAGTTTTCGATTACCCAGCGGCCGCGTTCAACCGCTGCTAGATAAGCGCCGCGGCGCAGGTAGTAATCGGCAACGTGCAGTTCATGGCGGGCCATCAACTCACGTAAGTAGACGATACGCTGCTGGGCATCAGCGGCGTATTCACTCTGCGGATAACGCTGAATCAGCTCGCGGAAGTCATTGTAAGCATCACGGGAAGCACCCAGGTCGCGCTTGGAAATATCAATCAGGCGCAGGCGCTCCAGGCTGAAGCGGCCTGCTTGCCAGGCGGAAAGACCACGTAGGTAGTACGCGTAATCCACCTGGGGATGGTCAGGATGAAGGCGAATAAAGCGGCTAGCCGCTGCCCGGGCTTCTTCCCAATCGCTGTTTTCATAGTAGGCATAGATCAGCTCGAGCTGTGCTTGCTCAGCATGGACACCAAACGGGTAGCGGGTATCGAGTGCTTCTAAACGCTCTATCGCAATCGGGTAGCGGTTGCTGTCGAGGGCTGTGCGGGCCAGCTCATAGAGCTCACGCTCCTGAACCCCAGCAAATTCATCGTCCTCTTCTTCACTTGTATCGTTACTCGCACAGCCCGCTAGAAGGGCAAGGCTTAGGGCTAGAGCACCAAAGCGGTTGGCAGCTGAAATAACGCGCATCATCATCCTCGTTGCAAACAAGCCTCGATCACCAAAAAGCGACGATGGCCATAAGTAGAAATGGTAGAATAGGTCGCAGTCCGCCCACTATAAAACACCTCGGCTCAAAACGCAGGCTTAGCGACGTTTCGTCGGGTGTTGTCACAGCTTATTTTTCCATGTCGGGGCTGGGGGTTTTTGCGTCTAAAAGAGGTTTTTCATGTCTCGAACAGTTGAAGACACGCAGCGCGTGCCCGCTACGTTGGCCGGTGCGCGATTAGACCAAGCGGCGGCTGAGTTGTTCAGCGATTACTCCCGCGAACGCTTAAAAGCGTGGATTAACGCTGGTGAGTTGACGGTGGACGGCGTGCAAGCCAAGCCGAAAGCCAAGCTGCATGGCCATGAAGTGTTGGCGCTTCAGGCCACCATCGAAGACGACACACGCTTTGAAGCCCAGGACATTGCGTTGGACATCGTTTACGAAGACGACACGGTGATGGTCATCAACAAAGCTGCCGGTATGGTGGTGCATCCTGCCGCAGGCAACCCGGATGGCACACTATTAAATGCACTGCTGCATCACCAGCCGTCGCTTGCCGAAGTGCCCCGGGCAGGCATTGTTCACCGTTTGGATAAAGATACGACCGGTTTGATGATGGTAGCGAAAACGCTGCCCGCCCAGACGGCTCTGGTTGAACAGTTGCAGGCGCGCAGTGTGTCGCGTCAGTACGATGCTGTGGTCATTGGCAAGCCGGTGTCGGGTAGCACTATCGATGCACCCATTGGTCGTCACCCTAAAGACCGTAAACGCCAGGCCGTGACGGCTTCGGGTAAACCTGCCATTACCCATTTTCGCGTGGTTGAGCGCTTCCGTGCTCACACTCATGTGCGCTGTAAGTTGGAAACGGGGCGCACCCACCAAATTCGTGTGCATATGGCCCATGCTCGCTATCCGTTAATTGGTGACCCCATGTACGGCGGTCGTGCCAAGTTACCGCCTGGCGCCGCTGAGCCGTTGAAAGAGATCCTGCGCGAGTTCCCTCGTCAAGCCCTTCACGCGCGTAAGTTGATTTTCAAACATCCGGTAAGCGGCGAAACATTAACTTTTCAGGCAGACCTCCCTGATGATTTGTTAATGTTGTTGGATTACCTGCGCGAAGATAATGAGACTATGCGATGAGCGATGCCATTAATTTACGGCCAACGCTTTTAGTGCCCGACTGGCCAGCGCCGACCAATGTGCGTGCCTTTGTGACGACCCGTGAATCGGGGCCTAGCCAGGGTGATTTCGCTGCCTTTAACCCCGCCTCCCATGTCGGCGATAATGCTGATCATGTGGCGTTGTGTCGTCGTTTGCTGCAAAAGGAAATTGGCGATGAGCGGCCTCTGCTGTGGCTGAACCAGACCCACGGCGCCCGTGTGCAGCAGTGTTATCAGCCCGAGGCTGCCGACGCGGATGCCGCCCTTGCGACCTCCAATGAGTACGCCTGCGTGGTGCTGACGGCAGACTGCCTGCCGGTGATGTTCTGCAATCGAGCGGGTACCCAGGTGGCGGTTGCCCATGCTGGCTGGCGGGGGTTGGCGGGCGGTGTTCTGGAAGCAACCATTGCCGCGATGAACACTGACCCAGACGATATTCTGGTGTGGTTAGGGCCTGCTATCTCCAACGCTCAATTTGAGGTTGGCCCAGAAGTTTATGGCGCCTTTGTTGCCGTTCACCCGGATACTGCGGACGCCTTTGACCATAGCCCTTACCGGTTGGGTCATTACATGGCCGACTTATACCGGCTGGCGCGCTTTCGGTTAGAGGCACTGGGCGTCAATCACATAAGCGGCGGTCACTTCTGTACCGCCTGCGAGTCGCGCTTCTACTCCTTCCGTCGTGATGGCGGCAAAACCGGGCGAATGGCAAGCGTGATCTGGATCAATTAATGTGAATTTAAGCTTCCATAAGTCAGTGGTTTACACCGCCACCTCTTGAAAAGCATGGAACTGACGCCATTTAACTTGTCAAGCTAATAGTGATTTAGCACGTCTAATGACACGTTATCGGGTCACGCGGTGCGTCCAAACGCACGGCTACCCCAGGAGGAATTCCATGCGTTTTGATAAATTTACCGCCAAGCTTCAAAGTGCGATTGCCGAAGCGCAGTCGCTGGCCGTTGGCCGCGGTCATAATCAGCTAGACCCAGCACACCTGCTGTTGGCCCTGCTTGACACCAAAGACACCGGTATTAAAGCCCTGATTGAAAAAGCCGAGGGCAATCCTTCGCGTCTGCGCGATGGGTTGGTGCAGCAGTTGGATAACCTACCCAAGGTGGGGCAGTTCGACGGCGAAGTGCAGCCATCGCGGGACTTCATCAAGCTTTTTAACTTAACCGATCGCGAAGCGCAGAAGCGCGGTGATCAGTTTATCGCCAGTGAACTCGTTCTATTGGCAGCGCTGGAAATGAATTCAGCGATTACCAAGCTGCTTAAAGACGCGGGGATTAACCGTAAATCTCTTGAAGCCGCCATTAACAGCCTGCGTGGCGGTGCTACCGTCGACGATGCCAACGCCGAAGATCAGCGCGAAGCGCTCAATAAATACACCATGGATCTTACCCAGCGCGCGCTGGACGGCAAGCTCGACCCGGTGATCGGCCGCGACGACGAAATTCGCCGTACCATTCAAGTGCTGCAGCGGCGTACCAAGAACAACCCGGTGTTAATCGGTGAGCCGGGGGTGGGTAAAACCGCCATTGTCGAGGGGTTGGCCCAGCGCATCGTTAACGGCGAAGTGCCGGAAGGCTTAAAAGAGAAGCGCGTGCTCTCGCTGGATATGGGCTCGCTATTGGCGGGTGCCAAATTCCGTGGCGAGTTTGAAGAGCGCTTGAAAGCGGTACTCAAGGAGCTTTCCCAGGAAGAAGGCCGGGTGATCCTGTTTATTGACGAGCTGCACACCATGGTCGGGGCAGGCAAAGCTGAAGGCGCCATGGATGCGGGCAATATGCTCAAGCCTGCCCTGGCCCGCGGCGAGCTGCACTGCGTGGGGGCGACCACCCTTGATGAGTACCGCAAGTACATTGAGAAAGACGCCGCCTTGGAGCGCCGCTTCCAGAAAGTGCTGGTTGATGAGCCTTCCGAAGAGGACACCGTGGCTATCCTGCGCGGCCTAAAAGAGCGCTACGAAGTGCACCACGGCGTGGATATTACCGATTCGGCGATCATTGCCGCGGCCAAGCTCTCGACCCGTTATATCACTGATCGCCAGCTGCCTGATAAAGCCATCGATCTAATTGATGAGGCCGCCTCGCGGATTCGTATGGAACTGGACTCCAAGCCAGAGGCGATGGATCGCCTTGATCGCCGCCTGATCCAGCTCAAAATGGAGCGTGAGGCGCTTAAGAAAGAGACTGACGAGGCCACTAAAAAACGCCTGGAGGCACTCAATACCCAGATTCACGACCTAGAGCGCGAATACGCGGATCTTGATGAAATCTGGAAAGCCGAGAAAGCCAGTATTCAAGGGGCTGCTCAGTTTAAAGCTGAGCTTGAACAGGCACGCATTGACCTTGAACAGGCCCGCCGCCAGGGCGACTTGGGTCGGATGTCGGAAATTCAGTATGGCAAGATTCCAGAGCTAGAGAAGAAAATTGCCGAAAGCGCGGAAGGTGAAGCGGATACCTCAAGCCATCAGTTGCTGCGTTCTAACGTCACTGAAGAAGAGATCGCCGAAGTCGTCTCCCGCTGGACGGGCATTCCGGTCTCCAAAATGCTGGAAGGCGAGCGCGATAAGCTCTTGCGCATGGAAGAGGCGTTGCACCAGCGGGTGATTGGCCAGGATGAGGCCGTCGAGGCGGTGGCCAATGCGGTACGCCGCTCCAGGGCCGGGCTTTCTGACCCTAATCGCCCCAACGGTTCGTTTCTGTTCCTCGGCCCCACCGGGGTGGGTAAAACCGAACTGTGTAAGTCACTGGCGAACTTCCTGTTCGATACCGAAGAGGCGATGGTGCGTATCGATATGTCGGAGTTTATGGAGAAGCACTCCGTGGCCCGCTTGATCGGTGCGCCTCCTGGCTACGTCGGCTACGAAGAGGGTGGTTACCTGACCGAAGCCGTGCGCCGCAAGCCTTATTCGGTGCTGCTGCTGGATGAGGTGGAGAAAGCCCACCCGGATGTCTTCAACATCCTGCTGCAGGTATTGGAAGATGGCCGCTTAACCGACGGCCAGGGCCGCACGGTAGATTTCCGCAACACCGTGATCGTGATGACCTCGAACATGGGCTCTGACATTATCCAGCGCATGGGTGGTGACGTCAGTGCTGATAAAGACAGCGACTATGAGTCGATGAAAAACATGGTCATGGAGGTGGTGGGTAACCACTTCCGGCCTGAGCTCATCAACCGCATCGATGAAGTGGTAGTGTTCCACGCCCTGGGCCAAGAGCAGATTCAAGCCATTGCCGGTATTCAGCTTGAGCGCTTGAAAGTGCGCCTTGCCGAGCACGACCTGAAGCTTGAGGTCAGCCCAGAGGCCATGGCGCAACTGGCGGTGGTGGGCTTCGACCCTGTGTACGGGGCGCGGCCACTCAAGCGGGCGATTCAGAGCCGTATCGAGAACCCGCTGGCGCAAGACCTGCTGGGTGGCAAATTTGCCCCTGGCGATACTATCCATATCAACGCAGAAGAGGGTAAGTTGGTGTTTAGCTCATAATTGAGCTGCCACTTCGGCTAATTGAGTAGGTAAAAAGCCTCGCTAGCTTTGCTGGCGAGGCTTTTTTATTGGCTTCTTGTGGGTGGGTCAGACTTTAACTCTGGCACCTGATAGATGAACCCTACGTAGTTTGACGTCGTTACCTACCAAGTGTTTTTGCAGTTCTTCAAGAGAAACATTGCGTGTTTCCGGCATCAGGATCAGCACGAATACTAATTGCAGCAACATCATGATGGCGAAGAAGGCGAACACCGGGCCACCACTAAAAGTGCCCAGTACCCAAGGCATGACCAGGGTAATCAAAGCTGCGAAGACCCAGTGGATTGAGCTGCCAAAGGATTGACCGCGAGCACGCACATGGTTGGGGAACACCTCTGCAATGAAGACCCAGATCACCGCCCCCTGACTGATAGCATGGGCAGCAATAAACAGGGCCAGTAGCAGCGGCACCTCGATACCGCCCAGGGAATCGGTAAAGAAGGCACGTGAGATCAGAACTAATGACAACAGGTACCCTGCGGAACCGATGAACAGGAGTGTGCGCCGTCCGAACCGGTCGATCAGCGACATCCCGATCATGGTGAAGACCAGATTGACTAAACCAATGCCCGCGGTGGACAGCAGTGCCGCTTGGCTACCGAGCTGAGCGGCCTCAAGCACGCGTGGCGCGTAGTAGATGATGAAGTTGATACCCGATAACTGATTGAAGAAGGCGATCAGAAAGGCAAGCAGGATCGGCAGCCGATAGCGGCGAGAGAAGAAGCGTGCATTAGCGGAGCGCTCCTCGTTCTCGGCGGCTCGCATGGTGGCAATTTCTGCATCAACATCCACGTCTGGGTCGATCATCCGCAGCACGCGACTTGCTTCTTTGACGTCATTGCGCTTGAGGATGAGCCAGCGTGGGCTACGCGGAACACGGGTAATCATCAGAGTGTAAATCAGAGCCGGAATGGCCTCGATGCCCAGCATCCAGCGCCAGGCGATATCCCCGTCTATCATACTGCCGATGACATAGTTGGAAACGAACGCCATGAGGATACCGAAGACGATATTGAACTGGTACATGGCCACCAGTACACCCCGATGTCGAGGTGGGGCAATCTCGGAAATATAAATCGGGGCGGCGACCGAAGAGACGCCCACACCAATGCCACCGATGAGGCGGAAGAGGGCGAAGACCCAGGGGTCGGTGGCCACGGCGGATCCTATCGCCGATACCAAGTACAGAACACCAATCAACAGCAGAGTCATGCGCCGACCGAGGTGGTCGGTAGGCCAGTTACCGAAGATGGCGCCAAGTACAGTGCCCCATAAAGCCATCGACATGATCAACAGACCATGCTGCAGGTCACTGAGGCCCCAGAGTGTTTGAATGGGCTTGTCGGCCCCAGAAATTACTGCCGTATCAAAGCCGAACAGGAAGCCGGCTAGTGCCACGGTAATGGACCATTGCACAATGCGTGACATGAGCTTTTCCTCGCGCTACTTGTTGCTGTAGTAGGTCAGTTGGCTGACCCTTCGTTGTTTGATGAATCGATTCACCTAATGAGCGCTAACCATCTCCAAGTAGGCTGAATTTAGAAAGCCTATGAGAAGCAAGGAAATGCTGGCGATGTTTCCTCGGAAGTGCACTTCCAGACAGTGCTGTAAATGTCAGAAATAAACTTTAGATGAATCGTGTCACCTAAAATATTACATCAGTCACACAGGCGATATGCGAATTTCTCGGCTTAGACATTGGTCTCGTGCGTCGAGAATCGTATTTGGATTACCGCAACTCTGAGCCGAAAAGGGGCTCATGGGCGCATTCAGCGAGCAATGGCGGTTGACAGGGTGGGGCTGCTAATGGAATCTTGTCAGTTCCTGATTTGCGGGCGCGGATCCAACGGGCAACCCCTAATTCCCGCGCGAAGGGTAGGCGAGAGCCTCTACCCGCCGAAGGACTTCCGGGCTTGGGCTAACCGCCCAACCTGGCCAACGCCCCGACACGGCGAACTGCCGTGTAAGGGAGCGGGTGATTTATGTCGACATAAGGCACCCTCTCCCGACAAGAGTGCAGGCCCTAACCGGGCCATCTGCCAGGGTTTGGCATCAGGTGCCGGCAAGGGCCGGCAGCGGCATACCGCCGCACTCGACACCGCAGGATGTCCTGCGGATCGCACTCGAGACCTCCAGGGGAGAAATACAGTGGAACTGCTTTCCGGCGCAGATATGATCGCCCGCTTCTTGCAAGATGAGGGCATCGAATACATTTATGGTTACCCCGGCGGTGCAGCGCTGCATATTTACGATGCACTCTTCCGCCAGGACAAAGTGAAGCACATTCTGGTGCGTCACGAACAAGCGGCTACTCACGCCGCCGATGGCTATGCCCGTGCATCAGGCAAGCCCGGCTGCGTACTGGTTACCTCAGGCCCCGGTGCCACCAACGCCGTCACCGGCATCGCCACCGCCTACATGGACTCCATTCCCATGGTAGTGCTGTGTGGCCAGGTGGCAAGTCATCTGATCGGTGAAGACGCCTTCCAGGAAACCGATATCGTCGGCGTGACGCGGCCCATCGTGAAGCACAGCTTCTCGATTCGTCACCCGTCTGAAATCCCGGAAGTGCTCAAAAAGGCGTTTTATTTAGCAGCTACAGGGCGTCCGGGCCCGGTGGTGGTCGATATCCCAAAAGATATGACGGCTCCCACTGAGCGTTATGAGTACATCTATCCGAAAAAGGTCAAGATGCGCTCGTACAACCCTGTTACGCGTGGCCACACAGGGCAGATCAAAAAAGCCGTTGAGATGATACTCAAAGCCAAGCGCCCGGTGTTCTATACCGGTGGCGGCGTGGTCACGGGCAAAGCCAGCGAAGGCTTGACTGATCTGGTCAAGCAGCTGGGCTACCCGATTACCACCACGCTGATGGGCATTGGCGCGTATCCGCAAAGTGACCGGCAGTGTTTGGGTTGGCTGGGCATGCATGGCTCTTATGAGTCGAACATGGCCATGCACCACGCCGATCTGATCATTGCCATTGGGGCGCGCTTTGACGACCGCGTGACCAACAGCACTTCGAAGTTCTGCCCGACAGCTAAAATCATCCACGTTGATGTTGACCCAAGTTCGATCTCTAAAACGGTGCGTGCCGATGTGCCGATCGTGGGCCCGGCATCCAGCGTTATCAATGAGATGATCAGTTTGGTGCAGGGGCATAAAATTGCCCATCCTGAAGCACTGACTGAGTGGTGGGAAAAGATTGATGGCTGGCGTGCCGACCGTGAAGGCAAGCTTTATGAGCCTTCCAAGGTGGGTGAAGCGCTTAAGCCACAGGAAGTTATTGAAGCGCTTTGTCGGGTAACCCGAGGCGAAGCCTACGTGACTACCGATGTTGGTCAGCACCAGATGTTCGCAGCGCAGTACTACAAGTTTGATAAACCCAACCGACTGATCACCTCAGGTGGTTTGGGCACCATGGGCTTTGGTTTCCCCGCCGCCATGGGTATCAAGCAGAACTACCCGGATGATGACGTAGTGTGCGTCACCGGTGAAGGAAGCTTCCAGATGATGATGCAGGAGCTCTCCACCTGTAAGCAGTACGGGGTGGGCGTTAAGATCGTCAACCTTAACAATGCGTCGTTGGGTATGGTACGTCAGTGGCAGGACTTGAACTATAAGTCACGCCACGCGCACTCCTATATGGAGTCGCTGCCGGACTTCCATATGCTGATTGAGGCGTATGGGTTTACCGCCATTACCGTCAATACGCTTGATGAATTGGAGCCTGCACTGGAGCGTGCGTTTGCTGATAAGCACGAGCTGGTCTTTCTTGACGTGAAGGTCGACCCTTTTGAGCACGTCTATCCGATGCAGGTGCCGTTAGGTGCCATGCGCGACATGCTGCTGTCTAAAACGGAGCGTACCTGATGCGTCATATCATCTCGATTCTGTTAGAAAATGAACCGGGTGCGCTGTCACGTGTAGTCGGGTTGTTCTCCCAGCGTAACTTCAACATTGAAACGCTTAACGTGGCACCCACTGAAGACCCGTCGCTATCGCGTTTAACGGTCACCACCATAGGCGACGACCGGGTGATCGAGCAGATCACCAAGCACCTCAATAAGCTGATTGATGTGGTTAAGCTGGTGGATCTAACCGAAGGCAACCATATCGAGCGCGAGCTGATGTTGGTTAAAGTGAAAGCGCTAGGCGCGGCCCGCGATGAAGTGAAGCGCACGGTGGATATCTTCCGCGCGCAGATCGTCGACGTAACGCCAAGCCTGTATACCGTGCAGATCACCGGTGATGCGGGCAAGCTTGATGCTTTCCTTCAGGCCATGGCGCCGGTGGGTATTCTTGAGGTCGCCCGTACTGGGGTCTCGGGTATTGCCCGGGGCGATAAGGTGTTGTCGCTTTAAGCACGAAAGTACTTAGCCTTTACAGTCAGCACTTAAATGTAAACATAAGCGTCGCTTCTTTCCCGGAGCGGCGCTTTTTAGTTATTAACCTGTTAGCGCTCGCTGATGCAGACCGCGCAGGGCATCAATGCAGCAATTGGCTGGCTGAGTGGCACTCACCGTGTAGAATGAAAGCGACTACGGTTCCCGTGACTTCTCTTTTAATGGATGAAAACTATGACACAGGACGCTCGCGACCAAGAGCACTCAAACTCTGATCAGTCAAACCCAGGCCAGCCAGACTCGGCTCCGTCTGATAAAGCTGAGCAGCCAGACAGTGCTCATCAGTCAGAAGTGGGCGACAATGAAGATTTGGCGGCTGCCTTCTTGCGTGAAACCGAAGTAGTCGAAGAGGCCGTAGAGGACGGTAAAAAGATTCGCCGTCGAGGCATCTATTTGCTGCCCAACCTATTTACCACTTCGGCGCTTTTTGCCGGTTTTTTTGCAGTAGTGGCAGGCATTAATGGTGAGTTTACCTCGGCTGCCGTTGCGATCTTTATTGCCATGGTACTGGATGGCCTGGATGGCCGCGTCGCCCGTATGACCAATACGCAAAGTGAATTCGGCGCTGAGTACGACAGCTTGGCTGACATGGTCTCCTTTGGTATGGCGCCCGCTTTAGTTGCCTTTACCTGGATTCTTCAGGACATCGGTAAGACGGGGTGGGTAGTGGCCTTTCTCTATGTTGCCTGCGCGGCGCTTCGCCTTGCGCGCTTTAACGTACAAATTGGTAGTGTTGATAAAAAGTGGTTTATCGGTTTGCCGAGCCCTTCTGCAGCCGCGCTAGTGGCGGCCAGTGTATGGACGTTCCATAGCTTTGATGCCGATGCCTTTGGTTTCAAACTATTGATGTTAGTAGTAGTAGCTGCGGCGGGTGTGTTGATGGTGAGTAATATCCGTTACTACAGCTTCAAGGATCTCGATTTTAAAAAGCCGGTACCTTTTGTTGTGCTGCTAGCCATAGTGCTGGCGTTTGTGTTGATCTCGGTCGAGCCTTCAGTGATGCTGTTATTGCTGTTTGGTACCTACGTGGCTTCAGGCCCTGTATTAGCCGTTATGCGTAAGGCTAAAACGAGTAGATAGTACTTTTCTCCACTTTTTTGACAGTTATTTCAAAACAGCCCTTGCCAACCCGTCAGCGAATCCGTAAAGTACGCATCCGCTGCCGGGGACGCCAAGCGTTACCAGCGGTGAATGAAGTGTAAAATCTTCGGTTCGTCAAAGAGTTAGCGGTTTTGGATGTGGTCAGGTTTGCATCGAAAACAACACCCTTGACAACCACCAGGGAATGCGTAGAATACGCCTTCCTCGCTGAGGCAAGCCAGTTCAACGGCAAGCCGTGTGGCCCAGTTGGTTTATTAGCTAGCCACCGCAGCGAAACAGCTCTTTAACAATTTGATCAGGTAATTCATGTGGGCGCTTGCTGACGTTGGTGACAAATCACTCAATATCAAGGCAAGCGACTCAAGCAATTAAGGTTTTAAAGGATTCGTCCTTTGATATCTGTTTTGAATGAATTCGTTTGAACCTTGAGCCAAGTTTGATCCGCTTTTGTTGCCCTCGGGTGACATGTAAGGATCACATAGATCTTAAACTGAAGAGTTTGATCATGGCTCAGATTGAACGCTGGCGGC
>Ga0208919_1000411_pt1 | contig 29612 bp, 33 predicted proteins | sample 4_EtaG_FD_184076 | JGI IMG/M metagenome (GOLD analysis project Ga0208919, IMG submission 184076) | Marine viral communities from the Subarctic Pacific Ocean - 4_ETSP_OMZ_AT15127 metaG (SPAdes) (version 3) | ecosystem: Environmental > Aquatic > Marine > Oceanic | place: Pacific Ocean | collected...
AGTGTTACTCGGAGCTCTACCTTGACGAAACAGCCCCACCACCGGGGTTGCTGCAAGCCTGCGCCGAGCTGGGCCGTGATGATTACCGGCGCTGCGTGGTGTTTCACTCGCTCTCCAAGCGCTCCAACTTGCCGGGCCTGCGCTCGGGCTTTGTGGCGGGGGATGCGGCACTGCTCACACCGTTTAAGCGCTACCGCACTTACCATGGCTGTGCCATGTCGCTGCCGTTGCAGCACGCCTCTATCGCCGCCTGGCAGGATGAGCAGCACGTACGCGCCAACCGCGACGCCTACCGCGAAAAATTTAGCGCGGTCACCCAGGTGCTTGCCTCAGTCATGGATTTTCCCGCGCCACAAGCTAGCTTTTACCTATGGCCTGCGGTGCCCGGTGGCGACGATATCGCCTTCACGCAGAGGCTGTTTGCCGAACAGCACGTTAGCGTACTGCCCGGCAGCCTAATGGGACGCAGGGGTGAAAATGGCGTTAACCCCGGCGCAGGGCGTTTGCGCCTAGCGCTGGTGGCTGAGCTAGCGCCCACCCTTGAAGCCGCCCAACGAATTCGCCATCTCATCGAGCGCGGTTAACTTATTCCACATTCTCTGGTTCAACATTCTCAGGAGGTCGTATGCTGACGCTGTATATCATCGATAACTGCGATACCTGCCGCAAAGCGCGTAAAGCGTTAGATGAGAAAGCGCTGCTGTATAAAACCCACGATCTGCGCAAAGATGGTCTATCTGCTGCGCTACTAGAACACATTTTACATCGCGTGCCGCTTGTGGAAGTCATTAACAAACGCAGCAAAACCTGGCGCGAACTTTCCGATGAGGAAAAAGATTACGACGCCAACTCGGCCCGCCAGCTACTGATGAAATACCCCACACTGCTGAAGCGGCCGCTGCTCGAAGTAGACGACTCCACTATCTTAGTCGGCTACCGCGAGGGCGATTACGACAAGCTCGGCTAAGTACTCAAGTGGCTAAGTGCTTCAGCAACTAGATACTTGAGAAACTAAGCACTTAAGCAACTAGGCACCTTGGCTTTGCCTGCTTTTCTTCACTATTTATCACTACAGGACACCTTCTTATGCTGAGCTTTGCGCTTGGAATCGGCACCCAAAACACCCAGGGCGACTGGCTGGAAATCTACTACCCGGCGCCGCTGCTCAACCCACCCGCCAGCCTGGTGGAAGCCGCCAAACAAGCTCTGGATGCCCCCCAAGGCAACGCCGCCATCAGCTTTTTGCCCGAAGACTGCACACGCCTGGCTAAAGCGTTAGAAGCCGCGGGGCACTCCGCCCAGGCAGAGCTTGCCGAAGCGCTCTCTGCCAGCCAGCGCCCCCTGGTCGCGATGTTCCTGGAGAGCGACGAAGCGCCACAAACCGCGCCAGAGGTGTATTTAAAGCTGCATCTGCTGTCCCACCGCTTGGTCAAACCTCACGGTCTTGATCTCACCGGCATGTTTGGCCTTCTGCGCAATATTGCCTGGACCAACGAAGGCGCCATCGACATTGAAGAGCTGCCTACGCGCCGCTTGAAGGCACGTATGGCGGGCCGCGCGCTGTCCGTCGACTGTGTCGATAAATTCCCCAAAATGACTGACTACGTGGTGCCTACCGGTATCCGCATTGCCGACACCGCCCGCGTACGTCTGGGCGCTTACCTAGGCGAAGGCACTACCGTCATGCACGAAGGCTTTGTCAACTTCAATGCGGGCGCCGAAGGCCCCGGCATGATCGAAGGTCGCATCTCAGCCGGCGTGATGGTCGGCAAAGGCTCCGACTTGGGCGGCGGCTGCTCCACCATGGGCACTCTCTCTGGCGGTGGCAATATCGTCATTAAGGTCGGGGAAGGCTGCTTGATCGGCGCCAACGCAGGCATCGGCATTCCCCTGGGTGACCGCTGCACGGTAGAAGCAGGGCTGTATATCACCGCTGGCTCCAAAGTGACCTTACTGGATGATCAGGGCCAGGAAGTGAACACCGTTGCCGCCCGCGAGCTGGCCGGGCAAGACGATCAGCTATGGCGCCGCAACTCCCAGAATGGCCGCATTGAGTGCTTGACCAATAAAAGTGCTATCGCCCTGAACGAGGCGCTGCATGCCCACAACTGAATCTGAAGGACTGTCGCCGACGCTCACGCTCGCCTTTGAGCTGCTCAGCCGGGCCTCGGTAACGCCGGACGACGAGGGCTGCCAGGAACTCATGATCGAGCGCTTAGCAGCGCTCGGTTTTCATATTGAGCGGCTACCGTTTGGCGACGTAAAGAATTTCTGGGCGGTTCGCGGCCATCACGGCCCGGTGGTGGCCTTTGCCGGCCACACCGACGTGGTGCCCAGCGGCCCCTATACCAACTGGCAGTACCCACCGTTTGAGCCCTGCATTGATGATGACGGCATGCTGTGCGGACGTGGCGCGGCGGATATGAAAGGCAGCTTGGCCTCAATGCTGACCGCCGTTGAGCGCTTTGTGGCCAACCACCCGAATCACGATGGCCGTATTGCCTTTCTGATTACCTCCGATGAAGAGGGCCCGGCAGTCGACGGCACTCGCGCGGTGGTCGAGCACCTGCGCGAGCGTAATGAACGGCTCGACTACTGCATTGTCGGCGAACCATCCTCGACCACGCGCCTGGGCGATGTGATCAAAAACGGTCGTCGCGGCTCACTGGGCGCCACGCTGCACATTAAAGGCGTGCAGGGTCACGTGGCCTATCCGCATTTAGCGCGCAATCCCATCCACCAGGCCATGCCAGCGCTGGATGCGCTGGTCAACGAGCACTGGGACGCGGGCAACGACTTTTTTCCCGCCACCAGCTTTCAGATTTCCAATCTGCGCGCAGGCACCGGGGCGACCAACGTGATCCCCGGCGACGTGGAAGTGGTGTTTAACTTTCGCTTCTCCACCGAGGTGACCTCTGATGAGCTCAAAGCGCGCACGGAAACCATTCTCGACCAGCATGGATTGGAATATCAGATAGACTGGACGCTCAACGGCGAGCCGTTTTTAACCGCGGAAGGCGCGCTGGTTGACGCCGCCATTAAAGGCGTTGAAGCGGTGACCGGCGAGCGCCCGGCGCTCTCTACCAGCGGCGGCACCTCGGATGGCCGCTTTATCGCCACCCTTGGCGCTCAAGTGGTCGAGCTAGGCCCGCTCAACGACACCATCCACAAGGTCAATGAGCGCGTTCGCGCCAGCGATCTGGACGACTTAAGCCGGATTTACGAAGCGACGCTGCAAGCGCTACTCTTCTCCGGTGAGGTAAACCTATGATGGAGCGTTACCCCGATATAGAGATTTACCTAGCCAGCGTGTCGCTTGATGCGCTCAATGAGTGGTTGAAAAGTGCACTAATCGCGCCACCGCTGAGCCCCGCAGGCAAAGGTAAATGGCAAACCCGCGGCCAATACCAGGGTGACTGCGTGCCGGTATTGCTGGTAGACAAAGCCGCTGATGGCTTTGCCAGCCTATGGTTTGATAGCAACCACACGCCGTGGATGACCGACCAAGAGTGTGCCCAACAGGCCGCGGAAGCGTTGCAAACCGAAATACGTTGCTCACTGGGTGGCTGGCACCCCGGTGATGACCCTGACCGCTTCTGGCAAGTGTTGCCCGGTGGCAAAGAAGGGGCAATAGAGTGGCCCGATTCAGGGCGTTAATCGAGCGCTTTAAACGTAAACGACCCCGCCGAAGCGGGGTCGTTACTATCCAACGATCAATTTAACTAGCCGTTGGGCTCACTCAATAATACTGACATCGTCGGCCTGCAAACCACGCTCATTTTTAATCACGTGATAACGCACGATTTGGCCTTCTGCCAACATACGCGGGCCACGACCACGAATGGCACGGAAGTGTACAAACACATCTTCGCCATTATCGCGGGTAATAAAACCGTAGCCTTTGTTGGTATTGAACCACTTTACTTCACCCTCTTCGCGGCCATCGTTAGGATCGATGATGTCTTCCTCCTCATCATCGTCCAACGGTGCAGCCGCTTGGGGTTGGCGCGTTGCTGGCTTGGGACGAACCACAGCATCGGACGCCACCACGATCGAGGGCGCAAAAGCGGCAGACGCTAATGTGCCAATACACAGAACAATAAAACTACCTATCGCAACGGCGATATAGACACCGCTAACTCCACTGATTGCCAACTCGGCCATCCACAGCTCGGCGAGGGCACTATCGGTTAAATGAACAATCCCCGCCAGCAAAAGTGGCGTGGGGGCGGCAAGTAATACACTGATTAAGAAACAGCGAAACACAACTTTTGGGTTCATAGAAAAAAAAAGCTCTCTTGTTGTATGGGTAACAGACGAAGGACAATACCCGCACTATCAGGCCCATTCCCAATAGCACCGGCATACTACTACATAAGGCTGCAATGTTATCATGACACATGAATTATCGCCTGTTGACCTAGCTCAACGTCTTGAATCTTTAGAGAGTCGCATAGCCCATCAAGAGCATTGGCTGGATACCCTGGATCAAGCGGTGGTACAACAGGAGCGCCGCCTGGAGAAACTGGAGCAGCTCAGCGGCCTAATGCGCGAACGCCTGCGTGAGCAGCACCAGGCACTCCAGGCAAGCGAACCCCAGGGCGGCCAGCGCCCCGAGGATGAACTTCCGCCCCACTACTGAACTAACGCCAGCCCCGGATGCGACTAATTAATTAGCCGCCGACAGCTAGCTTTCAACAGTTTAGCTGCCAACAACGCTCGCAGGGTCGATACTTTCCAGCCCAAAGGCATCCGCTACGGCCTGGTAGGTGACTTGCCCCGCGTGCACGTTAAGGCCCGGGAGAAAGTGTGGGTCGTCATGCAGCGCCTGCTGCCAGCCCTTATCTGCCAGGGCGAGTACAAAGGGCAACGTGGCGTTGGTCAGCCCCTGGGTGGACGTACGCGCTACCGCGCCGGGCATATTGGCCACACAGTAGTGCACCACCCCATCGACGATATAGGTCGGTTCGGCATGGGTGGTGGGCTTGCTGGTTTCAAAACAGCCGCCCTGATCGATGGCAACATCGACCAGTACACTGCCAGGCTTCATATCAGCCAGCATACTGCGAGTGATTAGTTTTGGCGCAGCGGCGCCGGGCACCAGCACCGCGCCAATGATCATGTCAGACTCACGGGTGGCCGTTTCCAGCGCGTCTGCGGTGGAGTAAACGGTTTTAATGCGCCCCTGGTAACGGTCATCCAGCACTTCAAGCCGCGCTAACGACTTATCCAGAATGGTAACTTCCGCGCCTAACCCTAACGCCATGCGGGCAGCGTTTTCGCCTACCACGCCACCCCCAATCACGGTTACCTTACCTGGCGCCACACCCGGCACACCGGGCAGCAGCACGCCCGCACCGCCCTGGGCCTTCTCCAGGCTATGGGCCCCAGCCTGCACCGCCATTCGTCCCGCTACGGTGCTCATAGGCGCCAGCAGCGGTAGGCCACCGCGGGCATCGGTAATGGTTTCGTAGGCGATACAGGTGGCTCCGCTCTCCATCAGCCCACGGGTAAGGGACTCTTCAGCGGCCAGGTGCAGATAGGTGAACAGCGTATGCTGTGGGGTGAGTCGCGCCACTTCGTCCGGCTGCGGCTCTTTCACCTTGAGGATCAGCTCAGCGTTGCGCCACAAAGTGTCCACATCCGCTTCTATTTGTGCGCCGGCGGCTTGAAAATCAGCATCGCTAAAGCCTGCACCTTCTCCGGCACCGGCCTGAATGCTCACCTGATGGCCGCGCCCGGCTAATTCCCGTGCGCCGGTAGGGGTTAAGGCCACGCGATACTCGTGATTTTTGATCTCTTTGGGGACAGCAATTTTCATTGGATTTTTCCTGTGCTTTTAAAGGTCAGTCATGTTGTTAAGCAAATTACAGCACAGCTAACGTTGACCACCACCCCAGAAACAAAAAACAAAAAAAACGCCGGTCAAGGCGTTTTTTAGGAGAAAAATCTAGCGATTGCCAGTTCTACACGAAAAAATCCACTTCGTTCTACGTCACTCCACAATAACTGCGCCGCCGTAGATACGCCGATACTCCTCGGGCAGGCGCTTGGGCCGCCCTGTTGAAAGCGCCACGCAGGCAAAGCGTGTACGGGCGTAAAGCAACGTTTTAGCGTCTTTGACTCGCACCAGCTGAAAACGGCGGGTCAAACTAAAGCGCTCGTCACAATCGACAATCCAGGTAGCCAGCTGTAGCTCATCACCTGCAAAGGCAGGCGCCAGGTAATCCAGCTCGTGGCGGTGAACCACCATGGCCCGATCAAGCTCTCGGTAACGCTCAAGAGAGAGGCCGAGCGCGACCGAGTGAGCCCAGCTAATCTGCTCAACCCAGCGCAGGTATTCACTGTTGTTGACGTGCTGATAAGCATCGATCGCCTCATCGGCCACGCGGATATCGATCACAAAAGGATCGGGCAGCGCCCACTCCATCGGCTAACTCCTGTGTACCTTTACTCCCCTACACGCTGACTTCTCTGAACTCTAGCTACCTGAACTAGTCGCGGAACACACGCACACCCAGCGCCTTCAGGTAAGACGTTTCAGGGATAGCCGGATGCACCGGGTGATCAGGCCCTTGGTGGCCTTGGAAAATCACCTGCCCGTGACGATCCTGGTGGCGAACCGCACCACGCACTACGTCCATTAGCCGCTCGGGCGCCAGGTGCATGGAGCAGGACGCAGACAACAGCAGACCATCGCGACCCAGCAGGCGCATGGCCTCGCGGTTCAAGCGGGCGTAGGCACGCTCACCGTTGGGAATGTCCTTGCGCTTTTTGATAAACGCTGGCGGGTCAAGAATGACCACGTCAAACTCCTCGCCCTCTGCCTTCAACGCTGCTAACGCTTCAAATGCATCTCCCTCACTAACCGCTACCTTCTCCTGCACGCCATTCAGCTCGGCGTTGCGCGCCACTTGAGCCAGCGCCGGGCCTGAAGAGTCCAGGCACATCACCTCTTTCGCGCCATGAACAGCCGCCTGGACGCCCCAACCGCCTACGTAGCTGAATACGTCCAGCACGCGCTTACCTTCCACATTGCGATTGATCCACTCGCGATTAACCCGGTGATCAAAGAACCAGCCGGTCTTCTGACCGTTCAGCACCGGCACCACAAAGTGAGCGCCGTTCTCTTCGAGCACCACTTCGTCAGGCAGCGTACCTTTGATGACGTCAACGTGGGCCTCAAGACCTTCCTGACGACGGCCGCCAGTATCGTTACGGAAGACGATCACCTCCGGTTTGATGACTTTTTCCAGCGCGTCGACAATTTCATCCGCCAGCGCCTGCATACCCGCGGTATTGAGCTGCACGACGAGGACATCACCAAAACGATCGATCACCAAACCTGGCAACAGGTCGCCTTCGCCGTGGATCAAGCGGTAGAACGGCTGCGCATAAAGGCGCTGACGCAGTGCCAACGCTTGATTAAAGCGGTGTACAAACAGCGAACGATCCAAGCGCATCTCGGGGTCACGAGACATTATCCGGGCAGCAATTAACGAATGAGGGTTTACATACGCGACGGCCATTACTTTGCCATTGGAGGCTTCTACCAGTGCGGTTTCGCCTGCCGCAAAGTTTTTCAGCGGCGTCTCTTTGATATCCACCTCATTGGAGTAGATCCAAAGATGGCCCGCTTTAAGACGGCGGTCGGCATTTTTATTCAGGCGCAGGCGTTGGGTCACAGCAATCTCCAAAAATTTTGTCTTTAAAACCTTGCCTTAAAAACCTGTGTCTTAAAACCTGGGCTTAAAAACCCGTGTTTTAAAAACTCAGACAAGGCAAAAGATGAGGCAAAGCAATACTTAAATAAAACAGTAGCACTGATAGGTAGCCATTAGCGCTGGCAGCCGGGGCAGAACACACTAGCACGCTGGCCAAGCGTAATGCGCCGAAGCTCAGCGCCACAGCGCAAACAGGGTTGGCCGTGGCGGCCATAAACATTAAGGCGTTGGGCAAAGTAGCCGGGCTCACCCTGGCCACTGACAAAGTCCCGCAGCGTGGTGCCACCTTGGGTAATTGCCGCCGCCAGCACGTCTTTCACGGCCAGGGCCAAGGCGTCATAGCGAGCACGGGAAACTCTCCCCGCCGCACGGCGGGGATCAATGCCGGCCATAAATAGCGCCTCTGCCGCGTAGATATTCCCGGCACCAACAACCACCTGGTTATCCATCAGAAACGGTTTTACTGCCACGCGCTTGTTGCGCGAGAGCGTGTAGAGCCATTTGCCGTTAAACGCATCAGACAGCGGCTCAGGGCCCAAGTGAGCAAGCCGTTTATCCTGCGCTGCGTCTGCGGCCTGCCAATCCACAAAGCCAAACCGACGGGGATCGTGATAGCGCAGCACATAGCCGCTGGCAGTCACCACGTCCACGTGGTCATGCTTTTTAGGCAAATCCCCCACCCGGGCAATCCGCAGACTGCCCGACATACCCAAGTGCCAGAGCAGCGTCGCGCTAGCGTCACCTTCAAGCGCGCCGCCAGCCTGGATAGGAATCTGCAGGTATTTTGCCCGCCGCATCAACCCCCCAATGCGCGCACCTACCAACCGCTCGGCCAGATCATCGGGCACAGGCACACGCAGCCGCGGCTGACGCACCAGCACTTCGGTGACTTCCTGGCCTTCAATATAGGGAGCAATCCCGCGTCGGGTGGTTTCAACTTCAGGAAGTTCGGGCATATTTAGACATCGTACCTGCCTGTAGTGACAGCCTAATGAAGGTGGTTTAGCGAAGCATGCGACACACGAAAGACATGCATGCAAAAACCCGGCTTGAGGCCGGGTTTTTGAACAGGCGCTCGCCTGCAGTGGAAGCCGATCAACATCGCAAAAGCGATTACTTGATCTTCGCTTCCTTGTAGATCACGTGCTTACGGATGACCGGGTCGAATTTCTTGAATTCGAATTTATCCGGAGTGTTCCGCTTGTTCTTATCAGTGGTGTAGAAGTGGCCTGTACCGGCACTGGACACCAACTTGATTTTATCGCGCATGGTTTAACTCTCCCAAAATGCTTGGCCCAAAATACCTGGCCCAAAGGGCTCTGTATAATAAAGCTGGCTTAGATAGCGTCGCCACGCTTACGAATAGCAACCAAAACTGTGTCGATACCTTTCTTGTCGATGATGCGCATTCCTTTAGTGGAAACGCGCAGCTTGACGAAGCGGTTCTCAGACTCAACCCAAAAACGATGGGTGTGCAGGTTCGGCAAGAAACGACGACGTGTCTTACGCTGGGAGTGTGAAACGTTATTTCCAGTTACCGGACGCTTGCCGGTAACCTGACATACTTTGGACATTAGAGCCTCCAACTGCTTGGCCAGGATATAATAACCTGAGTGTTCAAAACTGTCGGGCAAACCGGAGCAGGGAAGGTGTCGACGCCGTTAACCGCCAAGCTTTATCCAAATCCGTTATTCAACCCAAGTTTAAAGGTGGCACTTTATACCAGAGCACCCGACTTACAGCAAGCAAAACCCACAAAAAAGGCTGGAAAAGCACTTTTTTGCTCATTTTACTTAATCAAAACGGCATAGAACAGTGCATTCTTATACTGCTTATAGCCAGCCGCGCTCGGCAAAAGAGATCACTTCTCCATCCCCCACCACGAAATGATCCAGCACGCGCACGTCAAAAAGTACCAGCGCCTCTTTGAGGCGTTCCGTGATACGTCGATCAGCATCGCTTGGCTCTGCCACACCAGAAGGGTGGTTATGCGCCAGGATAACGGCGCCAGCGCTCAGCTCTAATGCGCGCTTGGCAACTTCGCGGGGGTAAACGGATGCGCTGTCTAGGGTACCGCGAAACAGCGATTCATAGCGAATAATTCGGTGCTGAGTATCCAAAAAAAGCACCGCAAACTCCTCATGCCCTAAATGGCGTAGCTGCGAACTCAGGTAGTGGCGCACCAAGGCAGGTGATGTCAGCGCATTGCCCCGCGCCAACTGGCTGGCTAAATGGCGCCGCGACAGCTCAAGCGTCGCCTGGAGCTGAGCGTACTTGGCGCTACCTAACCCACGGGCAGCACAGAAGCTTTCCTGATCGGCCTCTAGCAGTTGGCGCAAACCACCGAAACTGCTGAGTAAATCCCGCGCTAAATCGACCGCCGAACGACCCTGTACGCCAACACGCAAAAAAATTGCCAGCAACTCGGCATCTGAGAGCGCCTGGGCGCCAGTATTTAATAGCTTTTCCCGGGGCCGCTCACCTTCCGGCCAGTGATTAATTCCCATCGCACCTCACCCGCGCTGCCCATCTTTGTCGATCGAAGCCAGCCTCAACACGCATAGCTTTACAGCCATAAGCCTCATTAAACCTAGCTTAACCTTGTTTGTGCTCAATATGCCAAATTGTTGGTGCCAATGGTATGGTAAGCCTCCTTACGAACGCGGATATGGATCACTGACCATGGCCTCTGCTGTTAACTCGACAAGCGCGTCGACGCTCGCCGGCAAACGCGTACTGCTCGGCGTTAGTGCGGGTATCGCTGCCTACAAAAGCGCGTTGCTTGTGCGCCTGCTCAAGCAGGTGGGCTGCGAGGTGCGCGTGGTGATGACCGACGGGGCCCAGGCCTTTATTACCCCGCTCACGCTGCAGGCGCTCTCCGGCGAGCCTGTGCGCACCTCTTTACTCGACCCCGAAGCCGAGGCGGGCATGGGCCATATTGAGCTGGCCCGCTGGGCGGATATAGTGCTGATCGCTCCGGCGACTGCCGACCTTATCGCTCGTTTGGTGCACGGTATGGCCGACGACCTGCTCACTACGCTCTGCCTGGCCTCAGAAGCGCCCAAACTGATTGCCCCGGCGATGAACCAGGCTATGTGGCGCCACCCCGCCACCCAGCGTAACGTAGCGCAGCTTGAGCATGACGGTTGGCAGCTCATAGGCCCCGCCGCCGGTGACCAGGCCTGTGGCGATGTGGGGCCAGGCCGCATGAGCGAGCCTGAAGAGATTTTTAGCGCGGTTACGGCGCTGTTTGCTGCCCCTATCACCACAGCGCCTCACTCACATGCACCCCATATTGTGATCACCGCTGGCCCTACCCGTGAGCCACTGGATCCCGTGCGCTACATCTCCAATCAAAGCTCGGGGAAAATGGGCTTTTCCCTGGCCGCAGCCGCGGTAGCTGAAGGGGCCAAGGTGACGCTGATCAGCGGGCCGGTTAACCTACCCACTCCCCAGGGCGTCACTCGAATTGACGTTGAGTCAGCCGAGCAGATGCACGCTGAAGCTCAGCGGCTAGCGCCTCAAGCGGCGCTGTTTATCGGCTGCGCGGCTGTCGCCGACTATCGCGCGGCAGCCCCTGCCGAGCATAAGCTCAAAAAGCAGGATGATAGCGACACACTCACCCTGACCCTGGTTAAAAATCCCGATATCATCGCCGGCGTCGCGGCACTGCCCGCCAAACAGCGCCCGCTGGTGATCGGCTTTGCCGCCGAAACCCAGGAGGTTGAGCGTTACGCACGGGATAAATTACAGCGCAAAGGGCTGGATATGATCGTCGCCAACGACGTCTCCCAGGCTGGCCTGGGCTTTGGCAGCGACCAGAACGCCGCCTGGATACTCTGGCGCACCCCTCAAGGCGTCGAGAGCCGCTCAGAAGCTACACAGCCGAAGACACAGCTGGCCACCACCATCATCCGTCAAGCGCTCGCCCTACTACCCACAACAGCCGCTACGAAAACATCTGGAGAATCCCCATGAGTGCACGCCCCCGCCTGCAGTGCAAAGTATTAGATGAGCGTTTGCACGACTACCTCCCTGCCTACGCGACAGCTGGCTCGGCGGGAATGGATCTGCGCGCCCTGCTGGATGAGCCGTTAATATTAGCGCCCGGCGATTGTCAGCTCGTACGCACCGGCATTGCCATCTATATTGAAGATCCGGGCTTGGCAGGCATGATCCTGCCGCGCTCCGGTTTGGGGCATAAACATGGCATCGTGCTAGGCAATTTAGTGGGTTTAATCGACTCAGATTACCAGGGCGAACTAATGATTTCGGTCTGGAACCGTGGTCAGAGCTCGTTTACGCTAACCCCCTTCGATCGGCTGGCACAGTACGTGCTTGTGCCTGTGGTACAGGCCGAACTCTCCTTGGTGGACGCGTTTGAAGACTCCTCAAGGGGCGGCGGCGGGTTTGGCAGTACGGGCAGTCAGTAACGAGTGGTCGCGCCTGTTTAGGAACCCTTTTAAGGAAACGTCTATTTAGCTGGGAAGCCCTATGAACGCACAGTCTGTACCCGCTTCGATTTTTCGCGCCTACGATATTCGCGGTATCGTTGACGACACGCTCACTGAAGAGACGGTAGAAATGATCGGGCGTGCTGTCGGCTCTGAGGCCGCCGCGCGGGGCGAATCCAGCGTGGTAGTCGCCCGCGACGGTCGCCTTTCAGGCGCTCGGCTGCAAGCAGCGCTGATGCGTGGCCTGAACGCCGCAGGGCGCGATGTGATCGATATCGGCATGGTGCCCACCCCGGTGCTCTACTTCGCCACTCACATACTGGAAGGCACCCACTCAGGCGTAATGGTCACCGGTAGCCACAATCCGCCTGACTATAACGGCTTTAAAATTGTGCTGAGCGGCGAAACGCTCTCTGGTGATGCGATTACAGCCCTGTTTGAACGTATCCAGTCCGGCAACCTAGACAGTAGCTTAGACAATGCTCAAGGCAGTATCACCCAGCAGGATGTTCGTGAACGCTATTTAACGCGCATTCTAGGCGACGTTAAGATCAACCGACCGATAAAAGCCGTGGTCGACTGCGGCAACGGCGTTGCCGGGGAACTCGGTCCGCAGCTGCTGGCACGGTTAGGTATTGAGACCATCCCGCTGTTTGCGGAAATTGACGGCCATTTCCCCAATCACCACCCTGATCCGGGCAAGCCGGAAAATGTCCAGGATCTGATCCGCAAAGTGCACGAAACCGGGGCCGACATTGGCCTTGCTTTCGATGGTGATGGCGACCGTCTGGGCGTTGTCACACCCACTGGCAAGCTGATTTATCCCGACCACCTGCTGATGGTGTTTGCCACCGATATGCTCGCGCGCCAACCTGGGGCCAAGGTTATTTTCGATATTAAGTGCACCGGCAACCTGGTCAAAGTGATCAGCGAGGCCGGCGGCGAACCGGAAATGTGGCGTACCGGGCACTCGATGATCAAGGCGCGTATGCAGGAAACCGGCGCTCAGCTTGGTGGCGAGATGAGTGGGCATATTTTTTTCCAAGAGCGCTGGTATGGTTTTGACGATGGCCTCTACGCCGCCGCTCGGCTGGTAGAGATTCTCGCCAATCAAGCCGACGACGCCGATACTTTTTTTGCCAACTTCCCTCAAGACGTTGCCACACCGGAAATTAATATAGCGGTTACCGACGATAACAAATTTTCTCTGGTGGATAAGCTTGCTCGCGAGGGCGACTTCGGCGAAGGTATAAAAACAACTTTGGACGGCATTCGCGTTGACTACCAGGATGGCTGGGGGCTGTGCCGCCCCTCGAACACCACGCCTGCACTGGTCATGCGCTTTGAAGGGAAAGACGAGGCCGCGCTAGCACGCATCAAAGCAGTTTTTAACGACGCGCTTCGGCGCGTCGCGCCAGACATTGAGCTACCCCAGTAGACAGATAGCTCTTCAAATAGTTAGGCGCTGAAGGGATCGCGACCACCTAGAAAGCGCGACCCTCACCACTCAATCAGCATAAACGTTAGCAGCATAATAAACGTTCGCAAGGGACAACCTCATGAGTTCAGCCAGTCGCGATCCCCAGGTCGTTGTGGAGGTGCTTTCCGAAGCCCTCCCGTATATTCAGCAGTTCTCCGGCAAAACCGTGGTGGTCAAATATGGCGGTAACGCCATGACCGAAAGCACCCTGATCGACTCCTTTGCCCGCGATATCGTGTTAATGAAGGAAGTCGGCATCAACCCGGTGGTGGTGCATGGCGGCGGGCCGCAGATCGGAGACCTGCTCAAAAAGCTCAACATTGAATCTCGCTTCGTCAACGGCATGCGCGTTACCGACTCGCAAACCATGGACGTGGTCGAGATGGTACTGGGCGGCTTGGTCAACAAAAGCATCGTCAACCTGATCAATCAAAGCGGCGGTAAAGCGATTGGCTTGACCGGTAAAGATGGCTCACAAATTCGTGCCCGCCAGCTCAAAGTTGAGCACCAAAGTCCCGAAATGACGGCGCCCGAGATCATCGATATTGGCCATGTGGGCGAAGTGGAGTCGATCTCAACTGAGCTTATCGAGATGCTGGCAGCGCGTGATTTTATTCCGGTGATTGCACCGATTGGCGTCGACGCCGCAGGCCACAGCTACAATATCAACGCTGACCTGGTAGCGGGAAAGATCGCCGAAGCGCTCAATGCAGAAAAGCTGATGCTACTCACCAATGTCGCCGGGTTAATGAACACCGAAGGTGAAGTGCTCACCGGTTTAAGCACCGCTCAGGTGGATGACCTGATCGCCGATGGCACGATTTATGGCGGCATGCTGCCCAAAATCCGCTGCGCGCTGGATGCAGTGAAGGGCGGCGTGAACAGCTCGCACATTATTGATGGCCGTGTCCCCCACGCGGTGTTACTGGAAATTTTCACCAATGCTGGGGTAGGTACTCAAATCAAGGACGCGAGCTAACCGCGACGGAGGTCACATTATGAGCGAAGATCAAAAACCTCGCCGCCGCGAGCAAATTCTCCAAGCCCTGGCATTGATGCTCGAGGAAGATAGCGGCAAGCGCATTACCACAGCCGCCCTCGCCCGCCAGGTAGGCGTTTCAGAAGCGGCGCTCTACCGCCACTTTCCCAGCAAAGCGCGTATGTTTGAGGGGCTGATTGACTTTATCGAAGAGAGTATTTTTGCCCGCATCACGCGTATTTTAGAAGACGTTCCCGACGCCAACTCCCGCTGCGGCACCATACTCGCGCTGCTGCTGGGCTTTGCTGAGAAAAATCCTGGCCTGGCACGAGTGATGGGCGGCGACGTACTCACCGGCGAAACCGCACGGCTACGCCAGCGGGTCAACCAGCTGTTTGAACGCCTGGAAATGCAGCTTAAGCAGATTCTGCGCGAAGCCGAACTGCGTGAAGGCCTACGCCCCACGATTCCTGCCTCTGCCGCTGCCAATTTGTTAGCGGCCCAGGCGGAGGGGCGAATTTCACAGTATGTGCGCAGCGACTTTAAGCGCTTGCCCACCGAACATTGGGAAGATCAGTGGTCGCTGCTGTCGGCCCACTTACTGCGCGCCACGGCACAGCCTGCTTAGGCTCGCGTGCTGGCTGCACAAAAAGCCGGCTCCTTTAACGGGAGCCGGTTTTTTTAATGCTGAAAAGCCACAAATTGTGCATTCAGCGTGGTCTTAGGCGACCATTTCCTCACCCATTTTCTGACGCAGCTTTTTCATGGCATTTTTTTCGAGCTGGCGAATACGCTCCGCGCTGACGCCGTAGACGTCGGCCAGATCATGCAGCGTCTCTTTGCTATCGGCTAACCAGCGGCGCTGGAGAATATCCCGCGAGCGCTCATCAAGCCCTTCGAGGGCAAGCTGCAAACGGCGCGTCGAGTCTTCCTCGAAGTTGCTATCTTCCAACTGCGTGGCAGGGTCGGAAGCGGAATCATCCAGGAAGTGCACCGGCGCTTGATAGGTGCTCTCTTCATCATCGCCTGCCGGAGCATCATAGCCTGCATCGTAAGACGACAAGCGCCCTTCCATATCGCGCACGATCTCGGGCTTAACGTCGAGATCTTTGGCGATGGCGTCCACTTCGTCGTTGTTCAACCACGCCAAACGCTTCTTCGCACCGCGCAGGTTAAAGAACAGCTTGCGCTGGGCTTTGGTCGTGGCAATCTTAACGATCCGCCAGTTGCGCAACACAAATTCGTGAATTTCTGCTTTAATCCAGTGCACGGCAAACGAAACCAGACGAACGCCCTGGTTCGGATCGAAGCGCTTGACGGCTTTCATCAAGCCAACGTTACCTTCTTGAATCAAATCCGCTTGGGGCAACCCATAGCCCGAATAGCTACGCGCGATATGCACCACAAAGCGCAAATGCGACAGTACCAAACGACGAGCGGCTTCCAGATCGCCTTCATCATAGAGGCGATAAGCGAGCTCACGCTCTTCATCGGCCGTTAATACCGAAATTCCATTGACTGCGCGGATATAACCGCCCAGATCGCCGCCGGGCGAAAGCTGCCCCACCGGTAGAAGACTAGTGCTCATGTGCAGGTGGTCTCCCCTGTAACCCATCGTGGTTGACGTAGCACGTTATCAATAACCTATTACAAAACCGTGATACTAATTCAGTCATACACATTCAGTCATACACATTCAGTCATACGAATGTCTGCGATACTGAGACCTTAACGCAAGCATAAAGTTCGCAGGTTAAGCATTACCAGCAGTATCGCATTAGCTGCTTAGAATTCATCAATTATCTTGGCCGAATACTCGAAAGGTGACGAGTCACCGCCAACCAGGCACCCAACCAACCTAGTAGTGTACTGCAAGATAGCAGAATTGTAGAGCCTGTCACGTCGAGTTGGGGTAAAGAAAAACTCGCCCCGTAACTTGCCGCCAGAGCGGATACCGGCAGGGAAAGCCAGTGATTGCCCAGACCTAACAAACCTAGTGCCAACAGCCCACCGCCTAAGCCGTACCAAGCACCGCTGTACAGGAAAGGCCGTCGCACAAAGGCATGCGTGGCGCCAATGAGCATCACGACTTCAATTTCCCGGCGACGACTCTCCACCGAGAGACGAATGGTATTACCGACCACCAGCAGCACGCCTAAACCAAACAGCACCCCTAGCGCCAGCGCTACACGGCGACCTAGCTCGGCTAGGTTTCTCAGCCGCTCTACCCAGGCCAGGTCAAGACGCACCTCATCCACCCCAGCGAGCGCTTCAAGACGGGCGGCCAACTGCTGCATGGCAACTGGATCAACGCTTTCTGGGCGCACCACCATACTGATAGGCAGCGGGTTACTCTCCAGCCCTGCCAAGGCATCATCGAGCCCCAGCGACTGCTGGAACTCCGCCATACCCTGCTCGGCGCTGATCAGCTGGGTTTCGAGCACGTCCGGTTCCGCGTTGACCGCCTCCTCGATACGCAGCGACTGGGCATCATCAGCACTCAACTCCAGGTAGACCGTTAGGGTGGCGCTCTCATCAAGCTCTGCATCCAGCAGGCGGGCACTATCCAGGGTTAGCCACAGCGCCGCAGGCAGTACCAGTGCAATAGCGATCGCCAGCATGGTCAGGAGATTACCCAGCGGATAGCGTATCAAGCGCTGAAAGCTATCCCACCCCATACTGCGGTGATGGCGCCCCCATGCCCGCAGGCGGCTGGAAAAGCGCGTTTGCTGCGACCTGGCGCCCCGCTGTGGCGCTTGGGCTTTCTCAACCGCTGGTTTAACAGCGGCTTTGCGCGGCGTTTTTAATGCTGCTCCCTGACGACGCTTGGGTGTCGCGGATGACCTCATACCGCCCCCTCATCGGCTACCAACCTGCCGTCGCTTAAGCGCAGGATGCGGTGGCGCAGTCGGGCAATTAGGGCCAAATCGTGGCTGGCGATCATCACGGTGGTACCAATCCGATTAAAGTCCTCAAATAGCGCCATGATATCCGCCGAAAGCTGGGGATCCAGATTGCCCGTCGGTTCATCGGCAAGCAGGAGCGCGGGCTTATTAACCACCGCCCGGGCAATGCCGACCCGCTGCTGCTCGCCGCCGGAGAGCTCTATGGGCAACGCCTTTTCACGATGCAGCAGCCCCACTTTATCTAACGCGGCACGCACACGGCGGGCGGCTTCCCGAGGTTCAACCCCTTGAATCTCCAGCGGTAGAGAAACATTGTGAAAAATGCTGCGATCAAAGAGCAGCTGATGATCCTGGAAAACCACGCCAATTTGGCGCCGATAGAACGGCACTTGGCTGGCATGCAGCTGGGCAATGTCGTGCCCCGCTACGACGACGCGCCCACGGCTAGGTTTCTCAAGGCGCATGATTAAGCGTAGTAGCGAGCTTTTCCCCGCCCCGGAGTGGCCGGTAAGAAACACCATTTCGCCCCGGGCAACCCGAAAGTTAAGATGTGCCAGCGCTTCAAAGCGTCCACCGTAGCGTTTTCCCACATGCTCAAAGGCGATCATGCGCTGGCATCGTCCCCTTGGCGGTCAAATAGCGCTTGGACAAAATCATTGGCCTCGAAGGGGCGCAGATCGTCGATGCCCTCCCCCACACCAATAAAACGAATCGGCGTTTCCAGCTGTTTAGCCAGCGCGAAAATAATCCCGCCTTTGGCGGTGCCGTCCAGTTTGGTTAGCGTGATCCCGCTGACCGGCACGGCGTCGTTAAAGGTGCTGGCCTGGGAAATCGCGTTTTGCCCGGTGCCCGCATCCAGTACTAGCATCACTTCATGAGGCGCGGTGTCATCTAGCTTCTGCATCACCCGGTGGACTTTTTTCAGCTCTTCCATCAGGTGGCTTTTGTTATGTAGCCGTCCGGCGGTATCGGCGATCAGTACATCAACACCTCGCGCAGTGGCGGCCGCTACCGCGTCATAAATCACCGAGGCGCTGTCCGCGCCGGTGTGTTGGGCGATGACCGGCACCTTGTTGCGCTCGCCCCAGACTTTGAGCTGTTCGACAGCGGCGGCACGGAAAGTGTCACCGGCCGCCAACATAACGCTTTTGCCTTCGCGCTGAAAACGCTGGGTGAGCTTACCAATGGTGGTGGTTTTACCCACGCCATTAACACCCACCACTAAAATAACAAACGGCCCCTTGCCCGCCTTTTCCAGTACAAGCGGTTTGGCGACCGGCGCCAGCATGGCGGACAACTCTTCTTGCAGGCCACGGTAGAGGGCTTCTGGGTTGTTCAACTCTTTGCGCGAGACCCGCGCTTCCAGGCGACCAATAATCTCGGTCGTCGCATCAATGCCCACATCGGCCATTAACAGCTGCGTTTCCAGATCTTCCAGCAGTTCGTCATCGATCTGTTTTTTACCTAAAAACAGATCGGCGATGCCATCGGTTAAATTGGCACGGGTTTTCCCCAGGCCTGACTTGATACGCGCAAACCAGCCTTTCTGGTCGCTTTTGTCAGCCACCGGTTTCTCTTGCAAAGCGGGCGCGGGCGTCAGCTCTGGCTCTGGCTCTGGCTCTGGCTCTGGCTCTGGCTCTGGCTCTGGCTCTGGCTCTGGCTCTGGCTCTGGCTCTGGCAAAGTTTCCGGCGCTTCTGAGGTCTCTTCAACAACGTCAGTGGAAGTCTCGGGCGTTGCAATGTCCATCTCATCGGCTTGCTCTTGAGGCTGCTCCTTTAACTGCTCCTCCTGCGCCTGCTTGTCTTGAGGCGCCTGTTGCGGATCTTGCTTATTCTTGCGTTTAAAAAAACCAAACATGAGTGTTACCCGACATAAATAGTGGACATTAAGGTTATGCTAACACCGTAACCCAAGACTTTGGATAAACAGCCCGCTACAATCCGCTTTATGACACGACAACGCCCCCCTCGATCCTCTACATCCCGCCGCACACCTGCTCAGCGGGGTGGTCAACAACTTGGCAAACCCGTTGGTAAGCCACTTGGTAAGTTACGCATCATCGGCGGTGAGTTCCGCCGCCGTCAGTTGCCGGTGCTGGATAGCCCAGGCTTGCGTCCAACCCCAGACCGAGTGCGTGAAACGCTGTTCAATTGGCTCGGCCAACAGCTTTACGGCCAGCAGGTACTCGACCTGTTCGCAGGTACCGGTGCGCTAGGCATTGAAGCGGTGTCTCGCGGCGCCTCCTGGGTCGATTTTGTCGAGCGCGACCCGCGGGTAGCGGCGCAGCTGTCGACCAATCTGGCATCGCTCAATATTACCGCAAGCGCGGTGCATGTTAACGATGTTCAGACTTATCTGACGCGCCCAGCCAAGCCCTATACGCTGGTCTTTCTTGACCCGCCTTTCCATCAGCAGCTGGCCGCGCCCTGCTGTTCGACATTGGAAACTAGTGGCTGGCTGGATAACGAGGCAATGATTTACCTGGAAACCGAGACATCGCTGGCTCCCAAGGTGCCCGCCAACTGGCTATTGCACCGCGAAACCCAGGCGGGCGAAAGCACTGCGCGGCTCTATCAACGTCAAGCACCGTAAACAGCGCTTGCCGCCACGCGGCGGTGGCGTTACGCTCGCCTCATTCGTCCCTACTGACAAGCTTTGTGCTTGTTTATTTGGGTGCCTTTTTATGACCTATTTTGGGTTTTCGTTTTTACGCTAGGGAGAGATACATGAGTCTGGAGCTATTTAATCAACTTGAGCAGAAAGTCACCGACACTGTTGATGCACTGGAGATGATGAAACTGGAAAATGAAGAGCTGCGCGGCGAAAACGCCAAGCTGAAAGAGGAGCGCGAAGAGTGGGAGCGTCGCCTCAACAGCCTGCTCAGCAAGTTCGACAGCCTCGAAACCTCCAGCACGCCTTAGGCTCAGGATAAGTGCGCTGCTGCCCTAAAGCACCAGGGACATCAGCAGCGCATCCTCACGCCCGGCGGCGGCTTGCGACGATAGCGGTGGGTAGTAGCCTTTGCGCCGTCCGTCTTCGCTAAACCCGCAGCGCTGGTAGAGCCGGATAGCGCTAAGATTACTCACCCGCACCTCTAGCAGCAGCCGCTCGCTCAGCCAGCCGCGTGCGGTGGACAGCACGACCTCCATCAACGCCCGACCTGCTCCACTGCGTCGCTGCTCTGGGTGTACCCCAATGGCTTGTAGTTCCGCCTCAAACGGCAGTCGCGCCACAATGGCGTACCCTAACAACTGCTCATCCTGCCACCAGCCCAGTACACAGGTATCCTGGCTGCCCAACGCTGCCAGCATTTGCGTCTCAGAAGTACCGCTCTGCGCCCGGTACTCAAGCGCAATCAGTAGGGCTAGGTGCTCAACGTTGAGTTCAGTGATCATCCGTTGCCTGCTGAGCACTTTCTAACTGAGTGCCCACTGCCTGAGCGCCAGTCGCCTTATCGGCTTCCCACTGCTGGCCTAACGCCTGCAGCGCTGGCCAGAGGTCGCGCTTACTATGGCTACCGTCGAGGAGCGCCCCAAGTGAGGGGCCCTGCCATAAGGGCAGCGAAAGCGTTTGGCTGTGACCTTCAGCCACGTTCAGTATGCGCTCCAGCGGCGCTTGTTCAGCTCCAGATTCGGTATCAGGCTCGGCTTCCAACTCACCCCACCAGAGTAATCGCTCTAACCGCCACCCCTGTCGGCTCGCGCTTCCAGCGATAAACGCCGCCAAGCCCTCGCGGGCTTCGTCCAGGGGATCCTCCACCGCAAAGGCGTTGGCCATTTGCGGCCAGGTGAAGTGGCTCACTTCCGGCAACGCTCCACGCTGAATGCCCGCGGCCTGTAACAGGTTGGCCAGTAGCTGCTGCTCAAGCGGACTCATTTCCCCCGCCTGCAGCACCATCCAGCGGCCCTCAAGACAAACGCAGGAGAGCGCGAACTTAAGCGGTTTGGCTGGCACGGTTTCCGCGCTGGAAGTCGCCGTCTCCGGGTTGGCAATCGCCGGCTTATTTTGGCCCGACTTGTCCGCACGCTGCTTGTCTTGACCCAGCAGTGCCCGCACCGCCGAGGGTGAGGCAATGGCTTCGCCTGAGGCCTGGGGGTCGGAAGATTGAAGTTCGGACGGTTGAGGTTTGGACGTTTGCCGCTTGGGCGCAGGGGCGTCGTCCAGCAATGCCTGTAGCCGCTCCCGAGGTGGCGTAGGGGCAGGCGTCGAATCCTCCCACTCGCAGGCCTCGGTGGGTAGCGCATTAGGCAACTGGTACTTCGCGGCCCAGGCGGTAATACCCATGGCGTCCAGGTAGTGGCGCCGAGTAACTTCTTGATTCACTTCCCGCCGCCGCGACAGTTGGGTGAGCTCGGGCGTTCACCGCCGTGTGCCTGCCACTCGCTGGGGGTATAAAGATGCAGCGCTAAGGCGTGCACCGGTCCGGAAAGCTCATCGGCCAACAGCGCATAAATTTGCTGGTGACGCTTCACCGGCATCATGCCGTCGAAGGAGTCACTCACTAGCGTCACTTTGAAGTGGGTTTCAGAGTTCGCGGGCACGTTGTGCATGTGGCTTTCGTTTTCAACCTGCAGCACGTCCGGCGCAAGTGCCGTTAACTTCTGCTCAATCTGTGTCTGCAGCGTCATAAGGTTCTCCTTGAGAGATCACAAACCATTTTATTGTACGCGCTTACTGGCCCGCAGACGATGCCCGTCGAGCGTGTAACGCACGCCTTGCCAGCGGCATACGCGCCACGCTTGCCAAGAGCGCCAGCAGCGTGGTCGCCGCCCCCAGCCAGAGCGTTACCTGTACCGGCCAGCCTAGCGCCAATGCAGCACCGACTAAGGCCACGCCAAACGACTGCCCGACGGTACGCGTGGTGCTCATGACGCCAGAGACGTTGGAACTGCGCTCCGGTGGCAGACTACCCATCATTTCGCGATTGTTGGGTGGCTGGAACAGGCCAAAACCAATACCGCATAGCGCAGTGCGCCATAGACTTCCCGCCACGCCGGTCGACTCATCGACCAGCGCCAGCGCAATCAGGCCAATGATAAGTAGGCCAAGCCCCGCGCTGGAGAGAATACTGGGATTAATACGGTCGGCTAAGCGCCCCGCTACAGGGCCAACGAACATGATAGCCAGTGGCCAAGGAGTGAACAGCCAAGCGGTTTCCAGTGGCGAAAAACCCATCTGCTCCTGGTAGAAAAACGACAGCGCTACAAACGTAAGGCCCTGACCTATAAAGGCAAGCCCAGAGGCCGATACCGCCAGTGTAAAGCGCAGCTCGGCAAACACGCTAAGCGGCAACAGTGGATACGGCGCACGACGCTGACGCGCAATAAACCCAGCACAGGCCAATACTGCCAACAGTACCCAGCCGCCGCTTTGCCAAATCGGCGCGGCGTGGCTCACGGCGTCCATGGCAATAAAGAAGCTGGCCAGCATAACGATCGAGAGCAGCGCCCCAGCCACATCAAAACTGCCTTTGCGTGGCTCTTCTCGGGGCAGCGCACGCTTGGCGAGCCATAACGAGCAAAGACCCAGCGGCACATTTAGCGCAAACAGCCAGGGCCAGTCGGCAAAGGACAGGATTACCCCACTCAGCGTGGGCCCTGCCGCGTACCCACCGGCCACCACCAAGGCACTCAAGCCAAGGGCGCTGCCCAAGAGGCGCGAGGGGAAAATGGCTCGATAGAGCGATGGGCCAATCGATAGTGTGGCCGCAGCACCTAGCCCCTGAAAGGCACGAAATACCAGCAACGTTTCTAAATTGCGTGATAGTGCTGCCCCTAGCGCGGCCGCGACAAAGGTGGCCAGTCCAAACAGGTAGAGCCTGCGACGTGTGATCAATTCACTAATGCCCGCAAACACGAGCAAAAAAGCCGCACAAACAACCTGAAACAGGTTGGTAATCCATACCGCTCGGGATGCCGACACATTCAAGTCGGCGGCAATAGTGGGCAGCGCTAGATTGATCATGGTGGTATCGACCACCGCCATCAAGGTACCGGTTACCAGCGCCAGCACGGCAAGGGCGCGTTCAGGCCCAGGCAGGCCATCGTCGCCGGGGCGGGTTTCAAACAGTCGCATGCAAGCGTTCCTAGGCAGGAGATATCTTAAACAAAACGGTGAAAGCGAAACGACTCAAATAGTGGTATTCAAAATCCTGTCTTAAAAACCACTATCTTAAAAACATTGTCTTAAAAACATTGTCTTAAAAACACAGAAACCGGCCTAAGCCGGTTCCGTATTGCGCTATTTCGAAGTGCGCTAGCTGGCTGTTAGCAACCAGCCGCTCAGGCAACCACTAAGCTTAAATAATACTAGGCTTGCCTAAATACTAGCACGCTAACGGCTAGTCCTGCTCACTATCGAGCAGTAACGCATCATCGACTTCTGAGATTTCCAGCGCCGTTTCGTCGTCTAGATCAATGGCCAGGTAGCTGTGCTCGACGCGCACAAACTCCTGGAACAATGCCCAGTCGAGTTTATCCGGCCACTGCCGTTCGTCCTCTTCCCAAGCGCGCAGCTCAGTCTCGAGAATTTCCACGTAGCGGTCGCGCACAAAAGTTTCCAGCGCTTCCGGGGTATCCATCTCTGGAATCAGGTAAATGGTACTTTCACGTTCGACGTCGTCCAGGGTCAGGTCGTCGTCTCCCATGGTGGGTTCCAGCGCGTTGATCCAGTCCACAAAGGGCTGGGTCGGCCTGACGCTCAGTGCGGAGCGGTTAAGCAGTTTCATGGGATTCTCCTCGCCGTCGAAACGTTGACCATTATGGGCGCTATAACGCGCCCTTACCAACTTTTCATCCGTTATCGTAGCGTGTTAGTCCACTTCAGGGCGCATCGCCGGGAACAGCAACACATCGCGAATCGATGCGCTGTCGGTGAACAGCATCACCAAGCGGTCAATACCGATGCCTTCGCCCGCGGTGGGCGGCATGCCGTACTCCAAAGCACGCACGTAATCTGCATCGTAGTACATTGCTTCCAGGTCACCGGCATCTTTTTCCGCGGACTGGGCACGGAAGCGCTCCGCCTGATCTTCTGCGTCGTTAAGCTCCGAGAAACCATTGGCGATTTCGCGACCACCGACAAAGAACTCAAAGCGGTCAGTAACGAAGGGATTGGCGTCATTACGCCGGGCAAGCGGACTCACTTCAGCTGGGTATTCGGTGATAAAGGTCGGCTGGTCGAGCTTATGCTCGGCAACCTCTTCGAATATCTCCGTTTGCACCTTGCCCAGGCCCCAGCTCTCTTTGACCTTGATGCCCAGTTTCTCGGCGGTTGCCCGCGCCGCTTCCAGCGAATCCAAATCGCTGTCGGCAATGCCGTCTCCATGATCAAGAATCGCCTGACGTAGCGTTAAGCGGGCAAAAGGTTTGCCGAAATCGTAGCTCGCGCCCTGATACTCAATCACTGAGTTACCGAGCACTTCTTCAGCGGCGGTGCGCAGCATCGCTTCGGTCATATCCAGCAGGTCGCGGTAATCCGCATAGGCCCAGTAGAACTCCACCATGGTGAACTCTGGGTTGTGGCGCGTTGATAACCCTTCGTTGCGGAAGTTGCGGTTAATCTCGAACACTTTCTCAAAACCGCCCACCACCAGACGCTTGAGGTAAAGCTCTGGCGCAATACGCAGATACATGTCGATATCCAGCGCATTGTGGTGGGTAATGAACGGCCGAGCCGCCGCTCCGCCGGGGATCGGCTGGAGCATCGGTGTCTCTACTTCCATAAAACCACGCGCTTCAAAGAAGCGGCGCATGGAGCTGATGACCGCTGCGCGGGTTTCAAACACCTTGCGCGACTGCGGATTCATGATCAGATCCACATAGCGCTGGCGATAGCGGGCTTCCATATCGGTGAGGCCGTGAAACTTGTCCGGCAGCGGGCGCAGGCTCTTGGTGAGCAGCTGCGCCTCTTTCATCATCACGTACAGATCGCCCTTGCCGGATTTATGCACCGGCCCGTGGGCAGCGACGATGTCACCGATATCCCAGCTTTTAACGTCTTCCAGCACGTCGGCGGGCAGGCCCTTTTTATCCACGTAGAGCTGGATTTGCCCGGCCACATCTTGAATGACGATGAAGGGGCCACGTTGACGCATCACACGACCCGCCACAGCGGCGTGGTGATCCAGCGCTTCAAGCTCGGCCTTGTCTTTATCGCCGAAGGCATTTTGCAGCTCGACGGTTAGGCTGTCGCGGCGAAAATCATTGGGAAACGCACTCTTTCCCTGCTCAGCGGCGCGCTCACGGCGAGCAGTCAACTTGGCACGGCGCTCGGCGATCAGGTGGTTTTCGTTGTCTGCAGGAGACGCGTCTTGGTTAGCCATGGGGCACCCTGTTCATGTTCAAACGCTAAAAAAATTACAAACCTTGCTTCAAGCTGGCGACGATAAATTGATCAATATCCCCGTCGAGTACTTTATCGCAGTTGCTGGACTGCACGCTGGTGCGCAAATCCTTGATGCGCTGATCATCCAGCACGTAAGAGCGAATCTGGCTTCCCCAGCCGATGTCAGCCTTGGAGTCCTCGGCCTCCTGCTTGGCGGCGTTGCGCTTTTGCATCTCGTGTTCCCACAACCGCGCTTTCAACTGCTTCATGGCAAAATCGCGGTTGGCGTGCTGGCTGCGTTGCCCCTGGCAGGCCACCACGATACCGGTCGGCTCGTGGGTAATCCGCACGGCCGAATCGGTGGTGTTTACGTGCTGACCGCCCGCGCCGCTGGAGCGGTAGGTATCGACGCGCAAGTCCGAGGGATTAATCTCTACCTCGAAACTGTCGTCAATTTCCGGGGACAGGAATACCGAGGCAAACGAAGTATGCCGACGGCCACCGGAATCAAACGGGCTTTTACGCACTAGGCGGTGCACGCCGGTTTCAGTACGCAGCCAGCCGAAAGCGTAATCGCCCTGGATATGCACCGTGGCCGACTTAATGCCCGCCACTTCGCCCGCAGAGATTTCGGTGATATCGGCTTTGAAGCCGTGACTCTCCGCCCAGCGCAGATACATGCGCAGTAAAATATTGGCCCAATCCTGAGCTTCGGTGCCACCAGAGCCGGACTGAATTTCCAGGTAGGCGTTGTTCTGATCCATTTCACCGGAGAACATGCGCCGAAACTCAAGCTTTTCTAACGCCGCCTGCATGCTGTCCAGCTCTTTGCACACTTCTTCGACGGTGCCTTCATCCTCTTCCATTTCTGCAAGCTCTAGCAGATCCCGGCTATCGCCAAGGCCCTGCTCAAGTTCATCAATGGTGGCCACTATGGCTTCGAGGGAGGCGCGCTCTTTGCCTAACTTCTGCGCGTAGTCTGGATCGTTCCAGACATTGGGGTCTTCCAGTTCGCGGGTGACCTCTTCTAGCCGATCTTTCTTCTCGGCATAGTCAAAGATACCCCCTAAGAACGTCTGTCCGCTCAGACAGGTCCTTGAGCTGGTTGTGAATCGGATTGGTTTCCAACATGGGATCGCCCTAGCTTGGTCTACTCGGATCGTACAGAGGTGTATCGATCAGAAAAGCGCATAGTGTAACGAAAGCCGACACGCCCCGCATCCAATGGCCTGCCACTAGGCAATAAAAAACCCGGCATGCGCCGGGTTTCATTGGGGTTTGGCTCTTTAGGGCTTAAAAGCGATAGGTTAACTGAGCACCAAAACCGTGAGCTTCGTTTTTGTAGTCGGCTGAGTAGGAGGCCCCGCCAACCGGCTGGCCACCCGTGGCCTGGCTGGCCAGCAGGTCGCTACGATCCTGCTCAACAAAGGTGCCGCGCTCTGACAGATAGGAGTAGGCAACATCGACAGTCAGGTCAGGCGTTGGGCTCCATCCTGCCCCCAGCGAGAAAATACGCCGATCATCGGAAGGAATACGTACGCTACGATCCTCATCATTGGTCGGCGTCATGTCTAACGTAACCCCAGCACGAAGCGCCAATGTCTTGGTTAACTGGTACTCGCCGCCAGTGGCAAACGCCCAGGCGTTTGAATAGTTCTGAAACTCTTGGGTAATCGTATCGCCTTGGCTGCCGGTAACCAAAATTTGATCAAAGTGGCTCCAACGCACCCAGGATGCACCGAACATCAGCTTGAGACGGTCAGTCATTTGCTGGGTAAGCGAGAAGTTAACCGTCTCAGGGGTGGTCAAATCCAGGCTAGCAGTATCTGAGCGAACGACATTACCCAGGGGATCAGTAGCGCTAAAATCACCTTCCAAGGTGTAGTCTACTTTCGAGCGGTAAGTCAGCCCCAGGGTGGTTTCAGGTACTGGACGATAGATTACGCCTAAGTTATAGCCCCACGCTTCGTCGTCACCATCAACCCGCGAGTCGATGTCGGCATCTGGGTTAAAGGTGGCCTCACTGGGTACTTGTCGGCGTAGTTCGCCTTCCACACGGTTGTAAGTAATCCCCGCGCCTACTGACCACTGGTCATTAAAGCGGTAAGAAACCGTCGGCTGTGCACTGACCACCTTGACTTCGGTGTAGTCGCCAAAGTAGCGACCCTGGAAATCATCTTCATAATCGGTTTTTGAGCCAAAGGGTGCATACACCCCAAACCCGAATGCAAGTTGGTCGGTCACCGGGTGCGCATAAAACGCAAAGGGGATCGGCGTCCCCGGCACCATATCGCCATCATTCCCACCGGGGATACTACCAACGGGAATCTGATTGCCATTTGGCGCGCCACCAAGCGCGACCCCGGAGTCGATATAGCGAGAAGCTTCGACATTAGAGATGTCAGTATTCACGTTTAGATACGTGCCACCAACGGTCACCTGGGCACGGTCTAAAAACGACATACCCGCTGGGTTACCGTACACAATGGTTGCATCATGGATGTTAGAGCTTCGCCCGGCATGGCCATAGCCCTGCCCACTCACGCTCTGCTCGTTAATTTGATACCCGCCCGCGTGGGCTTGGCTGGCAAAAGCGGCCGTAATGGCAGCAGCCAGGGTGAGCTTATTAAATTTATTATTCATAGTGGGCCTCTCTTCCCGATGATCCAGTGGATACCGACGATCCACCCTCTTTATTTTTACATGACTGTTTTCTCGCAACTGAGCCAAAGGTTCAAGGGCAAACGTTCGTTTTATTTTATTTTTGGCTTATACATTAGTCGCACGGTCGTTTTAAATCAGTGTTTTAGTCATTTCAGCTTACTGAGCCAAGAGGCCTTGACCTATGGGTTACCCATAGGTTCTACACTAAATAACCACTATTTAACCGGTCGGGAGAACAGGCCATGAAAGTTACTGAGCTTGCCAAACGGGGCGGTGTTACCGCTGAGACCGTGCGTCACTACGCTCGTGAGCGGCTACTTGCTCCTCAGCGCCACCCGGATAACGGCTATCAGCTATTTTCGGATACCGACTTAGAGCGGCTGCGTTTTATTCAGCGGGCGCGCAAATTAGGTTTTAGCGTGGCTGAGATTCGCGACATTTTGACCCACGCCGACCAAGGCGACTCTCCCTGCCCACTGGTACGCGACTTACTCGCCAGCCGCCTGCCGCAAATCCGCGCACGTATTGCCGAGCTGGAAGCGCTAGCCGAACGAATGGAACAGGCCATGGAGAGCTGGCAGCAAATGCCCAACGGCTCCCCCGACGGCCACAGCGTGTGCCGCCTGATTGAGAGTTTTCCTGACGCCACGCCTACCAAGGAGACCCCATGAGCGACGCCTCTACCGAAGCCGCCTCAAACGTGAGCCCTGCCAATGGAGTCACCACGCGAACTATTCCTGGCATGAATTGCCAGGCCTGCGTCAAGCGTATGCGCGAGGCAGTACAAAACGGTGACCCAAGTGCCGAAGTGATCGGCACGCCTAGCGAAAAACGCCTAGAGGTTGTTTCATCGCTAACCGACGCCGAGCTTGATCAACGCTTGACCGAGGCGGGCTACCCGCCCGGTGAAGCAGCGCTGGAGGAAGCAGCCCCAGACGGAGCAACTAAGCAACCAGATACCACGCCACCCGCTAAGGCTGAAAAGGCTGCAAGTCCCCCCTCCCAAGGCCAAGGTAAAAAGCAGCGTCTGGCGATTAGCGGGATGACCTGCGCCAGCTGCGTTAAGAGCGTGCAGAAAG
>Ga0208919_1000412_pt1 | contig 29588 bp, 40 predicted proteins | sample 4_EtaG_FD_184076 | JGI IMG/M metagenome (GOLD analysis project Ga0208919, IMG submission 184076) | Marine viral communities from the Subarctic Pacific Ocean - 4_ETSP_OMZ_AT15127 metaG (SPAdes) (version 3) | ecosystem: Environmental > Aquatic > Marine > Oceanic | place: Pacific Ocean | collected...
AAGAGTGAATGCGGTTGCAGATTTGTTTGCAACTGGAATAGTCTGGGCACCGGAAACCCGATGGGCAGATGAAGTCATTGAAGAGTTTGCGGCTTTTCCAAATGCAGATCATGACGATTTAGTGGACTCCAGCACTCAGGCTTTGTTGAGATTTAGACAAGGTGGTTTTGTTAGCCTTTACTCCGATGAAGAAGATGAACCTTTTTACGCAGGTAAAGCAGAGTATTACTAATGGCAGAAACAAGACAACAAAGACAGCAAAGATTTCTGCAAAGAGATTTAGATCGCCAAGCAAGAGAGCAACAGATAAAAGAGAAGCTCCCAACATTAGGTGCTCAAGCTGGTTGGATGGGCGGATTGATGGCTCCGAGTTCTGGATTGACTGATTACTTTGGTTTATATCCACAGATACCGACTGAAGAGAATATGATTCCGACTGAAAGACTGCCCAGCTTTTCGGAAAACATAGAAAACAAAAGATACATGGATGCCTTGTATCAAACGATGGGCGTTCTGGGGGATGCGGCTTATGCTTCTGCTCCATTTACAGGACCAGCAGGGCTTATAGCAGGAACAACATTGAAAGGCATTGGAGCTGCTGGAAAAGCAAGTAAAGCAAGTAAATCAAAAGGAATTGCATCTTTGTCTGAACAAGCAGACTTGGTTAATAAATATGCAAGAGATGAGAACTTTGTCTCGCCCACCATTGAGACTTTGATAAATAGAGCACCTAAAGACTTAAAAGGAAAACAGATTACAGAGTGGGTTAATGCTTCTGCAAACAAAGGAGTAAAACCAAAAGAGCTTCAATATTTAGGCATTGATGAATTTATTGAAGCAAATCCAAACGCAAGCATTGATGAAGTTGTGCGTGGGGTTAGTGATAATCAAATAAAGATTAGAAAAAATGTTATATCAGGCGATGACAGTCCAGTATTAGAATTTTTAGAAAGCACACCTGATCGTGATCCTTTAGATGGCTCAAATTTTTGGCAGTGGAGAACCGATGATTATGTATATGATATTGAAAAAGGCGATTCAGAAATACAAAAAGAATTACTAGATCATTACAATGAAGCATGGGATGTAAACAAAAAATCTTGGGATGAAGTGCCAGAAATAATGCATGAAGAGATTGCTGATTCATTGGCTAAAAAAGAGTATCGATACAATCCATACGAGATGATTGAAGTTGCTGATGTAGGTGATAATACCTTTGCACTAGGAAATGAAGATATTGGCTATAGCATTTTCGTTGATGGAAAAAGAATAGATACTGGAGATGTTCCTTACAGTAACACAGAAGCTAGGATTCAATTGCGAGATGCAATGTCCAGAGAAGGATATGATTTTGGCAGAATAGACGGCGAAGAAGATATTTACAGTGATATTCAATATAAGTCATACATAGATAACAATTTACCCGGCGGTGAGAATTATAGGGAAGTTGTATTCAATTGGGAAAATGCTCCAGAAGATGCAGTTTCTCAACTGCGTCAATCAATACACCCTCATTTTGATGATGAAAACCAAATAGCACACGCATTAGTAAGGGATCGAACTTTAGAAGATGGTTCTAAAAGTTTGCATATTGATGAGCTTCAGTCTGATTTGCATAGAGAAGGATCAAGACATGGTTATAAAACAAAAAAAGATATTAAAGAATTTAATAAAGAATCATCTAATGTTTTATCAAAAATGGAAGATGCTTATGCAGAACTTCGACCTGTTGTATCAAAATATCGTATTATGGTCACACCGCCTGAAGTCTTAAGAAAAAACAACAAATTTGATTTTAATGTACCTGATCAAAGTGTACTTGGTCAGCCTGAAGTTTTATATGACTTACGAGATTATATTAATAAGATTGGGAGAGAATACTCACAGCGAGAAAAAGTTGGATTATCTCAATTGCCAAAAGATTTAAACGAATCTTTATTTAAATTAGAAAATTTTGTTAAAGATTTTGAAACCTTAAACAACAAACAACTATTAAAAGTTCCCGACTACCCATTTAAAGACGATTGGTACAATATGGGGATAAAAAGCTTATTGGTTGATGCAATTGATGAAGGCAAAGATGCAATTTCTATTTCCACTTCTGCCACTATGAAAAATAGATACACTGATCAATACGATAAGTTTTATGAAATGCTGTATGATAAGAAGATACCTTCTGCAATGCAGAAACTGGCTAAGAAATATGGTGGTAAGTTTGAAAAAGGAAGTCTGGATTTAGATGATACTTATGGCGCAGGTTTTAAAGAAACAGCCAGAAACCCAAATGTTATGAAACCGGAACTGTCTATAGAAATAGCAAAAGCCAACACTATTAAAATCACACCAGAAATGAGAGAAAAAGTTTTAAAAGAAGGGATTCCAACTTTTTCTGCGGGCGGAGTAATTGGTAATTTTCCTTCTCGATTATCAAAAATATAATTAATGGATTACTATGGCAATTGAAAGAACAACACCAGCAACACCAATAGAAGGTGAGTTAGAAGCAAGCGTTGAAATAGATATTGTTGAGCCTAATGGCGCAATGATGACCGAAGATGGCGGGATGATTATTGATTTTGATCCCAATGCTTTTGATCCAAGCGGTGATTTTTTTGCAAACCTAGCAGAAGAGATATCTGAAGATGATCTCCAAATGTTAGCAACAGAGCTTGTTGGTCAGTATCAAGGTGATAGAGATTCTAGGAATGATTGGGAAGAAACTTATATAAAAGGTTTGGATCAATTAGGACTAAAGATTGAAGATCGAACTCTACCTTGGCCCGGAGCGTGTGGTGTTTTTCACCCAATGCTTACAGAGGCTGTGGTTCGATTTCAAAGTCAGGCAGTCGGCGAGATATTTCCAGCTTCAGGACCAGTAAATACTAAAATATTTGGCAAGGTTACTCCTGAAAAAGAACAGCAATCAAAAAGAGTTCAAGACTATATGAACTATTTGCTGACCGATAGAATGACTGAATACCGAACTGAGACTGAAAAACTTTTGTTTTCTTTGCCATTAGCTGGTTCAGCATTTAGAAAAGTTTATTATGATCCAAACATGGATAGACCATGTGCGATCTTTGTTCCTGCTGAAGATTTTATTGTGTCTTATGGTGCAACCGATCTTCAAATGGCAGAACGATCTACACACATTATGAAAAAGAATGCGAATGATGTGCGTAAATTACAGGTATCAGGTTTTTATAGAGACATCGATTTGCCTGATCCATCGCCCGATCCAGATGATATTCGTAAAAAATACGATGAATTAACAGGCGATAGCTCAACTTATGACTTTGATAATCGTTATACGCTGTTAGAAATGATGGTGAACTTAGACTTACAAGGCTTTGAAGATACTGATGATGAAGGAAACGAGACAGGGATTGCATTGCCTTATGTAGTTACTATTGATGTTTCAAGCAATAGCATTTTATCAATTCGTAGAAATTGGTACGAAAAAGACAACAATCGAATGATGCGTCAACACTTTGCACATTATCAATATTTACCGGGTCTTGGGTTTTATGGATTTGGTTTAGTGCATTTAATTGGTGGATTGGCAAAATCTGCTACTTCTTTATTAAGACAACTAGTAGATGCAGGAACACTATCGAACTTGCCGGGTGGTCTAAAGTCCAGAGGGCTTAGAATTAAAGGAGATGATACTCCGATTATGCCGGGTGAGTTTAGAGATGTAGATATTCCCGGTGGTGCAATTAGAGACAACATTACATTTCTTCCTTACAAAGAACCTTCAGCAACTCTTTATCAGTTGCTAGGAAACATTGTTGAAGAAGGAAGAAGGTTTACCAGTGCATCAGATTTGAATGTCAGCGACATGAACTCAGAAGCTCCAGTTGGAACAACACTGGCGATTCTTGAAAGAAGCATGAAGGTTATGACTGCTATACAATCTAGGCTTCACGCTTCAATGAAACAAGAGTTTAATATCTTGGTTAATGTAATTAAAGACTTTACATCTCCATCTTATCCTTATGAGGTTGATGCAGAGTCTGACATTAAAATGGAAGATTTTGATGACAGAATTGATGTGCAACCTGTGTCTGATCCAAACTCAGCCACAATGTCTCAAAGGATAATGCAGTATCAAGCAGCACTTCAGTTGGCTCAACAATCGCCACAGATTTATAATTTGCCTGAATTACACAGACAAATGCTAGATACATTAGGCATTAGAGATGCAGACAAGATTGTTCCGCTAGACGATGATGTAAAAGCTGCTGATCCAGTCAGTGAAAATATGAATATGATTAATGGTGAGCCAGTTAAAGCATTTGAGTATCAAGATCAAGAAGCACACATTAGAGTTCATATGAGTGCTATACAAGACCCAGAGTTGGCTCAAATGGGCGCAAACAACCCACAAGGTATGCAGTTACTACAAGCATCTTTAGAGTCTCATGTTAGAGAACATTTGGCATTTCAATATCGTAATGAGATTGAAAAAGAATTGGGCATTGAGCTTCCACCATTGGGTGAGCCATTACCAGAAGATATTGAGAAACGATTGTCATCTATGGTTGCAGAAGCTGCGGAAAGATTATTGCAGAAAAACCAAAGAGAAGTGCAACAACAACAAATTCAAGAACAAATGCAAGACCCATTGGTTCAAGCAAAAATGCGAGAGCTTGATATCAAACAAGCTGAAGTACAGCGCAAGGCTCAAGCCGATATGGTTGATGCACAAGTTGATATGCAAAAGGCTCAAAGCCGTGATGCTATTGAGCTTGAGAGAATTAGGTCGCAAGAAAAAATTGCTGATGCCAGCGTGAAACAAAAACTGGTTAGCGATGTAATTGATGCTCAAGTAGAGGGCGAAAAGATTGAAAGTGAAGAAGCAACCAAAGCTGCAGAGATTGCATCAAGGCTTGCATCTACTATAACATCGGGCAATACTAATGAGCAGTGATATGCTAATTGAAAAATTTAAGTCAAGAATACGAGACTTAATGAATGATAGAGCAGATAATATTGCTACAGGAAGTTGTACTAGTTTTGATGAATATAAACATCAATCTGGTGTAATCGAGGGCTTAGCCCTTGCAGAGCGTGAACTCTTAGATATAATCCAAGAATTAGAACGACTCTAAATCGGCATAGTGCCGCAAGGTAACTCGGAAACCTTTAATAATTCCGTGCAAAGAGGTGGTCATGCAAACTGCACTCGATATAGAGAAAGAAAAGAAAGAGGCAACACAGTTGCCAGAACCCACAGGATATAGAATCCTAATCGCAATCCCTGAAAAAGAAGATAAAACCGAAGGCGGTATTTTGAAAGCGGATGAAACCATTCGCAATGAAGAAGTAGCCACCATTACAGGTTTTGTTTTAAAAATGGGACCTGATTGTTACAAAGACGAATCACGTTTTCCTACTGGAGCTTGGTGTTCCGAAGGAGATTTTGTTGTGTTTCGTGCATTTAGTGGCACTCGAATTAAGATTCATGGGAAAGAATTTCGCATCATTAATGATGATAGTGTCGAAGCAGTGGTTGATGATCCCAGAGGGATAGAAAAAGTATGAGCGATACTAACGAAAACTCTACAATGAGTACAGAACAGAAATTTTTAGGCGTTAAATCTAAAATTGGCTCTAAGCCAGATGAGGTTGTTGAGTCTGAAAATGAAATTGATATTGAAATTATTGATGATGTTGAGGCAAAACCAGAAAAAAAAGAAAAGGTTTTTGCTGAAGATGTTAAAGATAAGCCAGTTGATGAAGAAATATTGAATGTTGATAAGGGCGTTCAAAAAAGAATTGATCAACTAACAGCAAAACACCACGAAGAAAGAAGGCAGAAAGAACAAGCTGCAAAACTTCGTGATGAAGCAATTAAATATGCACAGCAAATAAAGTCTGAAAATGATCGTTTAAGCCAATTGGTTAATGATGGTCAGCAATATCTTGGGAAACAAGCCGAAGAAAGAGCAGAGTTTGCTAAACAAGCTGCACAAGAAAGATATAAAAAAGCATACGAAGATGGAAATGCTGAACAAATTATGTCTGCTCAAGAGGCTTTAACTAGAGCAACTATGGATGCGGCTAGTGCTGAACAGTTTAATGCAAGAATTCCAGAGGAAGAATTTGTTCCACAACAACAAGAACAGTTTGTTCCTCAACAACAAGTGCCACCAAGACCTGATGATAAAGCAATTTCATGGCAAGCAAAAAACCAATGGTTTGGTAATGATCCTGAAATGACTAGCTTTGCATATGGTGTGCATGAAAAATTAGTAAGAGAAGAAAACATTAATCCTGCTTCTGATGAATACTATGAAAGAATAGATTCAAGAATGAAGTCAGTATTTCCAGATTTCTTTGGGAGTGAAGAAAAAGAAGCTGTAAGCTCTAATTCCCAAAGTTCCGTGGTTGCACCTGCTACACGCAATAATGGTGCAAAACCACGCAAAGTACAGCTTACAGCAACTCAAGTCGCCCTCGCAAAGCGTCTTGGGGTAACGCCAGAACAATATGCTAACCAATTGGTTAAGGATATGTCTGCAAATAACTAGAGGATATTTATATGTCTGAAGAGCGCACTCCAAGAGAGGAGTATAATCGAAAAACCACACAACGAAAGAAGTCGTGGTCACCACCAAATGTACTACCTGACCCTGAACCAGAGGAAGGATGGGTGTTTAGATGGGTTCGTACCAGCATGATTGGTAACCCAGATAACACTAATGTTTCCAGTAAGTTTAGAGAAGGCTGGGAGGTCGTCTCTGCTGAGTCACAACCTAAGTTGAAAATACTTACGGATGAAAACTCACGCTGGGCAAATGAAGGTGCAATTGAAGTTGGTGGGTTATTATTATGTAAAGCCCCTGTTGAAATGGTTAGAGATCGTAAAGAATATTACGATAACATGGCTGATCAACAGATGAGTGGCATTGATAATAATTACCTTAGAGAAAATGATCCAAGAATGCCTATGCTTCAACCGGAAAGGCAGTCTAGGGTTACTTTCGGGAGTAACTCCAAGAAGTAATTTATTATTTCATGGGGTTATGAATTTTAACTTTGTGATGTAAATAGGGAGGCTATTATGCCTAGTAGTGCAACACCTTACGGTGCTATGCCACAAGCTGGACTTAGTTGTAATGGTTCTTTTAGCGGAAAAGTTCGTCACTATAAAATTGCGAGTGGTTATGCCACTGGTATTTTTTATGGCGACTTTGTTAAGCTAGTTACTGCCGGTACTGTCGAAAAAGACACTGGTACGACTACCTTGACTCCAATTGGTATTTTTGTCGGATGTGCTTACACCGATCCAAATACTAATCAAAAGACCTTTAATCAACAATGGCCCGCATCTACTTCTGCTTCAGATGCCGTAGCCTATGTTATGGATGACCCAGATATTACTTTCCAAATGCAATGTGACGGCTCTGCCGCTCAAGCTGTATTGGGAACTAATTGTGCGGTTATTCAAACAGCAGGCTCTACCTCTATAGGGACTAGCAAAAACGCTGTCGATATTTCTACTGCAGCTACTACCAATACGCTACCAGTTCGTATCATTCAATTCGTTGATGGACCGAACTCTGCTGTTGGTGATAGTTTCACTGATGTTGTCGTCAAGTTTAATGTTGGTCACCTCATGGACAACACAACTGGAATATAAGGAATTTAATAAATGGCTATTTCAAGAGCACAATTACTTAAAGAACTTCTACCCGGTTTGAATGCGTTGTTCGGGTTAGAGTACGGCAAGTACGAAAATGAGCATGAAGAGATATATGAGACTGAATCTTCGGACAGATCGTTTGAAGAAGAAGTCAAGCTAAGTGGCTTTAACGCTGCCCCCGTAAAAGACGAAGGTGCTGCTATCAGTTATGATAACGCACAAGAATCTTTTACTGCTCGATACAACCACGAAACCATTGCAATGGGATTTGCGATTACTGAAGAAGCAATGGAAGATAATCTTTATGATTCTCTTTCTGCTCGCTACACTAAAGCACTTGCCAGAGCTATGGCTTACACGAAGCAAGTCAAAGCTGCATATCCTTTGAATAAAGGATTTGGAGATTTTGATTCAGGTGATGGAGTTGATTTATTCAGCACCTCTCACCCTCTTGTTTCAGGTGGAACAAACTCGAACACTCCTTCTACACAAGCTGATCTTAACGAAACTTCACTAGAAGCGGCTGTTATTCAGATTGCTGGATGGACTGACGAGCGTGGTTTGCTAATTGCTGCAAAACCAACGAAGTTGATTATACCGCCTAACTTGATGTTTGTTGCTCAACGGATACTACAGTCTGATCTCAGAGTGGGTACTGCTGACAATGATATTAATGCGATAAAATCAATGGGCGTTGTTCCCGGTGGTTATGCTGTGAATCATTATCTAACTGATACTGATGCATGGTTCTTAATGACCGATGTTCCAAATGGATTCAAACATTTTGTTAGAACCCCAATGGAAACGAGCATGGATGGCGATTTTGATACTGGAAATGTGAGGTACAAAGCTAGAGAAAGATATTCATTTGGAGTATCTGATCCGCTTGGTGCTTTCGGTTCTTCAGGAGCTTAATTTTGTTAATGGAACCTGTGATGGGGGGGTTTCTTACTCAACCCCCATTAACTTAATCTAGGAATAACTTGTCCTACAGACTGACCTAGCAGACAATGCCAAGACGGTAGGACTTATTAAGGAGACTTAATTATGGCAAAATCAACCTTTTCAGGACCAGTACAATCATTGGCTGGTTTTATTTCAGCAGGAAACGCTAACGTAGTTAGTCTAACTGCTGACACAACACTTACAGTTGCATCTCACGCTGGTAAAGTATTAATAACAAATGATGCAGATGGTAAATTTACTTTGCCTTCTATCGTTGCGACTGCACCAGATGCAGATGACGATCCAAATCAAACTAACAATTTGGGTGCTACTTTTACATTTGTTGTTGTTACAGCAGCTACAGATATGGACATACTAACCGATGGAACAGATAAGTTCGTTGGTGGTACTTACACAGGCGTAACTGACGCAACAGGTAAAACTTTTATTTCTGGTGCAAGTAACGATGTTATTACTATGAATGGAAGCACTAAGGGTGGACTAGCGGGGAGTATTGTAAAAGTAACTGCAATAGCTTCTGCTAAGTATGCAGTAGAAGGAATCATACTTGGTTCAGGAACACTAGTTACTCCATTTGCTGACGCATAAGGGGGTAAATAATGGCTGATGCAGTAGCAACACAAACCATCTCTGATGGAGCACAACACGCTACATTTAAGTTTACTAACGTAAGTGACGGTACTGGAGAGAGTGCCGTCACTAAAATTGACGTATCTTCTTTATCTGTTAATCCAGTAACAAGAATGTCTTGTAGTTCAGTAAGCATTGAGAAAATTCATTTCAGCAATATTGGAATGGGTGTCAAAATACTTTTTGATGCCGATACCGATGTATTAGCTATTCAGCTTCCTGCTGATTGGGCTGATGAATTTGATTTTTCTGATTTTAGCGGTATTCCTGATAATGCAGGAACTGGCTCTACAGGGGATGTTCAGTTTACAACAGTTGGTCATAGCAGTGGTGATAGCTATACTATTATTATGACTGTGATCAAAAATTATACTAATCCAAGCTAGGAATTGTTATGGCAAAATATAAAGTAGTACAGAATGGAGAAAAAGTTCCAAGCGGCGAAGCAATCTTTCAAGTTGCAGAAATCATTGATGGCGAAGAAGTTATCGTTGATTCAAGCATTATGACTAAGAAAGAAGCACAAGCCTCTATGAAAGCTATGTCTCCTGCAAAAAAACCTGCTAAGAAAAAAGCTAAAAAGTAATGCCACTGAAAAGTGGCGGCTCTAAAAAAGTTATTTCTGGGAATATCTCTAAGTTAAAACGAGAGGGGTATCCCCAGAAACAAGCTGTTGCTATAGCATTATCTAAATCAAAAAGAAAAAATAAGGGAGGCTATATGCCAAATTACTACGATTCAAAATCTGATAAACCTAAAAAAAGCAAAAAAGTAAAATATGCTGAAGGAAAAATGATTAGGTATATGGGTGGAGAAGATATTAAAGTTGAAAATTATAACGACCAAGTTAAAAGAAAATTTGGTGGTGGAAAGCTGTAAATGGCAATTACGACCACTAATGCTTTCAATCTCAATATAGGTGAGATTGTTGAAGAAGCCTATGAACGAGCAGGACTAGAGGCTAGGACTGGTTATGACTATCGTACTGCAAGACGCAGTATCGATATGATGATGATTGAATGGCAGAATCGTGGAATTAATTTGTGGACTATTGAAAATGGAACCCAAACATTAACTGCTGATACATCGACCTATACTTTGCCTGACGACACAATCGATTTAATGGAAACGCATTTGCGTTTAAATTCTGGAGATAGTTCTAGTCAAACAGATTATCAACTAACCAGAATATCGCCTAGTCAGTATGCTGATATACCAAATAAGTTACAATCGGGTCAGCCTACTCAAATATGGATTCAAAGACTTACAACAACACCACAGTACACACTTTGGCCCGTGCCTGATTCTACACAAACATATATTGTGTCTTATTATCGTATAAGACAAATTTATGATAGTGGAAAACCCGGCAGTAATAACATGGATGTTCCTAAAAGATTTTTACCTTGTTTGGTTTCTGGGCTTGCTTATTACATAGCAATGAAAAGACCAGAAGCTGGGGATAGATTGTCTTTTCTTAAACAAGAATATGAAGAGCAGTGGCAACTAGCATCTGAGGAAGATAGGGTTAAAGCGAATTTTCGTTTTGTGCCGTGGACATCTTACAGTAACTAATGACACAGTTTGCACAAGGTAAGTATGCTTTTGGATTTTGTGATCGTTGCGGCTTTCGTTACGACTTAAAAGATTTAAAAGATGAAGTAGTTGACACAAGACTCAGTGGATTCTTGGTTTGTCCTGAGTGTTTTGATCAAGATCAACCTCAGTATCAATTAGGTAGAATGCCTGTTGATGATCCAATTGCTTTGGAGAACCCAAGACCTGATAAAGCACAAGAAGAAAGTAGACGTTTGTATGCATTTGATCCTATTGGCGGTGGTGTTACTTCTGCTGGATCAAGAACAGTTGGTCTTGATATGCATGGTAAGATAGGCAAACTTAAAGTAACAACGAGTTAGATATGACTTATGGTGAATTAAAAAACTTAATACAGAATTATCTCCAGAACAGCGAGACTTCTTTTACTACATATCTTCCAGATATTATTAAACAAGCAGAAGATCGTATTCTTGAGAATGTTCAGTTGCCTGTCTTTAGAAAGAATCAGGTGGGTGCTTTATCAGCAGATAATCAGTATTTAGGCATACCTACTGATTTTTTAGCCCCTTATTCTTTATCTTATACAGCCAGCAGTAATCAAACTTTTTTAATGAACAAAGATGTTAATTGGATCAGAGAGCTATATCCAAACGCAACTACAACAGGAGAGCCTGAATATTACGCTATATTTGATAATGATTATTTTATTGTAGCTCCAACACCAGACTCTGCTTACAATGTTGAATTACATTATTTTTATAGACCAGCATCAATAACTGCTGGCTCAGATAGTGGCACAACATGGCTATCAACGAATGCTCCTTCAGCATTGCTATATGCTTGTTTGCTAGAAGGATATGTATATATGAAAGGCGAACAGGATATGATGTCTGTTTATAACACAAGATATGAATCTGCATTGGGCAGGCTTAAAGTATTGGGAGAAGGCAGAGACAGAAACGATGCCTACAGAGCAGGACAGCTTTAAATCTTTTAAAAAAATGGAAGATAAAAACATTGCAATTGTAGCAATGGGACAAAGCCAGATAGATTTTCATTTATCACAGGTTCATAGTGTATCGTTTGATGAAGTATGGGCAGTTAATGCAATGATAGGTGTTTTGCCTCGCATAGACAGAGCTTTTATATTAGACCCCATGAGTCGTTTTTTAGATTCAGAAGATGCAGGGTCTATGACAAAAATGATGAGACTGGTTCTACCAACTGCTTATTATCCCATTTATTCTTGTGAGCTAGATGAAAGAGTGCCTGCTGTTGAAGAATATCCATTAGAAGATATTGTAGAAAAACTAGGGTGTTCTTATTTTAACAATACGATTGCTTATGCGATTGCTTATGCATTGTGGTCAAAAGTTAAAAGTGTTTCTATTTTTGGTGTAGATTTTACTTATAAAAGCAACATGCATTTTGCAGAAGCAGGTAGGGCTTGTGTTGAATTTTGGTTAGCTAAGTGTATAGATTCTGGAATAAATGTTTCAATTGCTCCAAGATCATCATTATTAGATACAGATATAGATTTTAAAGATAAACTTTATGGTTATCATAGATTAGATGATCCAAAGGTTACTTATCAAAATGGAAAAGGAATAAAGGTTTGTAAGTTTTCTGAGGTTCAAATAGAAAAAAACTTAAAGCCAGTTGGAAAGATAGATAGAAATGATATAAATTTAAACCCTCCAGAGCCAAATAAATACTAATGGAAACAGATTCTTTTAAAATATCTATAGGAAATTTAGGAGTTAAGACAACTGAAAACAGAGGTCATACTCCAGAAGAAGTTGCTGAAATGGCGACTGAAAAAATTATTTCGGTAAGTGATACAGCACCACCGCAAATTAAAGCTCAAGCACACGCTTTTAAAAATGTGTGCTATAAAATTATTGCTTATTATATGCATGAGGCGATTAAAAACCATATGTGTACTATAGGTAATCAACTAGAACAGCAAGGTCATAAGGACTTAGCTGAAATTATTAGGAGGCTATAATGGCTATAACACAAGCAATGTGTACTTCTTTCAAAAGTGAACTTTTGCAAGCGGTGCATAATTTTAAAGCGAGCGGAGGAAACTCTTTTAAACTTGCTTTATACACTAGCTCCGCGACTATGAGTGCAGCTACCACAGCCTATAGCACAGGACAAGAAGCATCAGGAACGAACTATACTGCGGGTGGAGCAGCTTTAACAAACGTCAACCCTACAACATCAGGAACAACTGCGTTTACTGATTTTGCTGATTTGACTTTTGGAACAGCTACTGTCACTGCGAGAGGTTGTATGATTTACAATGATACAGCTACTGGCGATCCAGCAGTTGCCGTTTTTGATTTTGGTGGAGACAAAACAAGTACAGCAGGTAGTTTTACCATATCTTTTCCAACCGCAGACGCAAGTAACGCTGTTATTAGAATAGCGTAAACCAGTTATGTCTGGTTGGGGTCGGTCCACATGGGGTGCTGGTCCTTGGGGTGAACCTGCAATTGTTAATGTTACAGTTAATGTAACAGGTGTTGCAGGAACAACTGCATTAGGAACAGAAACTGTTAGTTGCGATGCTAATGTCGCAGAGACAGGTGTTGCAGCCACAGGTGGTATTGGAAGTTTAACTGTAACTGGCACAGCAATTGTCACAGAGACAGGGGTAGCTGGAACAGGAGCGGTTGGATCATTAAGCATATCTGCTGATGCAAATGTAAGTGAAACAGGAGTAGCAGGAACAGGTGCAGTAAATAGTTTAACTGCTACAGGTATTGCAAATATATCTGTTACAGGATTAGGGGGAACCACCGCTCTAGGCACAGAATCAGTTAGCGGTGATGCTAATGTCAGCGAAACAGGAGTAGCTGGTACTACTGCAATAGGAACAGTTGTTGCAAATGGTGTAGCTTTAGTTGGTGTTAGCGGTACAGCATCGACTGTTGCTCAAGGTGATGAAACAGTTACTTGTGATGCCAATGTTTATCCAACAACAGTTGCTGGAACAGGAGCAATTAGCTCTTTAACAATAGCAACACAAAATATTGTATCTATAACAGGTGTTGTTGGAACAACTGAATTAGGCGAATTAGCAGTTAGTATTCCTAAAGTTGTTTCAATTACAGGAGTTGTAGGAACAAGTAAACTAGGAGGATTATTGGTTTGGAGTCCAGTTGCTCCTGATCAAACACCAAATTGGGTAGATGCTGGTGCAAGTCAATCACCATCTTATTCAAATGTTAGTCCATCACAGTCGCCAAACTGGAAAGATGAGGCAGCTTAATTTATTATGAGGAAAGAATATGGCAACTTATGTAAATGATTTAAGACTTAAAGAGATCGCTACGGGCGATGAGTCCGGTACTTGGGGAACGAGTACCAATACAAATTTAGAATTGGTGGCAGAAGCATGGGGTAGTGGCTCAGAAGCCATTACAGGCACAACCCACACAATTACAATGGCAGATGGTGCTTCTGATGCAGCCAGAGCCTTTGCTCTAACGCTGACAGGATCAATCACCGCAACCAATACAGTAACTCTCGCACCGAACACAGTCAGTAAGACTTGGGTAATTCAAAACAACGCGGGTTATCAAGTAACAATATCTCAAGGCACAGGCGCAAATGTCGTCATTCCGAATGGCGGAATAAAGATGCTTGTTACCGATGGTGCTGGAGCTGGCGCAGCAGTCACTGACGTATTAGATATGACAGGCGGTACAGGCAATGTCGGACTAGGTTCTGGTTCACTCGGTACAGCAATTACAACAGGAACGGATAACGTAGCCATAGGTGAAGCTGCCCTTGATGCAGTGACTACTGGATCGGACAACACGGCAGTTGGAGACAATGCCTTAGGAGCGAACACCACTGCTTCTAACAACACTGCTGTTGGATCGGCAGCGCTGTTGGTAAATACAACAGGAGCCAGAAACACAGCTATTGGTGATGGAGCACTTACCGCAAACACAACAGGCGATAATAATGTGGCAGTTGGAAGAGGCACACTTGATGCAAATACTACGGCTGATGCAAACACCGCAGTTGGACAAGCTGCATTAGGTGCGAATACCACAGGAGCAAGTAACACTGCCGTAGGTCGAGCAGCATTATTAGCAAACACCACAGGAGCATCAAACGTAGCTGTCGGTGCGCTGGCACTAGACGCAAACACCACTGCTGGTTCTAATGTTGCGGTTGGCTATGCTGCTTTAACAGCAAACACAACAGGAACAGAAAACGTAGCCGTTGGTAAAAGCGCTGGCGCAGCATTAACTACAGGTTCATATAATACAGCATTAGGAGCATCGGCATTAGATGTTTCAACCACAGGCGCAAGTAATGTTGCGGTTGGAAACAATGCTCTCGGAGCGAATACAACTGCCAGTAATAACACAGCCGTTGGAACAGACGCACTACTTTTAAATACGACAGGCGCTTCAAACGTGGCAGTCGGTCAAGGCGCACTAGACTCTAATACCACAGCTTCAAACAACGTAGCGGTTGGAAAGTCAGCTTTAGCAGCAAATACCACAGGAGCCGAAAATACGGCAGTTGGACAAGGTGCATTAGATGCAAATACCACAGCAGATAACAACACCGCAATTGGTAGAGAGGCTTTAGGAGCAAATACAACAGGCGAGTCAAACACCGCAGTAGGAACAGGCTCACTAGATGCTAATACCACAGCTTCAAATAATACCGCAGTAGGACACGCAGCATTAGGAGCAAACACTACAGGCGCAAATAGTGTAGCAGTGGGTTATCAAGCACTTGATGCTCAAACCACTGGTGGAAGTAATGTTGCTATAGGTTCAGGCTCAATGACCTCTCAAACCACTGGAGAATTTAATGTAGCTGTTGGTAGAGCGAGTCTCGCAAGTTCTACAACTGGTGTTGGAAACGTTGCTGTAGGTGATGCAGCCTTAAATGCAACAACAGGTAATAACAACACAGGTGTTGGTTATGCTGCTTTATATGCAAACACTACAGGTTCAACCAATGTAGCCGTAGGTAGAGAAGCATTAGAAGCTAACACCACAGCATCAGACAACGTAGCAGTTGGATATATAGCTTTAACAGCCAATACAACAGGGGGCGCAAATACGGCAGTGGGTCGTGGGGCTTTAACAGCAAATACTACAGGTCAACATCTGACTGCTTTAGGTTATGGTGCTTTAGGCTCAAATACTACAGCCGATAACAACGTAGCCGTTGGATTAAATGCTTTAGGAGCAAACACAGATGGACATAGCAATACGGCAATAGGTTCCACAGCAGGTGATGCTATAACTACAGGCGATAGAAATACAATTCTTGGTCATGATGCTGGTTCAAGCCTTGTGGAAGGCAGCGATAATGTATTTATTGGTCAGTTAGCAGGAAATGCAACCGCTGGAAGTCATAATACAGCCGTTGGACAACAAGCACTTGAAGTAAACAGTACAGGTGCAAGTAACGTAGCTATTGGAAAACAAGCACTTGAAGCCAATACAACAGCTAATGCTAACACAGCAGTTGGTGTTGAGGCTATGAGGAATAACACCACTGGCGGTGGAAATGTTGCAGTAGGTGCTTATGCTGGAGATGCCAACACGACTGGAGAAAACCTTACCGCAGTTGGACATCAAGCAGCGACAGCAAACACTACAGCAAACCACACTACGGCTATAGGAACAAATGCTTTACAAGCAAACACCACAGGTGCAAACAACACAGGCATTGGTAAAAACGCTTTAAACGCAAACACTACAGGTACTCAAAACACTGCGCTTGGTACAAATGCAGGAGATACACTTACCACAGGTAATTATAATTTATGTATTGGATATGGCACTGATGTAAATTCTAGTGGTGCAGATAGGCGTTTTGTTATTGGACAAGATTTTAGTGGAACCACAAATAATGCAGTACATATTGGTGGCTCTGCTGGTCACGTTAGAAACGACTTTGTAGACGATGCCACTTGGGACCAAGTTTCAGATGTGCGTAAGAAAACAAACATTGAAGACAGCAGTATGGGTTTAGAGTTTATAAACAAACTAAGAACAGTAATCTTTAACTGGAAAGCACCTTCAGAGTTTCCTGAAGAATGGGAAGCGTATAATCCTAATGATAATACACCTGTAACACCCAATAAGAAAATGGGGCTTATAGCACAAGAAGTAAAAGAAGCTATTGATGAATTAGGCATTGAACATTACGATGGCACTTGGGGAGAAAAACCAGACGGACAACAAGAAATTGGTCCTTCTGCTTATGTTTTCCCACTCATCAAAGCAGTCCAAGAACTCTCAGCACAAGTTGAGCAATTAAAATCTAAATCACATGAAAAGTGTGACAAATAACGAGGAATAAAAAATGGCAGTAACAAAAACATTAACGAAATCTATTCCCCATGTGAAGTCAAGCAAGGCTGAAAAATGGGATTTAGAAATGACTTACGAAAACGACAGCGAAGGCGATGCAACGTATTACAAGTCTGTATTCAGTCATACAGCCGTAGCAGCCGATGGTGATTTTACCAAAGCAGCTAAAAGTTCGTTTAATCTGGCAGCTTTGACCGCAATGTGTCCGACTTCACATTGGGATACAGTGTTTGCGAGTCAAGTAGAGTCAGTAATTACAAGTCCTGTAGTACAGCCTGTACCAGACCAAGCGTTTACAGTACCTTCTAGTTAAGCATGGCTGACAAAGAGGCAGTGCCTTTAGAGGAATCGGATATTAATGTTAATATCTGGACAATGCCTTCTGTTTTCGTATTGGAAACTCGTATGCCCGATGGAATGGTCGAGGACTTAAATTCATACTTAGACGATTTAAGGAAACAAGACGACAAAGAATCTTTAGCTAATTCATTGGTGGGTCAAATTGCTCATGGTGAGCAACTAAACATGGACCCAGAACACGAAATGGTTAAGCAGTATTCTAAGTTTGTAACCAGTCTAGGGGCTGAGTACATCAATCATTTTATGAAAAGCACGGGCAGTAGTCTTGAAAAGAATAGACAAGTTTCTGTAGATGAAACGTGGTCGGTACACAGTTATGCTGGCGATTACAATCCAATACACGATCATGGCACTAAAACGATTATGGGTATTAGCACAACTGCTTGGACTAAAGTTCCACAACAGATATTGGATCAACCTGCTGCTGGCAGTCCTTTATACAATAAGTATGAATCGTCTGGTGTTTGTGATGGGTATTTAGCTTTTAACTACGGCAGAAACGAAATTATGAATGTAGAACGATTAAGACCGCCACAAAGTTTCGAGGTACAGCCCGAAGTTGGAAAACTGTATTTATTCCCATCTTGGTTGTCTCACATGGTTTACCCATTTAAAGGCGAAGGCGAAAGACGAACAGTGGCTTCCAACCTTAATTGTTGGGAAGTGGAGGCAGCATGAACGATATTTCAGATGTTGAGTTTGAGTTAAATGCTCGAATATCAAACGTGCATACACGAATAGAAAAACATGAAGCCGTTTGTGCAGAGCGATGGCTTGAAATGCTTAATCGTGTCAAAAGAATTGAACACTTTATAGTAGCCACCTTGATTACTTTAGTTGCGGGCATGGCTGGAATACTTTTTGGATAACGGAGAAAAAATATGCAAACATTTGCAAATATAATGGCGATTATAATGACAGTAGTTACTACTTGTAGTGTAATTGCAATGATAACCCCAACACCGCAAAAAACGGGTTGGATGAAAAAACTCTATGCAGTAATTGATGCAGGAGCTTTAAACCTATGGAAAGCAAAGGATAAATAATGAAAAAACTATTAGCATTAAGTCTTATTTTAACAGGCTGTTCAGCAGTACAAACAACAATAGAATCAGGTAAAAGTATTACAGGAGCGATTGTTGATGATGTAGTTAGTATTGGACAAACAGCAATATCTATACCAGTCAATGCCGTTGGTACTGTAGTTGATAAGTTAGAAGAAGAAACACAGGCAACTGATAAAGAAACTGAGTAAAGTTTTTGAAGATTCATGGAAGAGCTTTATAGGTTAGGCAAAGTACCAGAAGTTGTTTACAACAAATATACTTTTTATAGAAAGGCATTCTGGATTTGTTTTGCCTATGTTCTTTGGGATTTATTTAGAATTTTTGGGTGGTTGTAATGTTTGAATATAATTGTCAAATAGCAAGAGTTGTAGATGGTGATACAGTCGATGTAATTATTGATTGTGGTTTTTCTATATTGCATAAAGCAAGAGTTAGAATGTATGGCATTGATACTCCAGAATCTCGTACCAGAGATAAAGATGAAAAAGCTAGGGGTCTTATGAGTAAAGGTTTTTTAGTTGATGCGCTTGAAAAAGGCGATGTAATTATCAAAACCAAAAAAGACAAGAAAGGAAAGTTTGGTCGTATATTGGGAGAGCTTCATGTTGGCGATACAAATATCAATCAATCTTTAATTGATAACTTTCTTGCGGTTGAATACTACGGGCAAAGCAAAGAAGAAATAGAAAAGGAACACATATTAAATAGACAAACATTAATTGCAAAAGGTTTGTTTGATCCAGAAAGCATATGAAAAAATATATTCCATTGCTTGCTGTATTTTTGTTTGTAAATGATGCACAGGCAGATCAGACTGGAGATTGTACGGCTGGTTCTCAGTATTGTGAGCAAAACTCAATGACTACGACATCAGCTACTACTACAACCAACACCAATACAAATACAAACACGAATACCAATACCAACACGAATACCAATACCAACACTAATAACAACACTAATACGACTACAACAACGTCTACTGGCACTAACACTAATACAAATACTAATACCAACAACAACACAAACAACAATACCAGTACATCAACGGCAACAAATACTAACACCAATACTAATAATAATACTAATAGCTCGACTGCTACTAACAACAATACAAATAGCAATACATCAACATCGACTGCAACAAATACAAACAACAATACAAGCACAAGTACATCGAGCAATAGTAATAACAATACAAATACAAATACTTCTACAAGCACTAATACCAACAACAATACTAGTACATCGACTAATACAAATAACAACAACAATACTTCGACAAGTACAAATACAAACACGAATACGAATAACAACAACAATAATTCGACATCAATTTCTAATAATACAAACGTAAATAAAAACGAATCAAACTCAAATTCAAATGTTCAGACCAATAACAAAAATGTTAATGAAAACAACAGTACCTCTGACAACACCAATCGAAACATCAATGAGTCAAAGTCTGAACAAACTATTAATCAAAACATCACGACTAAAGCACCGCCTGCTTCTGCGATTGCTCCTTCTATAATGAGCTATAGCCAAGACCTTTGTACTGTAGGTCGGTCTGGTGCATTTCAAGGACAAGTATTTGGTTTGTCGGCTGGTCGAACAGTTAGAGATACAAACTGTGAACGATTAAAACTAGGAAAGTATTTATACGACATGGGCATGAAAGTAGCAGCAGTTGCCATTATGTGCCAAGACGTTAGAGTATTTAGTGCTATGTATATGGCTGGCACACCTTGTCCATACGAAGGAAAGATAGGCGAAGAAGCAAGATTAGAGTGGGCTAAGAATCCTAAAGACAGACCAGACTACAAAGAAGCAAAAGCAAATTATGTTGCCAAGTGTGTTAGAACTGAAAACTCTGCTAGACAAAATAAATCAAGACTGACTTGTAAACGTGAATTTGATAAGGGCAGTTAGTTTAGCTTTTGTTTTATTTATACCTACATTAAATGCAGGATATATTTACGAAGCAAATCAATCTCTTATTGATTTAAAGACAAACTATATAGCTACTTCTTACAATCTAGGTGTTGGAGATGATCGGGTTTCAAGTGCTTTTAACTTAGATTTTACTTTTACGTTTTATGGAGAAGATTTTACATCTGCTCGAATGGCAACAAATGGTTGCTTGCATTTTAAAACTTCAGGAAGTTATTGTAATGATTACACACCTGATCCATTAGCGGGACAACACACTTATACGCTTTATCCTTTTTGGACTGACTTAATAAGAGACAATGGTTCTAGCGTATTGGCTAGGAATTTTACAGATAAAGCTGTTTTTGGGTGGTACAACCTACGAGAATACAACCGCAGTGGTTCTGACAATAGTTTTGAAGTAATACTTTGGAAGTCTGATGATAGCTTTGAGTTTCGTTATGGCGGTTTAAACATCATTAATCACGATGTATTGATTGGCGAACAAGGAAGCTCAAGCGAATCATACACTTACTTGTATCACGATGAATGCAGTACGGGCACAACAAATGTTGCAGGCACTTGTGTTAATACGAATTGGAACAGTACATCTTTTAATACTTTATTAGAGAGCGGGGGTAGCTTATATGGTGTTGGATCAGGTAACGGACTGGATTGTAGTAATCCTTTAAACGATACCGCATGTACTGGCTATCAAGCAGCTTTTTTAAATCAACAATGTGATTTAGATGGATTGTATTCTACTCAGTGTCCTAACTATTGGGATGATTTATTTGATTATGAATGCTCGTTGGATGCACAATATTCGCCAGCTTGTGCTGGATATATGGTCGAAACTTTTATCCAAGATACTTATTATCAAGACGATATGTATGGGTATGATACTTATGAAGAAGATCAGTATGGATATGCTGACCCGTATGAAGAAGATGTTTATTTCTTTGAAGAAGAATCTATATATATTACTGAGTTACAAGGGGTAGACCTTTATCAAGAAGAGCTTTATTTTGAAGAACAATACTACGAAGAAGAATTGTATTACGAGGAAACACTTTATTTTGAAGAAGAATACCTTGAGCCTTTTGTAGAAGAATTTGATGTACTGCCCGAAGAAATCTTTATTCCATTAAGTTATATTGAAGAAGAGCCTTATATAGAACAGATATATGAAGAAATATTGTTGGTAGAAGAATACTATCAAACAGATTACGATCTTCCTGTTTTAGAAAATATTTTATTAGATCATTTTGAACACCAAGAATTGATTGAAGAATATATTGATGAAGAGCCTGTAGAGTTTTTAGAATTTGAAAGTATAGAAGAGCTGGAGGAATGGATTGAACACGAAGATAGCGAAGAAATATTGGAAGAGCTTGCAGATTTATCTGAGGAGGAAAATAGAGACTTGGATGATTCGGAGACAACTGAGCAAGAGATACAAGACCGAGAAGAAAATATCGAACTTGTTGTCACGCAGAACGAAGATAAAAAAGACAACAAAAAAGCAGAACAATTAAATGTTGTAGCAGACTCTATTAGGGCGGCAAGCAATAGTGTAAGCGGTACAACTGCTGGAACGTCTGCACAAGCTACTGGTACATCTATATCATCAGGAGGCTCTTACGCTTCTTCTGTGGCTTCTGGTGGCGTTTCTAATACAACAAGTACAGCAGTGGCTAGTTCTTCTTCAGGAGGCGGTATAAGCACCAGTAATTCGCCTAGTATATCTGCACAAGTTGCAAGTTCTGCAATACAAACTCAACAGGTTTTATCAATGAGTTCTAGCAATGTTGCAGTAGGTGGTAATAATACTGCTGTTGGCGAAAGTGGATCAAACGCTATGGGTAGCAATAATACCGCAGTTGGCAGTTCAACAGTTGTTGCTTCTAACACATCAACAAATACAGGGGTTTCAGGAAATACTACTGGCTCACAAAACGTAGCAGTTGGTCAAAGTGATGGAAATACTAGTGGTTCACAAAACACAGCAGTAGGTTCAATGGAGTTAGAAATTAATACAGCTATGTCTGAAATGCCTACTTCTGAAGCCGATTTAATTGCCGATCAAATTGTTGCTCAAAATATAGAAGATCAACAAGAACAACTAGAACAACAACAACAAGAAACAGGTGAGTATGCAGATGAGTCTCAATTAATTGCATATATGGGATATGTTCAAGGATTTAATGACTATACTCAGGTTCAAATACCAGAACTTCCAACTTGGTATGAGGCAAAAGACATTTATGCTAATGTATCTATACCAGATAATAATTCTGCATTTATGAGCATGTATGCAGAAAGTTTAAATAACGCAAATAAATTAATAAATAGGCAACCAAATTTATGAAAAAATTAACTACAAGACAAAAAAATGCAATGCAAAGACATAAGAAACATCATACTTCTAAACATATGAAAGAAATGACAAAACTTATGACAAGGAGCAGAAACCCTTTAACTTTTACACAAGCACATAAAAAAGCAATGAAAAAAGTTGGAAGATAATAATGGCAGTAGCAAAAAGAAAAAGAGCTAAAGCCATACGAAGAACCACAGGAAAAGGTGGTAATTATCGTAAAACAAAAGCTGGAGCAGGAATGACTAAGAAAGGTGTAAAAGCCTATCGTAGAAAAAATCCCGGCAGTAAATTAAAAACAGCAGTAACAGGCAAGGTTAAAAAAGGAAGTAAAGCCGCTAAAAGAAGAAAGTCTTATTGTGCAAGATCAGCAGGACAAAAAAGAAAAAGTTCAGCTAAAACAAGAAACGATCCTAATTCAAGGATTAACCAAGCAAGAAGAAGATGGAAGTGTTGATATGCCAAAAAAGAAAACAACTAGAAAAAAGAAATCTACTGTAAATAAAGCAGGTAATTATACTAAACCAACTATGCGTAAAAGATTGTTTAGTAGAATTAAGTCTGGAACAAAAGGTGGTAAAGCGGGTCAATGGTCTGCTAGAAAAGCACAAATGCTTGCAAAGGCTTATAAAAAAGCAGGCGGAGGATATCGTTAATGGCACTTGCAAAGTCTCAACAGTCTTTAAAAAAATGGACTAAACAAAAATGGAGAACAAAATCTGGCAAAAAATCTGCTGATACTGGAGAAAGATATTTACCAGAAAGTGCTATAAAGTCTTTAAGTTCTTCTGAATATGCTGCTACTACTCGTAAAAAACGAAAAGATACTAAAAAAGGCAAACAACATTCTAAACAACCTAAAAATATTGCTAAAAAAGTAAAACCACATAGAAAAGCTAAAGGTGGTTTTATTGCAAAAGGATGTGGTGCAGTAATGCCAGATCGTAGAAAAGTTACTAAAATTTTATAGGAAAATATATGGATTGGTTTCAAAATAAAACAACTCAACTTATAGCTCTTGCTGGTATTGTTAGCACATTAGCTGGATTTGGTTATACAGGTGCAACATATGTTAATCGTATAGAAAATCTTGAATCTAAAATGACACGATATATTAATGAGATTGATGCACTTGGAGATCAAGTTACGGCATTGGACAAGAATGTAGTTGCTGTTGGCGAACAAATTAAATCGTTAAATGTTGAGACACAAGATTTAAGTCCGATTAAAAATGACATTGTTGCCATGCAAACAAGCATTGCAGGAATAAACTCAAGCATTGATTCTATGTATGATGATGTTCAGAGTTTAAAAAACAAAAACGATAACCCATTGGCGAATTGATATGAGTGAAGAAGAACATTACCCAAGCAGTAGATTCGGTGGCGACATGTCTCGAAATGAGGTTGAAATGGATTTGTCTAAGTTCATGGAGATGCTTCAAGAGAATGCTTCACTTAAAGATCGTATAAGAGAGCTTGAAGATAAAAAGAATGACAACCCTTATCAAAAGTTTATTTTTGTAGCACAAGCAATAGACAGTTGGAGAATTATACCTAGAGCTTTTTTGGCGGTGTATATGTATCTACTGTATTTTACAACCTTTTGGTTTATGGATTTGACTGATCCTAGTTTTGAACAGTCAGGTTTAATTTCAATTGTTGTGGGTGCTGGGGCAGCTTGGTTTGGACTCTATACCAACAGCCATAAAAAAACATAAAATAATAAGGAAATAATATGTTGTATGCAAAAAAAATAGGATTAGCAACTTGGTTTAAAACAAAGTTTCTTGGCTATGAAGAAAAAACAGTTCGTGCAAGAAACAAAGATGGTCAATTCGTCGGTGATGATAAATCAACGCCAGATGTTAATGAAGCCTATGAAACAATTGCTGTAAAAACAAAAAGCAAAAAGTGAAAGGTTTGGCAATAGTTGGCGGATTTTTATTGATCTCTATTTGTATCAATATTGTATTGATGGCAAAGTTAGATAAGTCAAAAATAGAGCTACAAACAGCTATAAACAATCAAGCAGTGCTTGAAAGAACAATACAAGAACAAAATGATCAAATTGTAAAAGCCTTAGAGTCTGCTAAAAAAACACAAGCTCAAATACAATCTTTAAATACGCAATACAGTGCTTCTCAAGCACAGGTGACTAAACTTAGGAGTAAATTTGCCAACTTTAACTTAGAGGGGATGGCAATGACTGAACCTTTAATTCTGCAAGGAAAAGTTAATCGAGCAACAGCAAGAGTTATAGAAAACTTTAAACTATTAACAAGCGATGAAAAAACTACTAATACTAATACCACTAATTAACGGTTGCTCTACATACTCTTTAATGAGTGAAATGACAAATAGACAGCCACAGGTTAAGCCTGTAGAAGTGGTTAGTGTAGCAAAAAGAACGCCAATTTATCATCCTCCGTTACCAGAGCCAATCGACACGCCGCCTGTTGAATGGGTTATTTTGAACCCAGACACTATGGGAGAGTATATTGAAAAAGTCGAAGCTGGAGAAGAACCTAGAGTTGCCTATTATGGTTTGACATCTCAGGGTTATGAAAACCTATCAATGACAATGGGTGAGATTACTAGGTATTTAGAACAAATATTACATATTGTTGATTATTACAGAGATATTGATGAAGATGATGAAGAAAATAAAGAAGAATAAAATATGGCATTACTAAAATATATTTTTAAAGCAGGAATAGATAAAGAAGGAACTTCTTATACCAATGAATTTGGATGGTATGATTCTGATAAAATTCGTTTTCGCTCTGGTCATGCAGAAAAAATAGGTGGTTGGGCTAAATACTCAAGCTCTACTTTTTTAGGAACAGCACGATCTTTATATAATTATGGTGCTTCTAGTGGAACTAATTATATTGGCATTGGAACACATCTTAAATTTTATATAGCAGATGGTACAACCTATAATGATATTACACCCATAAGAGCTACAACCTCTGCTGGCGATGTAACTTTTTCTGCAACAAATGGTGATGCAACAATTACTGTAGCTGATACAGCACACGGCGCAGTACAAAATGATTTTGTAACTTTTAGTGGTGCTGCTACTTTAGGCGGGTTAATTACTGCTAGTGTTCTTAATCAAGAATATCAAATAGCAACAATTGTAAATGCCAATAGCTACACGATTGAAGCGAAAGACACTGATGGCGCAACCGTTACAGCAAATGCAAGTGACTCTGGTAATGGTGGATCAAGCGTTGTTGGTGCTTATCAAATTAATGTAGGACTAGATAATTATGTTTCCTCTACAGGTTGGAGTGTTGGACCTTGGGGCAGTGGAACATTTGGTTCTGCGGCATCTTTAGATGATACAAATCAATTAAGACAATTTAGTCAAGATAACTTTGGTGATGATTTAGTTTTTAATCCAAGAGCAGGCGGTATTTATTATTGGGATCAAAGTTCTGGAACAAGTACAAGAGCAGTAAATTTTACATCTTTATCAGGAGCATCTGACGTACCAACAAAAGCATTGCAAATAATGGTATCTGACGTAGATCGCCACATTATTTGTTTTGGCTCTAATCCTATAGGTTCTTCTTCTTTAGACCCTTTATTGGTTAGGTGGTCAGACCAAGAGTCTGCTATTGATTGGACACCTTCATCTACTAATTCAGCAGGCGGAGTAAAGATAAGTAGTGGCAGTAAAATTGTAGGTGCATTAAGAACTCGACAGGAAATTATTATATGGACTGATTCAGCTATGCATTCAATGAGATTTGTTGGTGCTCCATTTATATTTTCGTTCAATGAATTAAAAGCAGGCGTATCAATGATTTCACCAAATGCTGCTGTTAATGCTAATGGTATTGTTTACTTTATGGATCGAGGAAGTTTCTTTACTTATTCGGGTCAAGTTAGCCCATTGCCATGTGCAGTAAGAGATTATATTTATGGGGACATAAATTTATCTCAAGCGTACAAGGTATTTGGCACTGCTAATATAGACTTTAATGAAGTGATGTGGTTTTATCCATCATCAGGATCAGAAGAAATAGATCGTTATGTAATCTATAATTACATTGAGGATATATGGTCTGTAGGCACAATGGTTAGAACAGCGTGGATCGAAGCACATTTAGAAAATAATCCAATTGCGGCTGGTAAATCAGGAACTGACTCTAATTATTTATACAACCAAGAGTTTGGTCATGATGATGATGGAAGTGCTATGACAGCATATATTGAAACCGCAGACTTTGATATTGAAGATGGAAACAACTTTATGTTGGTATCAAGGGTTATACCAGATATACAGTTTAGAGATGCCGATACTGGTAATGATTTAGATGTTTCTATTAAAGGAAGAAACTATCCGGGTGACAGTTTATCAACCCTGTCTACTTCTTCTGTAAGCAGTTCAACCCAACAAGCATTTGTAAGGTGTCGATCAAGACAAGCAGTATTAAGATTTGAAAGCACTGGAACAGGGTATGGCTGGAGACTGGGACATTTTAGATTAGACACTAGATTAGATGGGAGACAATAATGGCTGAGAAAACATCAATACCTTTACCTGTTGCTCCTACAGAATACTCAAATATTGACCAGTCAATATTAAGATCAACTATTGAAGGTGCAATACTTGATATAAATAATGACATTGGAAATGCAAACAGATTACAAAACAAACCTTCTTCTTTGTCTCTAAGAAGGCATCAGTTTTTATTAATGGGAGCGTCTGGTGGCTGATACCTTAAAAGTATTAGGACAGGTTGATCCATCAGCAACTACCACTACGACTTTATATACTGTTCCTGATAAAACAATGACCACAATTAGTTCTATTGTGGCAGCAAACAGAACAGGTTCTGCTATAACATTTAGATTAAGCGTTCATGTTGCTGGAGCAGGAGCTGATGATAAACAATATTTATACTATGACAAATCAGTTGCGGCTAATGATTCCCTAACAATTGTAATAGGTATAACACTTAATCAAACAGATGTTTTAAAGGTCTACACAAGTGCTGTAGATATGAGTTTTAATGTATTTGGTTGCGAAACCACTAACGACTAGGAGAGTAAATTGGCAAAAAGATATTTAGGTTCGCCAAACGAAGAATTAGATTTAATGTTCGCTGAGCTTGAGTCTATTGATAGAACCACAAAAGAAGGAAGAAGAGCATACCATGCATTGGCTCGTAAAATAAGACGAGCCAGAGGAAGTCGTATGTTTTCTGGATTAAAAGGATTGCTTTCTCGTAAGTACCCTGTACCAGCAGGTGCTACAGGAGCGGCATCAACTATGGGTGTTGTTGGCACTCCAGCAATTCCAATGCCTTCTCTGGGTACTACTGCACAAACACAACCACAACCACAAATACCTATAGAAGAAATTTTAGTTAGTGCAAGCAAAAGAGAAGTGCCTGAAGCAAAGCCTCAGTTTGATGTTTCCTCTAAACTAGGTCGCAATCAATTAAGAAGTTTGCAAAAAAGAGCAAGAAGAATGAGAGAGACTCCAGATGCATACGAAAGAAACCCTGATTATGCAATAGAGTTTTTACCTGATTATTTAAGAAATCAATATAGAGATGAGCTTATGCAATTAGCAGGAAGATACAACGAAGGAAAAACAATTGAGCAATTAATTAAAGATAAAAAACAACAAGAACAATCAGATGAAAGATTAGAAAAGTTTTTTGAGGCTTATGAAAAAAACCCAGATTCATTCAGTAAAGATATGATTGAATACATGAAAGAAAACGAACCAGAAAAAAAAGCAGGTGGCGGACAACTAATGGGTCAAGCACAACAGCTTGCTAATGCAGGTCGTGGTGATGACACAATGCTTATGCACGTTACACCTGATGAGGTTGCAGGAATTGCATCTCTTGCACCGGGTTTGATGACTACTAATCCACAAACAGGATTGCCTGAAGCTGGTTTATTTAAAGATATACTAGGATTTGGATTGCCATTTTTAGTAGGAATGATACCGGGGCTTAGTCCTTTCGCAGCCGCAGCCATTAGTGGCGCAGGAAGAACAGCAATTGAAGGCGGAGATTTTAAAGACCTTCTTGGAAATGTTGCTATGTCTGGATTAAGCAATAAGGTTATGGGTAATATAATGGACACTGGCGCAACAAACATTGCTAATCAAGCAACAACAGATGCATTAACTGGTCAAGCTGGTTTATCTTTGGCTGATCCTACTGCAATGAGTATGGCTGGAGATGCTTTTACAAAAGCTGGCATTGATCCTACTGCCTTTCAACAAGCGGTAAGCGGAGGAATGGACCCATCTGCTTATTTATCTACAGTAGCTAAACCAGAACAGATTTCTTCTTTTGCATCAGGATTATCAGATGTAGCTATGTCTAATATGCCTGCTCCTACTTTTGCTGGAAACATTAAAAATGTTGGAGCAGCAGGATTTGGTGGTGTAAAAGACGCTTTAATTTCTAAAGCTGGCTTGCCTCTTATAGCAACAGAAGGATTAAAAGCACAAAATACTGCTCAAAATAGATATCAAGATATGCTTGCAAATATGGAAAGAGAAAGAGAAGAAAGAGAAGCAGAGAATTATCGCATGAATCCTGAAAACATACCTTACTATGCCAGAGAAGGCGGATCACTATACAAGAAACGATACCTTGATGGAGACTATAGCTAATGGCTAGAAGAAATAACACA
>Ga0208919_1000414_pt1 | contig 29465 bp, 38 predicted proteins | sample 4_EtaG_FD_184076 | JGI IMG/M metagenome (GOLD analysis project Ga0208919, IMG submission 184076) | Marine viral communities from the Subarctic Pacific Ocean - 4_ETSP_OMZ_AT15127 metaG (SPAdes) (version 3) | ecosystem: Environmental > Aquatic > Marine > Oceanic | place: Pacific Ocean | collected...
AAGGGGCTGTATTGATCTCTGAGTAGCCATCTAACCCCTCTAGTATACTAACCTACCACAAACACATAGATTGCTCTGTATGAGCAGCTATACCCCCTTAACGTGGATTTCGTCCTAACTTACCTGCCTGATAAGCAGCAGCACCAAAGTAAGCTGCAATCAATCCTGACAAAGCTAGATAAGCCATCTCCATGACATTGTTATTACCATAACGATCTGGATCAGCTACAATACATACAGTCATAGCAAACAACATTCCCATAACTAACCAAGCCATACGTCTTCTATTTGTTTGATATACAGATTTATCAGGTATCATATCTTTTTTATCTTCTTCATACATCATTTCACCCACCATTCTTACTCCTTATATATTAAGATAAATAAGTGCTCCTATTGCTGCTAATAAACCAAAGAACATAAAAGCTAAAAATACTACAAATATATTTTTCATTTTATTCAACCTATTAGCACGTTTTTTTGCCATGTCTTCTTTTGCTTTTTTTAATTCTAATCTTGCTTCTCTTTCATACTGAAGAAATAAATTCCAACTACCCGGAGTTCCATATAATTGGAGAAATTCTCTCAGTTCTTCTCTCTGTTTTTGAATTTTCTGTACACTTAAAAGTCTTTCCATAGCAGATGCTGATGTACTACTACCCATAAGTTTCTGTTTATTATTCTCTTCATGTACTTGTGAACATCCTGTGGCCCAATCAGTTAATTGTTTTGCACAATCATTAACAGATTTACCATTTTCTAGAAGTTGTTTAACTTCTTTAAATGCTTTATTGGCAAGAGCTATACCACTAATTATAGTTACTGGATCTACCACCTTTGCCCCCTCTATGCTAAAATTTCTACCGTACTACTGTCCTTATTTATTTCTACTAATTGTCCATATCTATCGTATATTGTAAATGAAGACTCAGATACTTTAGTAACTGGTCCATTCATTTCATACTCACGAGTGACATGTGTTATATCACCACCACCTTTATTAATAGTATATCTAACATATGTCTCTATTGGAGCTACACTACCAGACATAGGTGTAGAATATACAGGTTCAGTCATTACTTATAGCTCCACACTGTAGGTCTAGGTGTACGATCTGAATCATCTAGATCATCTATATGAATAAATCTTTTATTATATGCCCCTCTTTGAGCTACACCTATACCTGTAAAGCCATGCTCTATTGCTAGTTTAATAAGATCGTATGCATCTGATCCTACTACTGCTACGTCTACTGCACGACCTTGTACATGTGCTGAATTAGGAGAGCCACCTATTGCACTATTATGTGCTTGACTTCTATATCCTGACGTAATAACCATTGGTCTATTATAACATTCACGAAGACACTCTAGTTTCTCCATAAATTTTTCATCCATCTCACATTCATCTGTACCTTTACATCTCATTTCTTTTTTTGTAAAGTAAACCCAATGTGTTGACATATTATTTGCTCATCCTTTCTATCATATTATCTAATTTATTTTCTAACTTATCAAAACGATCCATTAGTTTTTCCATGTCTCGTTCTACATCATCTCTACGTGCATATTCTTTAGCAAACTCTTCTCTAGTCTTACTAATTAATATACGTGCATCATCTAGTTTTGTATTAACACCACGTATCCACCATACTACAGCACCAGCAAAGCCGCTAAGTATGAGATTCCATATCATTGCGCTCTCTGGCATTACTTTTCTCCTTGTTCTTCTTTTAATGATTTATTTATTTCTTCTGTATAAACTTTAGCAAGTTCTCCTATTAAACCAGTTGGATTATATTGTCCAAATTTTTCTTGAAAAATATTTACTAAATTATCATTATCAAGAGGATTTTGAACAGCATCTATAAAAGGTGTATAAAAAATTTCTGATGCTTTATCAGAATTTTTTTCATAAGTAAAGTTAGGACCAGCTACTGCATTAACTACACCATCTATTCCAAATTTTTGAGCATTACCTTTTAAATCTTGATAACTCATTTCTGAAAATAACTTCATTTTATTTTTTATTTTTTTATAATTTTCTCTTTTTACTTGCATTGCTTCTTTATATTTATTTTTAACATCATTAATAATTTCAGGTGTTATTTGTCTTGGTTTTAATTGTCTTAGATAACTTATAAAACTTTTATCACTTAAATCTAATTTACGCATATCTTTATATAATGTATATCCTATAGATTTATTAAGATCATTTGTAGTAGTTCTCTGTCCTGTTGTTAGCCAGCTATTCATATCATTCATAGTTAATGGAAAACCATATGAATTACGAGCTACATCTGCTATCTCTGAAGCTTTCATCTGATCAAAATATGCTCTAACAGCTTGTGATGTACCCGGCTCTAATGCTTCAGCAAGCTCAAGAACAGCACGTTTTGTATTTTCTAAATTTATTCCGGGTTGTTCTTCTGAAAATAAATCTCCATGACCAAGAGAACTTGCAGCAATATTAATAAGACCATCCACTACAAATTTTGGAGATGTATATGGACCTAAAATAGAACCAGCTAATGCTTTAACAGAATCTGCTATATCTGTTTCAGTTACATTATCTCCACCAAGTATACGACCAGTTAATCTAGTAGCTACTTTACCAAAATCTAATGCATCGTATTGTGAAGAGTTTGCATATCTAACAATTATTGATCTTTGTCCAGTTTTTTTATCTATCACTTCTTGAGCACCTTTTAATATAAAAGGCTTACCACCTCTATTCCAAGCTCCTCCCATTTCTTCGTAAGCTCTTAAATTTATTTTATTTTGTTCAGCAGAAGACCTTATAGGTTTACCATCAGCATCATAATTATCAAGAGGCATTTCAGTTTGTGCTTCATTGTTTGCATTTACAAGAGACTCTAAACCATATGTAGTTGCCGCAAGACCTGATCCTCTTCTAACTCCTCGCTTTATTAATCTACCCCCTAGTTTTACATTACCTTTTTTAATTTCATTTGCACCTTTTAATAAATCTGATACTGAATATTTTAAAATATTTTTTGTTGTTCTTACCATTTCAGAAGGAAATAGTGCATATGTACCAATAGGTAATCTAGATAACATTCTAGCTCCCGGTGCTGCAACACTATATGAAGGCATAACATCACGAACTATTTGTGATGCCATTTCAAATAACTCATCATCAGCAACAGTATTACCATACATCTTTTTTAATTCACGATATTCTATTTCATGTGCTATTAACTTAGCATATGTATCAGGCACACCATATGCTTGGCTTAATGTATCCATACCTTTTTTGTAAGCTTTACCTAAAGGTTTATCTAATTTATCACCATATAAATTAATATTTTTACGAATAAGCTCTGATGATAAATCACTATCTATAACACCTTGTTCTTTTAATTTTTCTAATCTTTGTAAAGCTTTTTTATTTCCCAGACGATACATTTCAAATACATCATTAGTGGCTTGTCTAACAACATTATCTTTTCCAATAGCAGAAAAAATGTAGCCGTTACTACCAAGGTTTTGAACAGCACCATAAGAGTTTACAAAATATGCAGGAATATCAAGAACTGTTTGAGTGGCCTGACCATACGCTGCTATCTTTGCTAATGTATTTCCAAAGGCTCCTCCACCTAATTTTGAATTGGTCCAATAATCTATACCATTCTCAAAGTATCTATAAAGAGTATCATCTGTATACATATCTTTTAAAAATACTCCAGAATCTTTAACTGTTTTACCTAATTGTTTTTCAACTAAATCTTCTAAATTTTCTGATTGACGTGCAGGTGGAGTAGTTCCTTTTTTTCTTTTAATTGTAACTCTTTGTTTTGGTAGAAAATCTATTAACCCACCTAACTCTATTGTTGCAGCATCATCCTCACCTTTTTGTAAAGCTTTAACAGCAAACTTATTTAATTCTGAAAAGTATTCAGAACTTTTAAGTAATTTTTGTTGAGTTATTAAAGTTTCACTCAATCTACCAAGAGCATCTTTTCTTTCACCTAATAGATTTAAAATAGGTTGATTTAGTTCTTGTCTTTTTTTAAGAGCATTTAAAGCTTTACCTGTGCTTGTTCCAGACTTAGGAGTAAGATCACCTAGAATTTTTGGTATATCTAAAATAAAATCAGTAGAGTCAGACTCACCAGATAGTCTTCTAACCGTCTGTACTATTCTATCATCAATTTGTTCTGCTGTTTCTTTAGGAAATTTTTTTCTAAATACTTTTCTAGCATCTTCTACTTTAGTTAAAAATTCTCCATCTAACTTACCCTCTGTAGCATCAATAATTTTCTTTAAATAAGCAGGATTATTATTAGCTTCAAAACTTCTTGTTATATAAAATTTACCTTCACCACGATTAATGCCTAGTTTTTTATCTCCTTCTAAACCAAGCAAATCATTTAATTTATTTTCATTTGTTTTTATAGCATCTCCTACTTCTTTTAAAGCGTCTAATACTTTAGTTCCTTGTAAAGAAGGTGCTATAGTTCCTTCATCAAGAAAATTATTAACATCTTCATCTGTAATTCTAGTGCTCACTTTATTTTTAATTCTTTGTAGTGAATCCTTTTTCATTTCTGTTTCTAAATTTTTTATAAGACGTTTAACAGTTAAAGCAGAATCACTACCCCTCTCTCTTTTAAGTGCAGCATTAAATACTTCTTTAGGAAGACCAACATTAGATTTAAAAAATCTTCCTACTTTTGTATTTAATTCTGCTATTCTTTCTGTTATGTTATGTCTAACAGGTTTCTTAGGATCAACGACATCTGTTTCTTTTTGTAGTGATTTAACTTTTACTTTTTCTGTAGATGGAGTTTCATCTAATTCTTTACGAACAGCCGTTGCAATATTTTCAGCTTCTCTACCAACAGGAACTATACGACCTAGAAGACCACCAGTTACTAATCCAAGACCTGTTGCTGTAGCTACCTCTGCAACATTTATATCTCTGTTTGGATCTGCAATAATTTGTTCACCTACATTAAAACCACCAGCATAAATACCACCAGTAACAGCACCAGTTCCTATATTTTTAGCTCGTAAAGTTCTAGCAGCTTGTTTTTTTAGTTGATCATCTGTAACTTTTTCTGCTTGTTTTTTGACAACTTTATCTTTACCTACATCTTTAACTGTTTCTTCAACTATATTTTTTTTAGCAAGCTGCTGTGTTAGTTGATTTTTAAATGATAATTTAGCTGCTGTAGATGCAGCTTTACCACCAATTAATTTAGCTAATGCACCTACACCTAAAGTACCCACTAAACCTATTATAGTTTCAGGAGCAATAGCAGTATTTTTAACAGCACGTAAAAAACTTTTTACATCTGCATCTGCAACTTCAAATTGTTTTAAAGAATCAGCCCATGCCTTCTGCTGTTCTGGAGTCATGTCTCCTATATTGTAAGCAGTTATTCCAAGGTTAGTTAAATCATTTCCTAGTTTAGAGTGACGATCCATAAACCAATCACCTATACTATCATAACCTTCTTCTTCTGGATCAAACTCTTCACCGGGGTTTTCTTGATTCCATATTATATTAGCATTTTTATTCCACTCTTCATCTTTAGCTAAAGCAGATACAGTTTTAGCTTCTTCTTCTTCTATTGCTTTTTCATATACTTCTTTACCTAAATCTTTAGTACGAGGTTGCACTTTAGATAAAGTATCAGCAGATATTCTACCTCTTGTTAGTTGTGCATACTCTCCTGATTCATCAAGAGGATCAGCTTGTGTAGAATATTCTTCAAACTTAGTGTCTTTAGTTATACCAAGTTTATTAAAGAAAGTATCTTTATCCATATCAGGATAAATATCTTCTTGAACTTTAGATGCAAAATCTTCTTCACTTAAATTTTTATAAGCGTCAGCGTTTGGAAGAGTAGCCACATACTCTTGTATTTTTTGTAAATTTTCATTCATTATTTAAATCTTTGGTCGTTCCGTAATTCCAAGTATTTTTCTAATTTTTGCTGAAAGATCAGAAGCTATTATATTTGGATCTTTTTTACCTATTTCTCTTAAAGCATCTTCATTAGCTTTTGTTAAGGCATTATTAATTTTATTTTGTAATTTTTTATCTTTACCATAAAAAGATGATTTAATTCTAACTGATCCATCAGGACCAACAGAAACATTACCACCAAGTGCTGTTTTAAGCGATCTTTCTACTGATTTTCCTATTGCATTCATCTGTGTAGTAATCTTTTCAGGTGTTAATTTTTTTTCATTTCTATCTTTTGCTGCTTTAGCTCTTTTAGCTTCTATCTCTGCTAGTTTCTTTGTTTTATCAAGCTGTGCATTAACACTAGCATCAATGGAAGCTGCTTCCGCAGTAGGAATATTATTTTTTATAGTTTCAAGGGCTGTTTTTTGTTTATTTATTTCCTTTTCTATTTCAGACGCTTTGTCATTTTGTCCTTTTTGCCTTAAATCTTGTGCTTTTAATTCATCTCTTTTTATTGAAGCAGTTTTAAGAGCAGCCTCTTTTATTAAATTATATTGTTCTTTATCTGCTTTTGATTTTCCTTCAGAATATTTAGACATTGTTAATGCAAGAAGACCTACTGCACCAAACCTACCTGCATCTTCATCTAATACTGCATCTTGAGCAGCAGTTATTCCTGCATCTCTAGGATTAATAATTTTTTTAGCTGCTTCAGGATCAACAATTTTTAATGTATCTTTATTTATTTCTCCTAAATCACTTAAAAAGTCCTTATCTCTTTTTACAAGTTCATTAAAAGCTTTAGTAGAACTTTTTCTAAATCTACTTATAGTATCTTTAGCTATTTGTTTTTGACCTTCTAATTGATTTCGTTTTATATCTCTCTTTGTTTTTAAATAATCTAATGCATCACTGCTAAGATTTAAACCTGCTGTAGCTTGTTGTAAAAGTTGATTTCCTAATTTAGTTGCAGGTGTAACAGAGGTACCTACTGCTCCTGCCATTGATCTTTTAACTAGAGGTAAAGCACTTGTTAAACCACCACCCATATTACGATTTACTTTGCCACCTTCAGCAGATCTAAAAAATCCTTTACCAAAACCTGATTGACCTGATTGACTTCCTCGTAATCCTTGTAAACCTAAACCAAATATTTGTTGTTGAGGTGTTGCACTTGCTTGTGTTTTTACTTCACTTTTTGATAATGCTTTAGTAAATGGACTTCCTGTTATAAAACCACTAAGTCTAGTAAGTTCTGAAGGTACAAATTCCTCTTCTTCTAAAAATCTAGCGTACTCTTCTCCTAATTTAGCTTGCTTAAACTCTCTATCTTCTTCACCTAATTTTTTTAATAAACCAAAATCAGCAAGACCTGTATCTAATTTTGTCTTTCCTATATCTCTTGCTAATCCTGCTGAATCTAATAAATCTCCAGCAACTGTTCTTTTACGACTACCTTCTTCTTTAAATTTACTATAAGCATCTTCAAAAGCTTTTTGTCTACCAATAGCTTCAATATCTCCAAGCTGCCTACTAAAAGTATCACCTAATAATGCAGCCGTAACACCAGCACGACTACCAAGACCAGACATACCTCCAGCTTCTACAGCTTGTTTTTCAAATTTTGGTAATACTTTCCGTTCAAAGTCCTCTTGAACTTTTCTTTTTTCAACTTCTAATACAGCATCTAAATATGGACTTGCAAATTTTTCAGCAGCTTCAGCCGTAAACTCAATAGGTATATCTTCTATTCTACTTGCATAATCTGATATACCTTTTTCATATTCATCAATGTATGGATCTTGAACTCCAATTAATGATTTTAAACCCTTTCTTGCTTCTATTTCATCTGGAGTTAAATCAGCAATAGTTGATCGTTCTGTTCCAACTTCTATAGTTTTACTAGGATCATTAGGATCTGGAACTCTTGTAACACCAAATTTTGCACGACCTCTTTTTGTACGTTGATCATACAATTTCATAGCTTCATCTACAACTTTTTTAGCTCCCGGTCTTATCTCTTCAGGAAGTTGTTGTGTAGTTATTGTTGATGAAGTTTGTCTTTCTGGCTTACCAAATAGAAAATCAAATATACCCATTTTATTACCCTATTGCTGATTTTAATGAAGCTAGTCCATTTATTTGTTTAGGTTGTTTAGTTGTACCAAATGCTTCTTGTCTAATTTCTCTTACTACCTTATCCATAATATCTGCACCTGCATCTGCACTACCATTACCAAGAGCAGACATTGTATGTGCATCTACAATATATTCATCAGGACTTACAGCAAGAGTTGCAACTTGATTACCTTTTTCAACTATAGGCATTTGTACATTATCTTGCATACCATGTCCTTCACCGGGAACAGGCCCACTACCAAAACTTACAGCCATTCCTTCTGTACCAGCCTTTGCTTGCATAGTAGGTTGCATCCTCTCAGCTAAGATATTATCATATGAAGATGGTGTTTCAAAAGCATTTATCATACTCTGTATTTTAGCAAATCTTTCTGGATCTGCTGGTTGAACATTCATTGGTCTTTGGTTAGGAGCTACAGGTTGCTCCATAGGCATAGGAGGAATTGGTGCTGGTGCTGGTGGTGGATTAATTACATTAGATGCTAACTGCATTTCTTCTGCACTAATATTAGCATTTTCTGCTAATTTATTTAAACCACTAAGTTTTAATATTTCTAATATATTTTCACTCATGGCTGCTTACCTTTTAAAAAATCATTTATCATGTTAGAATAATTTAATTTTTTCATTTTAATAAAATCTTGTTTTTGATCAAGACGGTATCGTTCAGGATCAAGAGCTTGTCCAGTATTAATATTACCTACTAAAGTGCTATCATTAATTAATTTAAAATGATCTATTAAATTTTTTTTCATTAGTTTAAATTCTGCCATGAAGTTTCTGTACCAAGACTAACATATCCTTTAAATTTACCTGAACTTACAGAATATGCTATGTCACCTTTTTGTGGCCTACCTATTTGAGTTACTGTTGTTACAGTAAACACAGTAGATGCTGCCGCATTATCTATATCTAAATCTCTTGCATCTAACTCTTGAACTAAAACATCTCCCCATGTTCTTACTTGATTGTACATATCTACCAAGTCTTCATTTGTTAATGCAAAAGGTAAAATAGGATATGTTGTCATTATCTTTCACCATCACCTTGTAGTGCTATTCTTACTGATCCCCATCTCCAACTAGCATTATTTGATCCACAAGATACCCTAATTTTAGCTTGCCTTCCTCTAGCTCTTATATTAATTTTTTCTGTATTATCAAATATATTAAATTCTTTTTCTGTTTCTTCTGTACTTTCAGGATATTTCTTTGTTATAATTTTAAATTTAATTTGACCTCCTGATAAATCATAGTCAGGTACAATCTTATTCATAAACATAACTTGATTACCATCATTAATGTCAAAGTCACCAGACTCTACAAAAGATGTTAATGTTTCTCCACTACCTGTAAATACAGAAGGTGGTTCATTATTATAAATATTATTACCAGCCACAGTTACACCAGTTGTTATTGTATTTCCAAATACAGAACGATCAGTGAATGTAGTAAAAATCATATCACCATATACCCAATATTTTTCTTCTGGATTATAGATAACATATTTATTACACTCTGTATTACCATTAGAAACATACAACCAAATAATTTCTCTAAACTCAGAATTAATACCACAATAAACTTTATCATAGTAAGATGTATTAAGATCATCAAATATAAATCTACGTACTGTACAATCTAAAATTTGCACTGCACCAGCATGAACATAAAAATTATCATAACCCATCCAATATGTAGTACCATTATAATCTATAGCTGCATGTTGTCCTATTAATCCACAGTTAGTTCCTACTTGTTGAAACTTAAATACAAAGTTACCACCAACAAACTGCATAAGCCAAAGAGCATTATCTGTCCAAATATTAATAGCATTTCTTGCACGAACAGCACCAACTATTCTAGTTCCATCTGTTAATACAACCTCACCAGCATCTGTAGCAGCAGTTGGATTCCATTCATTTCTATCATCTTGGTCAGACCAACGAACAAGCATAGGATCAAATGCACCACTAACTGTAGCAGTAGCTTCAAATCTATTTGTACCAAGACATATAAGATGTCTATCATTAGGTGATACAATAATAGAGTTTGTACTTACAGGTGATGTTGTAACAGACGTTGCTCTTGTTGGTTCTGTACTTGCATCAGAATCATAATAAAATAATCCACCACCTTTTCTATTAGCTACAACATCATCACCCCAATTATCAAAACTCCATTGTGATATATCTAAAAATAAACCACTAGCACTAGCTGATGCAGGTTGATTCCATGCTCTTGTTTGTGAAGCACATACTGTAGCTTGATACCTAGCAGCACTATAACCTAAACCTGCGGCTGCAACAGAGTTACCTGTTGGTATATAATAATTAAATGTTGCACTTCCTACATCACTACCAGTTGCATTAGCAGCATTAGTTACAGTAATCGCAAAAACATTTGCACTTTCAATGGATACAATTTCATAAGTATTACCTTGCAAACTTACATTATTAAATGCTGCTGAAGATGTAAATAAAACATAATCTCCAACTGCTCTACCATGTGCTGCATCAGAACAACAAACTCTAGTAGAACCTGAACTTGTACCAAAACAGTTTGTTAATGTAGCTTTTTCTGTTATTGGTGTTACATCATATAACTCATCACCTTCATGAATATAAAGTTTTTCAGGTGTACCAAATATTGCAGTAGAAATATTATCAGCAGGTTTCCATGCTAGTAATGCTCTAGCTGATCCATCAAATGTTGCACCCTCTGCTCTTGTTTCATAGCCTCGCATATTTTCAGGTTTACCTTCACGAAACCTAACACGATTTCCATCAAACCATTTACCCTCTTCTGCATATTGGGTAGATTCTCTATGAAAACCCGGAGCTAGTTTAAATGTTTTTAACTCTGCCATATTAAGTCTTAATAATATAGTTTAGAATAATTGTTGGTTGTACGTTATTATGTGCTGATCCACTACCAGTATTTGCAATGAGAAGATCACCTCCTCCATCACTTACTGATGTTCTGTAATTATCATCACGATCACCAAGAGATCTTCCTAAACCAACTCTTGTAATTCCACTACTATCATCACCATTTTCTTCCATAGCAGCAGCATGACTATGTGAAGCAAGCTGTGCTTCAGTTAGAGCATGTGTTTCAGCACCACCAGTTCCTGCAAGATTATCACCATCAACACCACCTGTTTGTCCTGTTAATCTATCAGCACTTGTTCCACCCATATCATCTTTACCAGCAACAACACGACCACGAAGATCAGGAATACCAAAAGTAGATGATCCATCACCACCACCATAAGTTGTGCTTATAACACCAAATAATGCAGAGTATGTAGAACGACTTACTGTTTGACCAGCACATAGTAAAAATCCAGTAGGAGCAGAAGAACCACCAAAAGGCACAACCGCACCAGTAGGCATAGCAACGATACCAGTTAAATTAGAACCATCACCATGAAAAGCAGAGGCACAAACTTTAGCATTTGCTGCTTGTACATTAGCACCTGCTATTGTAACTGTACCACTAAAAGTAGATCCTCCACTTACTGCAAAATTACCACCTACTGCCATATCACTATTAGTAGATACCTGACCTTTAAATGTACCATTTCCTTCTATAGTTACAGTAGATTCAAATGTAGCTGCACCAGTTACAGTTAAAGAACTAAATTCTGTTGGAGCAACATTAAAAACACTTGTTCCATTAGTAATTACAAATTGATTTTCTGTTGGTCTTATTGTAACACCAGTATTACCAGCTACTTTTAATATAACATCTGCACCAGCAGAGGCATAAGATACAGAGTTACGCACTACATAACTTTTAGAATTATTAGGTATAAGAACATTAATTGTACTATGTGATCCACCAACACTTCCTTTAATTTCAAGAAATGCAGAACGAGCTTGATCACCACTACCTTGATTTTCTGTTAATGTAACAGTAGCTGTTGTTCCTACTGATATAGTTGTATAACCAGCAACTGCATCATCAACAAGACTTATAACACCATTATTAAGAACTTGTCCCCAACTATTAGGGTTGTCTCCATCACCTTGTTTATTAAGTCTTAGGTTAGTGGTAAAAGTACTAGACATTTTGTTATCCTTTTATTATTATGAATCTCTTTCTGACCTATTTTTATAATCTGAACGTCCTGTTACCAACGTAATAAAATCTGATTTATTAGATGGTATTGGGTCAGAAAAACTTGCATCATTCATTAATTTAACTGTCCACTCACTTTGAAAACGTGAGTAACAGTTTTCAATTTTTTGTTCTACTGCATCTTTAATCCAATCTTCTGGACTAAGTAAATCATTTTTTAAAATCTTTTCATTTTCATCAGATACTGTGATGTTTAGTGTAATAGCCATAATATTTTCCTTTATCCTAAAAGCTCACCAGCAAATCTAGTAATTGAAGCTGTTTTAATATCTACCGTTTTATCTGTGCTACCTACAAACACTGCAATTCTAGCTGTATCTGTAGAATCCATGTCTGCAATTACTGTAGCATGAGCATGGAGATTTGTTCCAACATTTGCATAGTTTCTAGGATTATAAAAGAAATCATAATTCCTATTAGATGTTGTAAATCTTAATATACCAGAAGTATGATTGGCAGTAAAACCATCCATAAATATTGCACAATGTAAAAGATACCTACCAGTTACAGGTGCAGTAAATATTCCATTAGCAAAGTCACTATTCTTATCATAAATTTCTGTAAAAGAAGCTCCCAAACTAGGCTCAATAGTGAAGGTAGTTCCATCACCTGTTTTATTGTCAAGATCAGCAGCTAATACTGCTGAGAAAGCTGAGTTAAGTGGTTTTAAAACATGACCACTTGCATCAATACTTTGAACTTCTGATCCATCAATTTCAAAATTTATTTTACTTGAACCTGCTGCATTGTTAGGATCTGCCCGAACTGTAACTTTACCAGAAGCATCACTAAAAATTTGAGCATAGATAGTTGAACCACCATCACTATCTTCAAGTCTGATAACAGGATTTGATGACTTTATATGAAGGTCATTGCTAGGATCTACACCAATACCAACTTGACCTCCTACAGATACATCACTTTGTAAATGAGTAGCTCCTGCTACTGTAACTGTTCCACCTACAATCAATGCACCTGATACAGATACGTCATCTTCAAATTCAGATTTACCTGTAGCTAAGAATGTGCCACCTATAGATGTATTACCAGCTATATTAACTGCACCACTTACAGAAACAGCATCTTTAAATATAGCTGCACCAGCAACTGTAACAGTACTGTTAAGTTGAGAAGCACCACCTACAATTAATGCTCCACTTACAGATACGTCATCTTCAAACTCTGCTTTGCCTGTAGCTAAGAATGTACCACCTACAGATGTATTTCCTGTAATGTCTAGAGTAGAACCAAGACTTGTAGCTCCAGCTATTGTTACTGTAGATCCAAAGTTAGAAGCTCCTCCTACACTTAAAGTAGAAGCAAGTGAAACTGCACCACCTATTGTTGTTGTTCCACCTATATTAACATTACCACTTACTGAAACATTACCATCAAATGTAGTATTACCTGTAGTAAATAATGTGCCACCTACAGAAACATTACCTGCTACATCTACATTTCCAGAGACTGATACACTATCTTCAAATATAGCTGCTCCTGCTACAGTTACAGTAGATCCTAAATGTGTTGCACCTCCTACACTTAATGTAGATGCTAAACTTACTGCACCAGCAATAGTAGTAGTGCCTCCTATATTAACATTACCTGATACTGATACAGAATCTTTAAAAGTAGCTGCTCCTACTACTGTAACAGTGCTTGCAAAGTTAGTTGCTCCACCTACACTAAGAGTAGATGCAAGACTTACTGCTCCAGCTACTGTTACTGTTCCTCCAATATTAACATTACCACTTACTGAAACATCATCTTCAAATTCAGCTTTACCTGTAGTAATTAATGTTCCACCCACAGAAGTATTACCAGTAATATCTAAAGTGCTTCCCAAACTCGTAGCACCAGCTATTGTAACAGTACTTGCAAAATTAGTAGCACCTGCTACACTAAGAGTGGATGCAAGACTCACTGCCCCTGCTATGGTAGTAGTACCACCTATATTAACATTACCACTAACAGATACATCATCATCAAAAGTAGCAGCACCAGTTGCTATAAATGTACCACCTATAGATGTATTACCACCTACATCTAAAGTACTTCCTACTGATAATGCAGCAGATACTGCTAAACTACCACCAATTCTACCATCTGTAATAATAGAAGCAGCTATACCTGTAAGATTAGAACCATCTCCATGATATGCTGACGCACAAACTCTAGCGTTAGTAGCTTGAATATTTGTACCTGCTATTGTAACTGTACCACCTACATTAAGATCACCACTTACAGAGACATCTCCACTAAATCCTGCATTACCTGTGCCTCTAAATGTACCACCAACTGAAGCAGAGGTAGCTACATCTAATCTACCACTTACAGAAACATCATTATCAAAAGTAGCTTTAGATGTAAATGTACTTGCACCTGCTACATTAAATGTACCACTAACAGATACATTATTATTAAATATAGCTGCACCCTCTACAGTTACTGTACTACCAAAGTTAGCTGCTCCTGATACAGATACGTCATCTTTAAATACAGCTTTACCTTCTACAGTTACAGTAGAACCAAAGTTTGCTGCGCCACCCACAGTAACAGTTGATTTTAAATGTGTAGCTCCTACTATAGTTGCGGTACTAGATACTTGCAATGTACCACCTACTACTGCATTACTAACTGATATATTACCTGCTATTACAGCAGTAACACCTGTTATATTTGAACCATCTCCATAAAATGCAGAAGCACATACTCTATTATCTACATGAAGATTATTATCAAGAGAAACAGAACCAGCAACTCCTAAAGCACCACTAACTTGCACAGCATTAGTTGCAACTTTAAGTGCTGTATTAGTACCATCTCCTGTTTGTATAGGTTTAAGTGATGTGCTCACACCTTCATTACTAACAGCAGAACTTACAAGTATAAGCTGTTTATAAGTATTTGAAATAAGTCTTCCTGTTAAATCTGTCATATTAGTTGCCAATACTGTTCTGTTGAATCATATGTACTTGCTGCTTGATCCCATGTTAAATTTCTTCCTGTATCATCTGGTCTTGGATTTAGTATAGAAGGATTGTCTCTAACATCAGGTACTTTATTTTGTGGATGATTTTTTAAATCGTATTGTCCTTCATAATCTTCTGGACATACTAACATACCATAGCTATTCATTCTCATTTGACGATGTGGATAAACAAACCCACAAATGTCACACATAGCTAAAGCATTTTTAGTACTTGCCATTAAATATATCCTAACTTTGGAACTATATACATAGAGGCTCTTTGTCTATCTTCTTCCATAGCTCTTGTAAGAAGTTCTTCATAATTAAGTTTTAAAAATTGTATTTTATCTGATGGAACACCGGGACGTTTCATTGACATATAATAAGAAAGACCCATTGTTAAACATGGTAAAAATCTTTTAGGTATATCAGCATTTTGTATTGCTGATTTATTTACATCTTGTAATTCTTTTACTAATTCTAATTTAAGAACATCAGTTGAATTATCTGGTAGAGGCCACACACGTAAAACAGGATTGTCTCTTTCTCTACGAATAGAGTATTGATTAGGTCTGCCTGTTTGTGTTTTATTTGGTATAAGTAAATATTCTTCTGAAGTAATTCTTTCTAATTGTAAATCTGTATCATCTCTATTAATAACAACTTCAAGAGCATCTACAGTAGAACTATCTAAAGAATATGTAGCAGTGCTTGCTGTCACAGTTAAAGAAGAAACAGATGTACTCCAAAGCATTACACCACGATTCTGCCAATCTTTAAGCATAAGATTAATAGAACGTCTAGCAGATGCTGGCTCATTACCAAGCGTACTTTCACCACCAATCATCTCTGTAGCTTCTTGAATAACTTCATCTATATCTAGATTAAAGTTATATGTTCCTGACACTGCCATTATTTCTTAGTCCTTCTTCTTACGGCTTTCTTTCGCTTCTTGAAAGTCCTGACCATTGTGGGCTTGCCTTTTACTCCTTGTGCTTTCGCTCTCTTCCTTGCAACAGCACTCTTGATCTGACCTTTGGTCATGCGTTTCGCAGTAGCTCTTGGTACGCATTTTGGATACTTCCTTTTGCTAGTTTTAGTAGACTTACGACCACAGGCTTGGAACTTGCCCTTTTTCTTTGGAGCACCAATATCAACCCAATCACCCTTTGGGCCTTTTCCAAACCAGTCTTTTAGGCTCATGCGTAACCACCACCACGTTTCTTATAAGTTCTAACTAGCCAAGCATTTGCATATGCTGAAGGGTATACCTTAAACTTACGCTTAGCCTCTGACTTTACTCTTGAATAAAGACTAGGATTAGTTGGTTTAGGTGATCCTTTTTTTCTTTTTGGCTTTGGTTTTTTGATTGCCATCTTTCAATACCTTTTTTGCTCGTTTAGCTATTTTTACAACTTCATTCTTACCCATTACTTTTGCACGTTGTTCCATAACTGTAAGTATTTGTATTTTACGTGCATAAGGTTTCTTAACTCGTTTAACTTTAGCTACAGTAGCTCTTGCGTCTGCTGGAGTAGCAAACTTTATACTGACTGTATCTTTTGGATTTTCATCAGTATAAAGTCTACGTCCAGAGCCTTTAGGTTTTTTACCTGTTCCTACTTTTGGATCTTTTCTTTTTACCATTACCTAAAACTTTCTTTAATGTTTTAGCTTGTCCTGCATGTAGTTTAGAGGCTTTTTTTAAACCTTTAATAACCTTTTTAACTTTAGCTCTATTTCCTGTTTTCATAATTAACGCCTAGCTCGTCCACCGCCACGCCTACGAACTGCTCCACCACGACTACGTGTTTTAGTCATCATACGACCACCTCCTTTACGAGTACGTGTCTTGCTCATCATGCGGCCACCACCCATACGTCTAATTTTGCTTCTTCCTTTTGCCATTGGATTTCTCCTCCTTTGCATATAAGTTATTAAAAGTAATATTAGGATTCATATAACTATCATCTATTTCTGCTGAATGAATATACTGACTAGGTACAAAATCTGGTGCTCCTTCTCCAGTCTCCCATAAAGCAGGGTTTGTTACTCTCACTCTATTATTAGGTAATGCTACAATATTACCTGTAAATTCACCAGCATCTATCAACTCTAACACATGTGATTGTTTATGTTGTGCTGGATCATCAGATATATGACTATCAGTATAATCAACTGTAAACATATATCTACCTGTATAAAACTCTCCATTTATTTTACAAAGCCAAGGACTAGAAGATGTTCTATCCATAACTATTACACTGTGATTTCTAGCAGAACAATCCCAAGGTTGTACAAAATGTGTTGGCATTTGATTAGGCCATTCTTCTAATGGTGTGTCAGCTACTAAAGCATTAATTGGCATCCTAGCCCACATTGCTCCACCAGATGTATTTTCTTTTTCATCACAACCTGTAAATACAATTTGAAAACTTAATGATCTGTCTGGTATTGTATTTACGGCTATTGCCATTGCATGTAAATATTCTCCGTGATATTGTTCATGATTATATGTAAACTCTTTACGCACCCAACATTTAAAATGAGGGATGTTTGATATTAAGTAGGACATTTTAGTTTAGCATCTCCATCTTCTTCTTGCTTGTCTCAAGCGGCTATTAGGATTCTTAGCTGCTTTTGGAAACTTCTTCATTTGCCCTGCTGACCTTGCACAGAAAGATTTACGTCTTGCTGCTCTTTTTGCTGTTCTAGGTTTTGATTCTGTTACGGCTGTTTTTAATTTAGAACCGGGATTCTTACGTCTATATGCAGCTACACCTTTAGCAGTCATACCTGCACCAGTTTTAGTAGGACGTTTATGACCACCTTTAATGGTCAATCCTTTCATACCTGTCCCTTTTCTTTTTCGTTTACGTACAGCCATTCTATACCTTTACATAAGTATTTTTAAATTTCTTTACTAAAAATTCACACAAATCAGCCCAATACTTTTTCCATTCTTTTGTACACTCTTTACAATTACAATTTATTTTAAAATTATAATCTCTTTTGTGAGGTCTAAGTCCACTATAATCTATTTTAGAACTATCTACTTTATAAGCCATTATATAAGTTTATTTGAATAAGTAGCATTACCAAAACCTTTTACAGCTTGACCTACACCACGAACTTTACCTCCTATATTACGTTTTACTTTACCACCTACTTTACGTATTTCAAAACCACCCATATCCATAATCTCTTTTTCACTAGGTGGTACACCTCTAGAAGTAAGACCCATACGATCTGCTACATCTTGTCTAGCTGGTGCAAATTCACCTGTCTCTACAAGACGACTTTTACCACCTTTACCGGGACGTACTCTTGCTTTGCCTTGAGCTACAAGACTACGCCTACGTGCAGGAGAAACATTTTCAGGAAGTTTAGCTTTAGATAGAAGTGGTCCTTGTTCTACCTCTTGTCCCTTTGGACCTGTCTTACGTCTACCAGCTAAAACATTAGAACCTAGTTCATCTACCATTGCATCTCGTTCTTGAGATTTAATTAAACGATTGAGTTCATTTTGTTCAGCCCTAGTTCTTTTTACTTTAGGAGCTTTTGGTTTTTGAGGTGCAGCTTCTTTGATAGCTGCTTTTAACTCAGCATCTGATTTCTTTTTTGCTTCTGTTAAAGATATACCTAATGCTTTTGCACCTTTTTTCTGAAGTTCAGTAGCAGCTTTTCTTCCACGAGCTTTTCTTTTTCTACCTCTTTTGGCTTTAGCTGCTTTTATTTCTTCTGGTGATTTACGTTCACTACGTCCAGATAAACTTGAAGCAGACTTTCCTCTTAAAACTTTAGATAATTTTCTAGACATAGTTAGTTCTCCACTTTAAAAGCTTTACCTTGAGTATAATCTTCATCTACTACAACATCTTGAGGTGGTCCTTTTACATCTGGACCTTTACGTGCAGCACCATAGCCTTGTCCAGTAGGTCTGCCTACAATATCATCTAAGTTATGTGGACGTTTAATTAGTGTATGAGGTCCAATCATTTCTTTCTCCTCTTTTTCTTTTGTTTCTTTTTAGGGGGTTTAGTCACCTGTTGTTTAATACTTGATCTACTAATCATCGTACATCATAGATACAATTTGACCACCTGTCATAGCAGCAACTATTCTACCGCCTTTTTTAGCTACAGCAAATCCCATATCTTTAGCTGCTTGTTTACCTTTTGGTCCTGAAGCTGCAAGTGCTCGTACACCTTTTCCTTTATCACCTTGAGGTATAGCTTTACCTCCAGCTTGACGTTTTACTTGAGCAGTTTTGGCAGCAGTTTTAGTAGCACCTTTTTGTCCAACAACACGTTTACGTCTACCTACTTTACTGTTTCCTTTTTTAGTCCTGTCCTTTTGTTCTTCTTTTATTGCTTGACTTTCTAATTGTTTATCTGTCATATTCTCTTGTCGGTTACGAGCAGCTACATTTCTTTTAAAAGCTTCTTCTTGTTCTTTAGTTGGATTTCCAATAACTTCTCCAGTTCCAGTATCTATACTACCACTTCGTTTATTAGAAGGAGTTTCTGGTTTTTCACCAAAAGTTATTTTAGCTAAATTAGCTTGTCTTGCTTTAGTTCCTTTTGCTGCTAAACCTTTAGAAATATTTTGTCTACGTTTATTTTCAGCTTGTGCGCTCAACTCATCTAGTCTTTTAAGCTCTGCTAATTCTTTTTTAGTTGCTGTATTATTTCTTTTTTTTGCCTCTAATTCTACTACTCTTTTAGCACGTTTTCTTCCACCTTTACTCACTGGCGCAACAAAACCGGGTTGTTCTTTTGCAGATACACCTCCCGGTCCTATTTGTCTTCCTCCAGTAGAAACTTTCTCACCTTGTGTTCCTACCTGACGTGAAATTTTAGCAGATCTATTTGTTACAGGATCACCAGATGCTCCCTCTTTTACTTCATAATTTTTTCTAAATCGCACACTGGTTGGTTTTTTTGATTTTTTAGCTTTTGCTGCTTTTGCTGCTGCTTTTTTGTTAGCAGCGATAGCTTTAGCTTTTCTTATTTCTGCTGGTGTTTTACGTTCGCTGCGTCCAGATAAACTTGAGGTAGACTTTCCTCTTAAAGTTTTAGATAATTTTTGTCTAGCCATAATTAGGGTGCTCCTGTTTGAATTGTATTTGGCCCACCAGCAGGAGAAGCAGCAACTGCCATATCATCCTGTCTAGTTCTTCTAGCCTGATTACGTAGTGCTTGAACTTGATCAACATATTGTTGAGTCCAATATTGTAGATTATTCCAATCTTTATTAAACATTGTAGCTTCCATCAAAGAAGCATAAAATAAAGCATTATAACAATATTCACTAAAATAATTAGTTGTTGTTACACTTGTTCCTGTAGCAGATGCTAAAGGTAATGGTTGAGATTGTGTTTGTATTTCTGTTGTTATAGCTGATGTAGGAGTAGGAACTATTTTTAATGTAAGATTATCTTTTCTAGAATAGTACCGTGGTGTGCCAGTAGAAGCACTAACAGGCCAATAGTCCTTGACATATTCAAAAGTACGTGGTAATAAATTAGTAACAGTAGTTCCAGTGCTAACTATATAGTTTACATTACGAACTATACGTACACGATCATTAAGAGTTACTGCACCAGCATTACCAGCAGATACAGAAACATTTGTAAATTCATCTAATCCAAAATCATCAAGATCTTTTACAAGACGAAACTCTGCTCGTTGTATAAAACCAGTAATAGCACTGGTGAACTCAGTGCCATCATTTTCAGAAGTCTCTTGGATGTCTGATTTTAGTTGAGCAAAATTAGGCATACTAACCTACATATAATGTAATGGTAGGAGCATTAACTCCTGATACAGAAACACTTACAATACCATGTATAGGAACACCCATATCACCTATGTACATATCATTTGAATCTGTAGCACCTACACGATAATGAATAGCATTACCTTTTGCTGTTTTATTTGTAATTTGTTTACTACCTGATATTGCAATTTCACCTGCAACAGTAGAAAAAGTATGTATAGCAACAACACGATTAACTGTAGGTACAGGATTAGAACCAGTTCCATCACCACCTAATGTTACTGTTGGTGCATCTACAAATCTAAATCCTGTTATAATTGCACCGTCACTGCTTACGTTATGTGCTACTTTAATATTTGAAGCCATTTATATTCTCCATGTAATAAAGGAGGAGGTGACATAGTGCCACCCCCTCGCTCTTATTAAGAACCAGCACTTCCAAAGAAGCCACGCCAATCAGATACACCAAAGCTATATCGCTCTCGTGCCTTAAAGCGTAAGTTACCAGTATCAAAATCCGGCTCCATTTTTGTTTGAAGTGGAGAACGAACAAACATTTTTGTACCATTAGGTACATCAGTTTTAAAGAAGTACGAGTTTGTATCCGTAAATCTACGATTGATAAAGTAACCTTCTGGAATCATGCCCAAGTGACGAGTAGCGTTTATAGCATTCGTATTTGGGTTTGCACCAGCAGCACTCGTTTGAGTATTACCGGGGCTTGCCAAGATACGATCTGCAATCGCCCAAGTTTCAACAGGAACATGAAGTGAAATACAACTTGCACCTATAAGTATTCCACGATCATCTTTGATCTTTTGAATACTGGTAAGTGCTGTTTCAATAGTTGCTTCCGTAAGATCAGCCGCTGCAAGAAGGTTAGACTGATTACCATCAGAGATTGTGGGGTGTGCGGCAGAAAAGAACGCAGCACCATCACCAATGGTGTCAGAAAAACCGTTATTGAAAAGATTAGCAGCTTTCACTTGTTTGGTATTTGCCATTGCACGAGCAAGGCCACGAGCACGAAGCTTGGCAAACGAATCATATAGATTGTCTTCCATTGCTTCTTCTGTAACAGCGAAGGCAAGAGCTACAGTCTCGTGTGTATAACGAGCCGTGAAGCTTTCTTGTGCATTGTCAAAACTGACAGTTGCACCTTCACCCTTTACAGGGGCAGTACCAAAACCAGTGAAGAGCACTTCCTCTTCAAAAGCACGATCTGAGTTTTCAGTTTCATAGAGAGGTGCGTGTTCATCGTTTACCTCTCCATACTCCATCCCGAATACAGCATTTAGACCCGGAAGGAGTTGTTTGCTAATACTAGCTCTATTAATAGCCATAATAAACCCTCCTTATTAAGCACTTGATGCCGTAGCAGTTACAAAACGATCACGGTGATGGTTCAACCAAACTTCAAGAATTGGTTTTGCATCATCGCTACCTTCATCTGGGAACTTAGCTCGTCCAATGGCACGAACAGCAGCAGCAGATTCAACACCAGATGCACCATCAAGGTAATAGCTGGATTGACCTGTTGTCGTGCTACCACTAGAAGCTGTTGAGCTAACGGTCACATTGTAGTTTTTAACAATTAGCAACTCAGCCGCAGAAACGGTAAGAGATGCTTGAATGTAATAAGTCTGATCAGGATCAGTTATTACAAAAAATTTAATGTCCGTGGCTGAAACCGTACCCGGCCAAAAACGTGAGAACTTTTGTTCTCCATTTTCAACATACTGACAACCCATGAAAACCCCTGAAGGTTTTAGAGTTGCAGCAATAAATGGTGATATAGTAGCAAAGTTAGCACCCGGTAAAACCACTGGATCACCAGTAAAGATTTTATTTGTGGGGCTACCTGTCATACCAGTTGAGGTAATCTCAATGGTATCAGTGACAGCTTCACTATTATAGTTACCACCTTTTTTACGAGCAGGAATGAAACCACGAAATGCTGCGGTACTAGACATGTTTCATTCTCCTTAATTAAATATAAAGACAGTCAGTCCTGAAAGGACGGTTGTCTGCCTTTGGTTGTAACAGAACGGCTAGTATTAGAAATAGGCATACGAGAATCAGAGCTTCGCATAAGTTGTGCATTAACTGCATCCATCATGTCATTAGCTTTGTTTTCGTAAAATTTCTGTCTAGCCTTTGCTTTTCCTGCTGGTATCTTAGCAAGAGCTAAGTCTCCACGACTTACTGTGCCTTGATACCTGCCACCCTCTTTCACGACAGAGGATAAAGCCATTTCAGGTACTTCTTCAGGATCAACAAAAACCCAACCTTCTTGTTGTTTTTTACCAACATTAATATAGTCGTCTTGACCTTGAAGGGAGACTCGTATCCAACGTAATGCCATTTGTTCTTGATCAAACCTCTGCTGTACAGCTTCAGGAATATCAAGAGCATTTGGCTCTTCAAAAGTCCATTCTTCTTCTCTCACTGAATTTTCTCTTTGACTTTTAGTCCGTGATTCATTTCGTGTCATATTTTCCTCCACGCTATCTTATATCTGTATATTCGCCATCAGCCTGAGTAACTTTCATTTTCTCAGCGGCATATTGTTCAAGTGGTATATTCCATCTATTAGCAAGTCTTACGTCTTCTTTTGAAAGTTTAACTTTTTTACTAGAGGTTGGAGATGAGCGTGAACTCCCCGATACCACTTGAGCAGGTTGCTTCGTGTTGTCCTGCACACGTTGCGAAGTTTGACCAAAAGCCGTTTCCAACCTCTTATCAATTTCTTCGTAAAATTCGTCACCATTAGGATCATATCCTTCATTCTTTAATTCTGCATCTAATGCTAATGCAGCAGCAGTCTTAATTGTATCTTTACCAAACCATTCATTTTCTTCAGCCCACTCTTGAGCTTTAGGATCTATAGTTTGAGCCTGTTGTTGCTGTTGAACTGGTTGTTTAGCTTGTTGTTGTATATTTTCTTGTTTTCCTTGAGCTTGTTTTTCTATTTTATTTTTCCAATTTTTTATTCCTTTTAATTCTGATTTAGCTTCTGTTAAAGCTTCTTGTGCAGATAAAGCTTTTTCTTTATCACCAGAATCAAAAGCTTCTAAATAAGCTTGTCTTGCAAGTTCAACTGTTCTTTCTAAATTTTGTTCATTTGTATTTATACTATTACTTGTAACCTCTGCTAGATCAGTTGATCTAGATTGTAAAGTATTTTGTAATTCCTCATTTCTTGCTATAAGTGCTTCAATCTGTTCTTCACGTTCTTTACGTTGTCGTATAAGTTGTTTAATTCTTTTTTCAGCACCTTTAGTTTTAATACCTTCTAGTTCTTTAGGTTCTTCTTTTTGAGGTGCAGCTTCTTCTTTTGGTTTTTCTTCTACAGCCTCAAGAACTTCTTCTTCACCTTCTACTTCAAATTCTATTTTATTTTCTTCTTCTTTAGATGGGACTTCTATTGTATCCCAACCTTCATTTTGATCACTCATTATTTTCTCCGTTAGTCACGATCTAAACGATTACGTTTTTCTTTATACTATTATAACATATAAATGCTAATCTCACAAATTAATCTGATCCTCTTGTTAAATTAAATGTAGGATCAAGATCTTTTGGATCAGGAACTCTCATACTAATTTGATCATCAAATAAAAGTATTAGACGAACACCTTTATAAAAAAGCTTTGTTCCAGTATGTTTTCCATAGCATACATAGTCTCCTACTTTACACCATGCTCCATTTGGAAACTTATCTTTTTCACAATATGCCAGATCTCCCATTGCAATTACTTTACCAACTGTGGTAAGATATGACATGTCTTCCCTTGTTGAGTCAGGAATAAAAATACCACCTTTAGTTTTACTTTTTACTGAGGTTGGACGAACCAAGACATGATATCCCGGTAACTCAGGTAAAGGTGATGGATCAAGTTTTTCTTCTGGATCAGTAATCCATAAATCATTTTTTAATGCCCCACCCATTTGTACTTGTTGCATATTATTCGTCATCCTCCATGTGTAGACGTTTTTTATAAATTGAAGTTAAATTATCTCTAGCCCATTGTATGCCAACAATAGAACCAACAACTTGTCTATAGTGTGAATAATCTTCAGCCATACCATCGCCAAGATTATTTTGAAGTTTACTTATTTCTTTATTAAACTCTAAAACTATTTCATCCCATATATCCATTATGGTTTAAGTGTTCCTTTCTCCTCACCTTTCCAAGAATAATCATCCCATTTATTAAGTGCTGAACGAATATTACGTCCACCAGTTACATCTTGAGCATATGCATCACCAAAACTTTTATCAGTTTCTTTAACATTCTCAGGATATCCTTTACCCTTCTGCATCATTTCTCATCTCCGTTATTTGTTGATTTGCTACTTTTAACATATTTTCTATAGTTGTTTGATCTATTTCTTTCTGGTCATTCATTTGTTGTTTTATCATTTCTACCATATACTTAGCAATTTCTTTATCTTTTTCAAGTTCTAGTTTATTTAATTCTAGTTCTTCTTTTGTTTTTAATTCTGCTTGTTTAATAGTTTCTTTAGATTCTCTATTAAGCTTCATCTGTTCTTTTCTAGAATCAGCCTGACCTGTAGCTTTTAACATATCTATAATTTGAGCAGTTTCTTTTATTTCAAGTTCTTTATTTTTAAGTTCTAACTCTTTAGAATCAACTGTTAAATCTGCTTGAAGTTTTTGTTTTTCTAATTCTACTTTAGATTGCTCAATAGAAACAAGTTGCTGTTCTGGAGATTCTACTTTACCCATAGCTTGATTAGCATTCATAACTTCTTGTGCAGCTTGTGCCATAGCCATTTCTACTATAGAGGGATTTCTACTATTTTCAGGAACTTGTTGTAGTGCTTCTTGTGTTACTCCATTTATTTGTTCTTGATATTTCATTATAGAATGTTCTTGAATATTAGCTTGAAGAATAGGAGCTATACGCTGCATTGCAGGACTAGCACCATTTTTAGGATCTTGTAAATAAGCCATTTTTACTTGTATATGTGCATCATGATTCTGACCGGGAAATGCTGCAATAGGTACACCTTTAGTTGCTGCCATAATATCAGATACAGGATCAAGTTGTTGAGGCTCAATCTTTGGTGGAAGTATCTGATCTATGTTAGGCATATTAGCTGCATTTAATATTGTACGATTAAGTGCTTCAAGATTAAACATACCCGGTGGAGACTGTTGTGCCATCTGTAATGCCATATTAGCCATCATCATACGGTGAGCGTTAGATGGAATATTAGGATCAGATACAGGTAAAATATCTATACGACCATCAAAATCTTTTTTAAACACACTACGAGATTCATAAGGAACATCATATGGATATTTTATTGGTAGATAATCAAAATCAATACGTGCTAATATTCTAAATTCATCTTTTTGTGTTTTATGTAATCTCTTATGTACCGCACTAAAAAATTTACTTGATGCTTCTAGTAGTGCCATAGTTGTCCCGACAGGTCCATAGGAGGCAGCATCAGAGATAACTTGCTCTGTGCTATCCGCAAACTTCTGACCAGCAGCAGTTACGAAATTTAACATCTGGAATAGAGTAGAGGAAGGCTCTTTGTAGGGGAGAGGAACAATAGCCTTTGATAAGTCTACACCAGTTGCTTCAACCTCCTTGAACTCACCGGGTGCTATAGGATCATTGTCACCAACTATCCTTACACCTTTGGCCTTAAATCCTCCCGGTAAATTAGCAAACTGTCCTGCATCTATTAGGGATCGCATTGCAGCAGTTGCTGACATGGTGAGATTACCAAGGAAATGTATAAGACCAAATCCGTAGAAACCAAAGCCGGGTACAAACCTATAGTGGACAAAATGATTTATTTTCTCCTTGTTTGTATCGTTCTCCTTATAGTTTCTACGAATACTTAGTACCTGTCGTGAATCTTTCTCAACAGTTACAATATATGGAAGAAGTTCATCCTCTTCTTCTATATCTAAATAACAATGTTGTTCTAGTAGAACATATTGTGGATCATTATCTGAAGAAGGAGACAAACCAATAATAGTATCTATTTTCTCTCCAAAATTTGTAGTAGTTCCCATAGAAGGTTCTGGTAGATCAACATCTTCATAGACACCAGCCCTAATATCTCTTTGTATTTCTACAGGGCTACGATAAATTAAATGTGTATATCTATCTGCATTACTAAGATCAGTAGCATAGTAAGATACATAAAACTGATCTATAGGTATAAACTCTGACTTAGGACGTTTAACTGTAGCATCGTAGTACATCTTTTTAAATGCAGAACCAATTAAAGGAAGATGAAACAACATTCTTTCAAACTCATCAAAGTACTCTGGCATCTGCTCAGTAAGTTGATAGTTCATAAAGTTCTGAACACGATTAGCTTGTAGTTCTTTTTCTGGAGTAGCTTGTCCTATAATCTGTGTCTTAACAGGACCGCTTGAAGGAAATAATTCAGTAGATGCTTTAGATTGAAACTTAACAGCAGATTCAATAAGAAGAGGATGTACTGCTGTACATGCACCTTCAAATGGTTCTGATCCTTGTTCTAGCTTTAATCCTAAAAGATCAAAGCCTCTTTCAAACATAGACTCCCACTCTTGTCTAGAATCTTTATCTGCTTCAAAGTTTTCAATAACAGTATTAGCTATATCAGCTAGATCTTCTTCATCTAACTCTTCTACTATATTACCAAACCATTCAGCAACAGAACCTTTAGCTTCCATCTCTGCATTTTCTGTGAAGTCTACAATAACACCACCATCATCTTCTACTTCAAAGGTAGCATTTAAATTATCTTCCATAGCAGCTTCAGGAACTACTTTTACATTTTCTTCTTGAGGTATTTGCTCAAGTGGATTTTGTTCTACAGCCATATTTTATTCCTGTTTATTAACTTAAAATAGATTTCTACTATCTTAATGCATTTATAATATTTGCCACATTCTTAATATCTTTTACATATGAATTATTTATTACTTTGTTTAACTCTTCAGTAAGTTTATTGTTAGTTATACTTTTTATTCCCCTTTGTACGTTTTCTATATTTCCCCTTGGATTATATCCAGTAACATCTTTGCTTATTTTTGAAATTTGATTTAATATATCACTGCCCATTTTTCCACCAAATTGACCACCTGTTAAACCACTTAGAGCCATATTCATAGGAGTAGCTTGTCTCATTAAATCTACTCCTTCAACTACAGTACTAATAAGACTACCTAAACCTTGACCTATTCCACCTAAAGTAGCTTGTAATCCTACAGAACCCGGTCCTCCATAAGTAACATTACCTTCTTGATCAAAACTAACAGTAACACCTTTAAGACCTTGTGCCTCTAATTCAGCTTGCATTTGAGAAGCTTGAAGTTCATTTTGCTTTTTAAATAGATCCTCTGCAAGTTCAAAATATCCAGAGTTTACAAGTCCATCATAACCTCCTCCCCTTCTCTCATTTTCTCTTTCTACCTTGTCTAGTTCTGCTTTTTTTGCATTTATCTCGTCTTGTTTTATTTCTTCATCTGTTCTCTCATTTTTAAATCCATCTCTAGCCTTGAAACCCATGCCATCTTTTCCTATATCTTTTATTGAATCTGCTAAAGATATATTGGGGTTAATATTTCCTTGTGCTTCATCTAAATCAACAAAATCTTTTTTTCGCTCTGTTAATTCTTCAGATGTAGTTGTTGTTTGATTTTTACCTTTTGATTTTTCTTCATTTTTGTCATCACCACCCTGATTATTTCCATCTCCTCCTCCACCTCCTTTTCCTGCATTTGCTGCTGCATCTGCTGCTTCATTTGCTGCTGCTTGAGCCGCTTCATTTTCTGCGTCACTACGCTCACTTTCATCAGCAAGACCTTGCCCAGACCCTGCTGATCCTTCAAATCTACGCACAATAGGAAGCCCTGACAAACCTTGAGAAGTTTGCATACTTTGAGTAGGTTGTGGTGGAGACATTGTTGTTAATGAATATAGATTTTTAAGTAGATCTATATCAAGATTTTCTGGCATCTCATCAAGTAGCATAGTATTCCCCTTAAATTTTATCTCTCTTATATTATATCATACTTTTTCTAGATTCGCAAATCATACATTCCAATAAGTTGCTCTTCTAGTTCTTTCACCATCTTCATATTCAGGATCGTCAGGATGTGTAAGATTCCATGAGTCTTTCATATAGTGTATAGCCATTGTTAAAGCATCTACCTGATCATCATGAGCAGCATTTGGAAACCTTATTAATTCTTCTACTAGATCATCTGCCCACTTCTTATTCATAGGTATCCATACTCTACCTGATTCCATCATAGGTGTAGATGCGTATACTCTTGCAGTCTTATCTCTATCTGGTGTGTAGTCTAAAATAGGTAGACCAGCCCTACGCATATCTTGTATAAGTGATTGACCAGATGCTTTCTTTTCTATCATACAGACATCAGGCTTATGTTGGTTATACAGCTTCTGCGCCAGCCGCCTTAGTTCTGGATATTCAAACCT
>Ga0208919_1000415_pt1 | contig 29456 bp, 23 predicted proteins | sample 4_EtaG_FD_184076 | JGI IMG/M metagenome (GOLD analysis project Ga0208919, IMG submission 184076) | Marine viral communities from the Subarctic Pacific Ocean - 4_ETSP_OMZ_AT15127 metaG (SPAdes) (version 3) | ecosystem: Environmental > Aquatic > Marine > Oceanic | place: Pacific Ocean | collected...
TGTTTTAATGCCCACTATATAATGTCAGTGCTGGTGAAGGGTGGTATGTTCCAAAAAGGGATAAAGAAGGGAGAGAAATGAGATATTATTTTTATATAAAGTATCTTATGCCTGCAGCCAATCATGCATTTTTAGCAGGTAGGTGTATTGCTTGCTTACATGGTTTTATGGGGGCGTCCAAAATAACAATAGCTGGCATTGGTGTTACGTTTCCTTCCTGGAGTACGGATACTGTGGGGGATTCAATTGCTTTCGTGAGCAAAGATATCAATGCTTTGTCTTACTTATCATCTGTGCGTTATTTTCAAAATATGGCCAGTGACAGGTTTGTTGAAGTCAGCGAGCCTGAACTGGTACCTGCTGAAGCAGAAGAAGTGAGGTTCATTCGTAATCAGCATGTTGCTAAGTGCTTCCCGGGTGATATCAAGAGGAGGTTGATTCGTGCCAAAAAGCGAGCTGAAAAGCGTGGTGAGACGTTCATACCCGGTAGTGTTGTATTAGAACGCCTAGTTGATCACTGTCATGTGATTCCTATCGATAGTCGCTCGTCAGGACAGCGCTTTCCGCTGTATGTGCAGCGTGAGGCACTCAACGAAGGATGCTACGATAGCTACAATAGCTACGGTCTTGCTACGAAACACACACACACTGGTTCAGTACCTAACCTCCAACGAATTAGCTAAGGGGTATTGTAGGTCTTTTGACTTTATCTAGTTGATGTCTATAGTGTAAGAGCTAGCTGCGCCTAGTTAACCGCCGAATAGGCAGCTGAAAAAATGGGCAAAGTGCGAATTGCCGACCTGTTTGCGTGAACTGCCGAATAGGCAGCTGATATTAGGACTGGAAGAAAGCATCGGTAATGATACCTACTGCCGAAAGGCAGGTATGATCCTACACCTCCCAAGATTTCTTGGGAGGTGTCTTTTTTTATGCACTAAGTGCTCATCACGACCTAGCTTATCGGGTTGACAATGTCTATTAGTGCTTTTTGGTGGATTTATCACAATTTCAATGCGATCTTACGCATCTTTTTTGGTTTAAACGATAAGTTAGCCAGAGACCAGCTGCTCACCAGTATCGAGTGCCGTGTGAGGCTATGAATGACAACATTTTGTCATGTGGAACAGCACGCCTTATGTCACGTTTTTAAATAACGTAGTTTTATAACCAGAGCGAACAATTGTTTTACTTTATGTCATTTAAAAGTGGAAAACTTATGTCATTTTGCGGTGAAATTCCTGATGTAAGTGGCTGTTTTTTGGTTCTGGTTATGTCAGATTGAAGTGGAAACGACATTTCTGATATCCTGCCCGCTTTAGCTTGTACTCCCCTCCTAAACCTGTAGTGCCCTAAACCTAGAGTAACCCTCAGACCTACTGAAAAAATTACCTTTCGAGGCATTGTCACTGGTTTTTAATCAGCACCTCAGAGACATTGCGCGCCAAAGAAATGTCGCTCAGTTTTAGATCATTATCTGGACTGGCTTTTTCTGCAGAGTTAATCGTTGTGATGTCATGAAAATTACGGCTGACCTCTGTTAACAAAACTGCATTCGTTATATTTCTTATTAAATAATATGCGTTAACAGGAATTGTTTTAGCCTTTTTTTGCTTAATTTCTAATTGGTGAGTCTAGTAAAATAGAATGAGAAAATATGCCTAAATTGTGAGGTTAATAGTTATAGCTATATAAACAGCTTGTTTATATACTTCTCTTCGAGATCGTTACTCTTTGGTTGCCTTTGTTTGGGTGATAAAGCGTATTCTTGTTGAAGTGGAAGTTGCCAAGATCTAATTTTTATATGGTAATAATAGTGACTTAACCATGCGGGTATTGACATCATGACTAAAATATTACGATTTTTTGATATCCTGTTTGCTGCCACGGGCCTACTCATTGGTCTGCCATTATTGCTTATATTAACCTTAATCGGTTACTGGGACACGGGGTCTCCTCTATTTTTGCAAAAGCGTGTGGGATACCGTGGCCAGCCGTTTGTATTGATTAAATTTCGTACTATGAGGCCTGATACCGCTTGGGTTGCTTCGCATCTTGCGGATTCTTCTTCAATTACCAAATTCGGTCATTTCTTACGGCGTACCAAATTGGATGAGTTACCGCAGCTATGGAATGTATTGAAAGGGGATATGAGCCTTGTGGGGCCTCGTCCTTGCTTATACACGCAAGATGAGTTGATCAAAGAGCGTACTGAGCGTGGTGTATACAATGCTCGCCCAGGAATTACCGGGCTGGCGCAACTTAACGATATTGATATGTCTACGCCTCAATTACTGGCAGAAACGGATCAAAAAATGTTGGCGACAATGGCGATGCCGACGTATTTTCGCTACCTGTTCCTCACTGTGATGGGTAGAGGAAGCGGAGACCGGGTGAGACAATAAAGCATGCGCACTCCTGTAGCCTACAAGGTAAATACTGCATGCAGGCTTTAGCAATCACCGTGTTACCGCTATTGGCCCCCTTGGGCTATTGGCTAGGATTGGCGATCACTATTATATGGTCGTTTCTTGCTAGGCATGAGCGACAAAGGCGTAGCTTTTTTAGAAAACCAATGGGGCGTGGTGATGGCCTTCTTTTGGCGTTGCTACTAGGAGTCGGTATTGTCGAAGTAGTGGCTGGCGCTTGGCATTCTAGCTTGGAGCGGGCCTTGCCATTAGCTGGTGCAGCTTGGCTCGCGGCATTGGCGTTTATGTTAGTGCGCGCCGTTCCACCACGTCCTTCAGCATGGTGGGTGGGTTTAGCGCTAAGTGGATTGGGTGCAGGGGGTTGGGCGGCGTGGCAAAAATGGATAGTCGGTTTAACCCGTGCTACAGGCCACCCACCGTTACATTCAATCTTTTTCGGCAATCTTGCGCTATTGATGTCGCTGTTATGTTTGGCCGGATTGGGGTGGGCCTGGCAACAGCGATCAACACGTTTTTTTTGGGTAGCGCTTTTGCTGAGCGGCGCAATGGGGGGCGGACTAGCCTCGGCTCTTTCTGGCACCCGGGGCGGGTGGTTGGCACTGCCGCTAGTGATATGGGTATTTTATTACGGTTATGCGCGTCGCTGGCGAGCGCTGTGGCGATGGTTGGCACTGACTGCTGCAATAGCTGTGATGATAGGGGTGTATACGACGCCCCATAGCGGCGTAGAAAAAAGGGTGGATAAGGCGGTGGCCGAGGTGCATCGCTACATGGAAGGCGCTGACTATGGCTCCGTAGGGGCTCGCTTGGAAATGTATCGCGGCGCATTCTGGCTGATTTATGAACGTCCCCTCGTGGGCTACGGGCATCAGGGCTATCTACCCGCCATGCAAAGACTAGAGACTCAAGGCGTGCTAAGCCCCGAGTTAGGCAATTACTGGCATGCGCATAACGACCTTCTGGATGCCTGGGTACGAAAAGGGCTGCCAGGTCTTGTTATAGTCGTGAGCCTCTATCTCATTCCCCTGTGGCTTTTTTTCCCAGGTTTACGCGCTGAAAGCGCCACTCAGCGCTCCTATGCCGTGGCTGGTATATTGCTGCCAATCACTTTTATGGGCTTTGGCTTAAGCTATTCTTTTTTTGCTTATCCAGCAGGGGTAGCGGTGTATGCTAGCTGGCTGATTTTCCTTTGGGTTCTCGTTTCCGAGCAAGTTCTGCAAGATGGTTGCCATGTATACACTAATGAAAAGCCTGACGGCGATATTGCTGATGCCAATGTCTCTGATGGCCCTCACTTTTACTATCGGATGGTTGATTCGTAAGCTTGGGTGGTACCGCCTGGGTCACAGCATAATGACGTTAGCAATGCTCTTGCTATTGCTGGCGGCCTGGGCACCAGTGGCAGATAATTTGCTAGGGCCGTTGGAGTCTCAATATGTCGCTTGGGAGAAATGGCCTGAAGAGCAGAACATCGAAGCAGTGGTAGTCCTCGGGGGTGGTTGGCAGCCGGATCGCCCTTGGTCGATAACCGGCAGGCTCAGCGAAAGTTCGGGTTTGCGTCTGATGGAAGGCCTGCGGCTATGGCATGAGCGTCCAGACTTGCTACTGGTAGTGTCAGGGGGAGGGCAAGATCCAAAAATGACCATGGCTCATGGTTACGCCGAAGCTGCCGAAGCATTGGGGGTTCCGCCAGAGAGTATCGTGACGCTGGTGTCGCCCAACGATACTGCTGAAGAGGCCAAGTCAGTTCGGGCGCTGCTCGGTGAAGGTGCGCAAGTATTGATTGTGACATCAGCGTCGCATATGCCGCGCGCTATGCGTCATTTCGAGGCGGCAGGCCTAGCTCCAGTTGCTGCACCTACCCATTATTTGGCCGATCGAACGGAGGGATTAGCGCTAGCTTATTGGCTGCCCTCTGCCCGTGAGCTACGCAAGACTGAGAGGGCAATCTACGAAACCCTTGGGTTGCTTGCTATTCAGTGGGAGCATTGAAGGTGTCATTTGAAAACGTCTACCTCTGCTCACCCAGGAGATAAGTAAGACATGTTCGAGCGTATTTTAGTGGTGTGTACAGGTAATATTTGTCGTAGTCCTGTCGCTGAGGCATTTCTTAAACAGCGGCTACCCGAGCGTCATATCAGTTCTGCAGGCTTGGGCGCCTTGGAAGGCGAGCCTGTATCCCCGTTTGCACGTCAATTGGCCGAGGCCGATGGTTTGGATGTGACCAGCCACCAGGCACGGCAATTAACGGTGATAATGATACAGGAAGCCGATCTCATTCTGGTGATGTCTGAGGGCCAGCGCCGTGCCGTAGGACAACACGTACCCCAAGCCTTAGGTAAGACGCTATTGCTAGGTCGTTGGCTAGATAGTGGCAAAGGGCGCAATATCCCCGATCCTTACCGAAAATCCAGGGAAGTTTTCGAGCATATCCATATGTTGCTAAAGGACGCTGCCTTTACGTGGGCAGAGAGGCTCTAGAGGCATCGCCATCGCTTCTTTTTCTTTTTTACTGCTTGATCTGTCTGCGGTATGGCCAATGTGCATGTCAGTATTAGATCCATTTTTCGTTTTAAAATTTTTAGTTGACTAATCATTAAGTAATGATTTTTTTGCTGTTTTTTTGCTATTTTTTAATTATGTATTTCTTGTTTTTAAGATGTTGATCTTTGTATTTATGATGGGATTTATGTATTGTTTTTCTCATTTATTTTGAAGGAGTAAAATTGTTAAAAATGCCTGATTTAAATGCCAATAAAGTAGAAGATTGAGGTTTCTGTCTTTAGACTATGAAGGTGAATAAATTTAACAGAAACAAATGCTTGTATTTTTTTTATTGTAGTTTTAATAATTTTTTCTGGAGATATCATATAACCTATCATTTAAGTGACACGATTTTGTCATTCGATAAAGTTACCGTTCCACTATAAGTCGTAACTAAGCGATTTTGTTCATTGCAGAAACTATCGGAAAAGCCTTTTTAACTCTCTGGCGTGATGCTCCATCTTGGGTAGAGGCGTGACGTACCGAGAGTATGTCTTTGTGTTTAGGGCCATCACCGCTGGGTTTTACAAGAAAGGCGATTCTACCTAACCATCCATTAATTTGGCGGTCAAGCCTGATAAATAAGGAGGGATAGACAATGAATTACAAATCCTATGGTGATTTAAGTGAGGACATCGCTGCGTCCTTGTTCAAAGTTCACGGGAAGGATTACGACCTGGTGGTCGGTATTCCCCGTAGCGGCATCATCCCTGCCAGCATGGTTGCGTTGGGTTTGCATCTCGATATGATGGGGCTCCCAGACTTTATTGACAACCAACCGCTGAAAACTCGCTTGCGTAGAAAGGAAGAAAAGCCGCCGGGAGCCGCCTGGGACGCGAAAAAAGTTCTTTTCGTCGATGATAGCGTCATTACAGGGAAGACTGTGCAGGAAGCACGGAGTGCTATCCCCGAAAACTGTCCTTGTATAATAGATACCTTGGCGATCTATGCTGATCCCGACGGTAAGCAACATGTTGATTTTCATTTTTACACGCTAGAATCGCCTTGTGCTTTCCAGTGGAACCTTTTCACTCCTGCCATACTTTCCCAGTCATGTGTCGATATCGATGGTGTACTGTGCGTCGATCCTACCGACCTTCAGAACGATGATGGAGAGCAGTACATTGCGTTTTTGAATAACGCGGAGCTTCTTTTCCTACCTGCTGGCCGAATCGGCTGCTTGGTAACCAACCGTCTTGAGAAGTACCGTAGCCAGACAGAGCAGTGGCTGAAGCAACAGGGAATTGACTATGAGCGCTTGGTCATGCTGGATCTGCCTTCGAAAGAGGAGCGCCAACGCCAGGGGATTCACTCTACGCACAAGGGCCTGTTCTATAAGAACTCGGATTACACTTTCTTCATTGAGAGTGCTACCAGGCAGGCTGCAAGTATTGCAAAAATATCGGGGAAAGCCGTTTATTGCTGTGAAGATAATAGAGTCTATACAGCGTCTGATAAAATCTCCGCCAAAAAGGGATCGCATAGCTATACGAAACGCCTTCTCAGCGCCAGCAAAAGAAAGATTTTATCTAGCTTTCCAAGCCCCCTCAAGACGGCACTGAGGGAGCGGTGGAAACCCAAAAAGGCGTGAGCGGATTCAAAGACCAACTTATGGCCGCCCCTCCAAGGGTGGCTTTTTTCTATGTGACCACTGTCACTAAGAAACCCCTCAATTAAGGCGATATTACAATTGTTCCGCGATTGTAACTTGAAATTTCTTCTTTTGTAACTTTTTACAACTTATTAATTTTAAATATAAATTTTTTATTATCATTAAATGTTTAATACCGCTAGGCATGATCTCCTCTCCTCTCACCCATGACGCCAAACCTCATTTCTAAACGCCTAAATAGCGTTAGCTATCTCATCCTCAGCAATGAAGTAAATCAAAGTATGTTTTTTGTTTTTTTATGTAACATTATATTTGTCTGCCGTAATGGCATTCATGTCTTATGGCGGCTCGAAGGTTGCACTGCCAAGGCGAGTTTCCAAATAGGCTCTGGGAAATGCCATTTAAAATCCCCGGGCGGTAGCGTGGTAAGACACAAAGCAAAGGGAACAAAAAATGAATAATTTCAAAGAAATAGAAGGTGTAGAAACCAGAAAAAACCCATTGCGGCTGGTTCGCTATCTAATGTTCATCATGCTGCTGGGGATATTAAGTGGCTGTGCCATGGCCCCAGGCGGGCATATTGATGAAAGCGAGCTCGACCAATCGCTTGATGGCCGAGTGGACGTACAACCCATTACACCAGAGTTTGTAGATAGGTTGTATGTCCCAGAAGAGCCTACCACGCAAGCCACGTCTCAAGCATTGAATCAAGAAGTGCAAGACTACGAATATCGGGTAGGGCCTGGGGACATTTTAAGCGTGATCGTCTATGACCATCCAGAATTAACGATTCCTGCCGGTGCCGAGCGCTCCGCTGCGGAAACCGGGAACCGTATACGGCCCAATGGCACGATGTTCTATCCCTACGTAGGGCGTGTGAGAGTCGAGGGCATGACGCTTGACGAGGTGCGCGAGTTAATCGCACGGCGATTGTCCGCAGTAATCAATGAGCCGCAGGTAGAGGTAGGCATTGCGGCGTTTAACTCCCAAAAAGTGTACATCAGTGGTGCAGTGGAAAACCCCGGCACTCTGCCTCTGAGTATTGTGCCGATGACGGTACTTGATGCCATTAGTGAAGTAGGCGGGGCACGTGATAATGCGGATTGGCGTAATGTCACCCTAAGCCGCAATGGTGGTGAAGAGGTGATATCGCTTTACGCCATGATGCGTCAAGGGGATATGACACAAAACCGGTTACTGCGTGATGGCGATCTACTTCACGTGCCCACCATGGAAAATCAAAACGTGGTCGTTCTGGGACAGGTTAGCCGTCCAGGTGCCATTGCCCTGGGCAATGAACGCATCACGTTGACGGATGCATTGGGAAGGGCAGGTGGTGTGAATGAAAATCGCGCCCAGCCGTCGGGTATTTTCGTAGTAAGGGGAAACCCGCCGGGTAGCGAGAAAATTGCCACCGTCTATCAGTTGGATATTCAGGATGCCACTCGCTTATTGCTAGGAACACGCTTTCCTCTTGAGCCGCAGGATGTGGTGTACGTGACGTCAGCACCGCTGGCTCGCTGGAACTCTGTGATCTCCCTGCTGTTGCCATCAGTTAGTTTGCCAGGCGACTTTGCAACGTCTGCTATTGATGCCGGTGAGCTTTAATATATTTTCTGAGTGATGAGGCATCTCCATGACTAATTTCCCTTCACCAGCGCCGTCGCCAGCACCTCGAGAGAGCGATGAGCTTAATCTGCGTAAGTTGGTAGACACGCTGTCCGATCATCGCTGGTTTATTGTGTCGGTGACGGGATTTTTTCTGCTGGCGGGCTACTTTAATGCCAGCTCTCAGCCGAGAATTTATCAGGCCGATGCCTTAGTTCAGATAGAGACCCGAGGATCGAACTTGGCGTTTATGGAGTCATTGGGAGAGCCGCAACAAGGCAACCCTACCTCTGCTGAGCTCGAAATTCTGCAGTCACGTATGGTGTTGGGTGAAACCGCTGACCGTCTTGACCTTGCCATTCAGGTTGAGCCGCGTAGGTTGCCGGTGGTGGGGGACTTTCTGGTTCATCATGGAGTTAATCAGCAGTGGTTCGAGAGCCTCACGCCTGAATTCATTCGCCAGTGGTTAGCAGACTCTGTGGATGATGCTTGGAGTAACCCCTATGTGTGGGCTGGGGAATCACTGCGAGTCGCTCGTTTCGATGTTCCCGAGGAGAACGTGGGGGGGGAGCATGTGTTGCGGCTTCTCGACGGCGGTGAATTCGAGCTGCTGCTGGAAGAAGAAACGCTGCTTACTGGTAGCGTTGGGGAAACGGTACAGAATGATGAATTGGGGTATCGTCTTTTTGTCAGCCAGGCAGAGGCCCACCCCGGCGCAGAATTCACATTAGTAAGAACGTCTGCTCTTAGTGCAATAAGTGAGCTGAAGAATCGCTTTGAAATCATTCCGCGTGGGTTAGAGTCGGGCGTCTATGAACTGACGTTGAACGGGGCGGATCAAAACCAGATTCAGCCAACACTAGATACGCTGACCAGCGTTTTTTTGACTCAAAACGTGCAGCGTCATTCAGAAGAAGCAGAAAAACAGATCGCCTTTCTCAACGAGCAAATTCCTCAGGTTAGCAACCAATTGTCAGATGCCGAAGGCATGCTCAACGATTACCGAGCTCAGCGTGACTCTGTCGACCTGACGTTCGAGACACAGAACCTGCTTACTCGGGTAGTCGATGTGGAAAACCAGCTTGGTGAGTTGGCTATGCGGGAAGCGGATCTGGCTGAGAGGTACCGTCCTTCACACCCTAACTACCAAACGTTACTGAGACAACGCGGCCAGCTAGAAGCCGAGCGTGACCGACTTAACGCTCTGGTGAGTGAATTACCCGAAACCCAACAGGAAGTGCTGCGTCTTACTCGGGATACTCAGGTCAATCAGCAAGTGTATGTCCAGCTACTCAACCAGCTTCAAGAGATGCGTTTGGTGAAGGCTGGCACAGTAGGCAATGTGCGTATCTTGGATGCGGCCATGCTGTCCCCCGGTACCATTGCTCCACGTATCCCTTTAATAACCGCTGTTAGCGGCCTGTTTGGCGCCTTGTTGGCAATGTTATTAGTGATCGTTCGTATGTTGCTTAGTCGGTCTATCAAAACCCCCGAGCAGCTTGAAGAATTGGGTCTGCCTGTCTATGCCACCTTACCGAATTCCGGTGAACAGGCAGGGCTTACCGAGCGTATTCGTCCGCGTCGTGCCAAGAAAGCCCAAGAAGTTTTTCGTGGCTTGCTGGCCGTCAAGAAACCCGCTGAAATTGCCGTTGAGGCATTGCGTGGGCTTCGTACCAGCCTCTACTTCGCCATGCTCGAATCCGATAACAATCGGTTGATGATTACTGGTGCTAGTCCGGGGGTAGGTAAGAGCTTCATAGCCGCGAACTTAGCGGCGGTATGTGCCCAGGCTGGCCAAAAAGTGTTGTTAATCGATGCTGATATGCGCCGCGGCCATTTGCACCATGCCTTTCACGGTAAGGGAATAAAGGGACTTTCAGAGTTGTTGGCACGGCGTATCAGTGTGGAGGAGGCCATTCGCCATAGTGAGCTTGATGGACTTGATTATGTGGCAAGAGGAAGCGTACCGCCTAATCCATCAGAGCTTTTGATGCAGCAGAGTTTTCACGACTTTCTAGACACGATAAGCCAGCACTATGACCTGGTAATCGTGGATACGCCCCCGATTCTGGCGGTAACCGATGCCTCGGTAGTCGGCAAGTTGGTTGGTACCAGTCTAATGGTGGTGCGGTTCGACACGAACCCTCCTGGCGAAATCAAAGCCGCTAAGCGTCGTCTTGAGAGTGCTGGTGTGAGGCTCAAAGGTGGAATTCTAAATGGTGTTAAGAAGCCGACCAGCAGCCGTCACGGATACTATGGCAGCTACCTCTATGCTTACCGGTGAGCCAATATGCTTAATCAATTGCGCGAATTTTATTCTTTACTAACGCAACAACAGCGCCGCCGATTGTTAGGGCTTCAGGCACTGATCATTGTGATGGCGCTAGCTCAAATTGCCAGTGTCATCGCCATTGGGCCTTTTATGGCGGTGGTCGGAGATATGAGCAAACTCCAGGGCAATGGTTGGTTAGCCTGGGCTTATACCTATAGCGGAATGCAAAGCCACAAGTCCTTCTTGAGTCTATTGGGCGGTATGGTACTTGGAGTGTTGTTAATGGCAGCGCTAATTTCCATGTATACCACCTGGCGGCTGTCGCTCTACAGTGAGCAAGTGGGAGCGGAACTCTCTAGCCGCCTCTATCGTTATTATCTGTATCAACCTTGGTTATTTCATTCGAGCCAGAATACCAGTGTCCTGATCAGCAAGGTCTCCGTTGAAGTCCAGCGCGTTACGACAAAGGTGATAAATCCAGCGATGGAGCTCAACGCCAAGGCGGTCATGGTGACCTTGATGAGCTTGGCTATCTTTATCTATAACCCTGTTGTAGCAATATCCGGCTTAGTGATATTCCTCGCCACTTATCTACTGCTTTATCAGACGGTGCGGCGCTTTCTCAGCATTAATGGAAGGCGTATATCTGAGGCTCAATCGAAACGCTTCAAGCTGATGACTGAAGGGTTTGGAGGCATCAAAGATCTTCTTTTATTGCATCGTCAGGCGAGTTTTACCACGCGGTTTGAAAAGGCCAGCAACCGCATAGCGCGAGGCCAAGGTGTAACACAAGGACTGAGTGAGGCACCCCGTTATGCTATCGAGCTAGTGGCCTTTGGTTCGGTAATCCTGCTGGTTCTTTACCTGCTTAACCTCTACCAAGGCAATCTGGGCGCCATTTTGCCGGCGCTTTCAATTTATGCCCTAGCCGGTTTCAAGATGCTGCCTGGCTTTCAGAAAATCTATACCTCCATTACTAAAATACGCGGCAACCTGGCGGCTTATGATGCAATCCGTGAAGATTTGATCGCCAGCAGTGAGGAAACCATAAAACTGAAAACAGGCAGTGAATCTAAGCCTGCTGCTCAGTCAATGCCGTGGGTTCCTCAGCGAGAAATCAAAATTCATGAGGTCGCCTTCGACTACCCAGGAGCGCGAGCACGGGCGCTGAATGGCCTGACTCTGACAATTCCGGTCAACAAGATGGTCGGCTTAGTCGGTGCTTCTGGCAGTGGTAAAAGTACTGCTGTGGATCTATTGCTGGGTCTGATCGAGCCTCAGCAAGGGCAAATACTCATTGATGGTGTGGCTTTAACGCAGGAGAACTTGCGGAATTGGCATGCCAGTGTGGGGTTTGTGCCGCAACAGATATTTCTGTCCGATGCCACGATCCTCGAAAACGTCGCCTTTGCCATTGAACGCGAAAATATTGATGTTGAGAGAGTCAAAGAAGCCCTACACATGGCGCAACTCGATGAACTGATCATGCGATTTCCCGAAGGGCTCGAAACTAGAATCGGGGAGCGCGGAGTGCAGATATCAGGGGGACAGCGTCAGCGTTTGGGTATCGCCCGTGCTCTTTATCAGCAAGCCAGTGTATTAGTTTTTGATGAAGCCACCAGTGCTCTGGATGGGATCACCGAACGTCGTGTGATGGAAGATATCCAGCGCTTCGCAGGCCAAATGACGGTGGTGCTTATTGCCCACCGCCTGGCCACGGTCAAAGAGTGCGACATAATTTATATGCTTGAGGACGGGCAAGTAAGTGATGCAGGTACTTATGATGACCTGGCCAGTCGCAATCATACCTTCCAGATGATGGCTAACCTCTAGCCACAGTAGAAAAAAGGTATCGCCATGAATCTGATCGGTGCGCTATTGCTGTTTGTGGGGCTTTCGCTAAGCAGCCTTTATTTGTTTCCCAGCGGTGGGCCACAGCTGGCTGATTTTGTGCTGATCGGTTTTGCCGGCGTGATGCTTTTGATGTCATTAGGAGACAAACACCTGAAAGTTTCACCCTTCGCTATGTGCTGGGGATTAATGGTGTTGTGGGTAGTAATGGTATGCCTTAGCTGGACGTTAGTGATGGAAACCACTGAATTTTTTAGACCAGCCCAGTTTTTCCTGTTCAATTTTTTAATCGGTATGGGGCTGCTGCGTTTCCTAAGCGTTTACGGTGAACGTGCCATAGGGCTTATTCGAAATAGCATCTCTATTGCGCTAGTGATCGCCGGTGGCCATGTGTTAGTGCAATTAGCCTTGGGGATCAACCGCACCACTGGCAGCTTTAATAATCCCAATCAGCTGGCCTACTTTTCGCTATGTGGCGTAGTGGTGTTGTTAATGCTCGATGATTTTCACCCTAAAATGAGGCCTTTGGCATTGGCCGGGCTAGCTAGCGGCGTGTTGGGGATCTTATCGGCGTCGTCGTTGGCCGCTATGGGAGGTGGGGCTATGGTGGGGATCGGCTGGGCCATAGCAAATGCTAAGCAGGTCAAGTACTTTGCGCGCCTGTTGCTGCTGGTGCCACTATTATTGGGAGGTGTTGTGCTCGCCAATATTAGTACTGAGGGGCAGGTGTTGCGCAACCTGGAAGCGCGTATGGATCGAGCACCAAGCAAAATTGATAGTGTGTATGAAGAACGCAAGTTTGACCGACTGACTAACTTTCCCGCCTACGCAATATTGGGGGCAGGAGAAGCCGAACGGCAGCGTTTTGCACCATATGATGGGGCCGAAATCCACTCCTCCTTTATTAACATGTTGTTTGCTTATGGCTTGCCAGGCCTAGTGCTTTTCCTATCGATAATAGCCACCGTATTGCGCCGAGCTCCCCTTTACATCTGGGCTGGAGTAGCAGGGCCATTGATTTATTCCACTACTCATAACGGGCTGCGCGCGACGTTATTCTGGGTACTACTAGTGATCTGTTGGCATCTCTATCGAGAAGGCTCGATAGCGGCTTCCCGTCAAAATCTCGTTTTTGATCGCCCACTTCAATAATGCGGCTGCCAGCGCCGTAACTTGGCAACCCGCAAGGACGGATAGAGATAACTATGGCTAGTTTAATAAAGTCGTTATCAATGGCGCCGCGCTCCATAAAGCGCCGGGTACTTGTTGTATTTGATGGTTTGATTGTGGTGGGTAGCCTGCAACTTGCCACAATGATTCACCTGGAAAGCCTACAACCACTCAGCAGCATTTCCTTGTGGATGACCATCAGCGTGTTAGTTCCGATAAGCCTTTTGCTTTTCCGCTGGTTAGGGCTTTATCGCGCCGTCATTCGCTACATGAGCCATGCCACTGTATCCACTATCGCTGTTGTTGTGCTGGCATCGACTTTGTTAGTAGCGCCGGCCAGTTACATGGTTAACTCGCCCATTGGACTATCTATTATCATCATTTATGCGCTGCTCTTATTGTTGGGTATCGGTAGCCTGCGTTTTCTATTGCGAGAGTTGTATCGCCACAGTCAGCTTCGACAGCGCAAGCCAGTGGTGATTTATGGGGCAGGGGCCGCGGGTTGCGAGCTGGTGGCTGCTCTGCGCAATGGAGAGGAATACCAGCCGGTGGCCTTCGTTGATGACTGGCGGGGATTGGAAGGCGCCATGGTAGAAGGGCTGCGGGTACATCAGCCGGTAGCATTAGCTGCTCTGGTTCAAGAACACCGCGCCACAATGGTCTTGTTAGCTATCCCCAGCGCCCCACGTTGGCGTCGCCGCGAGATACTGCACTGGCTTTCGGGCCTTTCCGTGCCTCTTAAGACAATTCCTGGTAGCGCCGATGTAATTGCCGGTAGAGCCAAAATCAGTGAACTTCGCGATGTGGCGCTGGAGGACTTATTGGGTAGGGAGTCTGTGCCTGCCTTCCCCGAACTGATGGAGGCCAATATCCGCGATAAATCGGTCATGGTGACGGGGGCAGGAGGCTCGATAGGCAGTGAACTGTGTCGTCAGATTCTTGATCAGAATCCTGTCCGCCTGCTTTTGATCGATAACTGCGAATTTGCGCTATACGCCATTGAGCAAGAGTTGAAGCAACATATCGAAAGCACCGCGTCACGGTGCGAGCTAAAACCATTGCTTATCTCAGTGCAGCATTCGGGCAGTCTTAAGGCAGTGTTCGAATGTTTCGAGGTGCATACTGTCTACCACGCTGCTGCTTACAAGCATGTGCCGATGGTGGAATTTAATCTCGTGCAAGGAGTGAGTAATAACGTCTTTGGCACATTGAATCTGGCCAAGGCGGCAATGTCGGCCAATGTTGAAACCTTTGTGGTGGTATCCACCGATAAAGCGGTTCGCCCCTCCAATGCCATGGGTGCATCCAAGCGTTTGACTGAGCTTATCTGTCAGGCCTTCGCACATTCTCAGTCCAACACTCGATTCTGCATGGTGCGCTTTGGCAATGTTCTGGGTTCAAGTGGCTCCGTTGTCCCAGTGTTTCGTCAGCAGATTGAGCAGGGCGGCCCCGTGAAGGTGACTCACCCGGATATCACCCGCTATTTCATGACAATTCCCGAAGCTGCTCAGCTGGTTATCCAGGCTGGCGCCATGGGGGAAGGTGGGGAGGTTTTCGTGCTCGATATGGGCGAACCGGTACGCATTCATGATCTGGCCATGAATATGATTCGCCTTTCGGGATTGGAGGTAAGAGACGCTGCGCATCCTGAAGGGGATATCGAAATCATCTATTCCGGCTTGCGGCCTGGTGAAAAGCTTTACGAGGAATTGTTGATAGGTCATGACGTCAGCAAGACGCGCCATGATCGTATCATGACTTCAAAAGAGCGCTTCTGGGAATGGCCGAGGCTCGAAGCCTTTTTAAAGCAGCTGGAGCAGGCATTTATCGCTACTGATCACCTGCGTATCCGCCAGTTGTTGCAGTCGGCTCCACTGGACTACAACCCTTTGGACGAAATAGCCGACCTGGTATGGAAAGCGCGTCAGACCATGACCTCAGATACGCAACGCCAACATGTTGATGCAACGAACACAGCCTTAAGGTCGGTCGCCAGACTAGGCCCTGTATTACGCTCCGTACCCAAAGAAGGTTGAGAATCTTATTGAATCGCTGGCTATCACAAGACGACGGAATCTTACCAACTTTGCTGCAACCCGTTTACTTCCGGCGCCTACGCCATAGCGACTGAGCCGTTTCCCCCTCGCTCTGATCACCACTTTTCATGCTTGAGTGATGCGAAAAGCATTATTGAGCATGTCATCAATGCTTATTTAAAAATAAGTGCTCTCTTTAGCACAAGGAGGCAAGTCATGACGAACAAACAATCTGATGACGAGCAACAAGAGTGGCTATCCGGGATTACTGTTTTTCTGATTAGAGAGTGTGAGTTGGCGTATTTGGACACCCTTCTTAAGTTGCTTGATCACTATGGATTTAATGTGTTGTGTAGCGTGCCAATCGAAAGTGGGCAGCAACAGGCGCTCGCTCAGTGGGTTCTTGATGATGGACAAGAGCAAGGAAATTTTGCCAGCAGTGGGTCGCCGCCAGTTTTTCTGCTTGTGGTACAGGATGTCCATCCAGTACCGGTGAAGCGGATGTCGAGTGACTCTCCCAATTTAAGACTACCTACCATCAGGGCAACCTTCAGTGCCACGCTCTCTCCAGAGGAGAGCAAAGCAGAACAACAGAGTCCGATACATTGCTCCCGCGATGCGGATCAGGCGTTTAAGTATCTCAAAACCTTGGTGCCCGAGCAGATCGGTAAGATACGTGAAGCAGCCCTAAGCAACGATGCAGCATTTCGCACACCTTACCCGGTATTAGCTGACCTAAGTAAAGAGGTTTGCCGAGCCAAAGTAGAGCTGGTGGATTTTCATGGCACTGAGGCGATTTGCAAGACATTTCGGCCTGGGCGTGAGCGCTACCTAGAGCGTGAAGTAAAGGCGCGTGAACTCGGTGCCTCTCTGCCAGAAGTATCCCGTCTGCTAGAAGTCGGTACTCATTATCTAGTGTTTGAGCGCTATGCCAATTGCATGGAACGCATTTTATCGCCTCGTGCGCCTTTTTCTAATCATGGTTTGCTGCCTATCTGGGCCATCGAGCGCGTGAGAGCCGTTATTTTGCACTATCGCAGTCTTGGCTATGAATGCATCGATCTTAATCCGCATGACCTTATCTATGACCCTTGCCAAGGGCTAAAGATTATCGATTTCGAGTTTCTACAGCCCGGTTCTGACGAAATAAAGACGCTGAAAGGCAACTATGCCTGGTACGCCGTACCTTCGATTTTTACCGGCGATTTACCTCCTTCAGCCCGGCAGAGCTCCTATCGACAATGTTGGTTTCCCTATACCGGCCTGCCGCGAACCTTATGTCTGAGTGAGCTTCCGCGTCCGTTACTTGCCATGGTGCGTTCAGTGGCTCTGGTGCCCTTGACGTTGGATGGCTTGAGGCGAGTGAGCTGGCGCCATATTCAGCGCTTTGTACGCAGCTGAGATTAGCGCTGTTATTTGCCCTACTCCTGCCAATGCCCTCTATTCCTCCCACGTCATGGAGTTATTAAATGAAGATTCTTGTTACCGGCCATGCCGGATTCATCGGCTTTCACACTGCCAAGCGGCTACTGGAGCGCGGTGATAGTGTCGTCGGCTTTGATAGCGTCAATGACTATTATGACCCTGCCATTAAGGAGGCGCGCCTAAAAATTCTTGAGCAGACGGCGAAAGAGACAAGAAACGACTACCTTTCTATTCGCGCTAATCTAGCTGATCAACAGGCGGTGGCCGAGTGTTTTAATGAACACCACTTTGACCGAGTTATTCATCTAGCTGCCCAAGCAGGGGTTCGTTATTCGCTGGAAAACCCACTTAGTTATGTGGAAAGTAACTTGATTGGGTTTACTAATGTTTTGGAGGCGTGTCGTTACTCCAGCATTGCGCACCTGACGTACGCCAGTACCAGTAGTGTTTATGGCGCTAATACTTTAATGCCGTTTTCCGAGCATGAAGGAGCCAACCATCCACTGCAATTTTATGCTGCCACCAAAAAAGCCAATGAAATGATGGCCCACAGTTATAGTCATTTGTTTGGATTACCGACCACCGGGCTAAGGTTTTTCACCGTCTATGGCCCCTGGGGGCGCCCAGATATGGCGCTTTTTAAATTCACCAAAAATATTTTGGCCAATGAGCCCATCCAGGTTTTCAATTATGGCTGCCATACCCGCGACTTCACCTATGTGGATGATATTGTTGAGGGCGTTATTCGCGCCAGTGATGATATAGCCACTCCTGCTTTTGAGTGGAATAGCGATAACCCTGACCCTGCTACCAGCAATGCGCCATTTCGTATCTTCAACATTGGCAATAATGATCCTGTGACGGTCAACATCTATATCGAAGCCATTGAAAAAGCATTAGGTAGAAAGGCCATCAAGGATCTACTGCCTTTGCAGCCTGGCGATGTTCCAGACACTTATGCGGATTCAAGTGAATTAGAAAAAAAGGTTGGTTATAGGCCCGCCACATCAGTTTTTCATGGCGTTGCCAAGTTTGTCGAATGGTATCGAAGTTACTATTCGCCAAATAAGGCGAGCAGCACCATAAGTGAAATTCATAGCTTGCCTAAATAAAACTTCTCTCTAATTTTTCTCACCACTTTACTCTCCAGTTAGGAAATCCAATGAACGTTACAGTTTTCGGCACGGGTTACGTAGGCCTGGTTCAAGGAACTATTCTGGCTGAAGTTGGCCATCATGTTGTTTGCATCGATCTAGATGATCATAAGGTCGAACAACTTAGGCAGGGCAACATCCCTATTTATGAACCTGGTCTAGAATCTTTAGTAAAAGAGAACTACGCCGCTGGGCGCCTTGAGTTTTCTACCGATGCGGCCGCGGGAGTCAACCATGGCCAAGTGCAGTTTATTGCTGTGGGAACTCCACCGGACGAAGACGGTAGTGCTGATCTCAAGTACGTTCTCACTGTGGCTGCCACCATTGCCGAACATATGGAGCAGAACCAAATTATCATTAACAAATCCACCGTACCTGTAGGTAGTGCTGACAAAGTGCGTGACGAGGTGGAAAAAGTGCTGGAAAGGCGCGGACGCAATGATATCGCGTTTGACGTGGTGTCTAATCCTGAGTTTTTAAAAGAAGGTAGTGCGGTCGTAGACTGCCAAAAGCCTGATCGTATTATTATCGGCACAGAGTGCGATGCCACGATTGAAGTCATGCGCGAGCTATACGCCCCCTTCAATCGTAATCACGACAAGATCATCGTGATGGATGTAAAAAGTGCCGAACTGACCAAGTATGCAGCTAATTGTATGTTGGCTACCAAAATCAGTTTTATGAACGAAATGGCAAACCTGGCTGAGCGTCTGGGTGCCGATATTGAGGCGGTGCGTAAAGGAATAGGCTCGGATCCACGCATTGGTTACGACTTCATTTATCCCGGTGTGGGCTATGGCGGTTCGTGCTTTCCTAAAGATCTGCAGGCTCTTATCCACGTCTCGAATACCATTGATTTTGACGCCAAATTACTCAAAGCAGTGGAGTCGCGTAATAAAGAGCAAAAAAACACGCTATTCAATAAGATAAGCCAGCACTTCCATGCTGAATTAAAGGGTAAGACCTTCGCCATTTGGGGGCTTTCATTCAAGCCCAACACTGATGATATGCGCGATGCCCCCAGCAGGGTACTAATGGAGGCACTTTGGGCAGCTGGTGCCAAGGTGCAGGCTTATGATCCGGAAGCCATGGAAGAAGCTCAGCGTCTCTACGGGAGTCATGATCACTTAATCCTTTGTGGAACCAAAGAAGCAGCTTTAAAGAATACTGACGCCTTGATTATCGTCACGGAGTGGCAGAACTTCCGTGCACCTGATTTTGATCTTATTAAAGAGAAATTAACTGAACCCACTATCTTTGATGGGCGTAATATTTATGAGCCGCGCCGAATGAGGGCGAAAGGATTTACTTATTATTCAGTAGGTAGGCCCAGCCCATTAGAATCTTCATATCTAGCTTCTAATTAAATATTCCATGTATCACATGGTTTTGTTTATATTCACTACTTTAAGGATGCATTTATGTTATGCATGGGTCTTTATTATAAGTAGGCGTTTATATTTTCGAATTTATATGTTTTTAGCTGGTAATTTTTTACTATCTGGTGTTCGTTGAGGAGGCAGCATGAACTCTAAGCTTAATAAACCAAAACGTCGCTTTCTGCTAGTGTCGGGCTCAAGCTATTCCTTAGTCAATTTTCGGGGGCCGCTCGTACAAAGCCTGATTAGTGCAGGATTAGAAGTACATGCGGCATCACCAGGGTTACATGATGATCCAAGGACATGCCGCCAGTTAGAGGCTTGGGGAGTATTTGTTCACGATATCCCCATGCAACGAACAGGCCTTAACCCGTGGTATGATTTTTTGACGCTAAAAGCACTTTACTTGTTGATGCGTAATATACGACCCGATGTCGTTCTGGCATATACCATCAAGCCGGTGGTGTATGGGATGTTGGCGGCTTGGCTGGCGAAGGTTCCTCAACGTTATGCATTGATCACTGGCCTGGGATATGCCTTTGCCGGAGAGGCACGCGGTAAGCGCGCTCTGGTTTTCCATCTGGTGCGTAGACTTTATTCGGCAGCTTTGAATAAGGTGGATAAGGTGTTTTTCCAGAACCCCGATGATGAAAGCTTATTTCGTGATTTGGGAATACTACGCGATCGCGTACCTTCCCAAGTGCTCAATGGGTCAGGGGTCGATATGGCGCATTTTGCTACAGCCCCTTTACCTGATGGGCCGCCACGTTTTTTATTGGTTGCTCGCTTGTTGGCAGACAAAGGTGTCCGCCAGTACGCTGAGGCAGCTAGGCGAATCAAGCAGCAGCACCCTGAGGTAGTATTTCAACTGGCTGGTGATATCGACAGCAACCCCGATACGATTTCGCAACAAGAGCTGGATACTTGGGTGGGAGAGGGATCGCTTGAACACTTGGGTTGGCTGAATGATGTGCGCCTGGCACTTGCCGAGAGTAGCGTTTTTGTACTGCCTAGTTATTACCGAGAAGGCACGCCGCGCTCAATTCTGGAAGCCATGTCTATGGGGCGAGCGGTCATCACTACCGATGCACCTGGATGTCGAGAAACCGTCACTAATGGCGATAACGGCTACTTGATACCTGTAAAAAATGTCGATGCGCTTGTTAAAGCCATGCAACACTTTATTGACAGACCAGCTTTAGTTAAAACCATGGGACAGCGCTCCCACGAGATTGCTAAAGATAAATACGATGTGCATAAAGTCAATGCCGTTATGCTTGAAGCAATGGGTATAGGAAAACCAGAGCTTCGTAATAGGGTGCAAAAACCATTTGATACTATTACTGCTAAATAAAATTGTAGCGTAGTGCTGCGTGTTATCTACATTATACCCTGCAAAAGTACTAACAGCCTCGATACTAATTTCCTGATTTTATCTAATTTAATAGCTGCGGCATCACTGATGCAATAGGTATTTCGATTGGTGGTCACCATATATCTATCTGTATCAGCTAAATGGGTGGTAGATAGCTGTTGCTGAAAATATTGAGCGAGTTGTCGGAGAAAACTTAATGCAGATTCAGTTCAAGTCATATGGTGATCTCGGCAGGGATATTACAAAGAATTTTGAAAAATTTTCTGGTGACTGGGACTTAGTCGTCGGGGTACCAAGAAGTGGTATGGTTCCCGCCTACATGATTGCACTTGCACTAAATATAAATTGTACGGATATTTCATCCTGGGTTAATAATTATCCATTGAAAAAAGGGCTTACGCGATGCGTGAGAAAAGATTTGAACTCTCCCTGGGAGGCACAAAAAGTTCTTATTGTAGACGACAGTATAATGACCGGAGGTTCAATAAGAAACGAAATTAACGCGCTCCCCGATTGGTTAGCAGCACGTGCATCGACACTGGCTATTTACTCAGGCAAGCCAATCAGAAGTGATGTAGATATTATTCTTGAATTTCTTCCCCATCCAAGAGCTTTTGAATGGAATATATTTCATCATAATGTAATGAGTAGGTCTTGTATTTGTCTTGAGGGGATGATGTCAGAAAACGAACTTTGCGATGATACAGGTACTACACGCTTTCGTTACCTTCCTTCAAGAGATATCGATACAATCGTTACGTCTCAGAGTGAGTCAAACCGACATAAGGTAGAAGCTTTACTGATGGATAACGGGGTTTCGTATCGTAATCTCGTTATGAAGAAAAATAATAAGAATGTCATGACTATTGATTCGCAGGTGAAATTCAAGGTTGAGACTTTTGTTGCATCCACGGCGGACTTGTTTGTCGAGTTTAATTCTTATCAAGCAAAACTAATTTGTCGAGAAGCAGGTAAGCCTGTTTTCTGTTTTAGTGATAGCCGTATATATAATCCTGAAGATCAGCTTGGGGCTCGTTTTGCCAAGAATAAAATAAAATTATTGATATGGAAAGTAGTCAATATGAAATTTCGCCGATAGAAAAGAGATATAAATTATTTTCTGGCTAAATAAATTGTTAGTTCTGTAGTTAATATGCTAGTGAGTTTTTACTGTCTGTTAATGATAATTATTATTAATAGAAAAGGTTCTCATCATCAGCTTGTCTGATGCCATGGAGGTGGCCTAATGAATCAGATTGATATTTCTGTCATTATGACTGTGAAAAATGGATCCAAATACCTGGAATCAAGTCTTTCTTCCGTTTTTTCTCAAACCTATCTACCTAAAGAAGTTGTTGTGGTCAACGATGGGTCAGACGATGATACCTGGGAAGTGCTCAAGAAGTTACGTCACATGGCCCCTGTCCAGGTTCAGTTAGTGGATACGCAAGGTGTTGGTCGTGCGCGGGCGCTTAACCTTGCTGTCAATCATACTCGTTATCCGTGGCTGGCCAATATCGACGCAGACGACCAATGGCTACCCGAAAAATTGGCGCAGCAGGTCGCTACTATAAGCCTATTTCCAAATGTGGAGCTTGTCGTAACAGCTAGCCAGATCGTTTATGGAGAAGGGGAAGGGGAGTTAGTTATTAGTAGAGGATTCTCCGTCACACCAATGGGGTGTGATAGTTTTTATGTTAACAATCCAATAAATCATAGCTCTATATTGTTCTCTCGACGATTTTTTGATGAGGTTGGAGGGTACGATGAAGCATTGTTTAGACAGGTCGATATAGACCTGTGGGTACGCGCTCTGAGAAAAGGTTTTATATTTTACCAAGTGGATTTACCGCTAACAGTTAAACGACTTCATGAAGGACAGAGCTTTGAAGTCGGAAATCGATTGAGTTATACATTTAATTCATTGAAAATTAGTATAAAAAAATTACGACAGCTTAAAGCTCCTTTTTACTATTTTCCAATTGCTTTTGTTAAATTTTTTTATAATAACATTCCAAGAAGCATCCGGCGTCGCTTGAAAAGGGTGAGCCTTTGGAAATTATAATGATGCTCATCTTTGATATGCTTTAGGGATCGCACCTGGAATAGCATAATCCTAAATAATTAGCGACATAAAGTGTGTATGTTCTCCATTTGCATTTTACGAATGCACGAAATTCCAGGCTTCTCTTTATATCAAACAAAAATGTTTATTATATTAAAATGGTAACTAAGGTCAGGTGCTGCCGTATTAATCGCATGTATATGTTAGTCAATAATTAAACGCTGTATTGAGTTTTCAAGGGCATGATTATGCAGGGGACACTATGAGCAAGGTGATCGCGGTGATACTCACCTACAATCGGCAGGATTTGCTACAGCTATGTTTAGCTGCCATTTATTCACAAACATGCATTTGTGACCAGGTGATTGTGGTCGATAATGCTAGCGATGATAATACACAAGAAATGCTAAGTGAATTGGACTATCCGAATCTAAAAGTGTATTTGCTGTCGCAGAATGTAGGTGCTGCAGGTGGATTCAATGCTGGGTTTCGTCTCGCATATAAGGAAGGAGCTGATTATATCTGGATGATGGACGATGATGTCATTCCGGAGCCGTTTGCCTTGCAAAGATTGATTGAAGCAGATAATACCTTGGATGAAAATGGTATTGACAGAGCCTACCTGATCTCTACTGCTTTTACTGAAAATGGTTATGTAACTAATTCACCTTCTATCAACAAAAAAATTAATCATATTGGATATAAAGATTGGCCAAAATTTGCTCAATATGGTGTTGTCTCCATTGATCGAGCAACTTTTGTATCTATTCTTGTTCCCCGCGGTACCATTGACAGGTATGGTTTGCCTATTTCCGATATGTTCATATGGGGCGAGGATACTGAATATACATTAAGAATAACGGAAGATGTTCCCGGGTTTGTTGTGGGTGCCAGCAAAGTGATGCATTTACGGCAAGAGAAAGGAGTGCTAAATATTATTTCTGAAAATAGTGAGGTACGCCTTCAGTATTATAAGTACTTAATAAGAAATAGAATATTTGTCACAAAAAAATATCGTCCAGCTCATGTCGTAGTAAAAATTATGTGTTTAGATTTATATATGATATTAAAATTATTACGAAGAAGACAGTTAAAAAAAGCTGGTATTGTAACAGCTGGGTTGGTTGAAGGTTTTTTGTTTTCACCTGAAATTGAATACATTGACTCACCGGTTAAAAGTCAATGTCTTCCATTGAGAATTTATAAATGTGAAAGTTTATAGTTTTTTGGCTAAAGTTGGCTAATAGCTTAAGACGAGGTGAGTTTATGTATAAGTTTTCTGTCATAGTGCCTGTTCATAACAAGGCTTCAACTTTGTTGGACTCTCTCTCGTGTCTTTATAATCAGACCTTTAAGAATTTTGAAATTATTGTCGTTGATGATGCCTCTACAGATGGGTCTCTCCAGATTTTATTGCAAGAGGAACGCAAGGGTAAGCTGCGATTGTTCCAGCGAGATAAGCCAGGCCCAGGTGGCTACGCAGCACGCAATTATGGAGCACAGCAGGCAACAGCTGAATGGTTGGTTTTTTTTGATGCAGACGACCTGCTTGTGTATGACCACCTTTCAAGGTTTGCTAATGCTATTTCCGAAAACCCATCTGTTAATCTTTTTGTAAATGCATTTCGGAAGATGGAAGGAAATATAGTAATTCCGAGAAGTGAACCTCTAAAAAATGGAGTCATGAGTCGACAGGAAGCTTTAGCAGCGTTCTCACGTTCTGATTTCATTCACATGAACGGCGCTTGCATACATAAAAATACATTCATGGCCCTTGGTGGTTTTCCTGTTGATCGATACCGACGTGCTGGGGATGTTTATTTTTGGTTAAAAGTTATATGCAGTCTTAAAATGGTTCACTATGATCCCACCGTTACGAGCATGTGGTTGCTTCATAATAGTGGCGTGGTAAGCGACAAAAATAATATGATTCAAATTCATCCTTGCTTAGACTTAAAGAGTGAATGTGAAGTTGGCCTGACGTGGCTTGAAAAACATTATCTAAATGCCGCCATTAATCGTAAAATATTGTCATGGGCGGTTGAAAAAAAGATAGTTGGAAAGTCGGTTAAGAAAGATATATGCTCATTAATACTATTTAGCATGCGGCCCCGCCAGTGGATGACCTTGGCGACTCTAGTAATACCTCAGTCATATTACTGTAGATTACGGGAGCGTGTGCTAAGTGGTTAAAAATTTTCTTTTTTATTGCAGAGGTTTTTTCGAAATTAAAGTGGTGAAGTAAACTGTCTAAATAACGGCGCAATTCTCAGAGGATTCGCGGTAACTGTTGTATCGCTAACACTAACTATCCTGTCTGACGTCAGCATATCTCAGCGAATAATAATAAATCTATGCAACATTTTCCTTATTAGGTGATTGGCCATGACACAATTAGAATTCATCGCAAAAAACTGGTTAGGTCAACTGCGTACTTTTAAGTATAAGGCGCATTTTTTTGTGAAAGGTGTCTTTGATTATCAGATAGAGAACGCAAATAAATCACTTTTTATAGAAGTTGTAGGGTGTCCAGGGGTGGGAAAGAGTACTCTGATAGATTATATGGAAGAAAAGAGGTTAATTAAAGGTTTGATTCTTGCAAAACTGTGGATTGCCAGACTACAACGTAATACGAACATCGATAGTGCTTATAAAAGAATTTTAGATTACAAGTTAATAAGTTTGGAGAATGAAAAATAAAGGTTTAAGTATTCCCAGTACGTTATTACTCCAAGAGCAAGAGATAAATATGTTGAAGATAAAAAAATTCCGACTGTGTTGGTAATAGACGAAGGTCTTTTTCACCACTTCAGATATGAAATTAGTGATAATTGGGGAAAGGATAAGGCTTTATTTAGTAAGCTGATGGAAAAAAGGTTTATTGTGTATATGACCGCTCGGCCAGAAATTATAGCGGAGCGCATTCTTATGTGTTATAGGAAGACTGGTAACCTAACCTGTTGCCATATTATAAAAATAAACATGAATATGAAATTGCTGAATATTGTAGAAAAGCTCAAAAAAAAGAAAAAAAGTGATCGGGGGAATTTGAGAAAAGAGGACTACCAGTGTTAACGGTTAATGCTGAAGATGGTGAGCAAGTGAATACGAAATACATAGATGATTTTATCAAAATACTAATGAATGATTACTTAGGAGCTAATTGATTTAACTCGAGGTTGGTTTTTCTAGAAAATACCCGTTGATGAGTAAGAAAATTATCTATTTTTGCCGAAAACTCCTTTACGCAGACTTTAAACTCTCCTCTGGAGGCCCTCAAGGGCATCTGTGGGTAGATGTGTTGAATGTTTTTGCTATTTATTAAGGAGGATAGAAGTGAACAAAACGTTTGATGTTTATACTCTAGATAACAAGTATCGTAAGGATATACAAGGAGTTCGTGCCATCGGCGCGATGCTGGTGCTTGTTTTCCATATCTGGTTTCAGAAGGTATCTGGAGGTGTCGATGTATTTTTCGTTGTATCTGGTTTTCTAATGACCGGAATGTTGCTTCGTCAGTATGCAAGGGATGGTAATATAAAGCCCTTTCATTTTTGGGGAGGAATTATTAAACGGGTGGCTCCATCCGCTTATGTTGTACTCTTAACGACTTTCATTCTCAGTTATTTTTTTGTACCACCTGTTTACTGGGTGGCTACAATACATGAATTTATTTTTAGCGCAGGGCATTTAGAAAACTTATTGCTAATAAGAAGAGAGGTTGATTACTTACAAATTGGAGACCCAGCAAGCCCTTTTCAACAGTATTGGGCGCTATCAATTCAAGTGCAATTCTATGCCTTTCTCCCTTTGCTTATTGGGCCACTATTGTATATTTCAAACAAAATGAAATCATTGATACCTTTAATGTTGGGAGTTTCTATAGTTTTTTTTATTTCTTTTGTTTACTCGTTGGTCTCTACGCATTTTACTCCTAACACAGCCTATTTTAATCCTTTGGGAAGAGTCTGGGAGTTTCTAGTCGGTGTCTTGGTTGCTATATTTATTCCTTATATTAAGTTGAATAAAAAAACGGCATCAATCATCTCTTTTCTAGGTGTTTTTATTCTCTTTAGCATCGGTATAGCATTTCCTAGCGACTGGAATTTCCCTGGATATGTCGCGCTATTTCCTGTTGTTTCAGCTGCTTTTATCATTATTTCAGGAAACGAACCTGAAAAACGTACACTGGTGAATAGGTTGTTGTCAAATAGATATCTTGTCATGCTGGGTGCCATGTCTTTTACCATTTACCTTTGGCACTGGCCGATATTGGTTTTTTTTCAGCACTATTATGAAACAACAAATTTAGGCGTTGTAAAAGGTATGACCATTGTTGTATTAGGAGTTTTGCTGGCTAGTATTACGACCTGGTTGATTGAAAAGCCTTTTAGGAAAATACCTAAGTCTAGGGTTTGTATCTCCTATATTGCAGGTTTTTCATTTTTCATTCCTTCGGTTACACTTGGATTGGGTGCTAAATACTATATTGAAAATCTGCATGATGTAAAAGTTGATTTTAAAAAATCTGCATTCGAGGGCGGTAAGATTTCTATACAAGACGATGCTTCCAATTTGAACTATGGGTATGTTACTGCCATTTCTAATGACTTAGGCGAGACCATGGACAGAGATAATGGTTGTGCTACGGTCATTACAGAGTCCAAAATTTCATCTTGTTATTTTGGAGATACCTCTTCAGAAAATGTAGTCGCACTCGTAGGCGGGTCACATATAGGTCAGTGGGAGCCTTTTTTCTCAATTCTAGGGAATGAATATGGATTTAAAGTGATAAGTATCATAAAGAATTCTTGTTCCCTTGGCTATGAAATTGTGGAAGGTAATGATACTTGTAAGTTATGGAATGAAAATATTGTTGATTATTTAAGTGACCTGTCCCCTGATCTTGTTATAACAAATTCGACGAGGTCGAATCGTCCCCGTGATAATAGATTAGTAGTAGGGAATCCTGTTGAGTTTGTTCCTGCTGGACATGTGGAAAAATGGAAGGAAATATCTGCTTTAGGTATTCCAGTAATGGGTATAAGAGATAATCCTTGGTTTGAAAGTGATCCAAGCTATTGCGTTTGGAAGAACCGTCATGAGGCAAGCCTATGCGCTCGACCCATTGAAGAAGTGTTGCTATCTGTTAATCCTGCAGATGCGTATGTAGGTGAAATACCTCTGTTTATCTCCATAGACTTTACCGAATTAATTTGTGTTGAGGGATTATGTCCGGCATATTTTGATGAAAGATTGATGTGGTCTGATACCCACCACCTGACACGAAATTATCTGGAATATATCACCCCAAGCCTGAAAACTTCGCTTGAGCATCAGACGTCAATTATTTCAGGTTTTTAATAATTACGGGGAGAGCAACTAAATGTCTTTTTATGAATTTGAAAAAGCGGTGAAATGTAAAAGTGCGATAGAGGATGCAGGTGGGGTTACGAAGGTTAGCAGCCCAAGAGCTTCAGTAATTGTGCCTACTTATCATGATTGGGCTCGATTGAAGCTGTGTGTTAATGCTTTGAAAAACCAAACATTTCCCCAGGATGATTTTGAAGTTATTATTGTAAATAATGCACCAGAGGATACACCACCTGTTGATTTCTCTTTGCCTCACAATTTCTGTATCATTAAAGAGGGAAAGCCGGGATCATATGCTGCAAGAAATGCAGCTTTAAAATTGGCGAAAGGTGAAATTATTGCTTTTACTGATTCGGATTGTATTCCGGATCCTTACTGGTTGGAAGCTGCTATTAACCATTTTGATAAAGGCGTAGAGCGAATAGCAGGAAAAATAGAGCTTTTTTTTAAGTCTGATAAGCTTACCCTAGTCGAAATTTATGAGAAGGCTTTTGCCTTTGATCAGGAAAAATATGCTCAGACTGGAGGAGCAGCAACTGCCAATATGATTACATTGGCGAAACACTTTGATACGGTTGGGCTTTTTAACGATACATTAATGTCAGGAGGCGATAATGAGTGGGGCTGGCGAGCAAAAGATAAAGGTATATCTATTGAGTATGCTCCAGACGTTATTGTAAATCATCCTGCTCGTGCCGATATGAAAGCTATGCTTAAAAAACGCAAAAGGGTGATCGGTGGGGAAGTATGCAATAAAAATAATGCTTCTAAAAATACCTTTTTCTTAATTCTTCTTAAAGGCTATTTTCCTCCACGAAGACAGTTAAATATTTTTGGTAGAAAAGGACTCTCATTTTCTAGAAAGTTTTTGGCATATTTGTTGTGTTATTACTTTAAGATTTACTCAACTACTTATAAGTTAGCCTTGCTAATAGGTATTGCAAAGCCCGAGAGATCTTGATCAATAAAATGAAATGTTGTTAACTCTGTATAAGGTTAATAAAATATAAACCCTCCATAAATCTTGGAGGGTTTTTTGGTAGTGCGCCAGGCATGGCGCGCAGCGCCTTGACCGGCGCTGTTCCTGGGGGTGGTGCTTCAGGATGACTTGGGGGTGAAAGTCCCCTGCACGCCCTGCAAGGGGAAGTGCTAGCCGACGGCAAGGG
>Ga0208919_1000416_pt1 | contig 29440 bp, 28 predicted proteins | sample 4_EtaG_FD_184076 | JGI IMG/M metagenome (GOLD analysis project Ga0208919, IMG submission 184076) | Marine viral communities from the Subarctic Pacific Ocean - 4_ETSP_OMZ_AT15127 metaG (SPAdes) (version 3) | ecosystem: Environmental > Aquatic > Marine > Oceanic | place: Pacific Ocean | collected...
CAGATCATATCAGAAAAAAAGGGAGTTATTGTTTGGTCAGATACAGGAAAACTCGTAGTTTCGGTTCCTGTAGGACAGGATGCAATTGATACCATGACACGCTTTTGTTTAACAGACAAGGGCTCATCTGTTCTCAATGAAATAAACAGGCAACTCGAAGAGATTGCTTAAATACATTTCATTTCTTCATAGCTGAAGGGAAAAGGGGGCACTGCTCCCTTTTTCTTATATTTGCCATACAACTATAAATGTAATGGCAAGCGTAAGAGAGGTATACAACGCACTAAGCGATTTAGCTAACAAAGATGAGCGAGGGTTTGTTACTCCTACGGAGTTCAACTCTTTTGCTCCTATAGCACAACAGAATATTTTTAACAGGCTGTTTCAAGAGCTTACCAATGTAGAGGCTCTACGTAAAAGAAACGTAGATCCTGCAAGGGATAAGTCTAGAAGTAAGCAGATCAAAGAAGACCTTGCTGTCTTTTCTGTACAGACAAACATTGCTAAGGCAAGCGGATCGTTTGCTAAGCCTGACGACTTCGCTAGACTGATTAGCCTTAAGACGTTTGGTGATGTCCTTCTTGACGTAACAAACTCTGTTATGATAGATTCGGTGTATGATGAAGAAAAGATTGACAGAATACTTTTAAGCAGCCTTTCTGCTCCTACTAAGTCAAAGCCTGTTGCGCTTGTAAGGGATACAATCACTGTATTCCCGACAAGCGTAAACAGAATTACTATGCGCTACTACAAGCAGCCAGAAGGTTTAGATCCTCGTACTGATGCAAAAACTGTTGCTCTTCCTAGGTTTGGATTTACTTTATCAAATGGTAAAGAAACTTACGAAGCATCAACATCGGTAGACTTTGAGTTACCAGAACACTATACCTCTGAGTTAGTTTTAGAGATGGGTAAACTTATAGGAGTAAACCTTCGTGATAGAGATGTATATGCATACGCTACAGGAGGACAACAAACACAACAAAGACGATAAGAGATGGCAAGAAATTTAGTTACAGTAGATCAAGTAGTCAATGACTTTGTTCTTACACTAGAGGGTGACGATTACGCAAACAACGCCTCAGATACTCTTATCCATAACTACGCTTTGCGTGGTATTAGAGAAATGGGTTTCGATTTGTTGCAGAGAGTACGCTCTATAAAGCTTTCAGCAGGCACAAACAATACTGTTGATTTGCCTGACGACTTTGTAAGTTTAGTAAAGGTAGGTATCGTAGGTAGCGATGGACTTGTGCATGTCTTTGGGGAAAACAAAAACATCAACTACTCTCAAGCTTATAGAACTGATGCGGCAGGAAATTCTATTGATAGCGATGGAGACGGCGTATTTGATAGAGTAGATTCTAAAGGCAGTATAGCCACTGGCGGTGTGTTTGGTGCTGACGACTTTATCGTGTTTTCTAATTACATATACCAAAACAACATAGGTCAGATCTACGGTTTAGGCGGAGGTTTTTACGAGGGAGAGTATAGACTCAACCTCGATCAAAACAGAATAGAGTTTTCTTCTAACAGTAGTGTTAACGAAATTGTTATAGAATATATTGCTGACGAAGCTAGATCTGTAAACCCTACTGTACATATAGAGGCAGAGGAAGCTTTACGATCATATATATACTACAAGATTATAGAAAGGAAAAGCAGTGTCCCCATGGCTGAAAAGGCTAGGGCACGCTCAGAGTACTATAACGAGCGTAGAAAAGCTAACGCTAGACTAAAAGCATTTAGCAAAGAGGAAGCTCTTAAAACTATTCGTAAGAACTTTAAACAAGCACCTAAGTATTAATGGCTATTGATAAACTCATACCGCAGTACCTCAATAAAGATGAGGACGCTAGGCTTATTAAGGGAATAGAAATGTCAGACGCACTTAACGTGCGTGTATCTCATGAGTCTGATGGAGATCAAGGTATATTAAAAAACGTTCTTGGGAATACCGCTATAACCCCAAATTCCGATGCGGATTCAATCCCTACAGGATCGGGGTTTGATAGTATTAACTTTACTATAGGAAGTGTTGCTAGTGAAAAGGGTAAGTGTATATACTTTTTTATATGGAATGCGGGTGGTGCTCACGGGATTTATCAGTATAAGCATACCACTAACACTTACTTTAAAGTTTATGAAAACAGTATTTTAAACTTTAACTACTTAGACTTTGTAAAAGCTGATGTGGTTATTAATCAATTTGGGGAGCACCTTCTGTACTTTACAGATGATAGAAACGAGCCACGTAAGATAAATGCAACAAGAGCTTTAGAAGGTGGGTATAACGCAAATATAGACGCAGCTGCTAGCGCAGAGCTGTTTCTTACTGTGTGTAAGCAACCGCCACAAACGCCTCCTACAGTTACGTTTCTTAATGACGAAACATTAAAAGCAAATAACTTAAAAGAAAACATTTTTCAATTTACTTATCAGTATGTGTATGACGATGGAGAGGTAAGTGCTCTTTCTATGTATTCAGAAACTGCTGTAAGTCAGACGCATTTGTATTTTAGTACTACCGCATCTTCGTTTTTAGAAGATTTAAACAATGCTATAGACTTAAATCTAGTAGGTTCAGATGGGCCAGTTACGAAATTAAGAATTTTTGCTAGAAAAAATAACGAAGGTGCTTTTGTAAGGATTGGAGAGATTGATAACGCTGGGCTTGATGCTCCTCATGTATTTAGATTTCTTAATGACGGAGTGTATACTTTTGCTCCAGACCAAGAGGTTAATAAATTATTTGATGCTGTTCCAAGGAAAGCTTTTACTCAAGCCGTTAGCAATAATAGAATTTTTTACGGTAATTACCTTGAAGGTTTTGACAATATAACTACTAGCGTTATACCTTTTCCTTTATACTTCCCTTCTTTTTTAGCAGGTCAAAACAATAGTAATATTGACGTTGCTGGAGGGATAGCTCTTATTGTAAATTTTGATAGTAACGCTACAACGACTGATGCAGGCGCTCCTATCATACCTTTTGAGTCTGAAAGTATAGCTCTTGGTGCGCAAAATATATTAAATTATTGGCACGCTTGGAGTGGTGTAACTCAAAATGAAACAGCAGCTACAATTGCAGGTCCTAATACCGACTTTAACGGTCAAGAGATATTTAATGCACAGCCCAATCTAGTACATACTTTTGAAGAGAATACAGACGGAGTGCATTTTGATATTGATCTAAGTGATATAGATCTTTCAAACACAGCTCCAGGAACGATTAGTGCAAACGTCACTTTAGCGTGCAGTGAGTTTATGATAGCCTCTCATGGTGCTAGCAATCAAATGCAATTTGAAACTGATTTAAATATTGATTTTGCAGGCAATGGCGTTATTGATATTAGCGAAACTGTTACCTATTTAGATCCAGACTCTGCTAGAGGAAATATAAATAACCTTTGGCCTAGCGGTAATGTAACTTTTAACGTACAAGTGCCTTACGATGGGACGGCTAGTACAGCACAAGAGTTTGCTGATATACTACTTGCAGCATTAGTTGGACAAACAGCGATAGTTGCTGTGAAAAGTCCTAGTGTAAGTGAATTTCAAGATTCGTACCCTACAGTATCTGATACTCATAGGTATTCTGGAGCTAGCACTATGGTTCAAACAGAGTTGCCTCCTGGTGATTACCCTAGTAATATACAAGATATGAATAGGATGTGGCTTTGGTTGCAAGGGCTGTTATCTTTTAGAATAGACTCTGGAACTTTTATAGCTGGCAGTGATGTTGTTAGATGCAACGTAAGAATGATCAATGCTAGTTTAAGTGCATGGCAAGGTAAAGCTGATAGAAATGCAGCAAGTGTTCTCCCATTATCAATGTATGATAATATTTTTTATCCAGAAGATGCTGATGAACTTTATGGATTGCCGTTTGAAGCTAATTATGTATCTCCAGGCGCTCTATTTAATAATAATGCAGGCGTACTGGGCGGTTATACACAAAATGTTATTTACAATGCCAGTCAAATAGGTATAGAACTAGGCTTTGGTCAAACCAATGGTTTTGGACAAACTCTTGCTGACAACCAAAACGCTAATGCTGAAATTACTACTTACTGGAGAAATTATAGGGTTATTAATGGGGACGTAACTATAATTCAAGAGGGTAGCGATCCGTTACAGTCTTATAAAGCTGGTGCTACACATGAGTTTGGTATTGTTTATTATGATCATAGAAACAGGTGCTCTGGAGTTCAGCCTATAGATAACGTAAACGTAGCGCATTTTGGAAATGCAGACAGATTTGGACACGAAGGGCCTACAAAAATAGACTTAAAAATACTTCATGATCCTCCTTATTGGGCAACTAAATGGGCTCCAGTATATACATTAAATACAACGTACGAATCAATTCTTCAATTTGCTGTAGCAGAAGCAGCTTTAGGAACGACGACTCAATTTGATGGGGGGATATATACTGATAGTACAGAGCGTATTACAGAAGGTTTAGATGATGTTCTTACCTCTCAAATATTTTTATCTATGAGGCCTTTGGAGGGAAAGGTCAATTCATATAAAGAATTAAAAGGAGCAAATAAAAGCTATGAATATTTAGAGGGAGATGTATTAAGGGTTATGCAGTATAGAGATGCAGCTAACGCCGTGCAATACCCTATGTATGAGTTTAAAATAACATCGTATAAGTTTTACTCAGATGATGAAAAGAACCCGATAAAATTAAGCCATGATGGTCTGTCTTCAAACGCTGATGAAAAAGCGTACAGACGAACAGGTTGGTGGTTGACTATACAGGATAACAATATTAATGGGTTTACTAGAAATGATGTTATTAGTAGTGAAGACTTTTTTAGCCAACGCTGTGTAGTAGAAATTTTTAGACCTAAAAAAAGTGTAGAAGAAAGGGTGTACTACGAGACTGGAAAAGTCTTTGATATTGTAGAGGTAAATGGAGAAAGAACACACGCTGGCGATAGAAGCAATTCTGTATCTAACTCTTTTGTGCCATCGGCGCTTAGTCAAAATTCTTTTGTTACTAGCGAAAAACTTTTTGTAGGAGATAGAATAACAACAACTCTTAATTCTGTTTTTGGAATATTGCAGATTGTTGCAGTTTTACCTTTAGGGAATGGCCTCTTTCAATACACCGTGCATGAACTTACTCCTATAAACAATGCTCAGCAAGGAGTAAGTTATGTGCTTTCTGTCGATACAACTGGTCCTGGTAGTGTCTTTTATGGATCTGTTACTTTAGAGCAAGGAGACGTATACTATAGGTTAAGAGAAATGCTATTTAACCCAACCAGTTTAGCACTTGATGGGGGACCTGGCTATGGAGGACTTGCGAGCCAAGTTAGTCACTACTACGATCCGACGAACATAGATGTTCAAGAGTATGACACTGTTTTTATAGAAGATCAAAGCGCAAATGATTTCTTTGATTCTAAAGCTGTAGATATTGGGAGGCCTCATATAGAATTACCTGACGGTGGAGAGGTGCACAGGATGTCATCTGTTACTTACAGTGAGGTTACGGCAGGTGATTCTTTAAGAAACTTTTACGGAAGTTTTAACCCTTCTTTATTTCCGTTTAAAGATTACAATATTTTACACGGTTCTATATGTTATCTTATAGATCAGAACGAAACGCTAATGGTGCTTCAAGAAAACAAAGTTGTAAGCACCCCTGTAGGTAGAACTTTAATACAAGATGCAGGTGGCGGTCAATTAGTAACCTCTATAGAGGTGTTAGGAACAGACACTTACTACGCAGGAGATTATGGCCCAAATCTTAATGCAAAAAGTGTTCAACACATTTTAGGTAAAGTTTATTTTGCAGACATTTCTCGTGGAGTTGTAGTAGAAATTAGTGGTAAAGGCCTTAAGGCTATAAGCTCTGCTAATATGGAGTCTTATTTTTCTAATAAGTTTTCTGAGCTTTCATCGCTTTCACAAACTTTACATCTTCGTGGTGGATACGATCCAGATAATGATGAATATATTTTAAGTATTGCTGACATGCATTCTTCTAGGGTTAGTGTTCCTGCCGAAAACGGGGGAACATTAAGCACTGTGGAAAAATCTACTATTTCTACAGCATCACAATCAAACACTACTTTTAGTGATGGGTTGGTAGATGTGGTTTATAAGAAGGGAGGTCAAAATACGTGGGAGCTTTGTGCAGATAGATTTCAATTAGACTCTTCTAATTGGGAAAACTCTGGTAATGGCGTTGTGTTTTTAGATAAACTAGGAGAAAAGGGTAGTGCATATGTAGATACTTCTTACAGGGCAAGCGCAAGCTCTATAAGCGTAAAATTTATGACAGGCGATGGAGCTTTAATAGGCTATGGTTCTTTATCTTTAAAAGACAATTCTATAGATATTCCATCAACTGTAACAAAACAATCTGACGGAAGCTCCGTAAGTGTAACTGTCACGGGGACAGACAATCATGTGAGTTCAGAAACTATAGCTTACTCTACAAAAAAAGAGTTTTGGTTAACGTTTTATTCTTTCGCTCCAGACCTGTATGAACATGTGCATAACAGATTTTTTTCTTTCAGATTAGGCCAAATGTATAGGCACAATGTAAATGAAACAAGAAATAATTTTTACGGGGTTCAGCATAGTTCTACTTTCACTATAATCTCTAGAGCTAACCCTAGCGATGTAAAAATATATGACGCTATGAGTCTAGAAGGTAACTCTTCTTGGAGCGCTGTAGTGTCTAATACAGAACAAACTACAGGTACTATGGCTTCGACAGAGTTTGAAGAACGAGAGGGTATGTACTACAGACAAATAGAAAAAGACGCTACAGCAAATTCTACAAACAATACATCTCATAAAGTTGTGTTAGGTCAGGTTGCTTCTGTTGATGGATCTACTATAACATTTACTTCAAAAATTAGTAACTTGCCATTTGGAATTGGAGACACTTTGTTTAAATTAGAAAGCTCATCAGAGACAAGCCTTAGCGTCACTCTTTCTTCTGTATCAGGGAGGAAGGAAGTTACTGCTAGCGGCACTGTTTCTAATTTATCTGCAGGTGATACAGTTATGGCTGTGTCGTCAGCAAGTATTAATGGAGATAAAATGAGAGACTACCACGCTCAAGTTGCTTTGACAAATACAGCTACTACACCAGTAGAGTTGTTTGCTGTAAACATGGTGTACAAGTCTTCTCCTTTACATAATAATTCGTCAATGCCATCACAAAATAAAAAGTAAAAAATGGCAGAGATAGATGATGATATAATAGCTGAAAATGCACTTATAGAATCAGGTGTTTTTCCAGACGGACAGACAACAAATACAAACAATAACAACATGAGTGAAGGATTAACACAAGGACAAGCAGCGGCATTAGCAGGGGGGGCTGCAGGAGTAGGGCAACTTGTTGGCGGTATTGCTGGTGTGATGAATCAAGGACAGTTAGAAGCCGATGCTACAGCTTCTTTAGATGCAGCGTTAGCAGAATTACGTGAAGCTCGTGCAAGTCAACCGTCTTTATCTACACCATCAGCTTACTACGAAGGCGTAAAAGGGGCTTATGATCAAAGGCTTTTGCAGATGAGGATGGATGATATAAATAGATCGTTAGCTACTACAACTCAAGCTGCTGCACAGTTCGGTGCTAGAGGGTTAGGCGCTTTACCTGGAGCCGTATCGCAAGCGCAAAGGTCGCAAAGAGAGGAGGCTCTTACTCAACAGAAGCTTCAGTCTCAAGCTCTTATGCAGCTAGGGGCTGCTCAAGAAAGAAGTACTCAGTTACAAGAAGCTCGTAGTGCAAGAAATTTAGAGTTTGCATACGATGCTAAAGCTTTAGGTGAAGCAAGAGTAGCGCAGGCTGAACAGCAAAGGATTCAAAACTATGCTAATATAGCTTCAGGCATTGGAGGTATTGCTGGTGCAGCTGTAGGGGTTAGTATGGAAGACGGAGGCATGGTGGGCTACAGAGTAGGTGGTAAAACTAAAGAAGCCCCATTTGTTACAGAAGGGGAGTTCGATCACGACACAAACAAAAAAGCTGTTGTCGATGAAGAAAGTGGGGAAAAGGAAGCTGAGCTTACTGGGGGTGAGTATGTATTCAACCCAAAGCAGTCTGAAACATTATTTAAGTTGGCAAAAGAAGGTGATACTCCGCTGCATAAATATTTATTAAAATTATTACTAAGATTCGAGAGAGATGTCTGAACAAGGTACACGATTTAAAACAGGGTTTTTAGCACCCAATATAGACTACGGAGCTATTGGTCAAGGTGTAGCGGCTTCGTTTGCTAACCCTATTCTTGCTGTAGCTCAAGAAAGAGCTGCACAAAGGGACGCTAAGATGAAGGCATTAAATCCAATGGGCGCAGCAGGAGAGGCTGTCCCAGGACAAATCAATCAAAAGTATCAGGGTGCAGCACAAATGGCTTTAGACATCTATCAGGAAGCTGCTACAAATTTTGAGTTAGATCCTAGCGGTGCTAACGAAGCTGCTTTTGTACAGGCTAAAAATCAATACTTAAGCATTGTTGAAGACGCTAAGTTTGGGACGGAGTTTATAGCTAGAAAAACTGCTGAAATAAAAGGCAATACAGAGCTCGCTGAGTCAGGGCTTTTAGAGTCTAACATAAATGCTATTAATGAGTACGCTATGCCTCCTGTATACACAAGGTCTGGTAACGTTGTTATGGTTGGGCAGGGTGCTGACGCAAAAGATTACTTCAACTCTGGAATAACGGCATCTAATGCAGACAATCTGTTTTACGAAACAGGATCTATAGTAGGTGATTATAAGTTTTTAGGTGGCGCAGTAGGTCAAGAAGTTTATAACTCGCAGTTTGCTACTAAAAAAGGCTTGAGCGCCTCGCAAGGAGGGTATCAAGAAACGCAAATTGTACCAAACATTAGCCAACCTGTCGTTGTCGGTTTTGACGAGGAAGGTTTTTCTGCAGACGTAGCAGATCAGTACAATGTATTTGCTAGCAACAACCGTACTATGTGGAACGCCGCTTCTATGGAGGGGTATAAGTTTATGTACGCTGGCAATAGAGACCTGCAGTCTGGAGATTTAGAATCTATAAACAATACGATGCACCCAGAGCTGTTTAATTTACGAAACAGTAACGGTGTTTCTATATCTAAAGTTACAGGCTTTGAACCTGACGGAACTCCTATATATGCTATAAGCATAGAAGATATAGAAGCAGGTATTTCAAGTGGTGAAATGCAATTTATTGATCCTACAACTAATATGCCTACACAGCTTCCTCCAGGTATAACTATGGATGAAATAAATAACTTTAGGAATGGAGAGACTGTTCACGCAAGAGAGTACTATAATACTATACGTGGTCAGTTCCCGCAGGTAGATGAAGATGCTGTAGCAGAAATGCTATCGGGAGTAACGACAGGTCCTACTGGTCTTACTAGAACAGTATTTACAGCGTATAACGATGATGATCAACCAACTGCAGATCCTACTTTAGCTAATGCATATTCAGGCATGACTGTAGGTAGTATAGCTAATGGTGGAAACTTTGATAAAATTACAGTAAGTAACGTTCAGATAGATGTAGAAAAAGCTATTATAGATTTATCTACTGGACAAGTAATAGGTTATAAGATTGCTAAAGATCAAGAGCTTATAGATAGATTACAGGGTATGCAAAACCGTACTCAAAGTCAAACAGATTTATTAGCGCTTCTTACAGAAGAGGCTGATATATACGTAAACTCTGAAACAGACAGCGCTGCCTTTACTAATATACAGCAGCAGCTAGAGGCGCAAGAAAGAACGGGTAAAGCTTCTACGTACAACATTCTACTAGCTCAAGCTATGAGTCAACTTGGATCATCTATTCAATCTCAAAGTAACAGTCAAACAAATCAAAACGTAAATAACTTAAACCAAGGAGCTGGAGGTAGTGGATCGAGTGGTGGTGGTGGTAACAGTAATGCTCAAGGCGGAAAAATTCAAATGGAGCAAGGAGGGGTAGTCCCTGGAGGTATTAACCCTATGTTTATGCCTAATTTTGCGGAAACGGAAGATGAGGAAACAAACGGTGATCAGAAAAAAAAGAACGGTGATCAGGAAGAAAAAGAAGAGTCAAAAGATTTACAAACTGTTATAAATCAAAACCTGAAATATGATCCTGTTTCAGGAAATATGGTGGAGATAACCGAGGAAGAAGCGAAAGATGAGTTAATCGAAAGAGAGAATGAAGAAGATATAGAAAAACTACCAGCGAGGGAAGCAGGTCCTATAGATACTAATGTTGAAACTCCAAGCCTTCTTGCTGAAATAATTTCTTATAACGAGCCTACAAGAAAAGAAAAAAGAAGAGAAAAAAGGCGTAAGAAAAGAGACGATAAGGACATAGCTAAAATGACGAAAAAGCTAGGGGGCCAGGAAGTTATCGATCAGTTTGAGCGAGAGTTTGAACAAACTTTAGCAGATCAAGTTGCTTTAGAAGCTGAAACCAAACGAGCTGAAATTGAAGCTGAAGCAAAGCGTATTGAAGAAGGTAAGGAAAAGACTAAAGCTGGAATGGAAAGTGTTGCAGTTACTATTATGGAGTTTGAAGACGAAAACTTCTTAGACGGTCTTGTGCCTAATCCTTTTAACCCTGAAAACAAAGATATTTATGACGCAACAGGTTTCTTAGATTCAGAGTCAGACAACTATCAGTTTAATTTAGCTAATTATGTACTACGATTTGGTATGCCAGGAGAGGGTACAGAGCATTATGAAGCTGCTCAAAATCTTAACATAAACGAGTTTGGTATAATGAGCCCTGAGTTTGTAGCTGTTATGCCAAATACAGCAGAGTTGATTAACACAAACGCTCCTTTAAGCGAGTTTGTAGATTTCAACGCATCTAAATCTGAACAAGCTCTAGCTCTGTTTACCAATAAGTATGATCTAGGTGCAACGGAAGAGGATCTAATGGAGCGTATAGAAACAGCTTTCAGAATGGTGTTAGTAGACGATCCTGTAAACCCCTTAAAAAGTGAAGCGAGTTTTGCAGGGTATTGGGAGGATGAAACTGTTGATGTACCAGGCAATAGACAGGATAGAGAAAGAATTGATAGGCAGGAAAAATTACAGCAGGCAGGTATTGAGCTTCAAGATGCTATAGCAGAATACGAAGCTAATCCAACTGAGGAGAATCGAAGAAAACAACAAGCTGCAAAAGAGAAAGTTGAAAAGGCAAAGGCAAAAGTAAAATCTAGAGTAGAGCCTGTACCAGCTTGGTGTGCTGCCCATATGGGAAGCCTTATACTAACAGTTAATGAAATGCAAGACCTGCAGAGTGAGGCAGAAGGTCAAGGTAATAGACCAGGGGCAATGAGGGCTAGAGGTTATACAGAAATAGGTGAAAATATTTTTGATAACTGGAACGCTACATCTAATCAAACATTTACTAATGTTGCAGAAATTGATAAAGAAACAGCTACATCAATTATTAGAAATGACGCTCAGATAGGAGATATTATTGTGACTCAAAACGCTGGAAGAGGACAGCACGTTGCAATGTATGCTGGTATGACACCTCAAGGTAGAATATTGATGTTTGGAGGTAATCAACAAAATCGTATGTCTATTATGGAATACCCTGTTCAAGCGGTAGGCAAAAACGGCAATACTTTTGGTGTTGTTAGTGTAAGAAGAGTTTCAGTTCCGCTTTTATCTGCAGCGGAAGTAGAAGCATTAAGTATATTAGCTTCAGCAAAAGAAGGTGATTATTTTACAGACGTATTTGGAAGCACTAGATAATTAAATAAGCATGAACGGATTTACAGAATATCAAAACAATATATTCAACATTGTAAGGGACGCTGGATACGTAGGTACTCAAGAGCAACTGTTTGATATGATGCAACAGCAGACATATTTTGACAGCACGTTCAATCTAGTTAGACAAGCTGGCTTCGAGGGTAACGAAAGGGATTTTATTTTCTTAGCTGGCGTAGGCCCAAAAAAAAAAGATTTAGTGCTATCGGAAGAGTACTCTACTCTATTAGGATATGGTGTAGAAGGTGGAGGTTTAGATGTTCAAACGGACACTACTGTGCCACCTTCAGAAAGGGAGGGCGATCTGTCACGATTGGCGTCACGACAAGAGGCACTACAGGGTGATTTTTTTGAAAGCATCTTTGGTACGAGGGTAGATGTTTACGATGAGATGTCTAGGCAAACAGTAGATAGTTTTGCAGACACTCCCATGTATTCTGAGGAGGATATCAATGCGGCGCATCGTGATATTCAATCAAAAATACTACAAGATCCAGAAAATAACAAAGGCAATTTAGATTACGAAATTTTTACGGAATCTAAAAAATGGATTGTTAATAGAGGCATGTCTGTTGGTTTGCCTGTAGGTGCGGATGACATTCCTAGTTTTGCAAACGAAATTTATGAAACTTACAGAGACTACGATTTTTTTGCTACAGCTACAGTAGAAGATTTTGAAAGAGTTATAAGAAGCAGTGGCTTACTTATGGATGATCCTAATTCTACTTTAGCTGTAGAAACTAAAAAAAGAAACATAATTAACAAAGAGTTTCATATAGGCGAGTATAGCGATTATGCTGAAAGTGTGATTCCTATGAGTCGTATTACAATGTACTTAGCTGAAGATGGACAGATAAAAAAAGTCTTTACTGAAGATATGGATGATGAGTTTTTTGAAAAAAACAACTTAGATCCTGAAGGAGATTACGATGGTTTCTTTTATGAGCCGCACTTAGATAATGTAAATAAATCATATATCCCAACAAACGAAGATGAGTTAGCTGTAGCTCAAGGTATTATGCCAGAAGTAATTAATACGTATGAAAAATGGAAAGAATATACCGCCAAAGGTACCGTTACCTATGTTGATGACGAGCAAGCTCAGGCTGATGCTGAGGCTGAAAGCTTAAAAGAATATTATAAAGTAGCTGGTTTTTATACGGCTAAAGCAGAGGTGGTTCAAGCTGCAAAAAATAGAGAGACAGTTAGACAATACGCAGAAAATTTTGCAAATGCTTTTTCTAAAGCAACAACTGTTGAGGAGCAAACACAATTGTTTGAAGAAATTAGGCAAACTGAAGCAGATATGATTTCTTTATACAATGAGTCTAACGAAGTGTTTGGTGTAAAAAGGAGAGCATATAATGCTGTTGATTTAGTAATGCAGTTTTCTATGGATGAAGTCTTTATGAACGCTGACACAGCTATTGAAAGGTATAAAAGAAGTGCTGAGTCTATAGGTAGGAATTTCGATGACAGATCTTACTTTAAACATTTAGACAGTTTTGCAGGCTTCTTATTTTTTGGGGCAGCAGATGCTGCTAATATGATGACATTTGGGATTATACCTAGCTCAGAAGAGTATATAACTGCATATGAAAAAAGCGATGCATATGGACTTGATATAGGCAGGGGAAACCCTTTGTTTGTAGAAGGACAACTTGATAAATATGGACGTAAAATAGATCAAGCTGTGCTTTCGTGGGGTGATATTTCTTCTTCTATGACGCAATCTAGATTGCTGGGAAAAGGTGTGACTTTAGAGGAAATAGAAAAAGGAATATTCGGACAAGGTTTGGGTAATTCTGAAGCAGGTCTAACATTGTTTTTAGACGGAGTTGGTGAAGTAGTACCACAAATAGCTGTTCAAATAGGACTCACTGTTATGGGCCATCCAGAAGTAGCTTTACAAAGTTTTGCTACGTCAGCTGCAGGTAATGCGTACAGTGATATAAAAGATGTTCCGCATTTAAATCACGCAGAAAAAATGATGTATGCTTCTTTTATGGGAGGGTTTGAATATCTTTCTGAGAAAATTTTTATGAAGCAAGAGGTAATTTCTGCTAATGCTATACGAAAAATGTTTGGTATAGGCGGAAAAGAAATTGCAGGAGAAGCAGCAGAAACCATAGCTAAAAAAGGCTTCGTAGGGACAGCTAACAAATTATGGAGAAGAACAACAAAAAATAACGTATTTAAATTTTTTGAAGAAGGTATAGAGGAAGGGTTGGTTTCTTTTGCAGGTCAGCACCTTACTAATTATGCTCACGGTGTAGCTTTGACTAGAGAAATTTCTGATCTACAAACTAGACTTGACACACCAGGCATAGCTGATGATGTGGCTTCTTCTTTACAAAGACAAATAGCTGGTAAAGAAATAGAAAAAACTAATTTAAAATATAACTATATAGAAACTCTTGATGCTTTTGCTTTAGGTACTGTAGCAGGAAATATACAAATGGGTATTGTAAGAGCGCCCTCTTATTTAGCTTCGAAGTTTAATTTTAAAGATCAAATAGCTTTAGAAAATAAATATGAAGCTTTACAGAAAAAACTACAAACTGAACAAAATCCTGAAAGGAGAAAGCAAATTAAAAAAGAAATGCTTGAAACGCAGGATCAGATGTGGAGGGTGTCAGCTAGGGACATGGCTTTTTTAATGAATGTTAGTGATGAAGATCTAACAGAAATAAGTGGTTTAAACACTCGTATTAGACAGAATAGAAGAAAGGCTTTTGATACTAGAAAAAATTTAGAGGAAGCAAGAAGTCAAGGCAACGAGGATGCTGTTGCTGTATACGAGGCGGAACTTGCAACTTTGCAGGCAGATACAAAACAAGCTTTTGAATCTAAGTTTAATATAGAGGGTAAGTACTCACAGAATCAATCTTTCCTAGAGCAAAACTTAGAAGATCCTGAAACTCAAGCTGTTATAGATGAGGTAGGTAGAGTAGATCCAGATATAACAGATTACGGAAGAGTAAGCAGAGGTAATTCAGTAGAGCTTACTGGTAAAAATGCCAACAGCGTTATAGATAGAATTATTAACGCTGGTAAAATTATATCTACTAAGTTTTCTAGTCGTGAAGAAATTATACGTGGATTACAAAACGTAAAGAAAATAATCCAGACTGTTGTAGGTCAGGGAGGTAAGGTCTTTATTCATGGTACAGCTAAAGCTTTTAAAAAAGCTACAGGGGCAGATGTATCAAGAGGTATTCATATAAAAGACGGCAATCAAGTCCACCTTTTCTTACCTGCTTTAAAAGCAAACACCCCATACCACGAAGCTTTCCACTCTGCTGCTATGCAGATGGACGAAAAGCAAGGGGCAGGAACAGCATTGCGTAAGCTTGCACGCCAATTTGCTATGGCTTTACCTAATGCTAGAAGATATTTAGCTTTTATTAGTGAGTATCTAACTGAAGAGCAACAAGCTTTAGCAGAGGTAGCTGTAACAGATGCGCTTGCTAGAAAGTTGCTAGCTCAAATTGTAGAGCAAAACCCAGAAGCTGCTAAGGAACTTGTTATGGAAATACTCGCTGACATTACTAACGGTGATTTGTCAGCGGAGTATAAGCAAGGTCTTATCTCGTCACTAAAAAATTATGTAGCCAAGTTGTTTGGTACAGAATTTAAAAACCCTACGTTGAAGAACGTAGTTGATGCTATCAAGTTTGTTACTAACACTATAGAAGGTGGCTTTGGTCTTGCAGGTATGCAATCGTTAGCTGAAGCTACAGAAGGTCTTAAAGATGTACCAACAGTAACCACTGATGATGAGGCTGAGGAAGCTCAAGCAGAGCCGACACCTGATCCAGCAATAGCTTCTGAGGTAGAGTCTTTAAATGAGTCTGAATCAAATGACAACACAGCAGAGGAGGGTAAAAGCGCACAGAAGATTGTAGAAACTGTAGCTGATATGCTTACAGAGGATGGATTTACCTTGGTTATGGAGGGCAAGGGCAAGAACAAAAAGCTTGTTCTTAAACCATCTAAGCAAGTCAACTTGTTTAAGATGAAGAAGGATGAGATAATTAAAGTTCTTCAGGATAGCGGTATGAAGAAAGAGCAAGCAGAAAAGACATATAAAAATGCTGTTCAGTTTGCTAGAGGAAGGAGAGCTGCTAGAAAAGAATCAGCTAAGATAGCTGCTCAAGCTAAACGTAGACAAGGTAAACTATCTACAGAGGCTAAAAATCTACGTAAGGAACTGCAAGAGCTTAAGGACAAGTCTAAGAGTTTACAGGAGTTCTTTAAGAAAGCGCAGGCTCTTATCAAAGAGCGTATGAAAGATAGGAAGACGTCTAACAAGTTTAGTGCTACACAGCTAAAGAGCTTCTTCGCTATAGCTGGACAGATGGCACGAACTTCAGCTAAGAAACTTTCGGAAAACGATCTCGATATTATAGACTCATTCCTCGATAAACTAGCTACTATATTCGATAAGCAAGACGCAAGGAAAGCGATGGACGATCACCTTAACCTTGTCAAGAGTATGCGTAGCCTGCAGAAAACTTTGCTTAGAAAGTCTAGACAAAAAGACTTTGGGGCATACAGATCTCTTGCAAGAATTGTAGCTGGGATAGATGCTTCGCTTATACCTGTTGATCAGATGCAGTCGTTCTCTGACTTTGTTAACGACGTCAACAACAGTATGAAGAGAGCTAGGTTTAGCAAAGACGAAGAGGGTAATCTTGTTGTAACAGAGTCTAACCTCAAAGAAGTAAAATCTCTGATGGCTATAGCTACAAACTTTAAAGCTATAGAAGAAACAGAGAGGGATGCAAACTTTAGAGCTAGGGCAACAAAAGCTGTTGAAGCAGCAAAGAAAGCTGGGAAGTCAACGACGTTTGCAGAAGAATATACAGCTCTACTAGAGAAGTATCATAGAAGTAGACTAAGCCCTACACGTAAGAAGATTGAGGATACAGCAAAAAAGCTAGGCCTTGATGTAAACAACGTGCAAGATCTAGAGATTATACTTGATGAGTTAGCTAAGGATAGCGCTGAGTTAGCAGAAGATAAAAAGGAACTTATTTTATCTGACGCCATCATCCCAAGAGTTATAGCTAACCTTGAGGAGTTGCTGCAGGACAAGTCGTTTAGAACAATACTAGGTTTGTTTAGTATGGAGAACGTTTCTGTACCAGAACTTAAAGCTAGACTTATGCAGCTCGATATGAGACATCTAGCTGCTTTGGAGTACAAGATCAATGACTACTTAGTAAACTCTTCTACTATAGGTCTTGGATACTTAGCGTCTATAGTAAGGGGTAAGATATCTTTAGCTAGTGATATCAAAGCTCTTGTAGCAAAAGGTGTTAGATCTAAAAACAAATCTTATGGAAGACATGCAGATAACGTGCCTTCATTTATACGTAACGTATTTAAAGTAGGTAACGTTGACGTAGCTAAGATATTAGTAGCGATAGGCTTCCAAAATGTTATGTCTAGCGTAAACCTACATGAGCAGGCTCATATGGAAAGAGTTACTGCTCTACAAAACAAGATCGATGAGATAACAGAAAAAGGTGGTGAAATAACGTCAGACTTATCCAATGCTATAGCACAGATATTTTCTATGGCTAATCAAAAACCAGAGACTTTATCTGAGGCAGAGTGGTTTATGAACCTACGTGACGCTATGGACTCTACGATTCAAGAGTACGAAGTAGAGCAGTCAGATATATATGATCCAGAAACTATACAAGAGTTTAAAGACGCTCGTGAATATTTGTTTGGGCAGACTAATAACTTACAGGAGCTGCTAGATAAAGTTAGAAACGAAAGAACAGACATCGTAGAAATCGTAGACTTCTTATCCCAGATGCATGAGTCTATGCGCCCACGCTTTGAGCAGTTCACAGAAAGATATCTAGGAAAAACCTTAGAGGTATTAAAAAACTACACTCCTTTTAAAGTTAGGAAGAAAGGGAATGAGGAAAAACTAGACTCTGTTATGGAGATACGTAGGCAGCTAGTAAAAGCTTTGAGTAGTGCAGGCAACAGCAATTACACAAAGACTCCTGGCGCTACATTTGAAAGGGAGGCACGAGCTGTTGGTGGTGATTCTATTTTAGGGCTAAACTTCTTGAAGATAAACGAAGCAACGCTGAGACAGAACTCGTTTATTATGATGTCGCTTGAGGATGTGCTTGCTATGAAGTATGCCTTTCAAACTGAAGCTATGAAGGGGCTTATGCCAGATAGTATTAAAGCAAAACTATCAGAGATGATAGATAACTACCTTGTTGCTGACGCTTCGGAGGTTCCGTTTATATTCCAAAAGTATATGAAGGTAGGCGGAAAGAAAATACGTAACCCATTTGAAATGTTTAGGGTTGCTGCTGTAGTAAATGCTTTTGGTGGTGTGTTTGTACAGTTTTTTAAACAATCTACTGTTATGCTGTCTGCTTTTGCAAACACCAAAACTTTAGAGGGTAAAGCATACCTCATAAGAACTTTTGCGGAGATGCTGGCTCTAACTTTTGTAGGTAAGGATAGAGATGGAAAACTTAAAATTCTTAGCGATCCTAAAGTAAAAATTAACGACGGAAGATATGAGCTGTTGCGTCACACCACTTTATTCTTAAGAGACTACAAGGCTGGTAATATAGATCCGTTTACAGGTAGGGTAGAGTTTGATAAGAGTCGACTTGATAAAACTCGTGACTGGCTGCAAGACAAGTCTATGTGGACGCTAACAACGACAGATAAGGTAGCTGCCATAAGTTCTTTCTTTGCTTTCTATGCAGACTTTTTATTATCTGAGGGTATAGTAAATGACATTTCAGAAATCAATTGGGAGCAAGAGGCTGCTAATCCAAACATGGAGGGAATAGCGTATGCAGAAAACATAGTTAGTAAAGACCAAAATGTTTCTAGCTCTAGACTTGCTGCAAATGTTTACAAAGACACAAATCAGTTTGTAAGATTTTTAGTGCAAACTATGCTTCCGTTCCAAAGCTTTGCTATCAATACAAAGAGATCGATTACTGGTGATGTTGGTCGTATTATTGATCCTTCTGATGCTCAAGCTAGAAAGGATGGATTGAGAGGATTGGCAGGAACAACAGCTTCTTTATTTGTGTTTGCATATATTTCTAGGGTGATGACAGCAGTAATCTCTGAGTTTGTTAAAAGCTTCGGAGATGATGACGATGAATCTAACTTAGATGAAATACTTACAGATCCTAAAACAATAAGGGAGTCTGCTGTACAAACAGTATTAGACGCAATTCCACTTCCGTCTACACCTGCTATCGATAACAAAGTAAAAGACTTTTTCAACTACTACTTGTTCTTTAACGCTTCGGACTATGATGCTCCAGGGCTTGAAGATAAAGATGCTTTTGAATTGTTTAAACAATACGGTGATGCTGTAACAACTTACGGATCAGGAGTAACAGACAAAAAAGGACCAGTACAAAACGCTATACTAACAGCGCTTAGTGTGCTTGGACCTGGTGGTAAGTTTGCAATGGACTTGGAAAAGATGCTTGAGCCTACACTTAACGGTGGCACTTCGTATACCACAGGATCGGGGCGTGAAAGGTTTATTAGACCAGAAGATCAAGCAGACTTTATGTTGAGTAACACATTAAGAACGCTTTTATCTTTTGCTAACCTAGCAGGTGTAGGGGTTAAGGAACTTGACTACGTAGCCAAAGCATTAGATGACATGCCTAAAGACAGGGCGCTTTCTTCAGAGGAACAGCTTGCAGCATTTGAAACTATATTGATTGCAATAGGTAACGATCCTGAAATTCTAGCTACTATGGAAGCTGCAGAAGGTGCAGGACCAGGAAGGTTGCTTAGCATACTAAAGAAGCAAGCTGAAGAAGATCCAGTGACTTTAGCTAGAGGGTTGAGCCAGGCTAAATTTAATTCAGCATTAAAGGGAGCTGTAGGAGACAAGGTAACGGAGATGATGTTCCCTCAAGAGTACAAGAAATATTCTGCAGAGGTGCGCAGAATATCTAGGCGCTCCCCAAAAGAAATTGCTGCTGTTATCAGGGGTAAGGAAGGTGAGATGAATCCTGATGACTTCAAAAGGTATAACAATTTCTTACTATATTACATCGCTTTAAACTCTGAAGCAACGTTTAACAACGTGCTGATAGAGTTGGATATAAACACAGTAGAATGAGACTAAGCAAAAACTTTACTCTCTCTGAGCTTACACGCAGTAGTACAGCAAAAAGAAAGGGTATAAAAAATGAGCCTACAGAAGCTCATAAGAAAAATCTACAACGTATTGTAACAGAGATACTACAGCCTATGCGTGATCAGTTAGGTCCTATCCGTGTAACTAGCGGATACAGATCACCTAAATTAAATCGCTCTATTGGCGGTAGTACAAAGTCGCAGCACTGCAAAGGCCAAGCTGTAGACATCCAGTTCTGGGATAAAGGCGTTATGAAAAACCAAGTTATATACGATTACATTGTACAAAACGGTGTTGAGTTTGATCAGATGATCAACGAGTTTGACTTCTCGTGGATACACATATCGTTAAAAGACAAAGACAACAGAAACAGAATCCTTGAAGCATACAAAGACGGTGATGGAGATACGTGCTACAAAGAAGTAAAAGAAAATATAGTACTATGAAAAAAATAAAAGAGACAAAGCTAGGTAGCTGGCTTGCTAGCAAAGCCCCACAAGTTTTGGATGTAGTAGGAGACTTGCTACCAGATAGCGGTGGATTGGGTGTAGTAAAAAATCTTATCGATAAAGATCCAGAGGTAGACTCTGTAGATGCTCAAGCTCAAATCGATGCTGAGGTAAGGTTTCAAGAAAATGTAACGGAGCGTTGGAAAGCTGATATGGGTAGCGATGTAAAGCTAGCAAAGCTTATACGTCCTATAACATTGATTGCTTTGATGAGCATGTTTATGATCACAATGTTTATTGACAGCATGGATGAGGTGCCTTTTAACGTAAAGGACTCTTACGTAGACCTACTTCAGATCCTTATGCTTACTGCCTTCGGAGCTTACTTTGCTGGACGTACGATTGAAAAGGCTAAGAAGTAAATTGTAAAGTGTATGTAGAATCATAGTGTGGTTCTATAATACATTCGTGACTTATTGTAGATGTGGTTACGTACATTATCTTTTTATAATTGTCGTAAGATCTAGAGGTATTTGATAGAAGTACTCACCCCTTCCTACGTATTTGTTTTTTACCTCTACAGGTTTTAGGTGCTTTACCTTTTGACTCCAGAACATAACGGCATGCGTTAATTGTTTGTTCCAAATGTAAAACAAAGTAAGCTTTTTAAAAAACTTTCTTTTACGTTGCGGTAATTGTACTGTATCGTAAGGGAAGTTTGGGCCAGACCACACTATTTTTACTTCGCACTCTACACAAAAAGGATCGCTATAGTTAACTCCCCACTCATCTGTTTTAGAAGCTATAAGATCCTGTGCGTACTTGTCGTGATGATCTACAGCAGTAAATCCTTTCTTTTTAAGGTGAGCTTTTGTAGCCACTCTGGCTAGCTTGTCATACTTTTCATATAACTTTTTATCGAAAGGCTTTCTAGCTGACATCTTACAGCTTTACTTTACTCTCATTGTATTCCTCACATGCTGTTCGTATACCCTCTATCTCTGCTAGCACTCCCTTTCTGTAGTCTAGCGCTAGATCTATAACAGTTTCCCAGTTGTTTATTGGTTCTCCATTGTCTTTGTGTAGATCTTCGTACAGCTGTGCTGTTATCGATTGTATCTCATCGCAGGTGACGAAGTACAATCTACTTAGTTCCTTTGAGTTCATCCTGAATAATTTTGATTGTTGCGTCCACTTGTTTTCTATTCTTAGGGATAAACAACATGTAATCATCCATCTGATTATCAATTAGATACCTAAGAAAAAGTTTCCACCGCAACGGAAAGGTGTGTTGTCCATGCACGTAACCTTTCGTTTCGATGATAAACTTGTGATCGTGGGAAACAAAATCAGGAGTGTACTTTATACCAAGCACAGCCTTTTGAGTGTTATCTCTCATAACATCTCTACCCTTTGTCATCTTATGGTAGATACCGTTGTATCTAAAACCATCCATTAAGTAAAAGACATCTGTCTCATACCCAAACTTTAGTTTAGCATCCTTGAGCCTGTCATAACAGTATGCCTCAAGAGCACTTTTAAGTTTGTTCCCTGCTCTTCTATGGCCTTTAGCCTTAGATCTATTCTTTACTTTTTTTCCCACGTATGGGAATATATAAACAAATAAATGTTAAAAGTGTTCAAACTCTAGCTGTTTATCAACATCTTCTATGTTAATATGTTGATATAGTGATGAAAAGGGGCCTGTCATAGTGAATCCTGCGTGATTTGCATTGAAGTCAAAGTAAAACGGATCGTCTATTGCTGTTGGCTCACCACCAGTTTCTTGCTCTCTGACTTTACGCACATGGAACTCTGTCCTACTACGCTTTTCTACGTCTGGATGATGTATCTTTCTGTGTATTGTTAAGAAGCAGTCGGCTCTGTTAACCCACATACCACCGTACTCTGTGTCAGGAGCTAGAGGTGCAACAGGTTGACCGTCGTCACCTTTTTGCCTTTGAGCTGATGTTATGGAGTGTGCGTTCACCCATACAGCTATATCCAGTCTGTTACAGAACGTAAGGAACGCACCAGCGGCTTCGTAGTGGTACTCGAAAGCAGATCCTGACTTGTTCGATGTAAGAGCAACCTTGAGGGAATTGTATGGATCTATTAGCAATCCATCTATCTTTCTATGCCTAGTTATCTTTTCAGTATAAACAAGTAAGTCTGCATAGCTAAGCATCTTTGTGTTGTCTATAAGGATAAAATGCTTTGACACCCACTTCATCATATACCTTACCTCACCCTCAGTCATTTCATCTAGAGACTTACCACAAGCAAACTGCATAAGCTTGATCTTGACGTTAGCAGTTTTGTTTTCAGAGGAATAAATAACCCATACCCAACTATGATTTACTGCTATAGTAACCATCATGTACAGCATAAATGTAGTTTTACCTACAGAGCTATGACCTGAGATCATAACAAACTCTTTTTTGTAGATAAAGTTTTTATCAAATAAAACGTTGCCTGTACCACACCCCTTCTCTATCTCTCCGTTTTTGTATCTGATAATCCAGTCTAGATCTTCTACATCGGAACTCATAAACGACATGTCGCCGTCTGATAGTAGCAACTCCCTTTGAGCCTCCTCCTCAGCCTCTATCGTTTCATGTATGGGGGCCATCTTACCACGCTCTATACCGTCACGAATAGTATTCTTAGCGACGTACATATCGTCAACTTCACGGAGCTCTATCTCACGCTCTAAAACACGATATGCTTCAAGCTCATCTACCCTACCCACAGATATGTACCCACCCATAAGTATAGAAGCTTTCAGAAGTACGTTATGCTTTTCTCCGTCAGGAGCGTTGCGTATCATCCTGGCTGCAAGGTGTAGCTTGGTGTAGTCTGTAGATATTTCTTTTACCTCAGCTACCTGAGTCTTAGGGATATCATCAAAGAGCATCTTCCCAAAAGGCTCAGACTCTATCTTGATAACAGCGTCAGGATCATAGCTTTCAAAGCACGCCCTGCTTTCATTGATGCCTGTGCTATCAACCTCTAGGTTGTATTTGTTATCAAAGTATTCTACAAGAGCTCTGAAATGATCTCTATGATTCTCTGAATTTGTAACCTTTACAACAGCTTTTAACCCATCACCAGAGGGACTAACCCAGCATGCTTTAACAAAAGGATCTAAAGCAAGCACAGCTTTGCTGTTGTCTACATCGATGTGATCGAAGTCTAGTACAATGTAACCACTGTGTTTTACTAGCGAAGAGTCCTTGCGTTCATTGAACTTCCCGCTAAATAAAACGACAGGTAGCTTTGACTTTAAAGATTTGTCTCCGCCTCTTATTTTTTCTATAGCATCTTTCTGCCTACCAGACTTTACTCTGTCTAGGCATTGCTCTAAAGAAATATAGTTAGGAGAATCCTTGCTGTATAGATCACGATATATCGTCAGCATTTTGAGAGTCGTTCTTTTCTTTTAGACTTAATGCTGTTTGGTAACACACCCTGTACAAAGGATGTGTTTTTAGATTGTCTTCATGCTTATCAAACACATGATACATCGTTGTTCTTGCCATATCCCATGTCTGTGCTAGCACATTCTGATGACAGTATGTTTTGAAAGCATTGATAAATGCGTAACGTAAAAACACAGACTCATGCTTACGTGTAGCTATATCTTGTTGCATTTCTGCAGGAAAAACTAGATCCACATACTCTTTCTTCAATTGCTCAACAGCTTCAAAAGAATATCCTTTGTGCTTTGGCTTGCGCACTTTACTTAACTTTCTCATATGTAAGATGTTTCATAGTATGTTGTTGCTTTAACTCCACTATCTAAGTGTTCACGTATCCTTGATACAGCAGTATCAAACTTTTGCTTCCCATACTCTAGCGTTTGATCCGTAGCAAAGTATAATCCTACTGCGTATGGGTATGCCTTTTCTTGTGCTACCCACCTAAAATCTTTTATCCCTAAAACCTCTGTATAGATATACGCCTGTATATCGTAACCGAAGTCTCGCACAGCCCACTTAAACTTATCTAACTTCTGTGTAGTCTTTGAGTCAGCTATGTATTCGTCATTCAAAATGTCTAGGAATCCACGCACAGGGACGTCCCCAATGAAGTCGTTAAACTCATATTGAGCATTGCCCTGTAGTGATATTTCGTGCACCCCAGTTTCTTGTAATCTCTGTATCATTTCCTCAGCCTTCACCTTGTCTTCGACAGAAACTATTTGTTTTCCTGGCTCGGCTAAAGAATCTTTCCATTCTGAGTAAGCTTTGGTTCTCTGTGGAGCTTTACCACCTATCTCTAAACAGATAGCTGTATCGTCTGCGACCACGAACTGATCGCTAAACGACTCAGGAGTGAGGAGCAGACAGTCGTATAGCTTACCGAAAGCAAGAGCTGGACTTTCTATCTTGAGCTGGTCCCTCATCTTCATCTCAAACAACTGCATGTCTTTTAATGCGTATTTTATCGACGAGTAAGAGAGGTATCCCTTCCCATATTTCTCTGATAACTTAAGTGCTAAATCCATTACTTATTTTTTTTAATATTTGCTAAAGCTTCAGAATAAATGTCAGTAAAATATTCTAACTGATCGTTTGATTTACTGTAAGTCTGTATGTAGTTCTTTTGACACATTAAATTAATTGCGTCAATATTTAATCCTTGGTTGTCAAAGTGCAATACTTTTATGGATCTAGCTATTGATTGTTGAAAAGGACTTGCTTTCATTGGATGTTCATTCATAACCATAAGCGTATCGAAAATTTCTGTACCTGATTTTTCATTCATCTTATATGTCATGTCTTTTAACCTTGATCTTAAAGGGCTGTGAGTCCTGCCATCCATAAGTATTTCCAAGCCAGTAATTAAACTTAATTTATTTTTGGATTCTTTTCTCCATTGCTTTGAAATTTTTACTGCTTGTTGAACATCAATATTTCCGCTTTCAGCAGCGTAGTTTGCATAATCCATAGCTGTCCATTTAGAGGAAGTGTTATTTATAGCTATTGTATGCTCATCATTTTTCCAAGCCTTACTTACGATATATGGGACTACATATTTTAGCTTTCTTAAAGCCCAAAATCTATGCTGACCATCAACGATGTACTTATCTTCATTGACGATTATAGGAATTTGCACTCCTATTTCTTTAATACTATCAGTTAATTTATTGAGTATCCTCTGATTAGGCTCTCTATTTGTATTAAGAAACTTGAACACTCCATATTCTCTAGTTTCATGAGTTTTAAATTTCGTAATATCCATCACTTAATTACTTCAGCAAGATCCCCTAACGCCTTTAACTTTTTAACTTGATCTTTTGTAAGCTCAGATTCATACTTGCCTAGTATAAGCTTTACTGCAGAAGTCTTGTCTTTAGAATTGTTGATGTGAGCTAAGCTCTTTTCGTAAATGCTTTTTGCAGGAGCTTTCTTTTTAGCTGGAGTACCAGCGCCTGTGTTTGTAGCGTCGCTGTCTTTTGTATCATCAATACAGAACAGTCCGTTGAGTGCATACTTTCTTGCATAACTAGACGATGCTCCTGTTACCTGGCTACCGTCCATACCTTTTTTGCTTTCTTCTTCCCTAGCAAAAGCTGTCGTTTGTACCTCAGACTGACCGTCGGTAAGCCTAGCTGTAGCCTTGACGTATACTCTGTCACCAACCATTACCATTTCGTCTGACAATGTTAGGATCAGACCGTGTTCTGATAGTAAAGGTTTTACAGATTCTAAAATGTCCTCAGCAGATCTGTATTTGTATCCGCCGAACTTGTTCATTTGCCCCTTCGGAGCCTTAAGATTGCCTTGAATAAGGCTTAGTTTATCTACCATGATATATTATATTAAATTAAAAATTAGACTCCTGCGTAGGATTCGAACCTACACTCTCGGGAAACCAATTAAACACGAGCCCATCCCAGTGGGTAGCAGGAGGTGTGCGGCACAAGGCCGCATAAATTAGAATGGTAAGTCAGCAGTTTCTGCTTCTGTCTCTACCTCTTCTTGCCTTTCAGCAGTAGTGATAGTTCCGTCAGTCCAGATAACTTTTGCATTACCTACATAATTTTTTGGTGTCTTTGCATCACGCTCTTCTTTTGTTTGTGAGCAGAAGATGCTGCAGTTGTCACCGAATTGTCCCGTCTCATCGTTCACTGAAATAGTGAAGTCATAGTACGTTCCGTTTTTGCCTTTGATAAGTTTTTCTTTCGGCAGTTTGTTCAAATTAATTGAACCTTTGATTAATGATCCCATAGTTTTAAATTTAAAGGGTTTGAATTAAAAGTTTATATCGTGTTCTAAATGCTGGTATGTGATCCATAGATCTATCTGCTTCTATCCAATGCAGAAACATAGGATCTTTGTGTACATTAACAGCTTCGGATATGGCTGAATAGCTCATGTCCTTGTGCTTAGCTAAGTATGCTATAGCTAAGCGTAATGCTTCGTCACCAGTAGCGCCAGTGATTCTTGTTACTTCTTCTACTATCATGGCTCTGGAAAAAAATCAAAATAACCAGTTCCAATTCTTTCATGTGTTTGTGAATTGTACATATAAAAATCATAACCTCCATAGGCGTCTACCTCAAGCTGTACATAGGGTTTATTATCAAATTCAGATAGATCGTTGTACTGACGCTCGTCAATAGTTCTCGTCCATACTCCATCAACCTGTGTACAAACGTCATGTCTAGTAGCCTCCCAATAAACAGTTTCTACAATATCACCAGTTAAGTGTCTTACGTTGTCAAAATGATCCCAAGTAATTGGATAACCCTCTGCAAGTTCGTAATCAATAGATGCCACAAATGTTGGATCATAAAAGATTGTAAACGTATGTGAAACTTGCGCATACGATATTGTAGTTAGTAGCATAGATGCCACTAGCGGTAGCATCTTTAGTGTTTTATTAAATTGTTTCATAGCTTTTTTTTGTAGGTGTTTGCGGTAATGGTAGTCATCGTCAATATGTTCACGATGCTCCCCAAAATCTTCAATATCCTTGATAAATACTTCCTTCATCTTTCCCATAGCGTTGACAAATATATGTGTTACAAACTTTAATTGCAACTGTTGTTAATAATTTTCAAGGAGGGGTAGCCAGTTTAAAAGCTCAGCAAAAGTTTCTAAATAACTACCCCATCCCTTTGTCAGTAAACATAATAAAAGGATTACATGATCATGAGTGATGCGTTCACTCTAGACTTTTTAAAAATTTATTATGTTATACTACTGGACCATCCAGCAGTGCGTCAATATGTGTGCTTTGTCCCATACCTAGGTGGGTTTGCAGCTGATTGCTTAGTAATGTACTCAGCTCGTTGTTTCTCAGCCTTACCTGAATGACTGTGTAGAATTTGGATACTTTCTTCAATGGCGTACACCCTAGCTCTAGTGTTCAGGTCATCCATGATCTCATAGAGAGATTTATTTGATTCTAACAGAGTGCGTAACTCTTTAACTCCTATTAGTCTTTTCATGTGAATTTATTCATCGTATGTAGGTTCTTCAAAGTCTTCATCGGCTAACTCCTGCATGTAGTCATAGAATTGTTTATCGTCTAGCAAGAAAGTCATCTCGTGTTTATTCTTTCCGTACCCATAGTACACATAATCTATATCTACACTTAGACCTTCAGGGTAATCGACTACATAGTAAACTAATGTAGCTTCAATACCACAACCTAGTTCAAATAATACTTCTCTTTTATCCATTGTCGTTTTCTTTTTCATCAGCGTATTCACACGCATCATTGTATAAATTACTATTGCATTGTAGTATGTACTCCGCAAAGTTATCATACCACTCTAGTGCTTTGTCCTTATCCATTATTGTATTGTTTAATAAATTCTACTATAGTTTTGTACATGCTTTCGATGTTTAGTTCTGCAACTGAATCTCTTATCATTAAAATAATTTCATCATCCAATCCCCTCTCTTTATATATCTTCTCTGCTACTGGCATAAGCCAATCCCATGATGTGTGGTATTGTAGGTGCAACCCATGTAGACGAGTTGAGTCGCCCATAAATTCTGCTATTAGTTTATTGTCCGTCATAATAAGTTACTTTATTGTAATCGGTGGTACGATTATATTCTTTAATAAATTCTACTACTCTATCGTACACTACTTCTATATCCATTGTCAATAATGATTCGTTGATAAAGTAATGCTGACCTTCTGAAGGCTGTTGTGTATCAAAGCACTTCTGTACTACGGGCATCAACCAATCCCATGATGTGTGGTATTCCAAATCGGAAACGTATTCTGCCGTTACAGGACATTCATATAGATGCCCTCTCATCTTAGCGTTATCGTTTTCAATACCCATAAATTCTGCTATTAGTTTATTGTCTTTCATTATTTATATTTAATTCCGTTTGCTCTTGCTACATCTAATATCTCATCGTCTGAAAAGTATTCTCTGTTAGGATTTTGGTCGTGAAGTTCTTCTGATATATCATCCCAGCATCCACCATATAGTATCATGCCGTCACATTCGTACCAGTAATCATCGCCTTCGTTGTATGGGTATTTTTTATCGGTCATTTTGTATGTGATTTAATTGCATCAATAAGGCTTTCTCTAGCGTGTGTTGGATCTGATATCACTATACGCACTAGCCATTCAAACTCACCTACTAGCGATTCAGTGTCGCACTCATAGAAGTTATCTATGTATTGTTCCATTTGTTCTTGTGTCGTGTAACTCATTTTGTTTTGGTTTAATTGGTTTTGTAATTAGCTCTGCTAGTTCGTGCATACTGAATGATGCGAAGCCTGATTGTGTTTTTGGTTTACGTTTACTCATATCATTGTAATGTTTCCGTCTGTGTCTATGTAACCTGCATCGATAAGGGCTGATGCAGTTCTCCCGTAGCTACCTTGTAGTGTCCATGCTTTACCACTGCTGATTAGCTCAGCGAATAGTTCTAGCACTCCTGTGTCGTCTAAAAGACCGCACTCGAAGTCAATTATTTTGTCCGTTATGTTCATGATTAAAATTGTTTTTTAATTAGTTCAACCTTCTCTGCGTCTGTTAGCTCATCGCTATCTAGTATGTTGATTAGATAGC
>Ga0208919_1000417_pt1 | contig 29433 bp, 26 predicted proteins | sample 4_EtaG_FD_184076 | JGI IMG/M metagenome (GOLD analysis project Ga0208919, IMG submission 184076) | Marine viral communities from the Subarctic Pacific Ocean - 4_ETSP_OMZ_AT15127 metaG (SPAdes) (version 3) | ecosystem: Environmental > Aquatic > Marine > Oceanic | place: Pacific Ocean | collected...
ATTTCACGGCGAACCACCAGTGGGCGCATGGCGAGCGCCTGATACAACCCTTGGGCGCTGGCGATCTGTGTGGGCTGGGTGGACTCACCCCCCACAAGCTCTACCAATGGCAGTAAATACACCGGGTTGAAGGGGTGAGCGACGATCACGCGCCCAGGCGCTTGTTGGCACTGCTGCTGCAGGTCGGTGGGCTTAAAGCCGGAGGTAGACGAACCAATAATGACGTTCGGTGAGGCAGCAGCGTCAATAGCGGCTAAAATCTCTTGCTTTAGCGGTAGGCGCTCGGGCACGTTTTCCTGAATCAGGTCAGCGCCATTCACGGCTTTTTCAATCGTATCCGCAAAGGTTAACCGCTCAGGGCTAGCATCGGGCGCTAAGCCGAGCTGGGTTAACGAGGGCCAGGCATTGTCGATAAACGATTGGGTACGCGCTGGCGCCTTGGGATCTGGGTCAAAGGCCACTACGTCCCACCCCTGGGCGAGGGCACGGGCAATCCAGCCGTTGCCAATCACGCCGGTACCGATGACGGCTAAGCGGCTCATTTGTCACCTCCTGCTGTGTTACCCATGATACGTCCGGTCATCGGGTCGCGTAGTTTGAGATGAGCGCGGGTTTCTGCAGGCGTCATTACTCGGGCGCCGAGGTTTTCAATAATGGTCGACGCTTTCTCGACCAGTTGGCCGTTGTTAGCCAGCACGCCTTTCTCTAAAAACAGGTTATCTTCCAACCCAACCCTAGCGTGGCCACCCAGCAGCACCGCCTGGGCGACCATGGGCATTTGATGTCGACCAATGCCGAAGGCGGCCCAGTTAGCGTTGGCAGGTAATTTGTTGCGCATGGCCAGCATCGTTTCTGTGTCCGCTTCGGCACCCCAGGGAATACCCAGACAGAGCTGATAGAGCGGGTCGCCATCGATCAAGCCCTCTTGCTGAAGCTGGCGAGCAAACCAGACATGACCTAAATCAAAGCACTCCAATTCCGGCTTAACGCCAGCGGCTTTTACCAAACGGGCGTGTTCACGCAGCCAGTCTGCGGGGTTTACGTAGACCATATCGCCAAAATTGAGGCTGCCGCAGTCCAGCGTACACAGCTCGGGAAGCAGCTCGCCGACCGGGGCGTGACGCTCGGCGGGTGTTTGGATATCGGTGCCTGGGCCGCCGCGCGTTGGGTCGGTGGCATCGGGTATCCAGTCGCCGCCGCCACCAGCGGTGATGTTCATCACAATATCCACATCGGCCTCGCGTACGCGCTCCATCACTTCGCGGAACTGCTCAGTAGAGTGGCTGATGCCGCCGGTCTCCGGGTCGCGAACATGGATATGGGCGATGCTGGCCCCGGCATGCGCCGCTTCAATGCAGGAAGCTGCAATGGCCTTGGGTGTAACAGGCACATTGGGGTTTTTTGCGGTGGTATCTCCCGCGCCCGTCACGGCACAGGTAAGAATGACATTGCGGTTCATGGCGTGCTCTCTAGTCAGCAGTTTATTCGCTTACTAGTGTGTCGCCGTGTGCAGACATTAGTTGTCATAAAGCGACATTCGCTATACATAAGATGCGATTTTTGAGCTTCGTTAATTAATCTACTCCATCTCATTCCTAACGATGGGGATTACTCACTTTGAAATGTGCTGATTAGAAACTTGGTTAGCGGGAAATATTGACCGCCATGGCTGCCGATCTAAACTAAATAAGCCCATAGCAAAGCTGATAACAAGTACAAACAACGTTATGAAGGAGTGCCTTCAATGTCCTATAAACCCGTTCTGCGGCCGCTATCTACGTTCATCGCTTCTGCGGTGATCATCGGCTTACCCGCTGTTGCGACTGCCAATGAGCCTGAACTCAGCCAGACTGAGGTGTTAACCGGTCTTGAAAACCCGTGGGATATGGCCTTTCTGCCTGATGGGACGATGTTTTACACCGAACGTTGTCGAGGGCTGTCGGTACGGCTACCCGATGGTGAGGTAGAGCACCTGCTAGGCATGGAAGGCACGGACGAGTATGCCACCACCGCCGATGATCTTGTCTGCGAGGGGCAGGCGGGGATGAACGGTGTGGCGGTCGACCCCGATTTTGACGAAAACCGGACAGTCTACGTTTACTCTGCTTCTAACATGTCTGAGCCACGCACCAATCGTGTGCTGCGCATGACGGTAAACAGTGAGTTTAATGAGGTATCGGATCGTACCGACATTGTCGAGGATATTCCGTACAAGCCTGCCGCCACCGACCATCCGTTCGGCGATGCTGGCGCCCATAATGGCGGACGTATCCGCTTCAGCCCGGAGGACGGTTACCTCTACGTGACCACCGGCGATAACCATAACAGCGAGATTCCTCAGTCTCCGGAGCTGCTAGGGGGCAAAGTTCTGCGCATTGACCGGGATGGCGAGGCTGCCGAGGGTAACGAACCGCCTGAGGGCTTTGATCCGCGGATTTATACCTATGGTCATCGCAACGTACAGGGCATTACCTTCCACCCGAACACCGGCCAGCCAATCGTAACGGAACACGGCCCCTGGCATTCGGATGAGATCAATGCGCTGGTCAATGGTGGTAACAGCGGCTGGGATCCGAAACCCAATATGGCTGGCCGCGGCGATTGCCCAGATGATTACTGCGGTTATGAGCCTAATCAGACCGAGGGGATGGATCCCAAAGAGCGTGCGGCCTATATGCCGGTGACCGACACCGAAACCTACCCTGACGCTATGCAGCCTGCCTGGAAAAATGATGGGCTTTCTCAGGGCATCTCTTCTGCCGAGTTTCTGACCGGTGAGCAGTGGGGCGACTGGGATGGCCGTCTGATTGTGGGTTTTATGGGCATCGGTTTCGGAGGCACCCCGGTAGGACAGCGCATTAACCTGATTGATATTGCAGAGGATGGTCTTTCGGTCAATGACGTTGCCGAAATGCCGTTGCCCATGGGGGCGGCTCGTTTCCGGTCGATAGTGCTGGGCCCTGGTGGTGATCTTTATACGGCAGTTGATGAAGGCAGTATTTACCGCATCACACCGGAGTGAGCTATTGGCAGCCGCGCTGGCGTATGCCTGTGCGGCTGCGCTGTCTTCAAGCCGTCTTAAGCTTTTTGATCAAGATCACTCCAATGGGAAAAGGTCACTATGAAGGTATCACTGTTTTGCGTTATTGCGACGGCGCTGCTAATGGGGTCGGCTACTTTGCAGGCGGCAGATAAGTCGACGGGAGAAACACTCTATGCGGACGCCTGCGCCCAGTGTCACGGCCCAAATGCACAAGGGATGGCTAGCTTTCCATCTCTTAGTGGTCGGGACGCGGAGTATATTACTTCTCGCCTTGAAACGTATCGGGCCGGTGAAAAGGTGGGGTCAAACTCCTTTCTGATGATCCCCAACGCCACTGATTTGTCCGACGATGATATCGCCAACCTCGCCGCTTACATCGCAGATAAGGCTGAGTGACTCAGCCCTTTGTATTAGCCCCTGTGTATTATCGAAACAATTCGCCATTAATTTGTTAATACCCTGTCATTTCCAAATAACCCTCGCCAAGCGGTTCGCCGCTGGCGCGGTCGTTGACCACCACTTCACCTTCCCAGTAGGGCACGCTGGTGGTCATCCAGCGGTTGGCGTGGGGCGCTTCGATGTTGATGTCGATCCCTACTGACGGTATTTCCAGCCGCCATTGGGTGGGCACATTGCGACCGGCGACAGCCGACGTTGCCAGCGGCGTCAGCGTAATGTCATTGGTTGCTAAGGGCGTGGAGTCGCCTTGGGGAGTAATCCAGGTGCCGGAGCGGTAGTCGGCGTTTTGGGCGGAGCCGCCACGTAGTTGAAACGCCATCAACTTGTGGCCGTCATTAAGGTGAATCGAGAACCAGTCCCAGCCTGATTGGCGGGCATCAAGCAGTTGGCTGCTCCACTCATGATCCAGCCAGCCGCGCCCGCTAACGGTTTTTGTCTCGCCGTTAATGGTGACTTCGCCGTTTATTTGCCAGAAGGGCTGGCTGTAGTACATGGAGCCCTGGCCATTGGCGGCTTTCTGGCTAAAACCCTCTTCGCCGTGAAGCACCAGCGGCCCCTCTGCAGTCAGTTCTAAACGGTAGCCAAAACGCGATGCACCCTCGCCGCTGTAGGCGGTTAGTGTGAGGTGATTAAAATCGCTGCTGTCGGCTTCTTCGTTAGCTTTAAGCTGCCAGTCATCCAGCCAGGCATGAAAGGGGCTAATCATTACGCCTGCTTGGCTGTCCTGGGGAGTGTTCAATGAGGCCTGTGAATGGCTGCGCCCGAAACGTTCGGCCACCTGGTGTTGCTTGCCCTGGGAGATCGCCATATGGGCCATCCACAGTTGATCGGCCGCCCAAGGAGTAGGCGCAGGACGTTCGTTGGGAGGTATCAGCGCCTGGCGAAAGAGCGTCCACTGCAGGCCAAGTGGCTCACCGTCGGCGTCTTCTAAATTGGCGGTTAAATACCACCATTCAATGCGGTAGTCCGGGTGGGCGGCGTGCTCTTGTGGAAAACTGAGCGGCTGATTAGGCTCGGCATGCCTAAAACCATCGGCGTCTTGTCCTAAACCGGCAAAGCCTGTGTTGTTGGTTTCGGTTTGATTCTCTTCGTCACAGCCGTAAAGCGTTAGCGCTACAGTGGCTATCAGTAGAAGATGCAAGGTTAGTCGAAGCCTTAAGCTCATTGATTGGCCTCTTCTGCCAGTAAGGCCCGCGGTGAGGCGTGCCAGAAACGCAGCGTGGGCAGGGCTGCTGCCAGGAGTGCCACACCAACGGCAGTGGCCAGGGTAACGGCCATTTCCCCAGGAAATAGATAGAACGGTAGTCGCCAGCCGAAGGCGGCCACATTAATAATCGCCACTAATCCCCAGGTAATCGCGATACCCAGTGGAATGGCCAGCAGGCCGGTGGCTAATGCGGCACCGCTCAGTTGTGCCAGATTTAATTGTGCCAGCTGTGCTCGGGGAACGCCCAGCGCCCATAGCGGCGCTAACTGTTGGCGTCGGCTGCGTGCCTGGGTCAGCAGGCTGGCGAGAAGCGCTAGTGCCGCTACCGCTAGGGTTAATGCATTGAGCGCGCGGGTAATGGTAAAGGTACGCTCAAAAATCTCGGTGGCAATACGCTTGATCTCGCGTTGATCGCTCAGCGCATCGCTACCGAGGTCAAAGCGTTCGAGCAGGGCAGTACGCAGGGCATCAGCATTGGCATCGTCACTCAGCACTAACCCTATGGAGCTAGGCGGCGCATCAAAACGAGCGGCTAGCTGGGGCGATGCCATTAGCACCTGCCCGCTGGGGTTGCCGTAGTCGGGATAAATAGCGGCGATGGTCAGCGTTTCATTGGCGCCAGGCGCGTTCAGCGTCAGGCGATCACCGGGGGAGAGGTTCTCTGCAGTGGCAAGTTGCTCGTTAATAAAAATCGCGCCATCACTAAAGGCTACCCAGGCGGATGAGCGGTCTTGTTGGGTTGCCAGCAGCGGCCAGTGCGGAGTGAGTGATTCGCCAGGGGTAATGCCGTAAAGCTCGATAGGCGTGCCTAAAGAGCGGCTACCTTCCAGCGTTGTAGCGGCCTGTAGTGTTGCATCGCTGCGCCGTGTGAGCAGGCGCTCGAAGACCTCTGGGCGATCAGCCAGCCAAGCATCAATATCCGCATATTGCTCGGCGGGGGCATTCAAGTAGAGCGGGGCGACCAAGCGCTGATCGAGCCAGTCTAAAAACGTAAGGCGAAAGCCGCCGACCATGCTACCGACCCCCAGATTGGTCGCCAGGGCGATAAGTAGTGCCATCATGGCCAGTGACAGCCTAGGTAGCTGAAGCTGCATATCTGCCAGTGCCCAGTGAATAAGCGGGCGCCGCCGGGCGAGGTGCGTCAGCGCTTTTAGTAGCAGTGCTAAAAAGGGTGGCAGCCACAGTGCGCTAGCCAGAAGTAACGCCGCTACCAGCGTAAAGCCTGTCACTAATCCATCGCCAGGGGACTGAAAGCGAAGCCAAACATACAATGCTAGCGCAACGCCCATCGCGAAAGCGCCGCCGATGCTCATTAGCGATAATTGGCGGCGGTAACCGCTACGCCAGGCCTGCATCTGACCTAACTCCAACATGTTTAAGCGGGCCGCGCGCCATAGCACGCCGCTGCCTGCCAGCAGTAGTCCGCCAAGGCTAACCGCCAGCCCACCGACCCAGTAATGCCAGGGCAGGTTGAGCTCTTGCCCGATGCCTGCGCCATAAAGTGAGCCCAGGGTTGCCGCGACATCGGGCAGTAACAAACGTGCCAGCCATACGCCGCTGGCAATACCGGCAAGTGCTCCGATTAGGCCGAGCAGGAGCAGCTCTAAGCTGAGCGCTAGCACTAAACTGCGCCCTGATACACCCAGCACTCGCAGGGTGCGCAGCATGCCCAGGCGTTGCTCCAACGCTAGGCCTAGCGCTGCTTGAACGATGAATAGCCCCACGACCCAGGCAAGTAGCCCCAGTGCGGTAAGGTTCAGGTGAAAGCTTTCGGTCAGTTGACCAGGGGAGGCAAGCGTGGTGGCGCGGGTGAGCGTTAATCCTGGGGGCGCTTCAGTGAGTGCCCCCGGGGCGGCCACGATGCGCGTAAGCTGGTCGCCGCTTTCAAGCAACCGCGCTGCGGCGGCAATATCCATGAACAGCGTGTCTGGGGGTAGTGCTGGCGCTAAAACGAGCGGCGGGAGTGTTTTGCCATCTGCCAAGGTCGGGGTGGCAGCCGATGCATTCTCGCGCGTTATCCCTAGGGCTTCCAAAGCGTCAGGCGCTACGCGTGTTTGCCACGGGGGCGTTAGAAAGTCACTTAACGACGCGGAGGTGTTGGCTTGAGCCAGCGCGTTATCGTTGGAAAGGGTCAGTGGGTCAATGCCGATCAGAGTTAGCCGGGTGCCATCTTGGGTAACGACTTCACCCTCTAGCATGGGCGATACGGGCAAGCCTGCTTGACGCAGGGCGTGATACTCGGCACGACTGAATGGCATGCCATCGCGCCGCTCAAGCTGATCCAGCTGGGTGTCAAACAGCGCATCGGCGCGGGCGTAGCTGTCGCGAGCGGTGGCGTTGATCGCCTGGATGCCACTCCATAGGGCACTAGCCACCCATAGTCCGAGCAGCAGCATTATCAGTTGGCCGGGGTGGCGCCGGTAGTGGCTAAGTAGCGTGGATAGCACCCGGGTCATAGTGCCGCTTCTAGTAGATGACCGTGGCTTAGACGTAGGCAGCGATCAAGCGGAGCCGCCACTTGGGGGCTGTGGGTGACAATGAGCAGGGCGCACTGAGTTTCGCGAATCAGGCTCAATAGCAGTTCAAGCACTTCGCCTGCGGTGGTTTCATCCAAATTGCCCGTGGGTTCATCGGCAAGCAGCAGAGGTGGGCGCGGCGCCAGAGCACGACCAATAGCTAAGCGCTGCTGCTGCCCGCCAGAGAGCTGCTCCGGGTAACGTGTTTCCATGCCACTCAGCCCAAGCCGCTCAATTAAGTGGTCTGTCCAGTCGGCATCGTCGCGATTGGCTAAGCGCGCCTGTAAGCGCAGATTGTCGATGACCGTTAAGCTGGGCACCAAGTGGAATTGCTGGAAGACTAAACCCAGTTGCTCGCGGCGTAGCTTGGCGCGCGTGGGCTCAGGTAGAGACGCGACATTCTGGTTTTCGAAGCTAATTGTTCCTTGGTCGGGAAGATCTAAGCCGGCGGCAAGATGCAGTAGGGTGGATTTGCCGCTCCCAGATTCTCCCATTAGCGCCAGGCTTTCTCCTGCCGCGAGACGAAGGGAGACATCGTTGAGCACGTTCAGCGGCCCTTGTGGCGTCGTGTAGGTTTTATGTACCTGATGAAATTCCAGCATGGCTGCCTTTGTTGTCCATTAAGGTAGAGGCTAGTTGATGCTAGTTTGGAGCCCCTGGTGCACCGCGCTCCCCATATACTGCTATTCCACCCCTGCCCGTGCGTTTAATGAAATACATACTTTTATCCGCGGCATCAATAAGCTCGCCCGCATCGCCAAATCCGCCGTCGTTCAGGCAGGCAATGCCAATCGAAACGGAGACATAGATAGGGTGCGGGTCGTTGTGAGCCATGGGCGTTTTTTCTAAACGCTGGGCAATACGTTTGGCGAATACTTGAGCTGCCTGGGCATCTTCATCTGGCAAAATGACCAGGAACTCTTCGCCTCCCCAGCGCCCCGCAAGATCGCCTTCACGAATAAGCGACTGCAGCGTTTTGCCGAATTTTTGCAGCACGTTGTCGCCCATTTGGTGGCCGTATTGATCGTTGAGCTGCTTAAAGTGGTCAAGGTCAATAAATACCACTGACATGATGCGAGACTGTTCCTGGCACAAGACAAAGCGCTTATGCATCTGCTCTTCAAGCCAGGATCGGTTGGCAAGACCGGTGAGCATATCGGTTCGTGAACGCTCTTCTAACTCTTCTTGTCGTTGACGCAGGGAGGCGAGCTCTACTTGTTGCGTTTCAAAGCGCGCTTTGAGCTGTAACGTCTGTTGAAACAACAGCTGTTGGGCCTCGGCAAGCAACGATTCGTTATCCTGCAAAGGGGGGGCCGTCATTTGCAGCATGTCCGCCAGCGCTGGCAACTGTTCCTGAATATTCTCTAACAAAAGCCGTAATGAGATCGCATGGGCACCCTGGTAGGTTTCAAACTCTCGTATTACGGCGACGAGCGACTGCGCAGGATGTGAAGAGAGCCAGGCGTCGGCGATGGGCCCAGACAATTGAATGCAAAGCCTATCGGCGGCGGTAATGTCGTACTCATCGTGACTATCGCAGATACGCTGAGCGAGCGGTGTTGGAACACCCCACTTGGCGGCAAGCCAAGCACCTACTTGAGAGTGATCGCAGCCAAAAAGGCGCTGTTCCGACTCGGATAACTGTCGATGAGAGAGTGCGGCTTCAGCATACAACTCATGGCTCTCTTTAGGGTATGTTGCCCTTAAAGCCATGATGCCAATGTCTTGTAGTAAGGCGGCAGTGAAAACGGGCCCCGCCATGTCCGGGCAAAGCTGTATGGCAAGGTGTCGTGCAGCTAACGAGGCGATGATAGAGCGCATCCATACCCGCTGGTAATGGGCGTCAATACCTCTGTTTTGAAGCAGGCTGAAGCTCATTACCGCTGCCAGCGTGGTGTCTAACCCCAAACGTGCCGTTGCTTCTTGGCACGCATGTACCTTTATATGACTACGTGAGAAAAAAGCGCTATTGGCAAGGGCAATGATACGCATGCTCAAGGCAGGATCACGCTCGATAGCATTGGCGTAGTCGTTTACCGACGGATGCTCAGTACGCGCCACTTTTAAAACGTTAACGGCGACAGCAGGGAGGGTAGGTAAGTTTGGGCACTTGAGTAGATCAGCTATCAAAAATAACGGTAATTCTGTCGTTAAGACCAGGTCTTTCGAATTATCCTTTGCCTGGATGGCCTGCATTATTCTCTCCTTACGCGTATTTAGCTTGCAGCAGCCGTGAGCCATCCATGGCAATTGCCGTATTGGGCAGTATTCAGTCGTTTGTCTCAAACCATTTTAGGTGATTCGTCTGCTAAATACTCGCGTTTGAATGCCGATTTTATTACAGCTCAAAGTTCAAAAAATACGCTAAACCGAGAGGTTATGTAAGATATTTCTCAGAACCAGCTAAGAAGTTGGCTATTAGATGTCCGGCGCGACATGCGACTAAAGGGTATGGCGATGAGCCTTTTTTTATCTCAATTCAACTACCATACTAGTCATATCAGCTTCTGACGCTAATCGTCTCAGGCTTCTCTAATTAGGATCAGGTGCAATGCACACGACATTACAAACGCTCTGGCAGGGAACCCACGAAGGGGAATCGGTTCGCCAACGGCTATTTCATGTGCTGAGGCAGTCGATTATTCAGATGGTACTGGCGCCGGGGCAGGCGCTATCGGAAAAGGAGCTTGCCGACACTTTTTCGGTGAGCCGTCAGCCAGTGCGGGAAGCTTTCATAAGGCTCTCAGAGTCAGGCTTGGTGGAAGTTCGCCCTCAAAGGGGAACCTATGTTGTACGCATTTCGCGCCAAGCGGTGCTAGAGGCACGATTTATTCGTGAGTCGCTTGAGGTGTCAATCGTACGCGAAGCCACCAAGCAACCCCTTCAGTCTGGCGTGCTAATGGAGCTTAACGAGCTTATTGATCGACAGCGTAGCTGCATCGAGCGACAAGACCATGACCGCTTCTTCTTTCTTGATGAAATGTTTCATCGCACCTTGGCATTGGCTACGGGACAAACCATGGCGTGGAATGTGATTGAAGACGTCAAAGCACAATTAGACAGAGTACGGTATTTGAGTATTCCTGATTCTACGCCTATTCCGAAATTGGCCGATCAGCATCAGGCCATCGTGGATGCGATATCTGCTGGAGATACTGAAGCGGCAGTTCAGGCAATGAGTATTCATCAATGTGAAATACTCCACTCTCTGCCTGAATTAGAGCATCGCTTTCCGGAGCTGTTTGAAGGTGTGAGCATGAATGTTCATGCGCTAACTATATAAAACCCACTAATGAGTACAACAACGCTGCACAAGTTGCATGAAGTAGATCCAGCCAGAACTGGCTGGTGAATTATCAACAATAAATAGATGTCTTTAGGAGCCCTACATGAAACTCACAAAATTACTGCCTGCTGTTGCATTGGTTGTCGCAAGCCATTCGGCTCACGCTGCTTACCAGCTTAATGTCTCAATTGCGTTGAGTCCTCAGGATCCCATTGCTCAGGCGATGGAGAGCGCTAAAGAGGCGATTGATGAGCGCTCAGAGGGAGAGCTGACCATTCAGATTTTCCCAAACAGCCAGCTTGGTTCTGACGAAGACGTGATCGAACAAATTCGTAGTGGTGCCAATATCGCGATCTTAGTCGATGCGGGGCGTTTATCGGAGTATCAACCTGAGTTGGGTATCTTAAGTGCCCCTTATTTAGTTGAAGACTATCGTGACTATGACCAAATCACAACATCTCCGCTTTACCTTGATTGGGTCGAAAGTATGGCAGAAACCAGTGGTTTACGATTACTCAATTATAACTGGTTTCAAGGGTCACGGCAGATGCTGACTCAAAATGAAGTGAAGACACCTGATGATTTGAGTGGTGTGCGTGTACGGACTATCAACTCACCAGTATGGGTGAAAACCGTCGAAGCGATGGGCGCTACTCCAACACCGCTGCCTTGGTCAGAAGTTTACTCAGCGCTACAGCTAGGGTCGATCGACGGGGCTGAAGCACAACTAACCGCCGCTGAAGGCCAAAATCTGCATGAAGTTATTACTCATGTGGCACTAACAAACCATATTCATTTGATGACCGGTATTGCGACTTCTGAACAGTGGTATCAAGCATTACCTGATGAGCTGCGCTCTATTCTTGATGAAGAACTGCTAAAAGCTGGTGAAGCCGCTAGTCAAGCAACCTCAGCGGCTCAAGCCTCAGTGCGCGCGCGGATGGTAGCGGAGGGTGTTACGTTTTCTCAAGTGGATATGGGCGTATTCAGAGATCGAATGGGCAGCGTTTATGAAGAGCTAGGTTACAACCAGTATCGTGATCAATTGCTTTCTTCAGAGTGAGTCTCAGCCTTTGCCCATTAGGGCAAGGGCTTCTCTTTTTTCCTCTTTGCTATTACTTAACTGTCCGGATGCCCGTATAGGGCGAGGAATGCTGTATGTGGCATTGGTACGATAAAGGTGAGGAGTGGCTGGCTATTATGCTACTCGGTGGTACCTCTCTCACCATGTTAGTTAGCTCAACGGCTAGGGCAATAGGGAATCCTTTTGCAGGGGGCGCTGAGCTTGCACAATTTTTGTTTATTTGGACTGCTGTATTAGGGGCTGATATTACTCTGCGCCAGGGAGGCCAGGTGCGAATTGATGCCCTTGTCATTCGTTTACCTCTTAAGTTACAGCTCATGATTACCAGCCTATGTGTTGGGATGATGATGCTCTTTCTAGCTCTTTTAATCTGGTATGGCTTCGTTCTAGCAGCTTCAAACTGGCAGCGTCCCATGGGAGTGGCAGGACTTAGTTATGGGTATATCACTCTGGCACTTCCTGTCGGGGCATTGTTAATGATGCTTTCACTGGTACGCCGCTTGTTCGCTAAGGGCGTCATCGGGAGTTTGGTTGTTGACGATGATGACATTGTGGAGGAGGCGCTATGACGGCAGCTCTGTTATTAGGATTTGGTCTGCTTCTCATGGCGATAGGTATGCCCGTTGCCTTTGCTATTGGAATTGCGGGTTTCTCCTATTTCTTATTGCCAGAAACATTTTTACCGACAAGCATTGCCGTCCAGCGCATTGTATCTTCGACGCAATCATTTCCACTATTAGCTGTGCCGTTGTTTATTTTCATCGGCCATTTAATGAACGCCAGCGGTATTACCCCCCGTTTGGTTCACCTTTCTACTCTATTAGCAGGATGGATGAGCGGTGGTTTAGCCCAGGCAAGTATCGTGTTGAGCACCTTAATGGGCGGGGTTTCCGGTTCTGCCGTGGCGGATGCCGCAATGCAATCCAGGGTGCTGGGAAAAAGCATGATTAAGGGAGGCTATTCAGCGGGGTTTACTGGGGCGGTGCTCTCTATTGGGGGGCTGATTACTGCGACCATTCCACCGAGTATCGGTTTGATCCTTTACGGCTATCTTGGAGAAGTTTCGATAGGGCGGCTATTTATCGCAGGCCTCGTGCCGGGCTTCTTGCTAATGGTGGCGCTGATGCTGACCACTTACATCATGGCTAAACGACGGGGCTATCAGCCAGTAAGGGAGCGGTTGCCCACCGGCCGTGAAGTGCTTAAGGCCCTACGTGGCAGTATCTGGGCAATTCTCTTCCCCGTATGGCTCTTGGTGGGTATTCGCTATGGACTTTTTACCCCCTCCGAAGCAGGTGCTTTTGCGGTTGCTTATGCCTTGTTGGTGGGCTGCGTAATACACCGAGAAATGGGTATTAAAGAGATACTTAATGCCATGCGTGCCAGCGTAAGAGATATTGGCATGATAATGCTGATTATTATGTTCTCAGGCATTATTGGTTATGTCGTCTCTTTTGAAAGGGTGCCGCAAACAATAGCAGAGCTAACACTTGGCGTATTCTCTAGTCATATAACACTGTTGCTGGCAGTTTCCGTAATACTTGTTTTTCTAGGTATGTTGTTAGAAGCCACGGTTGTTGTCATGTTGTTAACCCCCATCTTGGTGCCCGTTATTAAAGCCGCAGGTGTTGATCCTGTTCATTTTGGGCTGTTAATGATGACGCTGGTTACGTTCGGTGGCATGACACCTCCTGTGGGTATTTCAATGTATACCGTGTGCGGAATATTACGATGCTCTTTTTATGAGTATAGCCGTGAGTTACTGCCTTTTGCCTTTGCTGTATTTGTGGTTGTGCTGGGCATTCTCTTCTTCCCCAATGTAGTGCTGTTTTTGCCTAATTTATTGCTGGGCTAAATCTGCCTATGACACTCTCATAATGAAGGAGCGATGATGAAGTTTAATGATAATGTTGAGTTCATGGGCAAAGACTTTCTGTTAGAAAATGAAGCAGCCCGACGGCTTTATCATGAGCACGCAGCGATCATGCCGATTTGCGATTATCACTCGCACTTAGATCCAGTCGAAATAGCTCATAATACTCAGTTCGATAATTTAACCCAGCTATGGCTAAAAGGGGATCACTATAAATGGCGTGCAATGCGCTGCGCGGGTGTTGCTGAGCAGCGTATAACCGGAGATGTCAGTGACCGAGAACGCTTTCAAGCATGGGCGGAAACCGTACCCGACTGCTTAGGCAATCCACTCTATCATTGGACGCATCTTGAGCTTAAGAAGCCGTTAGGGATCGACAATATTCTCCTCTCTGCACAGACAGCTGAGGAGATATGGCACCTATCTAAACAGCGGCTAGCAACTCCACAGCTTAGTGCTCAAGGGATTTTGGAGCGCTTTAACGTGCGTACTATTTGTACCACGGATGATCCTGTGGATAGCTTGGAAACCCATCAACGGCACGCGAAGGCGAACACTGGGCCGACTATGCTGCCGACATTTCGAGCTGATGCGGTTCTCAAAATAGAACAGCCAGCGTTTGTCGATTATCTCGCTACGCTCGAAGTTGCCAGTGGCGTGACGATACAGCGTTTCGATGATTTGCTGGCTGCTCTGTACCAGCGTCTCGAACATTTCGAAAGTTTAGGTTGCTGCCTTTCCGACCATAGCCTTGAGAAGCCCGTTTTTGTTGAGCCTCCTGCAGCTTATGAGCTGGATCGGATACTCGACCGCAGAAAGCGCGGAAATGAACTGAGTAGTGGTGATGTGCACGGCTTTACCACAGCGGTGCTGCTATGGCTCGGTAAGGAGTATGCACGCCGGGGCTGGGTCATGCAGCTTCACATTGGCGCTTTGCGCGATTTAAGCCAGCGGGGGCGTCGTGACATAGGCGCTAACAGTGGTTTCGATGCGATTGGCGATATCACCTACGCAGAACCTTTAGCGGCGCTGTTGGATGCGCTGGATAGCCAGCATCAACTGCCGCGCACCGTGCTTTATAACCTTAACCCGCGGGATAACGAAATGCTCGCTGGGCTGGCCGGTTCCTTTCAAGCTGATGGAATCCCCGGAAAAGTGCAGTTTGGAGCCGCATGGTGGTTTAACGACCAGCGTGATGGCATGGAACGCCAGCTAACTACCCAGATGCAGTTTGGTTTGCTGCGCCACTTTGTGGGCATGCTGACTGATTCTCGTAGCCTTCTATCGTTTTCTCGTCATGAGTATTTTCGGCGTATTTTTTGCCAAATGCTGGGGACTCAAATGACCCGCGGCGAGTTACCCAACGATATTGACCGAGTTGGCGAGCTGGTTCGTGCGGTGTGCTACCACAATGTGCAGCGCTACCTATTTGAGCGTTAACTTCTTTTTACTTCTTGTGATGGATTTACCATGATCATTAGCGATGCATATTTAATCGTAACGTCCCCAGGCCGCAACTTTGTCACGCTGAAAATTGTTACCGAATCAGGAGTGTATGGGATCGGCGATGCCACATTAAATGGCCGCGAGCTGTCGGTGGTCGCCTACCTGGAAGAACATGTGTTACCAACATTGATTGGTCGCGATGCTAGCCGCATTGAAGATATCTGGCACTTTCTGTATCGCGGCGCTTACTGGCGGCGTGGTCCAGTAACGATGACGGCTATTGCCGCAGTGGACGTAGCCCTATGGGACATCAAAGCAAAGCTTGCGGGCATGCCGCTTTACCAGCTGTTGGGTGGTAAGAGTCGTGATCGGGTGATGGTCTACGGTCATGCGACAGGGCGTGATATTGAAGCGTGCCTAGAAGAGGTCGCCCGCCATGTGGATGAGGGCTACAGAGCGGTACGCGTTCAAGCTGGTGTGCCAGGCATTGCCAGCATCTATGGTGTCGCTAAAAAAGAGGGTGAACCCTATGAACCTGCAGATTCTGATTTGCCCGCAGAGCATGTGTGGAGTACCAGTAAATACTTAAACCATGTGCCTAAACTATTTGCCGCCGTGCGTGAGCGCTTCGGCGATGATTTGCACGTGCTACACGATGTTCATCATCGCCTGACGCCCATCGAGGCTGCTCGTTTAGGCAAAGAAGTTGAGCCCTACCATCTCTTTTGGCTTGAAGATTGCGTACCGGCTGAGAACCAGGAGGCGTTTGGTCTTATCCGCCAGCACACCACCACGCCATTGGCGGTGGGCGAAGTCTTTAACAGCCTGTATGACGCCAAAGCGTTGATCGAGAATCAGTGGATCGATTATATCCGCGCCACTCTAACCCATGCCGGGGGGATCACCCATGTACGCCGCATCGCCGATTTGGCGGGTCTTTATCACGTGCGTACCGGCTTCCATGGGCCAACGGATCTTTCGCCGGTTTGCTTGGGGGCGGCGATTCACTTTGACACCTGGGTACCCAACTTCGGCATCCAGGAGTATATGCCGCATACCAGCGCTACTGACAAGGTATTCCCCCACGATTATCGCTTTGAAGATGGGCATTTCATTGTCGGCGAAAAGCCGGGGCATGGCGTCGATATCGATGAACAATTAGCCAAGCAATACCCCTATAAGCGCGCCAGCCTGCCGGTGAACCGGTTAGAAGACGGCACCTTGTGGCATTGGTAGGAGCTATTGATGCAAAACGTTAACAAGATTTTATGTTCCAGTAGGCAAGCCAATCAAATCGCTATTGTCCACCTCGGCCTGGGCGCGTTTCATCGCGCCCACCAGGCGGTCTATTTAGAGCGTTATCGACAACGCAGTGGCGATGGTGAGTGGGGCGTCTGTAGCGCGAATTTGCGCTCTAGCGTTGGTTTAGTCGACGGCTTACGTGCGGCAGTGCAGCGCTATCATGTAGCGGAGTACGCCGACAGTGAGAACATTACGCTGCGGGAAATTGGTGTGATTGAAGAGTCCCTTTTCTCGGGCCGTGATGGCGCGGACGAAGGTATGGATAGCTGGGGCCGAGACCGAGAGGCGCTACTGGCGCGAATGGCCTCTGCGGATACCCGTATCGTGACGTTGACGGTGACTGAGAAGGGCTACTTTTTAAACCCCGCCAGCGGTGAATTAAACGCCGATGACCCGATGATCATCGGTGATATTGCCTCGCCCCAACAGCCGCGGACGGCCCCCGGATTATTGGTAGAAGCGTTGGCCCAGCGGCGTGAGGCTGGCATTGCCCCCTTTACCGTGCTCTCTTGCGACAATATGCCAGATAACGGTAAGCGGACACGCCAGGCGGTGGTGCAACTGGCCGAGCATCGTGACGCAGAACTGGCCAGTTGGATTGCCAGTGAAGTAGCGTTTCCCTGCAGCATGGTGGATCGCATCGTCCCCGCGATGACCGACGCCGACTTTGAGCGCTTAGCGGCATTGGGTGTTTCCGATCCAAACGCCGTGGTATGCGAAGCGTTCACGCAGTGGGTGGTTGAAGATAACTTCCCTCAGGGGCGACCCGGCTGGGAAGCTGAGGGGGTGGAGATGGTGGCAGATGTGGCACCGTTTGAAACCATGAAGCTGCGCATGCTCAATGGCAGCCACTCCTTGCTTGCCTATCTTGGCGCGCTTGCAGGTATCGAAACGGTTTATGACGGCATCAATCACGTCGAGCTTCGGGCGCTGTTGCGCCGATATATGCTTGAAGAAGCGGCACCTACACTTGAGATGCCCGAGGGAATCGATTTAGACGCTTATGCTGACTCGCTGCTGGCACGCTTTGCCAATGACAGTTTGCGTCATCGTCTGCAGCAGATCGCTATGGATGGTAGCCAAAAGCTTCCACAGCGCTGGCTTTCCGGCGCGCTGGAACGTAGTGCTGCTGGTCAAACTTCGCCCTGCGTGGCGCTGGGAGTGGCGGCCTGGATTCGCTATACCGCGGGTCAAGACCTACAAGGAAATAGTTACCCCGTGGATGATCCGCTAGCCAAGCGCTTTGCAGAGCTGCACCAGATGCATGGTAGCGATCCCCGCGCGCTGGTAGCGGCCTATTTAGCCATGGACGATGTGGTGCCAAACGCATTGGCACAAGACGATGCGTTTGCACAGGCGGTGCTGGTGGCATATCAAACACTAACCCAGGGCGGGCTGCGTGAGGCACTAGCGGGCTTATAATCCCGTTAAGTTCAAAACCCCACTGATTGATTCAATCAGTGGGGTTTTTTATTGCGCACTAATGGCTAACGATTAGCGAGGTGCAGCGGGCGCTTCAGCGTTCGTGAGAGTCGGTTCGGGCACTTGCTCCATACGCTTGCGCTCTTGGTCAAGAATTGCCAGTGCCTGGGCAGAAGTCACGCGTGAGGCGGGCGTCACTAGGCTTACAATCACACCCGCTACCAGCGCTACTAGCACAGCGGGGATGCTTGGGTTACCCCAGAAGGCTGTCCAGTCGCTATTGGCAATAATCGTTAAGGAGGTCACCGAGGCGCAAATTAACGTGGCGATGGCACCCTGCCAGTTATAACGTGACCAGAAACGGCCCAGCATGGCACTCACAAACAGCCCTGACAGAATCGTCGAGATCATGCGGGTGATGTAAGTGATGACATTGTCTGAGGCCAGCGCGAACAGCAGCGCCAGACCAATGGTTGCCACTAGCGCAATACGCGAGAAGCGCACTACATTTCGCGCTGAGGGCGTGCGGCCCGTTGCCAGCACATATAGATCGCGAATCAGCGTGGAAACACCGGCAATGGCATCGGAGCTCGCGCTAGACATCGTAGCGGAAAGACCCGCTACCAATAGCAGTAGTCCTAATCCTAGGGGCATAATTTCAGTGGCCAGGAAAGGGAAGGCGAAGTTGCTATTTTCAAGCCCAGGGTTAAGGGCGTGGGTGGCCATACCAATAATCGCGGGAATGATCGAAAAGCCCAGGTAAAGAACACCGGTGATTAAAAACGAGCGGCGTACCGATTTGACTGATTTGCCTGAATAGATGCGCTGACGAAAGGAGGGCGTAGCAAGCACGCCAATGGCAATGACGGCAGCCAGTGACAGCGCTGGCAGCGCACCAATTTGACCAATACCTAGAAAGCTAGTGGCCCCCGCATCCATACCTGCTGTTAGGCCTGAGAAGCCGCCAACCTCGATCAGTGCCAATATTGCCATTAAGATAAAACCAGCGAACAGCACGACTGCTTGAATGGTGTCAGTCCAGATAACCGCAAAATACCCTCCCACCACGCAGTAAATGCCGAAGCCTAACGCCACCAGAATACGTGCGGTGGTTAGATCGATATCCGCCATCCAGGAAAGGTAGAGACCACCGCCAAGAATATGTGCTCCCAGCCAGCCTATACAGGCAATATAGATAAGTAGCGCGACCACATTACGTACCAGCCGATTCGCACCGACGTAATAGGCGAGTTCCTCACTCATGGTCATAAAGCGAAGTTTACGTATGGGAGCAAAACAGACCGCGAGCAGTAGAATACCCACGGCGCCTCCAAGCCCGTATAAGGCACCCGCCCAGCCGTTGGCGTAACCGAACCCAACGGCGCCCATGCTGGAGCCGGTGCCCACCATGGTCGCCACTGTAGTACCCACGGTAAGGAATAGCGGCACGCTTCGCCCACCGAGTAGGAAGTCGTCGCCGTTGCCCCGTTTGTGTCTTGAAATCCACCAGCCAAACACAAGCATGGCGACAATGTAGAGCACGAAGGTAATAAGGAATAGTTGGCTGTTCATGTTAACCTCTTATCGTTGTTTATCCGGCCGTTGCCGCGGCCGAAGGTAGGCAATGGAAGCGATTACCGCGGGGCTTTTTATCCTAATCACGCGGTAATCTGGCGCTGCGCCCTTGCCGGGGTGCGGCGCTTTTTTTTGGGTACTTAAAGCTGGGTGTCTAGACGCGATCAGCGCGGAAGCACTTCACGTCAACCTCGACTTTGCAATCCACCACCAGGTCTTGAACGCTGCAGATGCGTGCTGGTGGGTTGTCGCCAAAGACCTCCTTAAACACCTTGTTGAACGAGGTGAAATAGCGCGCATCGGTGAGCACGGTGGTGACATGCACGACGTCTTCAACGCCGAAACCTGCTTCTTGCATAATGGCCAGGCAGTTATCGAAGGCGAGGCGGGTCTGCTCAACAATGCCGCCTTCAACGACTTCGCCGTCGGTCATGGGTGTTTGTCCGGAGACGTATAGCCAGCCACCTGCCTCTACGGCGCGGGCAAAGGGCAGTTTCTGACCGCCGGTGCCTACGCCGCCTTCCGTGCCGTATCGAGTAATGCTCATGATGTTTGCTCCTTGTTGGGTTGAAAGGTGGGGATCGATTGAGAAATGCGCTCTGTTCTGCGCAGCATCCGGCCAGCGCGTTGGTCTGAAATTGCGCCTTGGTGATAGGCGATTTTGCCGTTCACTATGACCATTTCGATGCCTTTAGCGGCCGCGATGGGGGTCTCGTAATTGGCCGTATCTTCAAGCATCGTCAAATCAAAAAGGGTGAGGTCTGCGTAGGCGCCTATGCGGATCACGCCGCGATCCGTTAAACCGAAATTGGCTGCCGAAAGACTGGTCATCTTGCGTACCGCTTCGGCCAGTGGCATTAGCTTTAAATCGCGGCTGTAGTGGGCCAGCACACGCGGAAAGGCTCCCCAAAGGCGCGGGTGGGGGTGCGGGTCGTTCGGTAATCCATCGGAACCCACCATGGAGAGCGGATGCGCTAACACTTGCTGCATATCCGCTTCACTCATGTTGTGGTAAACCGCCCCCGCCGGCTGTAGCTGCTTGGCCGCATCTAACAGTGATACCCCCCATTCGGCGGCGATCTCTTTTAACGGGCGACGTGCCTGCTCAGGGTGCGGTGTCGACCAGGTAATGGTGATCTCGATTTCGTCTGTGACCTGGCCCAGATCGAGAGTGGAGGAGCCCGCGGTGTAGGGGTAGCAGTCGCAGTGGGCATGCTGGTGCTGGGCGGCAGACTCCAATTTACCCAGCGCTTTACCAGCGCCTCCCCAATTGCCCGCGCCTGCGCATTTAAGGTGCGAAATTACCAGCGGCACTTGACCATCACGAGCGGTGGCAAACGCTTCCTCCATGGCACCCAGCAGGCCCGCAAACTCATCTCGAAGATGGGTGGTATATACGCCGCCTGATTGGCCAACGGCTGCCACCAGTGGGGCCATCTCGGCGGTCGGCGCGTGTATCGCGTTACGATAGGCAAGCCCTGAGCTAAGCCCTAATGCACCTTCATCCAGCGCTTGGCTTAGCAACACTTCCATTTGTGCAATTTCTTCAGCAGTGGCAGGGCGGGCGAAGCTGTCCATCACCTGGCTGCGCAGACTCGTATGCCCCACCAAAGCGGCGACGTTGATACTGGGTGCGGCAGCGTCTACGGCGTTGGCATAGGCGCTGAAGCTTGGGTAGCTAAAGTCCTCTAGCTTGCCCAGTAAATTCATGGGGTCGGGTACTTCGCGAGTGAGTGTCACGGGGCTCGCACTGATCCCACAGTTACCCACCACCACCGTCGTTACTCCTTGTGTCAGTTTCGGCAGCATCTCTGGGGTACGAATCACATTGGTATCATCGTGAGTGTGGACATCGATAAAACCAGGGGCCAGATAGCGATCTTGGGCGTCAATAATGGTGGTGGCGGTGGCGTAAGGCATGTCACCGATGGCGCAGATACGCTCGCCTTGTATAGCCACATCGGCACGAAAATGGGCTGCGCCGGAGCCATCCAGTACGTTGGTGTTACGAATCAGCAGGTCGTAAACCATCCTAATCTCCTAATGGCTGGCGGTTGTCGCCACCGCGATGATCATCCAGGCTAAGCTTGAGACGACGCAATTTAGTCCGCGAGCGTTCGCGATGGCGCATGGCAAGTTCAAGCGCTAACACATCGATGACCGCCAGCATGGCGTAGCGGGAAGCTGAAGGGTGATAGATGAAGTCGGTTTCCCGAGAGGTAATCGGGAGCACAATGTCGGATGTATCGGCTAAAGGAGAATTCAGGGCGGTGATGGCAATCACTTTTGCGCCGTACTGCTTTGCAATCTGTGCTGACTCGACCATTTCTGGGGTGTAGCCAGTGACTGATAGCACGACAACAACATCATCTGGCTCTAGGGTCGACGCCACCATACGAGGCAGCAGTGCTTGAGGGTAAGCACAGATCGCATAGCCAAGACGGACTAAACGGAATTGAAATTCTTGGCAGAGCATGCTGGAACCGCCCCCTGCGCCAAATACCAATATCTGGCGCGCTTTATCCAGCTGTTCGACAGCGCCTGCCACATCGGCCTGGGCGAGCAAGTCACGGTTAAGCGCGAGAGTTTGTGTGGCAATGTCATACACCACGCTTGAGCTGTCTTCGGGGGTCGCTTCTTGTATAAAACGGCGACCTGCTGCTAAAGCGCGTGTTAAACGCGTTTTTAAGTCACGCACATTAGTGCAGCCGATAGCGCGTGCAAATCGGGTGACACTGGCATCACTTACCCCCGCGCGCTGGGCGATGTCACCGATGCTTGCTTCGGTGACAAACTCGATGTCAGCAAATATCAGCTCGGCGACTTTTTTTTCAGCTTCACGCAAGGCAGCAAAATCAGTGGTAATACGTGACAAGATGTCGATTTCTTGGCTCACCGTGGACTCCTAATGGTTGCCTGATTTAAAAAGTATGTTAGTTTCTAACCTTAAGTCAATAGTTGTGAAAGTATCTAACATAGATGCTTTATTAAAAAAGAGGATATGGGCGAATGCAGACAATGGCGTTAGCGATGGATAAAGGCGGTGAGGAATTGGGATCAAACCTTCTATCAGGTGTCAGCCTTCCCGCCGCCGTGGTGCATGAAGGCCCACTGGCTCATAACGTAGAGTGGATGCAACGATTCGCAGAGGCTCACGGTGCTCGCTTGGCGCCCCATGGCAAAACCACCATGACGCCCGCGCTTTTCCATCGACAGCTCCAGGCAGGTGCGTGGGGTATCACACTTGCCACTGCGCCCCAGTGTCGTGCGGCTTTCGCCAATGGCGTTACCCGAATATTGATGGCGAACCAACTGGTGGGTCAGGCAAATATGGCCATTATCGCCAGTCTGATCGAACAGGGCGCTGCGTTTTATTGTGTGGTCGATAGCCATGAGAATGCGCTCCAGCTCGGGCGCTTTTTTGCTGAGCGGGGCTTGACGTTATCGGTGCTTATTGAGATAGGCGTGGAGGGTGGCCGCTGTGGCTGCCGCAATCAGCAGCAAATTCTTTCGCTGGCGGAGGTGATTGCTAGTGAACCAGCACTTTCTCTGGTGGGCCTGGAGGGCTATGAGGGTGTGGTTCACGGGGATAATCCCGAATCTGGTATTCGTACCTATGCTAAATACCTGGTGGATGTTGCCGTAGAGCTCGAAGCTGCTGGACGCTTTGCTGAAGAGAACCCGATTGTCACCGCGTCAGGTTCCGCCTGGTATGATGTGATTGCGGAGGCCTTTCAGGGCGCACCGCTTCAGGGAAAATTTACCCCCGTGCTACGCCCAGGTTGCTACATCGTCCACGACCATGGGCTTTATCGTGAAGCGCAATCAGCGGTATTAGGCCGCCGGCCGGATTTGCAGCAGGGGCTTGAGCCGGCCCTGGAAGTCTTTGCCCAGGTGCAGTCGCTTCCCGAACCTGGGCTTGCCATTGTAGCGCTAGGTAAGCGTGATATTGGTCATGACCAGCTACCTATTGCACTGCGTCGTTTCAGGGAAGGGGGAAGCCCCTCGCAGCCATTGCCGGTGACTGGTTGGGAAGTGACGAAAATTATGGATCAGCACACCTTTGTGGGCCTTCCGGAAGGGGCTCAAGATGTCGAGGTCGGTGATATTGTCGCCTTTGGCGCCTCTCATCCTTGTTTAACCTTCGATAAATGGCGCCAGATATTGTTAGTGGATGATCAACTAAACGTTAAAGAGCGTATGGCGACCTACTTTTAGCGCCCTGTTATTGAGAAAACCGTTATAGAGAACATCATTTAGCTCGTCGTACCTGCTGGTAGGCGCCCACCAATAGCCAGTGTCAGGGCGTCTGCCAGCTCCCCTAGCTGTTCCCGGCAGCGGTCGATGCTGGGAACTTCCCGATGCATCGCTTCTGGAATCAGAGTGAGATAAGGGATGGTGATAACGGCTTCGATAACGTCATGAACCCCAAAGACGGGGAAGCTGATATTCGTTAACCCTTGGACTTGAGGGCTTGGCCCCACGTGGTAGCCCTGCTGGCGAATCGGATCAAATAGGGCCCGCGTTCGGTCAACCTCTTGTTGCGTTGCATCGCTGGCGGCGAGAATGCGCTCCCGGCGTGGCTCATCCAGAAAGGCCAGCATGACGGCCCCAGAACCGGAGCCGCATATATCGATGTTGGCCCCCAGACGCAGCCCAAAGCCCATCTTGTCAGGGTTTTCGTACTGGGCCACTACCAATAGATGGCCAGGACGGGCAACGCTAAGATGACACGACTGGGAGATTTCATGGCACAGCTCTTCCATGCGCGGTAGCGCGGCCTGTACTAACCGCTTGGTGGGCGGGAAGCGGTGGGCCATCTCAAACATCTTTAGCGTTAGCTGATAGCGGCTACCGCTATCATCCATGCTGACGTAGCCGCGATCCCGCAGCACCATCAGCATGCGGTACATCTCATTGGTTTTACGGCCGATCTGCTCGGCAATCGCTTGGGTGCTTAGCGGCTGAGGAGATTGGGCAAGCAGCTCCAAAATATCCAACCCTTTCTCTAAGGCAGGGGCGTGGTACTGCGTTTCAGCCTTCTCCTTCATTCAAGCTCCCTTATGTGATTGCCTATCGCTCGTTGATCGTGGCGTTAACCAAAATACTTGGTTAGCGTGCCAGCCAGCCGCCGTCTACCGCCAGGGTATGCCCATGCACGTAGCGGGCGGCATCGGAGCATAAGAATATCACAGCGCCGGCTAAGTCTTCTGGCGTGCCCCAGCGTCCGGCGGGGATTCGGCCAAGAATTTCAGCATGGCGCTGGGGATCGTCGCGCAGTGCTTGGGTGTTGTCGGTGGCCATATAGCCAGGAGCGATGCCATTAACGTTGATGTCATGGCCCGCCCACTCATTGGCGAGCAGACGCGTTAGACCGAGAATGCCGCTTTTGCTGGCGGTGTAGGAGGGCACGCGAATACCGCCTTGAAACGACAGTAATGAAGCGATATTGACGATCTTGCCCGGCGCTTGGCGCTCGATAAGGTGTTTGGCAACCTGTTGGGCGAGAAAGAAAGCGGCTTTCAAATTAACATCAATGACGTCATCCCAATCTTGCTCTGAAAATTCAACGGCTGCCGCGCGACGAATAATCCCCGCATTGTTGACCAGAATATCCACCTTGCCCGCTTGCGCGATCGCCTGTGCGACAATCTCGCTAGGCGCCTGGCTGCCCAGCTCAGCGGTAATGTCGTAAAACTGGCGCCCTAGGGCCTCGACCTGCTGGCGGGTGTCATCAGCAGGGCTGCGGTTGACCCCCACGATATCGGCACCCGCCTGTGCCAGTGCAATGGCAATTCCCTGGCCCAACCCTTTGTTGCAACCCGTCACCATGGCAACTTGTCCGTTCAGCGAAAATAGCTTCATTGGTCACTCTCCCTGGGTAGTGGTTTAGCGCAGCTCTTTAGAAGCGATAAAGTCCATATCATCGTAGGTCAGGTTTTCACCGCACATACCCCAAATAAAGGTGTAGCGGCGAGTGCCAAAGCCGCAGTGAATCGACCAGCTGGGGTGAATCACGGCTTGTTCGTTGGCAACCACGATATGCCGGGTCTCTTGGGGTTCACCACACAGGTGGAACACCACATCGTCTTCACTCAAGTCAAAGTAGAAGTACACTTCCATGCGCCGTTCGTGGGTATGGCAGGGCATGGTGTTCCACATACTGCCGGGCTCTAACTGGGTAAGCCCCATGGAGAGCTGGCAGGTATCCAGTACATCGGTATGTAGGTACTTATTAATGGTACGCACATTTCCGGTTTCGGGGTCGCCAAGGGTGGTGGGCGAGGCATCTTCCGGGCGGATATGGCGAAGCTGGTAACGTACATGGGCAGGCGTTGAGTTGATATAAAAGCGCGCAGGCTTGGTCGCATCGAGGCTCTCAAAGCTGACTTCACGGCTCTCTTTGGGAATATACAAGCCGTGGTGGGTGCCCAGCTCGACCGTTTCACCGTCGACAGTAATGCGCCCGGGCGCGCCAATGTTGATAACGCCCATTTCCCGCCGCTCTAGAAAATAGTCAACGCCAAGTTCTTTGCCACCGCTCAGGGTAAGCGGTGAATCAGTGGGTACCGCGCCACCGACAATAATGCGGTCAACGTGGCTGTAGGTTAGCGACAGTTGCCCAGGCTCCATAATCTTGGTGACCAGCATTTTGTCACGCAGGCCCTGGGTATCGAGGGTTTTAAAATGATCGCTATGAAGCGCTTGGCGAATATCCATATGAATTTCCTTTAATAGTAAAAGTAAATGGGCTCACGAGAACAGCGTGAGCGGCCACAGGGTGATAGCCGGAAAGACAATGACCAGCAGTATCACCAGGAGATTTGCGAGCAGGAACGGCAGGGCGCCGCGGAAAATACGCCCAATCGAGAGGCCAGTGATGGATGAGCAGACGTTCAGGCACATGCCCACCGGCGGCGTGACCAAGCCAATAGCCAAGCCACTGATCAACAGGACACCAAACTGCACAGGTGAAATATTGGCCAGGGCAAGCACCGGCAGCACCACTGGGGTAATCAGCAAAATCGCGGGGGTCACATCAATAAAGGTGCCGATCAGTAGCACGGCAGCTGCAATCACCAGCAGAAGCAATATCGGGGTAAGATCCAGCCCGCCTAAAAAGCCTGCCAACAGCTGGGGAATCTGCTCCATCGAGAGAATCCACACGTACAGCTGGCTCATGGCAATAATGATCATCACCGTTGCGCTGGTCATTACGGCAGAGCGAAACAGTGCGGGCAGTTCACGCAGTTTGAGGCTTTTAAATACCACCAATGCTAGAAACAGCGCATAGCCCACGCCTAACGCGGCGGACTCAGTGGCTGTAGCGACACCGCCGACCACCGCACCCACTACAAACAGAGGAATTAATAGCGCGAGTACCGCACGCTGAATCACCTGGCGGCGCTGTTGCGGGTTTTAATCCTGCGTGGGCACGGGGGTAGCCTTGACGACCGGCCATTAGCGCAATGATGCCCATCATCAGCAGGCCAATGAGTAAACCTGGCACAAGGCTCGCCATAAACATGGTGCCGATAGACTGCTGCGCGGTAACAGCGTAGATCACCATGGGCACACTGGGAGGAATGATCATGCCCATGGTGGAAGATGCCACGGTAATACCGCTGGCGGTTTCTACGCTGTATCCCTTGCGTGCCATCTCCGGAATCATGGCGGAACCCACCGACGCCGTATCAGACACAGAAGAGCCCGATATGCCGCCAAAGATCATCGATGTCGAGATATTGACGTGCCCCAGCCCACCTGGAAAACGGCCTACCAACATCAAACAGAAGTCGATCAAGCGAGCGGTAATGCCTGAGGCGTTCATCACCAGCCCCATCAAAATGAACAGCGGCAGGGCAATCATGGTGTACAGATCCATACCGGACAGTACCCGCTGGGGCAGCACGCCAATCAAGCCTGGTTGCATGATCAAAAAGTAAACCAACCCCGAAAGCCCTAGCGAGTAGGCGATGGGTACCCCAATCAGCAACAGCACCATCAGGCTAACAAGCAGTAAAATCATGCCTGGCCCTCCTGCGCGTCTTCTCGTTGAGCGGAGGGCCGCTCGCCACCCATTAGCACCGCCAAAGAAAATAGAATGACCAGTAGCGCGCCAATGGGGACACTGATTTGCACTACCCAATTAGGCACATCCAGCACGGCGGAGCGGAAACGACCCACTTGCCCAATCCAGCTGATACTGAGCCATGCCAAATAGCCATTGAATAACATCACAAGACAGTGGCGTAAGCGGTTCAGCCAGACGGCTATTGCCGAAGGCAGTGCATCCACAAGCACGCTGATACGGATATGCTCGCCGCGCAAAATGGCGACCGATGCCCCCAGTGCGGTGGAATACACAAATAGAAAGCGCATCACTTCTTCAGCACCGGCAAAGCCAATGCTGAATACGTAGCGCAGTATCACCAGTGCCAAGCAGAGCAGGAAAACCGCCGCAATTAATGCGGCGATCAGATTTTCCAGCAGGCTAGCGAAGCGGCGCATTACCCGCATCAAGGCGGTATCTTCCGCCATCGGCTGCGCCAGTGGAGGTGGATTCATTACTCCAGTACCTCGGCTTGATCAGTCAGGGCGAGCACTTGCTCTAACTGCTCCTGGCTAAAGTCACCACGCTCAACAAAGTGCTCCCAGACAGGAACGACGGCATCTACAAAACCTTGGCGGTGTTCGTCGGCGATGTCATTAATGCTCATGTGCTCGCCAAGGGTTTCGAGGTAGTTGGCTTCGGAGGCTAGCCAAATTTCGTTGGAGCGCGTCATCGTCTCCTGAGCGACGTCGTCGACGATCATCTGCAACTCTTCAGGTAGCTGGTCGTACCACTGGGCGCTGATAAAGAAGGGGTCAGGATGGATTTGCCAGTTCAGTAATGACATGTACTCCTGAGCTTCATGGAATTTCATATCGGCGATATTGGAGGACGGGTTTTCTTGCCCATCGACCACGCCTGTGCGTAGCGCCATATAGGTTTCGGTGTAAGGCACTTGCTGGGGGGAGGCTCCCAGCGCTTCAAACGCCCGCAGCGTGGGAGCCAGTGGCGGGGTGCGAATCTTCAAGCCACGGAGGTCATCAACTTGATTAACGGCGCGAACGTTATTGGTTAACTGGCGCATACCGCCTGCAACGCCGGTCACCGGTATATGCAGCTGGCTTTCACGTGCGCCTTCATTAATGGCCTGGCCAAGCTCGCCCTCCATTACGTCAATAGCCTGCTCCGGCGTGGTGAACAGGAACGGCATGGTATAGATCAGGTAGGCGGGGTTAGCTTGGGCAAACAAACCACCGCGATAGCCCTGAATAAGCCCCATTTGAACTTGCTGAAGTACGTCCTCCTCCTTCCCCAGGGTGCCATTGAAATAGAGTTCGACAGCGATACGCCCATCACTGCGCTCTTCAAGCGCTTCTTTGAAGTAGCGCATGGACTCAGAACGCGGCGCCTCATCGGTTTGCGAATGAGCATACTTGAAGGTGAAATCGGCAGCTTGGAGCGACGTGGTGAAGCCAATAGCGAGGCTGGCCATCATTAAGTGGGTTAGGCGCATGGAAGGTTCTCCGTTTTATTGTGATGTTTTTGTTGCGATGCGATGGTTGTTTTCTCAAATATAAAATCTGTTTTTATATTTGATGTGAGGCCAAGCTTAACGTCATTCCTGCATAGGTCAATGCTTGGGCTATGCGACATTGGTCGCGATGCATATTTTCAGTACAGAGAGAGGGGGTTATAAGCACGCAGGCGGTGTCGTCGGCAGGCACGGGAAACATGCCTGTCGAGGGTGGGCGTTGGAGAGTTGATTAGCGGCGGTTAATCAGTTAACCAAGCAACCGCGATCAGAAGTGTAGGCGCGCAATGGCGGTGGGAAGCTCGCTGGCGTGGTGGATACCAATCGCCCCTTCGGGGGTGAGTTCTTCATTAGGGAAGTGGTTGAGGTGAATCACGTGCATGCCCGCCGCTAGCCCCGCTTCCACACCCACCGCCGCGTCATCGATCACCACGCACTGCTGAGGAGCATGGCCCATAGCGGCGGCAGCTTTACGGTACAGCTCGGGGTCGGGTTTCCAGACATTGAGGGTATAGGCGCTAAAGAGCTTGTCAGCAAAGTGATGGCCTAGTTCGGTGCTTTCCAGCGCACAGCGAATTTTGCGCTCGGGGCCATTAGAGACCACGGCCTTGGGGTGGCTACTTAACTGTTCCAGTG
>Ga0208919_1000418_pt1 | contig 29329 bp, 25 predicted proteins | sample 4_EtaG_FD_184076 | JGI IMG/M metagenome (GOLD analysis project Ga0208919, IMG submission 184076) | Marine viral communities from the Subarctic Pacific Ocean - 4_ETSP_OMZ_AT15127 metaG (SPAdes) (version 3) | ecosystem: Environmental > Aquatic > Marine > Oceanic | place: Pacific Ocean | collected...
TCTGGAGTTAAAGTAAGGCTGCCCGACAAGCGTTTCGTTTGGGTAGGCACACAGCCGGGAACGTTTTACATGCAGCATAAGTTTAACGGCGGTAAGATGCTTGTTGTAACTGAAGGCGAGATCGACGCGCTTAGCTATGCTGAAACACATAAGTGTCGTTGGCCAACTGTATCATTACCTAACGGAGCCCAAGGTGCTGCGAGTGTCTTTAAGAGACACATGGAATGGTTGAGTAACTTTGACAAAGTTGTGTTGATGTTCGATCAGGATGATCCGGGCAGAAAAGCAGCGGAAGAATGTGCGTTGTTGTTGCCTCCGGGTAAAGCACATATCGCAACACTATCGAAGAAAGATGCCAACGAAGTTCTTACGGCGGGGAACCCCGACGAGTTAACTAAAGCTGTATACCAAGCCCGTGAATACATTCCCGGTGGTTTGGTTAAAGGTGAAGACTTGTGGGATCTTGTATCCACCGTACCCGAAGTTACGTGCGTCGAATATCCGTGGCTTAGTCTCCAAAGTAAGACGCGGGGATTACGTATGGGAGAACTAACGACTATCACAGCCGGGACTGGTATCGGTAAGTCACAAGTATGCCGGGAACTTGCGTACCAGTTTTCACAACAAGGCTGGAAGGTTGGTTATTTTGCGCTAGAGGAAAGTGTTAGAAAGACAGCGCTATCCTTTATGTCCCTGTACTTAGGTACACCGCTGTTTAATCTGGAAGAGAACTATAGTGAGTTCTCCAAGGATACGATTAAGGCTGCGTTTGACTCGGCTGTTGGTAACGGTAACTTAATTCTGTTCGACCACTTTGGTAGCCTCCAATCGGACAGACTTGTTACTAAGATTCGTTACGCGATCAAGGCATTGGATTGTAAAATCATCTTCCTAGATCACTTGTCAATTGTTGTTAGTGAGTTTGCTGACTCACAGGAAAGAACAGCGATTGATATGACAATGACGAAGCTCCGCTCGTTAGTTGAGGAAACAGGATGTTCGATGGTTCTTGTATCACATCTTAGGCGCTCGGATGGACGCGCACACGAGGAAGGTGGTCAGGTATCACTAGCACAATTGCGCGGTTCACATAGTATTGCACAGCTTTCCGATATGGTTGTAGGACTTGAACGTTCACAGCAGGAAGAAGGCGATATCTCTAACTTGACACACGTACGGATTCTTAAGAATCGGTATAGCGGTGAAACAGGGCCGAGCGGTATTCTTCGTTATGATCCTCCAACAGGGAGATTACATAATCACGAAGATGAACCCGACCGTAACGACGATTTCTCGGAGATGTAATCATGGCACACTTAACATTTGACATTGAGGCTGACGGACTACTTGATGAAGCTACTAAAGTCCATTGCATATCTATTGCATATGACGATCAGGAACCTGAGTGCTATACGGATATAACGAAAGCGCTTAAGGTACTAGACTGGGGTACGGCACTTATTGGTCATAACATTATTAACTATGACTTACCGCTGCTAAATAAGTTATGCGGCTGGACCCCTAAAAGTACGCAAAAAATTTACGACACTTTTCCCCTAGCGAAAATAGTATGGCCGGACATTATCGAGAAAGATAAGAAGCTGGACGTACCTAAAAAGTACTGGGGCAGGTACAGCTTGCGTTCATTTGGTTACCGACTAGGTATGAACAAAGGTGATGTTGAATCCTTTGACAAGTACGACGAAGCTATGGCTGAGTACTGTAACCAAGATGTACGCATAACGCACACGTTGTTTCAGCAGATTTGGGGACACCTAGATCGTGGACCTGAGTGGTGGCACAAAGCGTTTAAGCTTGAGCTTGAGTTTGCTGAAGCCGCACAGGACATGGAACATGCAGGTATTGAGTTTGACATGGAGGCAGGGCTTGAACTGTACGGCAGAATACAAGATGACCGATCAGAGATACTTGAGCAGGTTAATGATCTTGTTAAGCCTAAAGTTGAAGAGCTAAAGACTCCAGAGTATTGGACGGACCCACTTACAGGATGTATGTACAAGACTAAGTCGGAAGCTCCTCCGTCTAGTCGTAAAGATCTAGAGCGTGGCCCTAACAAAACTAGAGTCACACCCTTTAATCCGATGTCTCGTCCACAGGTAGCCGACTACTTAATTAGTAAGGGATGGAAACCGACTAACACAACGCCCACAGGCAAACCTAAAGTAGACGAGGGTACTTTGATGGCAATCGAAGATATCCCCGAAGCACATCTTCTTGCTAAGCTCTACCGCATCCAGAAGATTGCGGCGATGCTTGCAGAAGGTAAGGAAGCATGGCTTAAGTTGGCTGTTGGTAATCGTATTCACCCGCACCTTAATACTATTGGCGCGGTGTCTGGCCGGACATCGTGTGTACGCCCTAACCTACAGCAAGTACCTAGTGCGCGTTTAACTTACGGTAAAGAATGCCGACAGTTATTTACGGCAGCCCGTGGTTACTCGCTTGTTGGTTGTGATGCTAAGTCACTAGAGGTTAGATGCTTTGCACACTACATGGCTAAGTACGACAGCGGTGAGTTTGCACGGGAAGTTATCAGCGGTGATGTACACCAAGCGAATGCTGACATGATGCATTGCGATAGACAGACAGCAAAGAACACATTCTTTGCTTTGATCTACGGTGCATCACCTAAGAAGATCGCCAAGATGCTGGACATTACTACGTTCGATGCTCAAGAGTTATTGGATAACCTGTTCCGTAGGCGACCTGCTATGGGATATGTAGTTGATGGTATTAAATCAATGGCTTCTACCCGTGGGTATCTACGTGGACTTGACGGGCGCAAGCTTTTCCCACGCTCGGAACACAGTAGTGTTAATCTACTTGTCCAAGCAGCGGGAGCGTGTGTCTCTAAGCAAGCGACGATTAACTTACGCAAGGCAATCATGGCCGACAAGATGAACTGTCTTGGTGTCAAGATTGTGGGATTCATACACGACGAAGTTTTGATCGAGTGTGTATCGTCCTTGGCTCAGCCTATGCTGGATAAAGCGATTAAGGCTTTCCGAGAAACAACTGAGCAATTTAACTTACGCTGCCCTATGGATGGGGAAGGATCAATCGGGGATAACTGGTATGAAGTACACTAAGAATAATAAACTACAACCCAACATGTTAGTACTTATCGATGCTGACATTTTATACAACAGGGCGGCGTTTAGCTGCGAGACAGCTTTCTCATTTGAGGGGGATGATGTACACGTATCAGACCCCGCTAATGTGGCGGATCTATTTCATCGGTTAACGATGGGGATACTGCACAAGCTAGACTCATCGCGTTACTTTATGTGCTGGAGTAGCCACGAAAACTTTCGTACATCTATCACCGACACGTATAAAGCCAACCGAGTTAGCGCACGTAGGCCCGCCCTTGACCCAAGCTTTAAGGAGCATATAAAGAGACGTTACCCAAGTGTGCAGATTAACCGACTGGAAGCAGACGATGTTATGGGCCTTATGTCCGGTGCTTTTGTTGTTATTGCATCGGATGATAAGGACATGCTGACCATACCCGGATACAGCTATAAACCTAGACGACCTGATGATGGTTTACTGTACGTATCTGAAGAAGATGCCAAATATAACTGGTACAAACAGATACTAATGGGTGACCGTGTTGACGGCTACAATGGTATTCCCGGAGTCGGGGAGAAAAAGTCTGATAAAATTATGGCTGACAACGGCGCTACATGGAAAACTGTAGTTGACGCGTACGAGTGGGCTGACCTAACTGAAGAAGATGCTATCCAAACAGCACAGCTTGCGCGTATCTTACATCCCGGAGAGTGGGACTACAACACAAACGAACCCAAACTATGGCATCCTTAATGAACAGAGAACAATTCCTAAAATTACACGAAACTTTATGCGATGAGGCTTATGAAATTCTCGATGAAAAAATCACGAACTACTCTGGAACCGGAGATGTATTTACGAACTTTAGCCGAGTGGAAACCCTCCAAATATGCTCGACCACTACGGGAATCCTCGCAAGAATGGCGGATAAATTTGGCCGACTTATCACGCACACCAATACGAAAGGTGGTTTGGTTGGCGAAGAAAGTTTTCACGATAGTGTGCTTGATCTCATTAACTATCTTGTATTTCTTTACGGCAGCAATACTGATGGGAGCGTAGACGATGCCTAGAACAACAACAGGACAGCGGAGAGCAGAGGAAAGACGCGCAGCGCATAAGGCCGGGGAGATACATCCCGACTCTGAGAAATGGTGCCAAATGTGCGACACCGTAAAACCTTTTACAGATTTTTATATCCGTTATGATTATAATGGGTTACTATCACAGTACTGTAAAGTCTGTCATATGAAAGACTGCAAGGTTAGGAAACAGATTAAACGGAGGATGAATGCACAAAGTACCTGAAGAGCTTAAAGACTTCCGTAACTTTCTGTTTGTTACTTGGAAGCACCTAGGACTACCGGACCCAACACCAATTCAATATGACATTGCTGAGTATCTTCAGAACGGACCCCGTAGGCGGATGGTACAAGCTTTTCGTGGGGTTGGAAAGTCTTGGATTACTTCTGCTTTTGTGCTATGGAATCTACTTAACAACCCAGATAAGAAAATCTTAGTTGTATCGGCCAGTAAAACACGCGCCGATGATTTCTCTACATTCTGCCACAGGCTTGTGGTAGAGATGCCGTGCCTAAAACATTTAGCGCCGACTGACGATCAACGAACAAGTAAGATTTCATGGGATGTTGGCCCAGCCCGTGCATCGCATTCCCCCTCATGTAAGTCAGTAGGTATTACAGGGCAGCTTACGGGCTCCCGTGCTGACCTTATTATTGCCGATGACGTAGAAGTCCCCGGCAACAGTTCTACCGTTACAGCGCGTCTCAAGCTGTCTGAAGCGGTACGTGAATTTGAAGCTATTATTAAACCCGAAGTCGGAGAGGTTGTTTTCCTTGGAACCCCACAATCACAAGAGTCCATCTACACAGAGCTTAACGCTCGCCAATATAATGTCGCGATTTATCCGGCGCGAATTCCCGAAGATCCCGGAATCTACGAGGGGGCACTTGCTCCTTATATTCTCAGCCTCCCTAGAGATGCTGGATCAGCAACCGACCCAGAAAGATTCTCCGACGAAGAACTCTTTGATAGAGAGGCTGCGTACGGGCGAACTGGATTCCAACTACAGTTCCAATTAGATGTTCGTCTTTCAGACCTTGACCGTTATCCTTTACGTCTGTCTGATCTGGTTGTCATGGATATTGATACGGAGGTAGGGCCAGAAAAAGTTGTATGGGGCACATCAATTGAGTTTGAGGGGCTACCAAACCTAGGGTTTTCGCGTGACAAGTACTATCGACCTGCGAAACTTGTAGGGGAAATGGTCCCGTATGACGGGTCATGCATGTCGGTTGACCCGAGTGGCCGTGGTAAAGATGAAACAGCGTGGAGTGTTGTTAAATACCTGAACGGTTATTTGTACTTAGTTGACTGGGGAGGATTTAGCGACGGGTTTACTGAAGAGGTTATGCGAAGCCTCGCTACCAAAGCCAAACAGCACCAAGTTAACGTAATAGTTACTGAGGCAAACTACGGCGGTGGGATGTTTAGCGAACTCCTTAAGCCCCACTTACGGGAAATCTACCCCGTAGCTATTGAAGAAATTACCGCACGTACTATGAAAGAACGTCGGATAGCTGATACACTAGAACCTGTGCTTAACCAACATAAGCTATGCATCGACGCGTCTGCTATCCGCCGAGACTACGAAAGTACCCTCAAGCTATCGCCAGAAGTTGCTGCACAATATAGCCTTATGCATCAGATGTCACATGTAGCCAGAGAGCGCGGATGCTTAGTCCACGACGATAGATTAGATGCTGTAACTATGGCCGTCGAGTACTGGTCAGAAGCTATGTCACGCAGCGCCGACGATGCAATTGCCGAACGCCGTGAAGAACTACTTGACGAAGAACTAGACGCTATTATAAACGGGACACCGTCCCCTAGAGAGAGGAGGGGAGTGACGAAAGGTAATCGTCCCCGTTGGTTTGATGTTTAGTAGAGAAAGGTAGGATGTCTTTAATGTCACCAAGCGGTGACTCCTCTACATCCGACACAGTTATACTATGATCCTTCAACATTTGACGAGCAATATTTAGATCCTGAGATGTATAATCCCCTGACTCAATTTTACTTAACAATGTGTTTACGGTTAGTGACCATAGACGCTCTAACATGGCTTGCTTGGGATCTTGCATGAGATTAACTCCGAGTGATAATGATGATGTGAATGGACCTGTAACGTTTGCTCAGATCCTACTAACTAATAAGATAATGGAACAACTAATTGAAGAGCTAGGTGATAGATTGTTTTCTGTCCGCAAGCTTATCAATGCAACTGTGAAAGAAACCCCGACAACCGACAAGAATTACGGAGTGTATGCCGCTTTACTCTGTATACTTGACCAACCTATTGAGACTAACCTATGGAAAATGGGAGAAGACGAAGATGAGTAACAAACTAGAGAAAGAAGTCCGAAGACTAACGCGCCAATTACAGGAACGCGACGATATTGAAGCGTTGGTTATGCGTAGGGTGGATGACGCACTTAAAACATTTAAGTGGGAAGCCCCAGCCATACGTAAGAAAGACACGCGCAAGCGTGGTGAAGAAGTATGTGTTATCCATATTAGTGATACACAGATTGGTAAAAAGACCAGTACGTATAACACTAAGATTGCTGCAAAACGTATTGAACAGTTTGCTGACAAAGTAGACAGACTAACCGACAACCGACGCACTAGCTCAAAAGTAGAAGAAGCTGTTGTATTGATTGGTGGCGACATTGTTGAAGGGGAAACAATCTTCCCACACCAACCGTGGGTAGTTGACAATGACCTATGGGGTCAGGCTATCCAACATGCACCAACGATGCTTGCCGACTTTATCGTTAAGTTAAGCAGTTCATTCCGCAAGCTGCGTGTGCTATCTGTGCCGGGAAACCACGGCAGATCACAACCAAAGAATGCCGGAGCTTCTCCGCGCACAAACTTTGACATGATTGCTACGCAGATTACACGGCTGCTCGTAGCCAAGTCAATTAAAGATAACCGCGTAGAGTGGGACATTGACCACGATACGTTCTACCGCATCGCAGACGTACTAGGGCACAAGCTTTTGCTTATCCACGGAGATCAGATCTCTGGTGGTGGCGGCTTGGGTGGTTACCCGTTAACCGGACTTGCACGAAAGATTGCAGGTTGGAGCGGCAGCATCCCCGACAACTGGTCTAACATTTTCCTAGGGCACTTCCATCGTCCCATGTCTGGAGTCATCCAAGACAAGATGTTCTTTGGTAATGGGACTACGGAAAGTAGCAACGATTGGGCATTAGAAGTTATCGGAGATGCTGGTCGCCCCTGTCAACGTGTAGTGTTTTTTAATAAAGAGCATGGGCCTGTGTCAGATAGTCTAGTCTGGCTCGACTAACGTTTACGGGCACGTTTCTTGTTCGATTTTGTTGTGTTCTTTTTCTTAGAGATACACTTTAGATTCGAGCGCTTATTGTTGCGAGGGTTCCCGTCAATATGTTCAACCTCCCGGTCCCCGCACTTTAACTTACGCCGCGCTCGGTTACGGGAGGCGCGGTCTTTAATATCTTTTGCATTACCCTGATCGCGTTTGTACTCTTTCTTGTAGTCGCGCTTACGCCCTCGTTTGTCTCGTTTAGTAGCCATATTATCTTATGAAGTTTAGGGAAGCTGTTGTACTTTTACTGCACCAAGAGCCGTTAATCTGCGAAGTCGATGTACAGCTTACATCTAAGTTAGACGAAGATGTGTATGGGGAGTGCCATTTAGACCTTAACAAGAAACGCATCAACATCATGGTAGCAAGGTCACTCCCGCTAGTAGCACAACTTGACGCACTAATCCACGAATGGGCTCACGCAATGCTCGCAGGGATGCCCGAAGAGTTTCATAAACACGGACCAATGTGGGGCGTATGCTACGCTCGTTGTTACTGCGCTGTATACCCACGCTAACTCCGCCTACTTTTAGCGCCCGAACACTTCCAACGCTTACGTGATAAGTTGTTGGGGGTGTTTGGGTCATTTCGTTTAGCTACCGACAAACGTTTCTTAATCCCAAGTGATCTCGCACAGTACGAGTCCCCTTTAGATGTTCCCGGTCTAACTCTCGGACCACCGCCCTTAGCTTTACCAGCTTGTCCGTAACTTACTTTCTTACCGGAAGCTGTGCGTTTGACACGCGCTTTGCCCTTAGCAGGGCCACTACGTCTAGGCATCTTTCTTCTCCTTATCTTTTGTTAATGTGTCGGCAGATCCATCAACAATCGTTTTAAGAATTGACGATAGCGATGTGACCACGAGAGTAATTAATCCAGCCACGACTGCAATTGAGTCGGCGGGGATAAACAAACAACTTCCCACAAAAGCGAGAACAAGGATTAGCAAATATAATCCTGCAAACTGAGACAAATGTATAGAGGCAAGTTCACTAGCACTTTGGCTTGCTTTAATCTCAGCAAGTTTAGCTTTAGCTTCTACTTCGCGCAGTAGAACCTCGGCCCTAGTATCTATAACTTGTGCGCGTTGGCGCTGATCTGATTCTGACATGTTTAATCCAAGAAGTTTACGAAGCAGATTTTGCAATCGCTTTCGCAAGGAGGTTTTAAAGAGACGCATGATGCCACCAGTAGTAATAGTAATATTTTTAGTGCCATCCGTTAGACCTTTGTAGTTTAACAAGAAGACCAATAAGAAGAACAGCAATCACGCCGCCAAAAACAGAGGCGTGTCGCCAGTCAGCTTTGAAGGTAGCTCCTGTAGCAAGGCTCTCAGAGAACTCTTCATCTACGGGCTCTTCTTCAATAATAACTGAAGTACCTAAAACTTCATTTCTATCCACCACAGGGTGGGCATCAATGCTGGGTATGTGCCATGTAAGAGCGGCAGCAGTTGATGAGCTTTCGCCTTCATACTCAAACATATCGTTATGTCCTGAGTAACCGCCTACTGTAGCTGATGTACCTTCTGCATGACCAAGCGTTAACTCGTCAGGCATTAATACATCAGCTACAGATGTGGACGCGCAGGAGGCTAAAAGAAGCCCAATGACTGCTAAAGCTTTTTTGCTCATGACTTCTTCGTGCGTTTTTTAGTCGTTTTTTTAGACTGTGTAAACGCTTTTTTGGTAGGCGCTCCCTTAGTTCCGGGTTTACGCATTGTTTCGCCGCTTCCCGCTTTAATACGCTTACGCTTTGCGTGGATGTTACTGTAAAGGCCGGGGCGCTTCACGCTTGCGTCTCCTCTTCCTCGTCTTCTTCTTCAAGAACTTCCCACTCTTCGGCTTCTTTCTTTGCCTTGTGCTTCTTAGCAGCAAACAAAGCAGCAGCGCCGCCGAGCATAGTAGCAACAGCACCGCCCATAGCGGGGTTACCAGTCATCATTGTTGTTAACGTCCCCGCTTGCTCAGCAAGCATAGGTGCGCTATCCATAATAGTTGCTCCCATAGCTTCAGCTTGCTCTTCGCCTCCGGGCATTAGTTTGCCAACGGTTGCACAGGCAGGAAGAAGGACGGGCATCATAAGAACATATAGTCGATTCATTTTATTGTGGGGGTTTGGGTAAGAGAGGCTCAATTAAAACATTACTAATAATACTGGAGTACCATGCGTTAGCCATCGGGACCATACGCATTAAGCTACGGTATTGTTTCTGATCTAAGTGCCCTTGCTTAAAGGCATCGAATATTGTGCCGGGAACTTTTCCTGCATCAGCAAGCGTAGACATTGATGGGAAGTTAACGAGCGTGGGCTCGTGCATGTTTGTAAAGACAGGCTCAACAGGCAGCCCAATCCGACCAAGCCCCCAAAGAACTGAGTCAGTTAGGTCAGGCATCATTCCCCACAGCGCCGTCTTACGTGTTGCAGCTTTAAGTAACCCTTCAGTTGACAGTGCTTCTTCTAATTTTTCAGGCTCATCCCAGTAGTACAGGTAAGCCAGCGCAATCGACACGCCAATAGCCCCCACCATCTGTGCCATTAATGTTTGGGCTGCTAACGAATCCCTTAGCTGGACGTTGCGAGCAAAGTGGTTAGTTTGTGATGTAATAGCAAAGGCTTTAAACTGAGTAAAGAAGTCACCCATTTCACTACTAACTAGCCATTGGGGACGGTCCAAAACGTCTGAGCGCTGCATAACTTGTTTAACCCACTTAGTAGACATTGACCTAAAGCGAGCTTGCATTTCAGGAGATAGTGCGTTGACGTTAATGCGGTCAAGCGTAATACCGTTCATTGTTTCAGACACAATTACTCCGGGATTACTCAATGCATCCATTAGCTCATCAAAGCCTTCCCGTGTTTGACCTAGCGTAGCAATGCGTACGTTCTTGCGGCCAACAAAGTCAGCCACATCCCCAGTTCGCACCATTGCAGACATACGATTCATAAACGAACTAAACGCCCACATGTCTCCGTAGATGTTTAGGTTCGAGTACCCTGACTTGTATCCCACTCTGGGCTGCATACGTGAGGATACTTCATATGCACGGCCCAGTTTACCGTCACCAAACATGGGCTGACCTTCGCTCATTAGCTCGAACTTGTTGTATGCCAAAGCCATTTCAGCCTCAGCATCACCCATTCCTAAGAAGAAGGACAAGAAATCACGAAGCGTTTCGTCCTCAATTTTTCCACCAGCCATTGCGGCTGTGCGGATCTTTGTAAAGACGGGCATTGCATCTAACACAGTTGAAAACCCACCGGATACTGCTGCTGCTGTAGTCTCAGGAAGCTGCGTCTTAACGAAACCCGGAACCCTTAAGTTACCTGTAGCCGAACGTAGAACTGATAAAGCTGAGCCAAGAGTAGATCGGTGAAACTGCGGCTTTCCTAGAATATCATTCTCTAGGATTTTTAGTTCTTGTTTAAGTCCTTGAATATTAGTAACAGCGTTACGTGCTTGTGCAGTCTCCACTACGCCAGTCATTAGCTCAGAGATCGTATCGTATCGCTTACCGCCGGGGCCTCTGTACTTATCAAGAATGTACTTAGTTTGAATTTCAATAAATATATCGCTTGCGTATCTATCAAGAACAGCTTGTGGGTTTTCCTCGAAAAGATCCGTAATGTAAATTTCTTTAGTACTACCATCAGTAAGCTTAAACTTTTTAGTAATTGTAGGATCAAGCTTAACACGGTACATAGTCCTCTTAGACTTCTTAATTGTAATGCCAATGTCTTTAAGCAACGCCGCACGTTCTTCCGAAGTAAAGGCAAATGTACTATCTTCCCCCATACCCTCACGCAACCACTTCTCAACGCCTTCTAGTGTTTCTTCTGCATTGCCTTTAGCCATGCTGGCAACTTGCTGCGCTGTGTTCTGGTGCGATGCTCCCACGGTGTAATACGTGTATAGCTTTTGTGCCATAATACGTGATGATTCTTCAGACCATTCTTCACCTTTCATAATAGCATCAGTAAGGAAGTCTTCCATTTGTTCCTTGCCAGAGCGTCCACTAGTAATAACAACTTTATTAACAAAGCTGTCCAGCTTGCCCGTCTGCATAATCTGGGTAAAGTAAGACGGATCGGGATCAATGTTCTCGAACCCACGGATCTCGGCATCCTGCGCCATCTCCATTAGTTCTTTGAACTTCTTCTGTATAGGAGCGGCGGCTTTCTTAACGAGGGCTTGCTCAGCGGGATCAGTCGGAAGAACTCTGCCGTCACTTTTAATGTAACGGGCAACCATGTGGTCAAATTCAGTAGCAAGGTTACCGGAAATAGCTTGCCTTGCTCTTTTACCTAAGCCTGACTCGTTAATTGTATTTCGGTGTTTAACAAACTCATCAACTGTTGGAAGGTATATGCGCCTAAAATCGTTAAGCTGCGTGGTAACAAATGTCCTACGTGCTGCCTTAGCACCATCAGACAAGATGTTGTAGTTCTTAAATAATCCCTGAGCTTGTCCGGCAGGAAAGTATTGACCCGCTTTATTGTGCAAAGCCGCTTGGCTGCCGAGTACATCAGAAGCCATAGCTCGTACAATACCAAGGTGGTGCGAAAGCATTTTAGATCTGTAGCCACCAAGAGATACAAAGTTCCAAAACTTATGTAGTCTCGGAGCATCGTCAAGTATGTTGTCCCTACTAACCTCAACAGTCTCAGACGCCCCTGTAATCCCCTCTCCCAGTTCTTCAGCGCGTGCTTGACGCGCAGCCTCGGCTTCTCGTTTAAGCTCTCCTGCGGCCCTGTAGCGCTCTAGCTCAGATGCTCGCTCAAAGCGTTGCCGAGGACTAGTATTTACATTAATGTTTGCATCACCAAACTCAGTTAACGTGTACCAGTCAGCAGGTAAGTCTCCGTATTGCGACAATCTAATAAGAGGATCTTCGGGATACTCAATAGAATGTAGGAACTCAAAGCCCTCTTCGCCCCGCAGCAGTCCCATCTTAGCGCGAAGAGCCATTGTAAACTCAGGATCGGCTAACTGAGCAACACGCTGTTCCCTAACACGCCTGTTAATCTCAGCCATTGCCTCGGCTTTATTCATATCGTCAAGCATAAAGCGCTGAGTTTGGGCTCCCTCGGCGCTATCCTTAATACGTACCGCCCACGTCCTACGCTTGCCCCCAACCTTTAGTCGGCTTACTTCAACGTCAAAGCCCATAATGCTTTGGCTAAACTTAATGCCCAGTCGCTTGTTTCCTTGCCACGTATGCTCAATTGTTTTGAGTGACGTTGTAGGGAACAACGAATCACTAGCCGCAGCAAACTTAACTAAGTCTTCTGTCCGTGCTACGTGTACCTCTCCCTGCTTAGTCCGTACAACACGTTCCCGCATTGCATCGTCGGAACGGAACTCAGGCTGCATTGGAGAATCGTCGAGGACTCCGCCTCCAAACAAAAGATCGTCAACATCAGTATCCGTAAGATACTCAGCAGTTTCCACTTCGCCTGTTTTCTTTGTTACGGTGCGGGGTGTTAAATCATCATAATCAATAATAAGTAGGTCATCTCGTTGCGCACGTACAAGACCTAACCTACCGTCAGGACCAACAACAAGGTCACCAGCCTTCTTCTTTAACCTACGCCCTAATCGTATTGACTTATCATCAAGCTCTTGTGCTACGTTAATTGCGGCCCTTGCACGTAGACGTTGCTCTGCGGTTATGTTAACAAGATCACGCAGACGTAGATTACGGACAGTTGCTGGACTTTGACGCGACAAAAACTCTAAGTCGTTTATGCCAATAAATCCTGCGTGTCCTTGCGTAATGTCACTTATTAGGCGTAAAGTTTGCGCCTGTACGCCAGCAGGATCAGGAGCTTCTTTTGCTAGCTCGTCAATTTCAGAACGTAATCCAGATACGTTAGCGTTATGCTTACGAGTTAAGTCAAGTAATTGATTTTCGGCTTTACGTATTTGTTTAGCTGTAGCGCCTGACTCTTTAAGGTTATCAATTCGCCGCTGTAGCTGTCTAGCTTTACTGGAGTACTGTGCTGTTTCTTTATCAATATTTTTTTGTAGCTCTTCAGACTTCTCAAGATTCTGGCGATACCGTAGGGTGGCATTGTAGTCAGCAAGTCTGGCTCCAAGTCGGCTTTTCTCAACAGAGTTTGCAATAGCTTCGTCAAACTTCTTTTGGGTTACCCTAATTTCTTCCGTAATATCATCAATAGACTTTGTTGCTGTGCTGGGTATTACATTAAGTACTTCATCAGTACTAAGAGTACCGACATTACCAGCACCCTCGAACATAGCGTCAAGTGTTTCTTGGTTGTCAAAGTCGAGCTTACGCATAAACGGTAGCTCATACTCATCACCCTGACGAATCCATTCCATAGGACCAGCCATGTCAGGCGTACCACGGTAGGTTGGGTCAGCCATAAGAATAGCTTCGTAAGCTGCTTCGACTTCATCGTACAAACTTTGAAGCATCTCGCGTCCTTCAGGATGACGTAGAAGCCAGTCAACGCGCTCAGCATTAAGCATTTCAACGGCTTCTGTGTCGCCACGCCCCACAGCGCTTAACAGTTCATCTATACGCGAGTCTTCTACGCTAGTGGTTTTTAGCCTCTCTAGACGTTCTCTAAGTGTGGCTTCTTCTCCACGTAGTTTATCGGCTTCTTGTCTAAACGATCCGGATGTACGTCTACCCGCTTCCGGCCCTGTTGTAGATTTTTTACTTGGGGCAGCAAGAGCAGCGTCTTCTAGCTCTTTAATCTTTTCAGCGTTAGCTTTAACAGTTTGCTCAATTTCTGCTTCAAGTGCGGCTATTTCTTTTTGAAGACGCTCAGAAGGTTTTCCGGTTCTGGCCGAATCAAGGTCAATGCTGCTGCGGATCTCGTCCTCCATCCTACGCCACAGATCTTCTTGGCGAGATAGTAATTGATCCATTCGTGGTAGTTGACGTAAAGAATCAATACGTGAACGTAGTAGCTCTATTTCCCGTGTAATTTTTGTAGCTTCTTCAGGCGAAGCCGCATCAAGCTCGTCAGCTAAGTCTCTAAGCTGCTTATTTAAGTTACCTCGTCGGCGGGGATCAGGTGGTCCAAATAGTTCAAGTTCAGGACCAATTAACTCATCTAGCATTTGATCGTGACGCGACAGGATGTTCATTACTTCCTGCGTGTATCTTGGATCTGTTTGTGCGGGATCAGTAGCAGCTTTAAGCGCCAGACGTAGCTCTTGGAAGCTGGCTGTCATAGCTTCCTGTCGGGCCATTTCAATGCCCTCTTTTACGGCTACGCGCTCAAGAGCATTACGCATAAACCCACGATGCTCGATCCCCCCAAACGTCCCGCCTAGCAGTCCTGCCAACGCAATGTTAAAGGCGTAGTCTTCGTCTTCAACGTACGGACTACCAGCGTCAGCCATTGCTGTAAACGTAGCTCCCCAGAGGCCCTCTGCGGCTGCGTGTATGCCCATCCCCCGTACAAATGATCCTTTAGTCGTTGCTAGTTTAGCCGCCCGTGAGGCCAATCCTATCCGTGCTACAAGCGATGCTCCACGGTCTACTAACACACTACCAACAAGCGGGATTGGGTCCGTCATAGGCAGAAGCCATTGGTCAGCAAACCGCCACAACTCGTCGCTGCCGCCGTCGCGCTCTGCGTGAATCATACCTTCCATAGCAGACATAAACTCTTCGTCTGACTGAATGCGCGACACAAAACGCTCAGCGTCTCTTAATGATGGTTGTTCAAATAACTCATCGTGAAAACGTGCAGGAATGCCTCTACTTAATCTTCCCCAGTTTTTACCGTCCCACGCAAAGTCAGGATCCGGTGTTGTTTCCGTAAAGAACCCGCCAACCATTCCGGTTGTGTACGACCACTTATGCTGCATGTACCGCCCAAAGGTACTGCCGGAGTCTGTGGGCTTAGTCTCAAAATTACCCGTAGCTAAGTTACGGGTAGTCTCCATGTTGTCACCAAAAATTTGTACAAACGGGTTTACATCCGTACGCCACGTAGGCTGCTGAGTTAGTATTTCTGCTTTACGGGCGTACCGATCATACATATTAGCCCGAAGCGCATCTAAATTCTCATCAGATAGCGTGGGCTTTGCCCGACGAATCGCAGGGCTAGTGGTAACTAATTCTGACCACTCAGAGGGATCTTGTGCCAAAATTAACGTCCCCCGGAAAGAAGATCGAAGGAGCTTGGGAGAACATCTGGTCTGCGGTTTGCTTCCCTAAACTCTGCCATAACGTCATCAATAACATCTTTAGTCATTGGAATTGACGGCAACCGTAATCCGGGCCTTGTTGGATCAACAACCAGCATTTCAAAAATCTGACCATCGTCGTCCTTAAGCGGAGTAATAACTAAGTTTGCTTTGTCAATACCAAGCGCCGCTAAAGAATCCATGTTTTCTCCATATACTCTTTTTAACGTATTATACGTTTGGTCAAACATATCTAGTTCTTTGGGCCCCTTAGCTCTGGCTTGCTGCCGCAGCATTCCCATCTGCTCTAAATACTCTGCTGAGGTTACATCGTACACAAAGTGATTATCAATTATCATGTTACCTAGCTGATCAAGCTGATGTTCGCTATATACCGAACCTAGATCGTAGGCCTCAAATCCGCCTTTGCCCCCGTCAGGCATAAACAAGTTACCTGAATCAGATATAATAGCAGGGCCTAACGCATCATTAATTATGATACTTTCTTGTGTTACCGGATCATACCCAGCCGATGTACCCTTTTTATTGCTTATTCTACCTTCTATTTGATGACTTAAATATCTGTAGATATAAGCATATTGAGGTAATTCCCGATCAAGCGGTCCACCATCAAACCCAAACGGGTCCGTTTTTTCAGCTATTGCCGCCTGTAGTGCCGCACCCTGTGTTGGGGACAGGTATTTCTTTGGCAATGTTTCTGCGGTACGGGTCAAAAGTCCAGCAACAATATCTTCAGGCGCAGCAGCAGAGTTATTGTCACGATCTGTAATGTACTGGTTAATAAACGAGTTACCATCACCAAATACATGCTGCTGTGTGCCTATTTTTCGACCGGGAAATTTATCGCTTAAGGAATATGCCAGCTCTAAATTCCGCACCGCAAGTCTTCCAACTTCGCCATTAAAAAGTGCAGCTAAGCTTTCCGAATCTGCTACGCCATCTTCATCTTTTTTAACAGCATCGTATCCGTTAAAAAACTGCACCATTTGTTGATACATAGCCCGACGAAGTGCTGGCATGTCTTCGCCGCGCATATCAACTACACGGTTAGCTACATTATACCAGACATCGTCTGGACTAAGGCCTTCATCTAACTCAGTTTGTGTTGCGTATTGTTTTAACGCTTCTTCGTTCCCCCACGCCGCTAGAAGAGCATCGCGCTGCATGCGGTCAACTCTTTTCTTAATGTCTGATGGGCTAATGCCTAACATGTCCATTTGCTCCGCAAACTCAGGTTGCCCATACAGTTCGTCAACCCGCTCGCCCATTCCAGCTATAGATCCTGTAACAGCCCCAGTCGATACATCAAACACAGAAGACACCAAAGTATTAATGGCTGTATTATATGTTGTTTGAGCCGCATGACGCATAACAAGAGCCTGCTGCATTTGTTCCCATTCAACCTTAAAGTTTTCGTTACGAGTACGTATTTGACTAATAACGTCGGTTAAGTTTCCTGCATCTTGGAACGCAACAAAATCATCAATTTGCTCGGTTAGGGCTTTCTTTTCTTTTTCCTGAAGCTCTTTAATTTTTGCGGCAAGGTTTGCGCCAGTTGCCCCAGCATCTTTTGCTTGCTTTGTCCAGTAGTCTTCATCATCAAGCATATGTACGCGTGAGTAAAACGTACCCAATGCTTCGGCTTCCTCTAGCTCTCGGGCAGACTTTTTGCTTTCGGTTGCAAGTTCCCCGGCTTCATACGGCGTGTTACGTTCCGACAGTTGTAGTGCAACTTTAATGCCTTCCCATTCAGCATCAGTAAGTAACCCATCATCTAAATGCTTGGTAACTGCGCTAAGTTCATTATTAAACCAATTTGGGTCTTTATCTAACTGACGTGCTACAAACGTAACGTCACTAAGCGACCGAACACGCGCCATTAGATTAGCGCGTTGTTCTCTAGCCGCTGTACGATTACGCGTCTGGCGGTTCGACTCAATCGACTTACCCTTTAACTCTGCACTATTTATGTAATACGGATCGTCAGCCAACTTACTGCCGTTTGGGCCAGTTTTTAGTCCGTTATAAAACTCGTCGGCAAGTGTCGGGTTTTCTGTGCTTTGCCTTATCGTGTTTAGTCGGTCAGCTACATTTGCCTTAAGATCTTGCCCCCACATCCCACGGTCATTCAGACTTTCAATAACTTCTTGGGCAGCCTCTATTGATCCTTCAGTACCGTTAGTATGTGCAATAAGATGCGCACCTATAAGGTCTACGGCGCGATTAGACTCATACGTGTATAACCGCCCTTGTGCCGCCGTAAGCTCTCTACCCGCTTTTTGCGTATGCCACGAAGTAACGCCCTTAAAGAAAGCGTTTTTCCAGTAGTGACTATCTACTTCTGCGGTATCGACGAACTTGCTAACTTCGTCTTCGTAATATTTTGTAAACGCTTCAGGATCGCGTCCCCGTGTGTCATTGCTGTCATTAGTAATCTGATTCCAACCAGCATTAATCTTGCTCGTAAGATCTGTAGCGGCCAAGCTACCATCAATTTCCATTGCTCCGACAGTAAACCACGGGTTTTGTGTAGCATCTATTTCTCCAGCCGCAACGGCTTGCTTAAATGTTTTTTGACTTTGTCTCCGCCACGCACGGCCTTCTTCAAGAGCCGTTTCGTTTTGTTCAGCAGTCTTTACACTAGTATATTTCATTAGTGTATTACTAAACTCAGCAAACTGTTGCTGAACTGGAGACGCAACTGGGGTATACGTATCAATGCTCGGAATAGATGAACCGCCGCTTACGCGAACATCGTATCCGGGAATATCGGGGAGTGAGGGATCGCCTTTTGCCATAATTAATAAAGTCCGTTAAGGAAACATACCATCAGGGTAAACCTTTGCACCGCTTTCGTATAAAAATTGATTGTTAACGCCCAAAGATCCTGTTGGTGCTGTCCCCATGCCGGGAATATTTGTTACAGAACTAGTATCACCAAACACATCTGCGCCGTCTAGCGGGTTTTTTCCGGCAATCATTTGACTTTGTAAATAGCCTTGACCAGCAGCGAGCGCGTATCCCGCTAGACCGGAACTCCTGTTTTGCATCATTCGTCCTTGCCATTGGCTTACTCTTGCGGCATTCCGCATGCCACCAGCAAGAGCTTGCTGATCTCGCTTCGCAGAAATTGCTGATTGGTACTGACCTTCTCTTTGTGCAAACTCGTCCAATAGCTGATCCAACGATGCAGATTTAGCTGTGCCCCGTGCCGCACCTAACGCACGAACGCTACCCTGCGCCATAAGTGATTTACGGCGGATTTTATCGCGCTCAAGCTCTGCACCAATCATTTCTTCAGTTTGCCGCTGAGCTTCGCCAACACGCGAAATCCTAAGCGCTGCTGTTGCATTTTCACGATTAGCACGTTTGTCCGACTCCGCCATCGCGTGTTTGGCAACCGACATTACTATGGCTATATGGCACATTAGTTATCCCCCTTTGTGTACTCAATATAATAAAATGGTAGGCCAAACGGACCAGCATGTATTGTTGCCGTAATACTAAAGCCTAACCACGTATACCAGTCAGTATGTTTTTTGTTACGGACATCGGCAACAGCCCACACACGATCAAAGTCTTTTGCAATGTTGTTAAGCCAGCGTTTTGACTCGCGTAAAAACTGCCAACGAATGTCTTTAATTTTATCAGAGCCCAGCATCCACACGTTAGCGCTCCCACCGGAGTCCACAAGATAACCAAACATAGCGATAGGCTCGTCATCGTAATCTACTGACCAGCACTCGTCAGAGGCGTTTAACGCAGTCTCAAGGCCAGCCTTAGCGCTTTGGCCTGAATGGGCAATAACTTCTCGTCTGTCAGCCAAACGTAAGATCGGTGAAAGCTTCCCGCAGTCACTCTTTATTGACTTACGAACCAGAGCTTTAACCACGGGACATTACCTCTTGGATGTTCATATCGTACGAGATGCCCTGAAACATTGCGTTAAAGGGGTTAGAGTTTTCGATTGTGTACGAGAACTCCGGCATGTACTTGCGTAGCCCAAAATACATCTCACCGCTTGTTGTTTTAGCAGCAGAGTCTGCGGTAACTGTGTCGCTGTAAACTGTGCCAGCATGTGTAACTTTAGTAGTAAACTCAGTAGCCATTGTATATGTAAGCCGCGCCCCTCTTACATAGATGTTGCGCCCTCGTACAGCTTTATCACCAATACGGGGAGCAAACGAACCAAATGTTGAAGACATAGTATAACCAAAACCAACGTAATAATCAACTGAGCGTAGATCAACTCCGGCTACTGCAATTGTACCCAAGCCGCTTGTTGTCGGGGCGGTCATTGTTAATCCTGATGAAGCGGTGTAACGCACCCCAGCAGAAGTGACAACCTCAATAGATGACATCATCTGTGAGTCAAACGCCCACGGCGGTGTAATAGTGGTGACGTTTGTGCCCGAGTTATAGCTCTCTGTGAGTCCTGTGGCAGAGTTAGATGTTTTACGGTCAAGCAGAACTACAGGATTAGTAGTTGAGTTAGTAGCTTCAAAATCGGTAACAATACTACTTGCAACAAGTGTGTCCGGTGTCTTCATGTCAAGATCAATATACTCAAGGCATATATCGTAACAGTAGTCGCCGGATCCTCCAGTTCTTATAGCGCGAGTGCCAGTAACAAGGTACAGCCGATCAGAAACAACGGCAGCATTAAGAATGCGATACCCTGTAGCAGAATTAGCGTCGCTAGTGTGTCCTGTTTCTTTGTCCGCGTTAAGTCGCCATTTAGTCCACGCGGACTGAACACGCCCATTTGGGCCATCCGTAAACTTGTAGACATAGATGTTTTGATCTTTTCCATAGTCTGCGTGGGAGGTAATATCGGCGTTGGAGCTACCGTCGTAGGTTGATGGTCGATCATTGATGTAAAACAACATCCGATGCTTTGAGCTTCCGGTTAGTACACGCGCACCTTTAGGAAGAAAGCCGGGGATTTGATCTGAGATATCTGTAGTATCAAACGTGTTGTTGCGTACGTTACTAGGAGCAAATTGCCACGCGCCACCGAAGCTAGACGTACTATATGTATAGTACAGATCGCCCTTCATAGGAAACGGTAACGGATCAAAATCACAAGTTGAATGCGAAGCAGCCACAATCTCAACCGACTTAGCTGCAAACTTGCCATCAAGCGACCGCACAATGTGCTGCGCTTCGTTTGTAAACACAACAAGGTTCTGCCCAAAACCTGCCGCAGCTTTAATTGCATCGCCACGGGAATCAGATGGCGACACTCCAAATGGGTCATCATCAATTAGATCGCGTACCGTAGTCCGGAAAATTGAGTAAGGGTCACCTGTAGCACTAAAGTAAACCTCTTTATCGGAAACAAAGCCAAGTCGATTGTTGTGCGTAAATATCTTGTTGATCTTACGGGAAAACATATCGGGCAGCGGGTTTGTTGCGTTATCACCTGCCTGACGATCAGCCCACGATTCCAAGCTGTACGTGTGAATTTTTGTGGGGCAGTTTTGTAGTGTTGCCGTTGAAGCACTAAACTCAATGGCAGAACCGCCTTCGGTTTCTGATAGTTTAACTGTATACGCTCTAGCGTTCTTTGTAACACTAATAACAAAATACTCTTTGTTTTGCTCAAGCTCAATAGGAAACGTACCAGTTCCGCCATTTTGTGAGAACGACAAAGTGTCGCCAACAATAATAGCCATCGGGTTAGTACCAGCGACTACGCCTGTACCACCATCGTCGGAGAACCCAGTATCAAGCTGGATCAATACAGTATCGTCTGATCCCCCAGTAAACACTACTTGGTCGTTGGCTGTGTTAATTTGGAAGTCGCCCCGCGCTTCCATCATAATAAACGAACCATCGGGACGCCTGTGCAAAACGTGAGGCATGGTTGCCGCGTCTACCGTAGTCTGAACCCCCACACCGCAATGCTCTTCCCAATGACCTTCAGCGGGAAGCTTTGTAGTTTTAGAGTTTAGTGTTGTGGTTCCTGCGCCAAACGCTGTTTTAGTACCAAAAGCTCTGCCTTCACCAGTACCTGCTGCGTGTGGATGGTCAGCGGTGTTTTCAAACGTAGTTGAAGAAACTTCATCACTAACGTACCGCATATAAAAAACGTCGTTAGTGTCGTTGTCTGTGTCGCGAACCTCTAGCGTATGGTCTTCCCATGAACGCGGCGGCAAAGCAGAAATACTAGGCACAGTCTTAAACGCGTTGTATATACCCGTAGCATCACGGGCAGCAGTTGCTTTAACCGACACAAGTTTACCAATCTGTGATTCAGGATCAGTATTGTCAAAGAGTCGGCCCGTAATAACAGAGTCACCATCTTTAGGTTCGTCCCCAAAATCAGCACGGTTTGTGGCTTCTAGGTAGTCAACCTCAGATAATTGGTAGGCTAGGATACCTGCCAAAACTTTGGTGTCGTTCATTAGGTCTGTTGTGCTTGTAAAAGCTTTATTAACACTAGAGTCATCCTGAGAAGTTTGGACAGTTTCTTTAGTTTCTACTAGTGTTCCGTCTGGTTGCTCATACGTAACGTTAACACCAAACGTTTGTTTACCTGCTACATGACTCTTTAGCCATAACGCAAAAACTTCGTCATTAGTGCATGTACGTGTTGTAGCATCGCTTGTGCCAGTATACGCCTCGTTATAACCAGTCCACGTAGTTGTACTCATCTTAGGCCGTACGTGGGCATGGTTAATAAACGTATTATCACCAATAGTCGCAAACGAAATGTCTGACGGCGAGAGCATAACTCCCGTGTACGGATCTTCAGTAAGCAGCGGGTACTTAGAGATTGCAGGTTGGATAGCTGCTGCTGAGGCAGGGAAGTGCGTAATTACATTGTACGAACCGTCTTCACTAAAGAGTGCCCACTTTGCTGTTGTAGAGTCCGCAAACGCCCCCGCCGAGTTTCCTGTGTCGCCCCTAAAACCCACAAGTATGCGCGTGTCGTCGCCATACGATATTGGATGCATTACGCAGTCAGTATCTGAAAAAGATATAAACCCTGCGTGTGATTTAACTTTAGCTAGAAAATTTGTATTAGGGCGTTTAGCCAATCCATACTTATCGGACAGTAAGCAGTTCTCTTGGTCCGTAGCCTGTGAATCTAGACGGACAGCATACTCCATGTTGGAGATGCCGCCAAGAATGCTAGATGCTGAGTAGGAAACGTTAGCCATTATTATTTAGTTGACTGCCTATTTTTAATTACTAATCGCGCTTTTGCTTCGGCTTCCGTGCGCCGCTTAGTTTGGTCTTTGTAGAACTGTTGACGATCTTCGTCCGACGCGCTCTTCCACCACTCTAAGTTTACTTTGCCTGTTCCCGGCAAATACCGATTATCACCAATAGGTTCGCGCCGTCCCGCATACATCGGGTCACGTACCTGCCACGCCTTTAGGTCATTAGGGCTGGGCGTAGGGCGTACAGCTTTAATATCTGATTTAGTAGTACTGGGTACACACATTATTAAAGACGTACTCCCCACGACACGCTAGAAGGCCGTGCGCGACTCGACACAATTTTCCATGTATCGAAGTTATCCCATATAGCGTAGTCAAGTTGCTCAGACTCAAACGCGTAAAAACCGGATCGCGCATGCATAAACTTTTGCGTAAGGATTGCATCCATTTGCGGGTTACCCACCATCTGAGCCTGAAAGTCCTTAGCCGCCATAGCGGTTACGTAGGACTTTACAGGCTCAGGAATATCCTCCCATTGCAGGTAGTACGATACGGTAGCTTTGTACAACGATCCTGTAAACGCTGTGTACGAGTGCGTCGTGCGGTCGTACAGCTTAGTGCCTTTAATAATAACATCAAGAGAACCCGCATTAACGGGCTCTAGATCTATACAAGATATATATGTACCAGTATAGCCAGATGTACTGAGATCAATTTCATTACTACCATTTGGTGTAAACTCAACATCTGCCTCTGTATTAAAACCCCATCTATGACTCATGAGATCTCTCATGGCGTCACGCAATGCGTTATACGCTGCGTCTGCCGTGAACGAAAGACTACTAAGTGCAGCTACTTTCTCACCACCAACTGTGGACAGAATCCTGTTGACTGCTTCGACTTCGGTAAAACGTGTAATCGGGGTTTGCATTGCCATAGTATTGTAGGGGGCCCCTGTTTCCAGAAGCCCCCTGTTTAATTAAGCCGTCCTAATCAGAGCAACAGCGTCGTTACGAAGTGCGCCCATACCAGTAGCAAGCTTAGCAACCATCAAGGTTCCTTGGCGCTCAATGATGTACTCAGACTCCATTGTAACGTCCTTAAGCTTAACCATACCAGCAGCAGACTTGTGGAAGACAAGAGCAGCGGCGGTGTTTCCGCCAGCCATTGTTCCACCGACCTGTCCGTTGGGAACGCCGTCTTCGTCGGCAATGTTGCGAGAGCCGTGACGCTCGCTAACCGTGTCGCCGCCTTTGGAGTCAATCATTGCGTGACTCTGAAGACCCGCAGCGTTGGTAACTACAACAGGCATACCCGCAACAGACATGTTGCCTTCAGCACGGGGACCATGCGTAGAAGTAATGGCACCGTCAGCCGCAGTACTAAACGTATCAAAACCACGGGGGCGCGGATCCGAAGGCATTCCAGCACCGTTAGCACTAAGTACACCAGCTTTCAGCAAGTTGTAGTAGCCATCCGGGTTAAGAAGAACACAGCGATCTTCTTTGGGAACGTCCTTTTCGTCAAGTGCTTTAGCTGCATCGTAGATTGTATCTACAGCAGATGAAGCGCTAGTAAGGAAATCAGCATCAACAACAGGCTCAATGTGGGTAGTCGGTGTAGACTCACCGCTAACCTGACCAACGTTGTATGCTGAAGCAATAAGAGTGTAAAGAGCGTACTGATCTTGGTGACGCGCAAGTGCATTACCAAGTTCACGGGCAAAGATTGACCGATAGTCGTAGTGGCTCATCGCCTCGTCAAGATCATCAATAAAGCATGACGCGGTCAAAAGTTCGTCAATGTGAATGACGCGCTCTGACTGGCTAAGCTTAGAAAGATAATTTTGGGGGGTACTGCCGTCACCTTCGGACTGCCCTGCGACAGCCCCCGGCTCAAACAAGTTTTCGCCCGGAGTAAAGTAACGCGCAGCCGCCACACCAGTAGTGGGGAACTGTGCTGACTTACCGGAAGTAATAGTTCTTCCAGTAATTAGCGGTGAAACTTTAATCTGACGCTCAAAGGCGCGAAGAACTTCTCCGCTAAATACCTTAAGAAAAAGTCCACGTTGGTTTACGGCGCTATCAGACGCCGCTCCACCTCCATGTGACACAAAAGAAGCAAGACTACCCATGATATCCTCCTATGGATTTGGGTTTAATATAGTAAAAATAACAACTAACAAATTTATTGACCACAGGAGGTTGTCGGACGCATCCGGCCTTCGTACCAATAAAAAAGTATCTAAAATATGGTTTCGCTGGTTAACGCAAGTTTACGCTCAAATTCTGCTCGGTAAGCAGCATCATATTCGTAACGAGGGTCGTTTAGCATTTCCATGACCTGTCCCCTACTTTCAAATCCGGGAGGCGCTTCGGGAGTTGTCTTGCCTTGGACTTGATTGTAGTTTGTACCTGACGCAGCTTGGTATCGCGCATACATGCCCGACATAAGAACGCGAACTTCATCGTCAGAACCACTACCAATTACGCGGTTGTACGCGTCAATTTCGGTGTCCTGTAATGAGTCCTGCATCCACTCCGTCATTTGTGTGTAGTTTTCTTCGCCACCTACGGTGTTGTAGTAGCTAAGTGTTTCTTGAGCCGTTTGAGCGTTCTGTCCTGAAATATATGAATCAACAATGGAACGATCAATACCAACGCTGCTAAGTGCTTCATAATGTTCATCACTAAGTTCGCCGTTCTCTCCGTAATATTCAGAAGCTTGTGTTAACGAGTCTGTTAATCCGGGCGCACCTTGGCCCAGTCGTTGCTCTAAGTTTTGATATGCTTGCTCAAGATCCGTCTGCGATGTAAACTTACCTAAAATTAAGTTGCTTGTATCCGGTTGTTCTTGTGCTGGTTGTTCGGGCGAACCTTCGTACGTAATACCCATAGCGTCCGCTTGCTCTTGCAAGGTCGGACCCGGATTTGCTTCGTTCGCTACGCTCGGTGTAAATTCTTCGGCCATTTATTATGAACTCCTAGGGTTCTTGTTGGGGAATTTGGCTTTGTACAGCGGCTCTAGCAGCTTCTTCGCCACCAGTCTTACCGCCCGACATTGCAGCTTGCTGCATAGCTTGCTGCATCATCGCTTGTTGTTGCTCTTGTTGTTTTTGCTCAGCGGTCTTTACAAGACCATCTGTCTGAACACCAAGTGCTGTCGCCCTCCTCCGCAAATACTCGTCCACATTAATCATGCTACCCAGAGCTTCGGGGCCAAACATTTGCCCCATTCCAGCCAGCATTGTGTCGAGTTTTTCTAGTTCCGCAGCGCGTCCAATTGCGTCAACGCCTACAACAATGGTTGGGCGGACTTGATCGGGAAGAGCGGGTATTTTCTTTTGTTTCTCTAGCGTCTTAAGGATGATCTTAATAAGCGGTAGCTGAAACTCTGTACTAAGTAAAGAGAACAAACCACCAAGCGTTTTCTCAACCTGCCGGATTACTGCTTGAATCTCCATAGCAGTAACTCGCTCAGCGTCACGGAACAGGTCGGTTGTAATCATAAATGCTTTACTTAGCCGATCCTTAATCATGTTAATCGTGTTAAGCGCAACTGACAGATCAGCTTGCTTACCCACTTGCAGCACACTTACGTCAGCAGCAGAGCCCGACACAATAGCACCGTTTTCACTCTCAGCTAGGGTCTTAGCTTTTGTCGTGCCGTTTGGGCTAACCAAGAACAGCACTTTGGCACTTGCCGCAGCGCCCTCCAAGATTGCTTGGCTAAGCCCCTCAAGGCTCCGAATATCACCAATATGCTCTTCCACAAAAGATCGACCGTAATCTTCACCAGTAACGCGGGTAAAGCGAAGCGCCATGTATGGAAGTTCGTCAGGCTTAAATGAAGTCCGTGTTTTTGGGAGTTCAACATCCTCGACGGTCTGAAATACGTCATAAACAGACTTAGCATGATTATACTTGACACAAGTATAGAGATCAGCCAAACGATCACTTGACTCGCTCTGTAGCACACTTTCTTGTATGCTTGGGTCAAGAGTGTCCAAATGTACTTTTTCTTTAATAACAATTTTATCAACCCTGCCAGACGGATGCCGTTGAACTACGTAGCTGTCAAGACGGAACGTTCGCATGTCTCCATCTTTCGTAATTTGCACCAGAGCATTCCCTGTAACAACAAGAAGACGTAACGCTTCGTGTACAGCGGGGCGATATGCCTCTACCTCTAGTTCTTTTTGGACTACTTGTTCGATATTACTAAGGTTGCGTTCAATCTCACCGACAATGTTGGGGTCACCTAGCTCCGCCTTAGCCTTCTCGTCAACAACAAGCCTAAAAAAGCTTTGGTTGGGCGGCAGCAAAGACATCAGCAAGTTTGCTGCCATAGTGTTGACACCACGCGCCCCAAGCGACTGATATGGTTGATATAGTTCGTTATATCCCCCTGTGTTCATTGTATGCGCCGGGGGCATAAGCGCCGGAATAGTTAGCTTTGCCGAGTCCTCTGCTCGGTTAACAAACGACGAACGATATTGAGTTAGTTTTTCATATACAGCTTTCGGGCTAAGCTCCGCAGGGGTTTCTTGGCTAGTTTTTTCAATACTGCGCCGTGATGCACCTGCGTTATATAAGTTACTTCCGTCCATTGTATATACTTACTTAAACTTAAACTTGTGCGCTTGTGGTCGGTGCGATTCCCGACATAGAAGCGCGGCGTTTGACTAGCATTTGGCTGCGTCTAGCTTTAGCCTCCGACACACCGGAAGATTCTTCAAGTTCGGCGGGTTTCTGTACCATCGGAGGCTTCGGGGGTTCCGGAGCTTTCGGAGTCATAATGCACATATTAGTATCCTTTTGCGCGGGGTGTGCGCGGTTTACGGGGAACGGGTTTACGGCTTCGTACGCTTCTGGAGTTCATTGACATGCTTGCGCCTGTTCTGGCTGCATGCAATTTGGCCGCACGGATACCTGCTTTAGTATAAGGGAATGATTTACCACCGACTGTAGGCATATTAGTAGATAAAGTGCATTGTACACGCGTTATCACTACCAGACGTATCTAGTAGGTAGAATTCGTGGGGGATTGCGCCTTTGTTAACAACGCCAACTTTTGTTGAGTTAGCGTTCTGAAACTCGGCACTCATGATAAGAGATCGGTACGTAGAGGATCCGCTCATTTTCATTTCAAATTTAACAGCGGTTGCTGTCGCAATTAAAAGGATACACTTAGCGTTTCCGGGGTAGTACGGACCAGAACGGTTACTTGCAGGAACATTTACGTCAATAGTTTTAACGTGCTTTGCTGCGTCAGCAGAAGTTGAGTCACCCTGAACTTGATTAATAAAATTACGATCAGCCATAGTAGTATCTAGTAAATAAAGTACATTGTGCAAACGTTGCCAGATCCACCGACAGCCGTGTCATATAAATAAAACTCATGGGGCATAGTCTCTTCGTTAATAACGCCGACATTTGCGTTAGTTGCCTCTTGATATTCTCCGGGCATTGTTAGCTGACGCATTACGGTAACCGCTGCCCCACCTGATCCGCCGCTGCCGTTCATCCAAAACTGTACACTGTCACCCGTTGCAAGCAAAAGTACAGCCTTAGCATTACCGGGGTAGTAAGGACCAGCACACGCCGCTACGTTTGCAGGGGGATTAGACGCATGACCATCAGGAACCGTTACGGTAATAGTGGTGGTATGCTTTGCTGCCTCCGCTGCGGTTCCATCCTCCTGTGTTGCGTTATAGTAGCTTTTGTCGGCCATAGTTATGCTTCTTTGTGGTTTTGTTCTTCGTAAAGTTTAATAAGAAAACGAACCATTTCTCGTTTTCCCGCGTAGTTGTGTATCTGTTCTAGGGTTTCGTCCGGTTTGGCGCAGCGCTCTGGACAAACCTCATTAAGTTTCTGGATTAGTACTGCCGGAAGGTACGGCCACTCGTCGTTCATTTCTTTTTCTTCTTGCCCCCACGGGGTTTACTTTTCTTGCTTCACGCCATCACTAACATCCATTGGTTGGGGACTACTGGCGCTGGCTTTTGTTCCGATGTCCATTGTGTACGTACTGCTCCGCACAAGGTCTGTACGGTCTACGTTCTCTAAGTCAACCTTGCCGGGGACACCATCAGCGGGAATAAATAGTCGTTGTCCGGGGACAATCCTGTCGGATGTTAGTCCGTTAGCATTGCTAATCTCGGTATGGCGACTACCCTTACCCCACAGTTTTTTTGATATTTTCCATAACGAATCATCTTTCTGCACCGTATAAAAATTGGCGTTAGGATCACCCCCTTTAGTAATAGAGTCAGGGAGTCCCGTTTGCCTCTTCCGGGCCCCCACTTGTGTATAGTACGGATCATCGGGAGTGTACGGGGTACGGTCAGTTGAATCCCATATTTTCCGGAACTCCGAGTGATACTCGTTTAGATTGTCTAACTTCTCGCCTGTTTTAATGGCCCAACTAGGT